>ODAI013916503.1_pt1 | contig 24067 bp, 17 predicted proteins | sample 1539321 | NCBI WGS metagenome assembly ODAI01 (sample SAMN02144231, study PRJEB22623) | gut metagenome | biome: sheep rumen | host: Ovis aries | place: New Zealand | reverse complement strand
TCGATGGCGGCGACCATCTTGTCCCAACCGTACTTCTTCTTCTCCTCGCGCACGCCGTCGGACAGGCGCCCTGTCCAGTCTTCGGCGAAGAAGCGCACCATGGCGTCGGCGATGGCCTGGGGACGGGGTTCCACCACAAAGCCGGCCTTGCCGTCGGGCACAATCTCGGGCAGGCCGCCCACACGGGTCACCAGCATGGGCTTCTCGAAGTAGTAGGCGATCTGGCTCACCCCGCTCTGGGTGGCGCTCTTGTAGGGCTGTGCCACCAGGTCGGCGGCGCAGAAATAGCGGTTCACCTCGCTGTCGGGGATGAAGTCGGTGTGCAGCACCACCTTGTCGCCCAGTCCGAGACGGGCAATCCGGTCGTGGTAGGGCTTGGGGTCGCCGTAGAACTCACCGGCCACCACCAGCTTCACCCGCAGCGGTTCCAGCCGTGGGTCGGCCATCGCCTCAAGCAGCAGGTCGAGCCCCTTGTACTCGCGTATGAAGCCGAAGAAGAGCACATAACGCTGGTCCTCGGGCAGGCCGAGCAGGCGCAGGGCCTCCTGCCGGGAGAGCACCTCGCCGTAGTGGTCGTAGAGCGGATGGGGACTGTAGCAACGGGGCCGGCGGCGACGCGGGTCGAAACGGTCGATGTCCTCGAGCACCGACTGGCTGAGGGTGACAAAGGCGTCGTTGGAGCCGACGAAATAGCGGGAGAAGAGGCGGTCGCCAGGACGGTGCTCGTGGGGGATGAGGTTGTGCAGGATGGCCACACGGCGGGTGCCCTTCGACCGGGCGCCGCGGAGCACCGTGCCGAGGCATGGGGCCATGAACGGCAGCCAGAAGGCGCTGACGACCAAGTCGGGATGCCGACGGCGGATGTAGCGGCCTGTGCGCAACCAACTGAAGGGGTTCACCGAGCTCATCATACGCCTGATGCGCAACCCTTCGGGAGCTGGGTCGGTGCTATACTGCGTCTTGCCGGGGAAGAGGAAGGAGGGATACTGCAGGGTGAAGGTGACAAGCTCCACCTCATGTCCCTGCGACTGATATTCACGAGCCAGACGCTCGCTGAACGCCGCGATGCCGCCGCGGTAGGGCCAAGCCGGTCCGATGATAATCACTTTCATAACAAGAAAAGGCATCTACGTTAGTTTAGATGCCTTCTGTACCCCGGGAGGGACTTGAACCCTCACGCCCTTGCGAGCAACAGATTTTGAGTCTATCGTGTCTACCATTCCACCACCAGGGCATGCTTTCTTCTTTCGAAAGCGGGTGCAAAATTACACACATTTTTCGACATGACAAAACTTTTTTTTGCCAGTCGCCTAAAAATGTGTATCTTTGCAGTCGTCAAATGACAGAAAAAGAACATCCTAAAACAATATAAAGAACCATCAATCAACGGACTAATGAACAACATGCGTTCTGACAAAGTCTTTATTTTTGCCGGTCGGGCCACTGCCGATTTGGCTCGCCGAGTGGCGGAAATCTATGGTATTCCGCTGGGCAATTCCACCGTTTTTCAGTACGCCGACGGCGAATTCCAACCTTCCTACGAGGACACCATCCGCGGTGGCATCGTGTTCATCATCCAGAGCACCATCCCGCCCACGGACAACCTCTTCGAGCTGCTGATGATGATTGACGCCGCCAAGCGTGCTTCGGCCCAGAAAATCATCGCCGTCATCCCCTACTACGGCTTCGCCCGTCAGGACCGCAAGGACAAACCGCATGTGCCCATCGCCTCGAAGCTCATCGCCGACATGCTCAGCGTGGCCGGCGTCGATCGCGTCATCACGATGGACCTGCATGCCGACCAGATCCAGGGATTCTTCAACATCCCCGTCGATCACCTCTACGGCTCGTCGCTGTTCATGCCCTATATCCGTGAGAAATTCGACATCGACGACGTGATGTTCGCCAGCCCCGACATGGGCGGCAGCAAGCGTGCCGGCACCTATGCCAAGACGCTGAACAACAGCTTCGTCATCTGCTATAAGCATCGCAACAAGCCCAACGAGATCGGCGAGATGCGCCTCATCGGCGACGTCGAGGGCAAGCATGTGATCCTGCTGGACGACATCATCGACACCGGCACCACCATCTGCAAAGCCGCCGCCATCATCAAGGAGAGCGGTGCCAAGAGCGTGAGCGCCATGATCACCCACCCCGTACTTAGCGGCCAGGCCATCGAGAAGGTGGAGGCCTCTGAATTGGAGGAGCTCGTTGTGGCCGACACCATCCCGCTGAAGCGTCCGTCGGACAAGATTCACGTGCTGAGCTGCGACTGGCTGCTGGCCGAGGCCATCCGCCGCGTGGTGAACTACGAGAGTCTCGACAACCTCTACGAGACCACCCTGCACCGCAAGGGTGTCATCAAGAGAATGAACGAGTAATAATTGAATGCGTGAATGTGTAAATGCGCCAGTCGCTTGCGCAGTTGACACATTGACAGATAGATTAACAAATTAACAAACCAAAAACATTAAAACAATGAGAGTAGTATCAATGAGCGGTTCTCTGAGAGAGAACGTAGGGAAAAAGGATGCTAAGGCTCTGCGTCGCGACGCCAAGGTGCCTTGTGTCATGTACGGTAAAGGCGAGCAGATTCTGTTCAGCGTCGATCAGACTGCCTTCCAGCGCATTCTGTTCAACCCCGAACCCTGCTTCCAGAAAATCACCATCAACGGCACCGACCACATGGCCATGCTGAAAGACATCGACTTCCACCCCGTGACCGAGATTGTCTATCACGCCGACTTCTATGAGCTGACCGACGACAAACCCGTCGTGATGTCCATCCCCGTGCACACCACCGGCACCAGCAAGGGTGTGATGAAAGGCGGCAAGCTGGCTTACAAGCAGAAACGCCTCAACGTGAAGGCCATCCCCGCCAACATGCCCAGCGAGGTCCTTATCGACATCACCAACCTGGATATCAACCAGCGTATCCGCGTGCAGGACATCGCCTGCGAGAACTACACCATCCTCAACCCCAAGAGCGCCGAGGTGGTCAACGTTCTGAGCACCCGTGCCAGCGCCACCGCCGGCGAGGGAGAGGGCGAAGCCGCTGCCGAGTAATCGACAACAGACGACAGACAAACCAAAGGGCGAGCCTTGCGGCCCGCCCTTTATTATTGAACGACAATGGAAACCATCAAGAAGATATACAAGATAGGCTACGGCCCCAGCAGCAGCCACACCATGGGTCCACACCGGGCCGCCACCCTCTTTGCCAAGCGCACCAAGAACGCCTCGCGCTACCGCGTCACCCTCTACGGTTCCCTCGCCGCCACCGGCCGGGGGCACCACACCGACATGGCCATCACCCGTGGCCTGGCACCCAAAGAAGTGGAGATTGTATGGCGGGCGGATATCGTCAAACCGTTCCACACCAACGGCATGCTCTTCGAAGCCCTCGACGCCGACGGCTCCACCATCGACACCTGGCTGGTATATAGCACCGGCGGCGGCTACCTGGCCACCGAGGAGGGCGAGGTGCCGCTGGGCATCACTCCCGAAGGCGAAGTCTATCCGCACAACACCATGAAGGAGATTATGGAGTATATCGACAAAGAAGGATTGTCGTTCTGGGAGTATGTGGAACAATGCGAAGACGGCTCTCTCTGGTTTTACCTCGAAGAGATGTGGCAGCAGATGCAGCAGACCATCGAGGAGGGCCTGCAGGACGACCGCGTCATTGCCGGCGGCCTGCACTTGCGCTCCAAGGCCCACCAGTACCATGTGCGCGCCAGCGGCTTCAAGCCCTCGCTGCAGAGCCGTGCCCTGGTCATCGCCTATGCCCTGGCCACCAGCGAGCAGAATGCCTGCGGCGCCAAGATTGTCACCGCCCCCACCTGCGGCTCGAGCGGCGTGCTGCCGGCCGTGCTCTACCACCTGAAGAAGAACCACGGCTTCAGCGACCGCGAGATACTGCGGGCCATGGCCACCGCCGGCCTCTTCGCCAACGTCATCAAGACCAACGCCACCATCAGCGGCGCCGAAGCCGGCTGCCAGGCCGAGGTGGGCAGTGCCTGTGTGATGGCCGCCGTAGCCAGCAACCAGCTCTTCGGCGGCAGCCCCAAGCAGATAGAATACGCCGCCGAGATGGCCATGGAGCACAACCTGGGTCTGACGTGCGACCCCTTGTGTGGCCTCGTCCAGATACCCTGCATCGAGCGCAACGCCATGGCCGCCCTCCGCGCCCTCGACATCAACATCTACGCCATGATGAGCGACGGCCGGCACATCATCAGCTTCGACAAAGTGGTGAAAACCATGAAACTCACCGGCCACGACCTGCCCAGCCTCTATAAAGAGACCTCCCTTGGCGGCCTGGCGCTGGACGACTGACCGGCCGGCAGCACCCAAATGCTCCGTATATGACGGTTCTCCCCCTGCCCTATCGCAACGATATCGTTGTATAGTATAAAACATATAGGGAGAGCCTTGTTTGTGCCTAGTTACTATCGTGGATGGCAGAAGGGGAGCAAAAGGGGAGCAAAAGGGGAGCAAAAGGGGAGCAAAAGGTAAAGGCTGCCGCCAGCCCTGCCAGAGGGTAACGACATGCCCCCGTCCGGGAGTCCCGAACGGGGGCATAAGTATCTGTCATTGTAGCCAATCAGTCTTCGAAGGCGTAGCCGAAGCTCTTGAGGGCACGGTCGCTGTTGCGCCAGTCTTTGAGGACCTTGATGTGGAGGCTGAGGAAACAGCGCTTGCCGGTGAACTCCTCGATGTCCTTGCGGGCCTCGATGCCCAGTTTCTTGATGGCCTTGCCTTGATGGCCGATGAGGATGGCCTTCTGGCTCTCGCGCTCCACATAGATGAGGCACGAGATGTTGTCGATGCCGTCTTTCTCCTCATAGGCCTCGACGACCACCTCGCAGCTGTAGGGTATCTCTTTCTGGTAGTAGAGGAGAATCTTTTCGCGTACTATCTCGCTGACGAAGAAGCGCATGGTGCGGTCGGTGAGCTCGTCGGTGGGGAAATAGGCGGGGTGCTCGGGCAGGCGTTCGAGGATGAGGTCGAAGATTTTATCGACGTTGAAACCCTCGGTGGCGGAGCAGGGGACGATGACGGCACGCGGTATCTCGGCCTGCCAGTAGGCGATCTTCTCCTGTATGGTGGCTTGGTCGGAGAGGTCTATCTTGTTGATGACGAGAATGACGGGAACGTCGCTGTTGATTACCTTGTCCAGCACATGGCGGTTCTTGAAGGTCTCTCCCACCTCGGTGACGAGGAGGAAGAGGTCGGCATCCTGCAGGGCGGTGCCGATGAAGCCCATCATCTGCTCGTGGAGCTTGTTGGCGGGGTTGACGATGCCCGGGGTGTCGGTATAGATGATCTGGAATCCGTCTCCGTTGGCTTCGCCCACGGCCTCTGGCGCTCGGCCATCCAAGCAAGCTTGATGGCGCTCGCTGATGCGGCCGTTCACGATGCCCATCACGCGTTTGCGGGTAGTCTGGGCTTTGGAAGTGATGATGCTCAGCTTCTCGCCCACCAAGGCGTTCATCAACGTGGATTTCCCCACGTTCGGATTACCTATTATATTTACAAAACCGGATTTCATCTTACGGAATTGGATTTTGCATTACAAAAGCATTACAGAAACAACAGAAAAAGACAGAAATTTCTGTAATGCTTCAGTCATTTCTGTCTTTTTCTGTAATAAAAACATATTATGTAACGCAATCCTAGAAGTACTCGATGGTGCGGACTGTCGTGTAAGTCGGGATTTTGCGGTCGCCGAGGAGGTCGTACTCTGTGCAACGTATCCAGTTGCCGTGCGAGTCGTATTCGCGCTCATAGAGGGTAATGAAGAGTTCCGGTTCTTCCTCGGTGTAGTCGTAGAGGGTGTAGCTGGTGGGATACCCCTGCTCGTCGTATTCCCATCGCTTCTCCTGCACCTTCTGCTTCGAGCGGTCATAAACAACGGCCTTGTTCACCGACCCGTCGGGGTTGAATACATAGACTTCGCGCTTATAGACATTGTTCACATGGTCGTTGAAACTGCGCTGGCTGATGCGTCCTTCGGCATCGTGGCTGAGGAGCATACGGTTCTCCACCTGTCGCTCAGCGTCTTCGACATAGACCTCGGTGAGGGTGTGTTCGGCATCATAGACGTAGTAGGTGCGACCGATGACACGCTCCTGGTTATCCACGACATGCTCAAGGGTGGTCAGACCGAAACCGTCGTGCTTATAGCGTGTACGGAAGATAATATCTTCGGCCACCGAGAGGTAGGTCTGGCTGCGACGCTGACCGTTCTGCTTGTATTCAGTGACGAGATGCTCGAGCTGGTCGCCCCTTTCAAGGTTGTCGTTGAGGTCGTAGCGGGCCTCGTACATACGCGAGTCGATGCGCTTCACCTCGCCGTGCAGTTCGTCATCCTGGATGTCACGACCACTCTGGGCAGCCGCAGCAAGACTGGCAGCAGAAAAGAGCAGCGCCAGCAATATCTTGTTTAATTTCATGCCCTTAATATAGTTTTATTACGCAATTAACGCAACACGCGCATAAATATTGCACATCGGGACAAAAAAAATATTGCATGTATTTGACAACAAAAAACATCGAAAGGGTATCTATTGAAATAAAAAGAGTATTTTTGCAGTGATTTACGGTTTGACAATGCAAGTCCTAAAGAAGACATACTGCACACTGCTACTGCTGTTTGCCGTCATTCTGTCCGCAAACGGACAGGCGGACGTATGCATTGATTTCGACACCGTGACCTATGGAGAACACCCCATGCCCGAAGGGTGGACCGTCATTCGAAACGGCAACATGGTAGTCACCAACACCGGCGACGCCTATGTGACAGGCTATGGATTCTGCCGATCGGCACCTAAAAACTTGTACATATACTCCTCAAACACCTACGTGGCGACCCCAGACCTCGGCATCGACTTCACCCAAGGGGCAGTACTCTCTTTCTGGTGCCACTTTGGCAACGGCGGCAGCCGGCCCAATTATTCCCTTATTGTCGGCACTATGGACAACCCCGTGTCAGGAGCCAACTTCCATCCGCTCGACACCATTGACGGCATGCCCCAGTCATGGAAATTCTGCATGGTCGATCTCTCCAACGCCGTACCCGGAGACCGTCATATCGCCTTCTACAAGCGGTACAGTTCTTTCAATATCGACGACATCAAGGTGGGTAGGCTCTGCGGCACAAACGACTTGACCGAGGACAGCGTCACTGCCGACTCCGCCTACCTCTCCTGGACCCTTTTCGGCACCCCTCAGAACGTACTGTACATAATCGACATGGACACCGGTGATACCGTGAGCTATCCCATCGCACCCCTTCAGCACAGTATCAGCGTGCCCCACAACCTCGACCACTCTTACCGAGCCTTGCTAGAGACCATCTGCGACACCGCCGTCGGTGCCTGCTCCACGAATACCCGAGACAGCATCACCCTCTCACTCTACGACAACAGCACCTGCATCAATCTCAGCTTACTACACTCCAACCGAGCCACCCCCTACTACGGTTCCTACACAAATCCCTATGCCAACATCGGTATGATTGACAACGGTTCAAGTTCCGATAATAGCCGCCATACGATCAACACAGACACCATGATGTACGACCCCGTGGTGGGACCGCCGTTGAAAGTGATACCTGACGGCGAAAGCATGTCGGTGCGTCTGGGCAACCGACACACCGGTGCACAGGCAGAGGCCATACTGTACGATATTCCCGTCGATACCACCCAGATGGACATGCTCATCCTGAAGTACGCCGCCGTGATGCAAGATCCCAACCACGTCTCTACAGAACAGCCGCGATTCCGTATCGAAATGCTTGACGACACCTTGGGACTTATCGAACCCGCAGGATGCAACTCGGCCGACTTCATTGCCAGCCCCGAGCTGGGATGGAACAGCATGAGCGGAGGTCAGATCCTGTGGAAAGACTGGACCATCGTGGGCATTGACCTCTCGGGCTACCATGGACGCACGGTGCACCTGCGCCTGACTACTTACGACTGCAGCCAGGGAGGCCACTACGGCTATGCCTACTTCACCCTCTCCTGTGCCCAGAAAACCATTGCTTTCTCGAGTTGCGAGAATGGCGACAGCAACCGCCTGGCGGCTCCCGAGGGATTCACCTACCGCTGGCATCTGGCCGGCGACGACTCCACTCTCAGCACCCAGCGCGAGGTGACGCTCCCCATCGATAACAACCTCTACTACTGCCACATGGGCTTTATCGGCAACCCGACCTGCGAGGTGACGTTGAGCGTGCTCTCACGGCTGGTGAGGCCTGTGGCACGCTTCGACTACAGCGTGGCCCGAGACAGCTGCCGTTTCAAGGTGACATTCAACAACCAGAGTTTCCCGACCGACGACAGCACCGGACATTGCGACAACGCCCAGTGGACATTCCAGGGCGCCGGTAGTTCGACGGAATACAACCCTGTCGTCATTTGGCCCGATACCGGAACCTACACCGTCACGCTCATTAGCGGATTGAACATCGTCGAATGCACAGACACCCTCACCCTCCCCGTAAAGCTGCAATATGGTCGCGACACAGCGGAAATAATCATCTGCGCCGACACTTTCTATACATTCATCGACACTACTATTGCAGAAAGCGGCACCTATGAGAAGATGCCCAACTGCGACAGCATCATCACCCTGCAGCTAACCGTGCTCGACACCAACACTATAGACACTGTCGCGGAGGCATGCGTCGGCTATTTCTACCGCGACAGCACGCTGACCACCACCGGCACCCACAACTTCCACTACTCCAACATCCACCATTGCGACAGCACCTACCGGCTACACCTGACAGTGTATCCTGCCTACGAGACGAAAGATTCAATTGTAGTGTGCCCATGGCGTCCATTCCTCTATGAGAACATCGACTACGGCCATCCTATACAATTCGACACGACGCTCACCTCGGTGCACGGATGCGACAGCCTGGTACATGTGCAGTTGGTTCCGCGCGACAGCACCTTCCGTCCGAGTGTTTTCTACCGCATCGGCGATATGGTATGGACCGACTCACTCCCTATCCGCCTCTGTACCCCCGACACACTATTTCTACGAGACACCACCCCCGGAGCGACTGACTGGCACTGGTCGATGGACAGGGGTGACACCATCTTCACCGAGACCACCTCGACCGCCGAGTTTGCGTTCAGCGAAGCTGTGCAGACGATTGGAGAAGTGAATCTGATGGTTACAAGCGACTATGGTTGCATCGACACCCTCGACTGGAAGGTCTATGCCCTCACCACTCCGCTGCCGGAATTTCAGTGGGATCCCTACATTCCAGTAGATATCGACCCCGAGGTGCAACTGATGAATGCAACGTGGCCCGACGGATGCACATATCTCTGGTGTATTGAACCGGAGGCCGGCTCGCCAGCACTGGATTCCTTGACGGAGAAAGACCCGGTGTATCACTGGCCGGGCGATTTGCCACAGGGCGAATTCGGCATCAGTCTTGTCGCCAGTTTGACCGCCACCCTCGACACCGTGACCCTCACCTGCATCGACAGCATTCGCCATACCATCGAGATTGTCACCGCCCTACTGCAGTTCTCCAACCTGGTGACCCCCAACGGCGACGGAGTGAACGACACCTGGGAGGTGGTGAATCTGGTGGAACTTGGCCGCTACCCCATGAACGAGTTGTGGATCTACGATGCATGGGGAAAACTGGTGTTTCATGCCAAAAACATCCGCAGTCACGACCAGTTCTGGGACCCCGCTGCTGAGAATGCCCCTGACGGCACCTACTACTATCGCTTCCTGGCCGAAGGTCGCAAAAAGATCATGGTGCAACGCAACGGCCTGATTGAGGTAGTACGATAAAGTTTTTTTCGTATCTTTGCAGGGTCATTTTGATTCAAAAGAACATGGAACTCACTATACTATTGTGTTTTGCAATCTACACAGCCTTGTTGTTTCTCATCATGTGGCTCACAGGTCGTCGCGGTGCGAAAGGCAACGAAGCCTTCTTCCGTGCGGGCCGGCGGTCGCCGTGGTTCGTGGTGGCTTATGGTATGATCGGCGCCTCACTCTCGGGAGTCACCTTCATGTCGGTGCCCGGCGGCGTCTATAGCGGCCAATGGACATATATGCCAATGGTATTCGGTTATGTACTTGGCTATGCCGCGATTGCGCTGATTCTACTTCCGCTCTACTACAAGCTGAATCTTACCAGCATATACTCCTACCTTGAACAGCGATTCGGTCTTGCCAGCGAGAAGACAGGCGCCCTGTTCTTCATCCTGAGCCGTTTGCTGGGCTCGGCATTGAGGATGTATCTCGTCGTGTTTGTGCTGTATGAATTCGTCTTCCGTGCATGGGGTATCCCCTTCTGGGTGCCTGCAGTGGTGTTCATTGCCATCATCCTGCTTTACACTTTCACTGGTGGCATCAAGACCGTGGTGTGGACCGACACGTTGCAGACGACTTTTCTTCTGCTTGCAGCAGTGGCCACAGTGGTGGCCATCTTGAACAATCTGGACATGGGCGTGGGCGAGTTGCTGAAGCGTTCAGCCGAGAAAGGCTACACCCACCTCTTCGAGACCGATCCCACAGCACCGAAATTTTATCTGAAACAGATATTGAGCGGCATGTTCATCACCATCACCATGACCGGTCTCGACCAGGACATGATGCAGAAGAACCTCACCTGCAAGACCCTGCGCGACGCACAGAAAAACGTGATGACCAGCTCGATGCTTTTCATCGTGGTGAACATCCTTTTCCTGATGCTGGGAGCCGCCCTGCTGACCTACGCCGAACAAACGGGCTTTGCGCTGCCGGTGAACGAGGCGGGAGCCGTGGTACCCGACAAAATATTCCCGTCGGTGGCCTTCTCTCTGAGCGGCTTTACGGCGGTGTGCTTCGTGTTGGGCATGGTGGCGGCGGGCTACAGCAGCGCCGACGGCACCCTCACCGCCCTCACCACCACCTTCTGCTACGACTTCCTAGGGTTTGACAAAAACTCACCCTCCCGTCGCACCTCGCTCTCACCCCTGAAAATCCGAAGGATTGTCCATGTGGTTTTTGCATTGCTCTACTTGCTGGTCATCATCGCCTTCCGCCCCTTCCACCGGCAGTCACTGATCGACACCGTTTTCGACGTGGCCGGCTTCACCTACGGTCCCTTGCTCGGCCTCTATGCCTTCGGCCTCTTCACCCGCCGCAAGGCCCGCGACCGCTGGGTACCCTTCATCGCGGTGCTCTCGCCCGTACTCTGCTACATCCTCAAACTCAACGCCCCCGTGTGGTTCGGCTACCACTTCGGATTCGAGATACTGCTCCTCAACGGCCTCATCACATTCCTTTTACTATGGTTCTCCTCACTAAACACTAAACACTGCCCATGAACTTTCTTATCACCATATTAGGATCGGGGGCTGCCCTACCCATCGGCGCCCGCCGTTGCAGCGCACAGGTGCTCAATATCGGAGGCTTCAAGCTGCTGCTCGACTGCGCCGAAAGCACACAGGACCGCATACGCTACAACCACCTCAAACTCCAATCCATAGGCACCATCATCATCTCCCACCTGCACGGCGACCACTTCTTCGGCCTGCCGGGATTGCTCAGCACCATGCACCTCTGCGGCCGCACCGAGCCCGTCTTCATCGCTGCCCCCAAAGGAGCCCGCGAGGTGATAGAGACCACCTTCGCCCTCACCGGCAACCACGTAGGATTCCCCCTCGAGTGGCATGAGATGGACTTCGACGAAGGCTGCCAACGGGTCTTCGAGAACCGCAAATGCACCGTCGATGCCTTCCCCATCGACCACACCGTCCCCACCTACGGCTTCCGCATCTCTGAGAATGCGAATGGTAAAACCTACGTCTATTGCTGTGACACCGCCTACAGCGAGAGCCTCCTGCCGCACCTCAGCGGGGCCGACTTGCTGTGTCTGGAGTGTACCTTCGCCAACGAGCTGGCCGACCTGGCCGAGGAGCGCAAGCACCTCACCGCCGGACAGGCGGGACGACTGGCGCGGATGGCCGGAGTGCGGCAGCTCATGCTCAGCCACATCAGCGCCCGCTACCGCGAACCCGACCTCTTGCTCCAGCAGGCCATGCAGGAGTTCGAAAACACCTTCGTGGCAGCCGACAACATGCGTATCGAACTGAAGAGAGACGAAGCGGACGTCATAAAAATGCCCACACAAAAGAGCTGACAATCAACCTTCAACTTTCGACTTTCGACCTTCGGACAAAAAAAGTTTTGGCCATGTCGGCAAAAGTTAGTACTTTTGCACCCACTTTTTGAAAATGAGGAAGAGGGAAATTTCAATTTTCAGCTTTCAATTTTCAACTCGGAGAGATGCCGGAGTGGTCGATCGGGGCGGTCTCGAAAACCGTTGACCAGCTTGCTGGTCCCAGGGTTCGAATCCCTGTCTCTCCGCTGGGAAGATAAGGAGCTGTCAGTTTTGGGCTGACGGCTCCTTGTTGTTTTTCCGTTTCAAAGTCGGCGGCAAGGACCGCCCACCTAAGTGTTCCTTAAGTATGACACCTCAGGTATGACTAAAGTATGGTTCAAGTATGACTAAAGAAACACTTGGGCATGATGAACGAGTGACTGGGTAATGACTTAGTACTTTCTATATAGTCATTACTAGGTCAATACTAGGTCAATACTAGGTCATAACGGATTCAAGGCTTAGTATCAGACCGTTACACAAGTCTATATTTTTAAGGAACAGACGGCATACCTTCGTGTTTAGGAACATTAAACACTGAAAAGGAATGCGGGGCGATTTGTCCGGCGGCCTTTTTTTGCTTTACAGCACTTCGGGGTACTGCTGTTCGACGGGGTGGGAATAGATGTCGAGGAGGAGGCTCCGCTCCTGGGGGGCGGCGGCTTCGAGGCGCTGTTGGAACTGGGTCCGTATGTCGGAGGAATAATGGTCGGCGAATCGCGAGGAGCGGTGCAGGAGGTCGTAGGCGAGATAGTTGGTGGGATGGAGATGGTAGGCGCCGTTGATGCGGCGGTCGATGAGTGCGGCAAGGTTCTCGAAGGGGGTGTCGGTGGCGGAGCAGCGGTCAATCTCCTCGTCAGTGACGGGGGCGGTGATACTGAGGTGGACGTGCCCCTTGGGTTGTAGGATGCCGGTGAGGACGCTGTTCATATCTTCGCCTTGGGCCTTGCGGTAGGGGCCGAGGGAGCGGAGGTGGAGCTCACGGGCTTTGAGGAGGTCGCAAGGTTCCCATTCGTAGCTGATGCTGACAGGAACAATATTGAGGCTTTTGAGGGGCATGAGGGGTGCCTCTCGGGTGGCACGGCCGCCGAGGGCAAGCATCTTGAGGAGCGACACCTCGGTGCGGTCGAGGCCGTTCTTTGTTCGTCCATTGCGCTGGGCTATCCAGACAGAATGCTGGTCGGCGACGATGACCTGACGGATGTATTGCGAGACCTGGAGCATGTTGCGGTAGAACTCCTTGGGGGTGCCGCCGCGTTCGACGCGGAACATGCGGTTGGCACGACCGACAAGGGTAATGAGGGGGTCTTGCATGAGGTTGGCGCCAAAGGTGATGTAGAGCTGGTTATAGGCGAAGAGGAGGTATTGGAGGAGGAAGGCGTCGAGGGTGATGTCGCGGTGGTTGGAGATGAAGAGGTAGGGGCGGCCGGGAAGGATGAGGTCGGTGCCGGCGTGGGTGAAGTCGGAGACGGAGCGGTCGAGAATCTGATGGATGGCGGCACGCATGACGGTGTCCTGCATGGTGTGGATGTCGGGCAACGCACAGAGACGCTCGGAGACCTGCTCGAGGGTCTCGCCAGGATAGACGAAGCCGGCTATGGGTTTCAACAAGGGCGACTCCACCAGTTGCCGCATAGCACCAGGAAACTCGGAATCATTGAGGGGTCGGATGTTGTCGAACATAGTTAATGCTTTAATGTGTTAGTGTTTAGCTCGCAGGTCGATAAATTTGACAGGTTTGCGGCTTTTGGCCGGGAAATTGATGCGCTGCACCTCCTCGGCAGGAAGCACCACAATTTCGGGAGCCACACGGATGCGGGAGCGGAAGGAATCCTTGAGTTCCTTCACCACTGCGTCCGTATAGCCTTCACGAAGCCCTATCTTAACTTTCACGTCGTCGGTGCCGGCGCTGTTGGTGGATACTTCGATGACGTAGTTGGCCACATAGTCGGTGTTGTCAAGCACATCGTTGATGGCGGGCGGATAGAGTGTAGTGCCTTTGAACTTGATCATGTTGTTCTTGCGGCCCACCAGCGGAGTAAGTCTGTAGCTATAACGCCCACACTGACAGCGGTCGGTGATTTTGGCAGCGATGTCGCCTGTGCGGAAACGCAAGAGCGGCATTCCCTCAACGCCAAGGGTGGTCACCACTATCTCGCCGGGTTGTCCGTCGGGCACGGGCAGATCGTCGTCGCCGATAATCTCGACGATGATGAGTTCGGGGTGCACGTGTCCACCGCAACCATAGGGACATTCGCTGAAGGTGGCGCCCATCTCGGTGGAGCTGTAGGTGGCAAAGAGTTCGACATCCCACTTTTCCTTGATGCGGCGTCCCAGGAGGTTAAGGCTAAGGTCTTGCTCACGGAGGCCTTCGCCGATGCCGATAATGCGACGAATTGAGGAGGCTCGATAGTCAATATCGTGTTGCTCGGCATATTCAATGAGTCGGAGTATGAAGGAGGGCACGCACATGATGGTGTCGGGCTTTATGCGGCGGATGGTGTCCCACTGCAGTTCGGGGATGCCATTACCCACACGGATGATGGAGGCGCCCATCTCGCGGATGCCGAGGAAATAGGCCAGGCCCGCCATGAATCGCTTGTCCATGGTTGTCATCAGCTGGAGTATGTTACCGGGTTTGAGCCCTGCACATTCGAAACTTTTCTTTTCATTGTAGGCCAGGCGCTGGAGGTCCTTTTCGGTACAGCAGAAGGTGACAGGGTCGCCGAGGGTACCGCTGGTGGTGATGTAGTCTATAACTTTCTCCCGAGGACAACAGAGAAAGTCGTCGTTGAAGAGCTGGAGGTCTTTTTTCTCGGTGAAGGGAATCTTGACGAGGTCTTCCAGCAGCCGGATCTTGTTCACGTCGATACCATAGCTGCTGAACATGCGCTGGTAATAGGGCGAATGGCCAGCAAGATAGACTAGTGCCTCGTGAAGTTTGTCTTCTTGGAAGGCTTTTATCTCTTCAGGGGATTTGAATTCAATATCTGTCATTTATATAATCCTTTTATCCATTTGAGAAATTCTTCTTTCCAGGGGCGGCATTCAGGGCTGCCTTTTGTCTCGCTCATGCCAAAGCCATGTCCGCCAGTGCGGTATTGGATATAACGATGGGGCACATGACAGGTTGTGAGGGCACTGTCGAGGAAAACGGAATTGTGGTAATCGACGATGGGGTCATCAACACAATTGACCAGGAATACAGGCGGGCAGTCAGGGCGCACATGAAGTTCAATTGAAAGGGAGTCTCGAAGAGCCTGGTTGTTTTTCCCATATTCGCCGAGTAAAGCGCGCCGGGAGCGGGAGTGACAGCAGGCCTGCCGCATAGTGACCACAGGATAGACGGGAACCACAAAAGCGGGCTGGCGAGTGTAGGTGGTGAGCATGGCGAGGTGACCGCCGGCCGAGAAGCCCATAACACCAATCTGCCTAGGGTCGATGGCGAGGCTGTCGGCATGGACAACCAGCCAGTCGAGGGCTGCTTCGGCGTCGCGCAGGGGGTCAGGATATTGGTTACCGCGGAAAAGGAGACGATAATGCGTTGCCCACGCCCACCAGCCTTGCACGCGGTAGCGCAAAACGTAGGCTGCAATGCCGTGGGCTTGCAGCCATTGGGCCACTTCAACTCCCTCCACCTTGTAGTCGTGCCAGCTGTAGCTTCCACCGGGGCAAACAACCACTGTGGCCAGCGGATGCGCGACATCGTAGCATTCCAGAGTAGCCTTGCTGTCTGGGAGGTGAACAATGGTCTGTCCCTGCACGGAGCAAAGACAAAGCACTAACGCTATTATGGAGACGAGGCGACGCATCAACTGACGATTTTCTTCACTTCCTCGGAAGAGAGCTGACGGTAGCGATGCTGAGGGTCGGCATTGAAATCAACCGCAAAATACTCTTCATCGTAAAAGGAAAGTTTCGAGTTGGTGTCGGGATTGCATTCCAGATAGATAATCTCTTCTGGATTCAGTCCTTTGGCGTCACATATTTGGTCCCGGAGAGATTGTCCAGCGTAGGTCACCGAGGTACCGGGATTCTCCTGATAGAGTTCGGTAACGATGACATAGGTCTTGCCATCGACGACACGTATCTTCAATCCACAGAGCGACTCCATATCCCACTGTCCGCGGAAAGGGAATTGCTCGTCATAGTATTTTTCTGAGACTTTCATTGTTCAACAGTTGGTATTTAGAAGGCATTTTGATGGGTTTTGACGCTGCGGTCGATATCCTTGCCGAAGCTCTTGTTGGCCAACGCTCGGTTACGGGGGCGGTAAGTGCCTTCGTTCATCTCGCGCAAAGCCACATTGCAGAAGAGGCGGAACATCTTCGACTCTTGGGTTTCGTCAGCATAAAAACTCTTCCACGCATATTCATATACATCTTGCAGTTCGTCGGGTGTCATCTGGGCGGGTTTGAAGACCACTTGACCGGCGTTGTAATGATTCCAGTCAAAGTCGAAGATACGGCCCTGACGCAAATAGTCGTCGTAGGCTTTTGTATGAGGGAAGGGGGTCATGATAGTGAATTCGGCCAGGTCAAGATCGATTTCACCAAGGAAATCGATAAGGCGCTTGCAGTCATCGACGGTCTGGTTATCAAGACCGAGCAAGATGGTTCCTTCTACACCGATTCCCACATCATGATAGCGTTTGACACGCTCCTTGATGTAGTCGGAAGTGTCATAGACAGCCTGATAGACATACCAGGCACCTGCTTTGGCAGCGAGGTCGAGCACTTCGGGATCATCCTCGATGGTGTGGGAGATCCATTTCTTCTTCAAGGGAGCGATGGCACGGAAAAGCTCCTTTTCCCACTCCTTGTCCTGTGCGAGCGAGTTATCGACGATGAAAAGACGGTTGTTGTCGATGGCAGCCATATCCTCCACCACCTTGTCGATGGGACGAGGACGGAACTTGCGGCCACCGAGGTATGAAACGGCGCAAGGATAGCAGCTGAAACGACAACCACGTGAAGCATGGAACAGATCAACCATCTGCACACCCTTATGGTTATAGAGTTCACGCTTATAGAGGTCGCGCCGACAGGGACCCACACTCTCGATCGGAGGCTGGTTGCCAAGATAGTTATATACCTTTTTCAAGCATCCGTTCTTCCAATCCAGAATCACCTGCTCGGAGCGGCCTTCACTCTCGCCGAGGAAGAGGCTGTCCACATGATTGACATATTCTTCTGCATGCAGCATGGCACTTATACCTCCAGCAATGACTTTCTTGCCACGCTTGTGATATTCTGCGGCAATCTCCCAAGCACGCTTCACCTGGGTGGAGAGCATGGTGGAGAGAGCCACAAGGTCGCAGGGGTCGTCGAAGTTGAGTTCTTCCACATTCTCATCCACAAAGTCGATCTCAACATACTCGGGCAATGTGGCGGCAAAAGCCACAGGGCCGTGAGGGGGCAGGTTGAATGTCGTTTGCCCGGGGAGCTTCTTCCACTTGGGATAGATGAGTTTCATTTTGATTGTATCCATATCGTGTACCGTTTATTTTATCGCGTTGATTTTGTTGACAATAACATTCTGCCCCACCAGTGCTTCGGCAGTAAGTACGGAAGTGAGGGTAGTGCCGACCATACCGTGGAAATTAACATCCTGACCGGTAATGTAAAGGTTGGAAATCCGAGTATTGGGAGAGAGGTGGGTCTGAAGAGGGTTGAGGCACGAAGGGTGGAGACCATATATAGCCCCCTTAGAATTACCATAATAGTCACGGATAGTGAGGGGAGAGCCGGCTTCCACATAGGCCACTGCCTGCTGCAGCGGCACTTCGAATCCAACAGGTTCTATCATCTTCAATGCCTGCCCGATCATCTTCTCTTTCCAACGGTAGTAATCCTCGGGACGGTGCCCCGTCCGGCTGCCGGCCCACCGTTCAACGGCCGAATAATCCATCGGGCAGACAAGGGTGAGAGTTTTGGCATAGCCTGGATTGCAGGGGTCCTCGTCGGGAAGGACAAAAGCCAAGGAAGGCCATCGGTCTTCGCTGACAGCGGCGGCGTTCCATGGATCGCTCGAGAGATGGGTACAATAGTAAGCTTCACGGTTGAAACAGAGTGTACGTGGATGCAAACCGACAAAAACCGTCAGGGCGGAATAGGTGAGCGGTGCTGTGGTGATGCGACGGCGGAAGGCCGGTGAGAAGGCCGTCTGAGAGGCGAGATCGAGCAGTCGGGTAATAGGCAGTGCGCTGACAAAGACATCGGCCAGATAGGTATCCTTCACTGTTTTCACACAGGTAACCTGACGATTATCTACCTCAACAGATGCCACCTCCTCGCAGGTATGCACCTCTCCCCCAGCCTGCTTGATAAGGTCGGCAAGAATATTGGCGAACGAGAGGCTTCCGTGCTTGAAGGTATATGTGCCGTTGATATGGGAGCAACTGATAAGGGAATGGAGCATGGCTGGAGAATTTTCCCTACCGGCATAGAAGAGCGAAAGATATGGCATGATGGAACGCAGCATCGGCAAATCGATACTACTGTCAATCAATTCCTTGGCCGAGACACTAAGGTCGGGTATCTGGTAGTCGTTATCTATTGGACGGAGATGGTAGAGCGGTTCCTGACAGGTGAGATCATACATGGTTTTAAGGTATCTCTCCAGTTGCTGCCGTACCAGTGGCACCTGTTCTCTGCCAAGCAAAGCACCCATTGCACGGCTCCACCGCTCCACCCACGCCCGCGGGCCGAATGGCAAGGTTAACCGGAGGCCGCTGCCGACATCCATAAGGGTGTCGCACCGAGGAACAACCTCCACTTTGTCCTCGATGCCGAGGTAGCGGCAAATAAGTCGTATCTGTCCATTTTCTCCCATGCCGCCGAAACAATGCATGCCGGTGTCGAAAAGATAATCTCCGCGACGGAAACTCTGAAGGCCGCCTCCAATGATGGCGTTCTTTTCCAACACGATGACACGAAAACCCTCTTTGGAAAGAATGGCTCCCGTCATCAGGCCACTGAGGCCGCCTCCCATAATGCACACACTCCTCATGAGACAGCCTCCTTTCCAGGTCTTCCGTTCCACACTTCCCGACCTTTGTACAGATACTGATATTTCGTCAATCGACACTTGTATTCAGGAGTTTCCAACCGCTCACGCATTGCCGACAGTTCCTCCTCGAAGTGGCGGCGCATACCGCGACTGTCATCGTGGCAGCGCTCACCGATGCGGATGGTGATTCTACCTCCTGTGATGAGACTTTCTGTCTTGGGCCACACATCGTAGGCTCCATGGATGAACACCGGCAACAACGGCAATCCCAACTCTTCGGCGAGTAGGAACGCCCCCTTGTGGAAGCGGTGCACCTGCCCATCGACACTACGGGTCCCCTCAGGGAAGACCATGACGGAATAACCCCGCGCAACCAAATCGCGAAGTCTTGGAATGAGGTTGTCGTATCCCGCCTCTGCAGGCAAGTATTCCGCATAGCGGATAATGTGGGCATAGAGAGGATTGCGCCAAACCCAATTCTTGGTCAGCACCACCACCTTGGGCGTGAGCATCAGGATGCTGACCAAGTCGAGGTGCGACTGATGGTTGGCCACAATGACGGCGGGCCGGTCGAAATTCTCGTCGTAGGGGTTCTCCACCTTGAAACCCACCCTTGGCATCAATCTGGCGCCACACCGCATGGCGCTGCAGATAAAGCGGTGGAAGCTGTCCCGCTTGCGACGTTTCTCCATCGGCAGCAGGAAATAGACCAAAGTCACGGGCGTTGCCACCAGCAGGGCAAACAAGATGAATACCACCAACGGCACCACCGTGATAAAGATTCGGCTAACGGTAACCGGATAGCGGCGGGGCTGCCCATGCCGCTGTGTAAGCCATCGGAACACTACCGGCGGCACCACGCAAGCCATCAACACCACACAACCCATCCCGATGACAGCCACCTCGGCCAGCGAGCGCAGGGCTGGATGTCGGGCCGTCAGCAGGGTGCCGATACCAGCGAACATCAGCAGTGCCGACACAATGACGCTGCGACGATACTCTTTCAGCCGCCGCTTTCCGGTGGCATTCTCATAGAGGAGTCCTTCCGTAATGAAGATCGTATAGTCGTCACCCTGGCCGAAGATAAAGGTGGCAAGAATAATGTTGACAATGTTGAACTTGATGCCGAGCAAAGCCATCAATCCCAGTATCCACAGCCATCCCATGGCCATCGGGAGGAACGCCAGCAAGGCCAGCTCGAAACGGCCAAGGGCGAGCCACAGGAACGCGAAGACGACAAACGAGCAGACATAGAGGATATAGTTGAAATCGCCGTTGAGGGCATTGACCAAGCCACTGCCGACATCCTTCTGGGTGAAAACAAAAGAGTGTGTGGTGGGCAGTTGAGAATCGGCAGTCGGGAGTTGATGGATATAGTTGACCACGTAATAGCCCGTGTCTGTCTGCATAATATAATTTTTAGCCAACTGACCCGCAGCACTTTCCAAGGTGCATTCCGCTGCCTCATAGTCGGCTGTCAGCGTCTGGACAAACGGGGAGAAAGCCCCTTCGACAAGACCGGCACGGACCGCCTCCCGGGCCACCTGTCCTCCCAAATCGGGATGCCTGGTGAGCATCTCGTTCCAGCGTTCCAGGGCCTCCCGCTGACGGCTGAGCGAAGGCATCAAGGCTCCAACTCCGGGCAAATGAAGGCTGTCGTTGGTACGGAGGGCCTCGTCGAGCGTGTGGCCTTCCGACACCACATACGCCAATTCTCCCTCTTCAACAGCGCTGCCGAGCAGTTTGAGATCCTCCTCCTGTTGAGCCGTCATGAAGTTGATATTATGGAGGTCGGAATCAAACTCCACCTTAGTGCTGAAATAGCCTAGCACCACAGTAACCGCCACCATCACCCAAAACACCCAGACAGGAGTCCGACCCCTGACCCCAGAATCCTGAATCTTGAATTCTGAATCTTGAATTCTGATTCCTGAGCCATGGCTCCGTTTGCCTCCCTTCGCCCACAGCGGCAGGAATATCATAGTGAATCCGATGGTCCCCACCAGCATCAGCGACCCGAAGAGGCCCAAATCACGCATCGCCTCCGCCCTCACAAACACCAGACAGGCAAACGCCGCCACAGTGGTGACATTGCCCGTCACCAGGGGTTCCACCATCTCGCGCAGGGTCTCACGACGGTCTGGATGGTCTTTCAGGTGTTCCAGATAATGCAACGGGTAATTGACCGCAATGCCGACAAGCACCGAGCCGATACCCACCACTATGATCGATATCTCCGTCTTGAAGATGGCAATGACCGCCAAAGCGAACAACCACCCGCAGGCGACGGAGAACCCCATCCACAGGATGTTGCGACGGTGACCCATCGTGCGCCACAAGATGATGGCTATCAGCACCAACGAGAGCAACATCGCCACCAGGCTGTCGCGCTTGATTTGGTTGGCGTTGGTAACGGCGATAAGCGGAGCGCCCACAGCAGAAACGCTGACCGCTGGCATCTGACCGCTGACCGCATCTATAGCTTCGGCTATATCCTTGGCCAAGCGTCCGTTGCGACGGGTATCACTGGCATTGTAGGGGCTTGCCATGAACGCATAGCCTCTCCCCTCTCCATCCATCACATAGCCGTCGGTCACCACATAGCGGCTGCTGGGGCTGAGCGCCTGCAACCGGCCGATGGCAGGAGTGAAAAGTCCCAGCGGGTCGGCCACGATCATCTCGGTAACCATATCAGGCAGCGGCATTCCGAGCGTCTGCTTCACCTCGTCCATACGGGTGGCGACAAAGTCGGGATTAGCCAGCAATGAATCAATTCTCTCGTAGTCGGCGGCCGTCAAATAGAGGGCAATATTGTTCCTTACCTCCTCGATGGCCGCCATCGCGTCGCTCTCATCGGCACGGGCCTGGAGGGCGATGTCGGGACGAATCCGGGCAAACTGCTCGGCAAAAGCATCTATGGCATCCATCACATCCTCGTCGCCTGCCTGTTCCGCAGGACGGAAAACGACGGTGATCTGCCCTTGGTCGCCCAGCGCATTATAGACGGCAGCCTGCTTCTCGTTTCCTTTGTCGATGGGCAGGAAACGGGCTATATTCTCTTCATAATGAAGCTGCAATGCCAACAGCGCCCCTGCCGCAAGCATCACTGCGAGCAGCACCACAGCAGTGATGCGGTGGCCCGTCAGGTAGTCGTATGTGCGCAGGAGCAACTTGGTCATATTCAGCATTCAATGTTTAGACAGCAACATGCGGGGGTATCCGTAAAACAAGGCTCCGAGGCAGAGGAGCGTGTTGAGAACGGAGATGCGGAAGAAATCTCCAAAGGGCCGGAAGTGGCTGACACGGTCGTCGGGATAGATCACGCTGACCGGCACGCTCAGCAACCTCACTCCATGCCAGGCAGAAAAGACCAGCAACTCCAGTTCGCTCTCGTAACGGGCTGTCAAGAGACCGAGACAAGGCAGATGGTGAAGCGGATAGAGCCGGTAGCCGCTCTGCGTGTCGGTCAGGCGGACTCCCGTCTGCAATCGGAACCAGAAGTTGGAAAACCGGTTGGCAAAGGAGTTGCCCGAGGGCATCCCTTGCACTGGTTCGGACTGTGCGGAGAAGCGGTTGCCCACCACCAGCACCTTGTCGGTGCCGGCAGCGAGAGCCGCCGCCACCAGGCTTGGAACCTCTTCGGGGCGGTGCTGCCCGTCGGAGTCGAGGGTGACTGCAAAATCGTATCCCGCCCGCCGGGCGGCGGAAAGGCCGCGTTTCAACGCATGGCCCTTGCCTCGGTTGCGGCCATAGGTGATGAGGTGTATGGTTTCCTTGAAGGATTCCAATTGCCTCAAAGTGTCGTCGGTGCTGCCGTCATTGACCACCACCACATCCGGGCACACAGCCAACGAACGCCGGACGATGTCGGCCACGGTACGGCTGTTGTTGTAGGTCGGTATGACGATGCAGTAGGACATGTTGTGAATTATGAGTTGAGGGTGAGTTTCATCTTGGCGTAAGTGGTGGAGTTTTTGGTGTAGGTGGCCGTGGCAATGCCGTCGGGAGTGAGGGTGGCTGCCAGAGTGGCTCCATCCACATCGTCCGGGCTCATCATCCCCAAATATTTCACACTGTTCACCTTGCGGAGCGACAAGACCTTGCCCGACACCTGCGACAACAGGTCCACCACTGCACCGATCATGGCCACACCCGGAGTCACCGGGCTGCCGGGGAAGTGACCGCGATAGACCGCACTGTCGCGGCGGGCCGACAGGGTAGCCGCCACACGCAGGGTGCCTTCAACATCCTCAAAGGCGGCCCGTTCCACTTTAAACAACTCTTCCAATACCTTCATTGCCGTGTGAAATCGATTTGCGTATATCCATCCTTCTCCACCAGGCGCACGCTCTTGATGCACATGCTCTTGCGGTCGAATGTCAGTTCGGCTTGCTGCATCATGCGTCGCATATCCCGCCGCTTGGGGGTCAGCAGGGCACGGTAGCAGGCGGACTCCTCGGTGAGCACGGTTTCGAATATCCGTTCGTCAGCCAGGCTCGAGCCGTCGGTCATCTGTTTCATCATCTGAGCCAGCCCCCGCGACATCTTGTCGGCCGCTCCCGAAAGGCTGCTACGCTTGCCGTCGTTGACCGTGTAGATAGAGTCGCCATCGACCACCAACGTGAAAGTCATCGGCTCGGTGTATTGCCACTGCATGGTGCGCTCGCCGAGGGAAAGCCTTCCTTTCGACACGGCATCCTCGGCCAACAGGCGCGAGTGCTTGGTCTGGCGGAAGCTGTAGTTCAGCGTCTTGCCCGGCTTGGGCTGTTGGGCGGCAGCGATGGCCGCAAGCACCTCGGCACGCTTGGTGCCTGCCAGCGCCTCGCTTTGCGCCTGCATGGTCAAGCAAAGACATATCATCAC
>ODAI012191940.1_pt1 | contig 24076 bp, 26 predicted proteins | sample 1539321 | NCBI WGS metagenome assembly ODAI01 (sample SAMN02144231, study PRJEB22623) | gut metagenome | biome: sheep rumen | host: Ovis aries | place: New Zealand | reverse complement strand
TGGGAGCAAAAACCGGTGTCGTAGTCACAGCAAGCCACAATCCCCCGAAATACAACGGATACAAGGCATACTGGTCAGACGGAGCACAGGTAGTAGAGCCGCATGACACTGGAATCATCGACGAAGTTAACGCGGTAAAGGAAGTAAAGCTCATCAGCCGCGAGGAAGGAATCAAGTCCGGAAAAATCGTCCTGATTGACAAGGAGATTGACGACAAATTCCAGGCGATGATTAAGTCAAACCTCTACAGGCCGGAGCTCATCAAGGAAAAAGCGTCATCCGTAAAAGTCGTCTACACACCTCTTCACGGAACAGGAGCCATGCACGTGGAAAAGGTCCTTGGAGATTTGGGACTCAAGGTGATTACGGTCCCTGAGCAGAGAGAAGGAAACGGTGACTTCCCGACAGTTGAAAAGCCGAACCCGGAGGAAGCGCCCGCACTCAAGATGGCCGTGGAGCTTGCAAAGAAGGAAAAGGCTGATGTCGTAATGGCAACCGCCCCCGACGCAGACAGATTCGGAACAGCATTCCCTGGAAAGGACGGAGAGTACGTTCTTGTCTCTGGAAACCAGATGGGTGCCCTCCTCGCAGATTACGTCCTCCTTTCAAAGAAGGAATTCGGAAAGATGCCCGCAAACCCGGTTCTGATTCGCTCAATCGTAACAAGTCCATTCGTGGATGCCATCGCGAAAAACTACGGAGTGGAGCTTGAGGAAGTCCTTACAGGATTCAAGTGGATTGCGTTCGCCGAGGGAGAGTACGAGAAGACAGGCAAGAAGCACTATGCGTTCGGTCTTGAGGAAAGCTACGGATACCTGGTGGAGACCGAAGTTCGCGACAAGGACGGAGTTTCAGCTGCTGCAATGTGCGCCGAGATGACTCTCTACTGGGCAAGCAAGGGAAAGAGCCTTCTTGAAAGACTTAACGACATGTACAAGAAATACGGATACTTCGAGGACAGGGCAATCAGCAAGTACTTCGAGGGAATCTCAGGCCCCGCAATCATGGGCGGAATCATGACCAAGCTCCGCAACGAGGGACTCAAGACCCTTGGCGGAAAGAAAGTCCTCAAAATCCGCGACGTTGAGCAGAGCATTGAGTTCAGCCCGGACGCACCTGAAAAGAAGACTCCGTACAATCTTCCGAAGAGCAACGTGCTCCAGTTCTTCCTTGAGGGTGGAACCATAATCAGCGCGAGACCTTCTGGAACCGAGCCGAAAATCAAGTTCTACATCAACAGCGTCGTTCCGGTAGCGGCTGAGACTGACGATGCATTGAACGCGGCAAGAAAAGAAGCCGGTGAGCTCTGCGACAAGATTTCAAGCGAAATTAAGGCAATCCTTGATGCAGCCAAATAATACGACGAGCAAGCCAAAAGGCAAAATGTTCACGGACTACGAGCATCTGGCGAAACTGTTCTACAGCGGAACCACGTTCGTAGCCTTTGACACGGAGACCACGGGACTGGACTGCGGCAGGGACTACATGACGGAAATCGGAGCGGTGAAATTCAACAGCAAGGGTGAGATCGCAAGATTTGACCAGCTCATAAAACCGCCGGTTCCGATTCCCAAATTTCTTGAGAACCTGACGCACATCACGAACGAGATGGTTGCGGACTGTCCTTGTGCCTCAAAGGTGCTGCAGGATTTTCTTCTCTTTCTAAACGGAAAGGAAACGGTGCTCATTGCCCACAACGCGCAGTTCGACCTTGGTTTCCTGAACATGGAGATGATCCGCATGGGTCTTCCCTCCGTACCGAACATAACGATTGACTCACTTCCCCTTGCCCGCTGGGTATATCCTGAGTTCAGGCAGGAGTCGGAAAAGGGACAGTACAAGCTTCAGACTCTCGCGAAAAGATTCAACGTGGAGGTTCTCTCCGCCCACAGAGCAGATGACGACGCAAGGGTTCTCATGGAAATCTTCCATAGAATACTCAAGGATTCCATCCCCCGGCAAAAGGACTTCGACGAAAGCATGATTGGAAAGATGGAGCAGCCTGTCCAGCTGGAACTTTTCTAAGGAGGCGTAAAAATGATTTTCCCAAAAAACACAAGGACAAAAACCTCGCTCGCTTTTCTCTTTCTGATTTTATGTCCCGCACTGATTTTCGCAAAACCCAGTAAGAAAGAAAACGCAAAGGAAAACAAGCTGATTGAGCAGGGGCTAAAGCTGACTTCCCTCATAAAGGAAAAGGCCGGGAGCAAGGAATACATCGCCATGTTTTTCGGCCCGCAAAGTCAGCTTACGGAATTCCTCCCGGATCTTACATCGGCTGACTACACAACCCCTTCCGCCGTGCATTGTCTGAGCGGAGATTTCACGCAGATTTCCACCCTGCTTATGTCCGAAGTGCAGGAAGCGGATTTTTCAAGCCTTTCTGAAATCATGGACAAGGACATTTCCCAAAGAATACTTTCCGTCATCCCGAATATGTGGAACTCAATGAGCTCAGGTCCCTCTGGAATTGCGATGGCAAATGTTCTCTCATCTTCTTCGGTCTTCGTCTGCAAGGAGCTCAAAGAGGACTGCATGTACATTTTCTCTTTCGGCGAGGCATATCCCGTGGCGGTAAGCTTTCTGTGCGGAGAGGACGGAGCGGTTCTTGCAAAGGCGAGTCTTGTGCTCGACGAGGATTTCATGTCCTCCCTTGAAGAGATGCTTTCCGAAATTTCCCCCGAATCCGGCATAAAAATGAAAATGGAGAAGATTCGGTAAAGACGCAATCAGATATCAAAACAAAAATTTACGCTGGATATGGGGAGATTTTGTTATGCTGACACCCACACTGGGGCGCTTATAGATATTCGTTAGGAGATGTGCAAAAAAATATCGTAATTTTCGCAGTGTTGTCGCATAGAGCATTTGCTTCATCCGCGGTTGTTTATTCCCCGTTAATATTCCACTTATTTGTAATTTTAGAAAAATCAAAAAATATCTGTAACTTACATCAGTTTTTATTGTTGAAAGTTATATCAATCATATTGGAGGTATTTTATGGTATATGAACAGGCTATGGCATATTTAGTCTGTTTTGGAAGAGAAAATATTTATCTAAAAACTATGATTATAATAATGCAAAAATAAAGGGTATGTTGGGTGTTGAAAGTGAAATAGGAACTTATGCTGGTAGTAGCTATGGAACAACAGATGTAATGCAATGTTTAGACGCTAACAATCCTGCTGTTTACTGCATGGGTAAAATTTCACCTGTTAACGGTGTTGCATATGATGCCAATGAAGGACTTCTAATGGGAATGCCTTCAAGTGGGTATGCTGCAATTAGAAATATTTTTCAAAATTCAGCTCCACAACCATCATTATATACAACACGACTTAGTATTTGTTTTGGAATACTGTGGCTTGGATATAAAACAGGATGTGCAGGAGGCGTTATCAATACAGGAATCACAAATTACAATGGTGGAGGAAATCCTAATTATTTATCAGATGTTTTAGACAGAGTAACAAATCCTGGTAATTACTATAACTCTTGAGGTATTTATATGAAAAAAGGATTTTATCTTTTCCAAATCATATTTTTATGTGTCATTATATGTGTTCAGTCTGTAATTATTATTGTAAATGGCAATTCAAATAAGAAAAAAGAAACTGTGACAAAGCCGGCGTTCATACTCACGAATCCAATTGACATGGTGTTTTCAAATGCATTCGATTCCGTTCAAGCATCTGAATCCATGCGTAGAGACCTAAGAGAACGATATAAAAAAATTTGGAAGGATCAGTTTGATGCGTTAATGGATACTATGGAGAAAAAATGTAAAACGGATAAAGATATTGAGAATCTTAATCAATATAGAAATTACACTTATTCAGCCATCTCCAATTTACAGCCATTCTTATTGAATTGTATGTTGGATAATTTTGAAATGGAGGAGAGTCCTGAAAAGAACAGTTGGGGAAACTCGACTCAAAGTGCACTGGATTTTAGAGAAGGCATGATATACCGTGACGCTGTTTTATTCATTTATAATATGAATTCCTCAAAGGAGTTTGATTTGCCTGAAACTGATTATGTGTATGGTCTTTTATCTGATTTTTTTTGACACAATAATGCCTTTAGTCACAAAATTTTAATTTGACTTTCCGTAATACGATTTTTCCATTATAATTTAATCACCAACACTCGACGCAGAGCGTCGAGGTATGGTGTTCTCATAAGGTATTGCAGTCGGATTCAATACCCTTTATTTCGACGCAGAGCGTCGGGGTATTGAACCCTCCGCACGAATAAAACACACTATTGAGGCGGCAAATGAAAGTTGCAGTAACATACGAAAAAGAATCAGGAAATATTTTCCAGCATTTTGGGAAAACTCAGTTTTTTAAGATTTATCAGATTGAAAACGGAACGGTCGTTTCCTCGGAAATAATCGATAATGGAGGAAACGGTCATCATGCACTGCCGCCGTATCTGAAAAATCTTGGAGTTGAAACCCTTATTCTTGGAAACCGCGGACAGGGTGCCATAGATGCAATTGCGGCCGCCGGACTGAAAGAGATTCCCGGAATCACAGGCTCTGCCGATGAAGCAGCCGCTTTGTTTGCCAAAGGTGAACTCAAGCCGGATTTTGATGCAAAGTGCGGCCATCATCACGGTGAGCACAGTCATGAGTGGAAAATAATTTAATTTGCCGATTCCTTCAAGTCTGTTCAGAATGTACGGGAAACTTACAAAGAAAATGGCGTGATTTTTGTTTTTGGAGACTCGAAAAACGGTCTAAAGTTGGATTTCGGAAGGCCGATAAATTATAAAGAGGAGTAGAGTCTTGCGAAGATGGTAAAATCGAGTGGGGCTTAAAAAAAAGTGTTGAAAAAGCCCGAAAAATACTTGACGACTTTTTCAATACCGTACATTATATAGAGATATGATAGAAGTAACTAGACTGAATGGAAAAAAGTACTGGATAAATCCACATCAGATTGAAAGCATGGAAAATAATCCGGACTTGACTTTGACCCTTCTTTCTGGAAAAAAAATCGTGGTAAAGGAGTCCCCCGGGGAGGTCGTCGATAAAATCGTGGCCTACCGCAGACGGATCGGAGTCTTTACTCAGGAGCTGTGAGCTTCGTATCGTATGTCTAATGGCACAGTAAGAGTAATTTAATTTGGAAGAATTCAGGAATTTCTCCCGATTTTCCGGTCTTCTTCAATTAATATGGGAGGATTTTCTCTAAAATGGATTTCGCGTCTTTTATAGGTTTTTTTGGCGGTTTGGCAATGATCATGCTGGGTGTTATAAGCTCCGGCAGCCCTCTTTCGGGTATTATTGACATTCCTTCAGTGTTCGTGACGGTCGGAGGCTCCTATTTCTCACTGTGGATTTGTGCCCCCATCAATCAGGCGATCGGCGTTTGGAAAATCCTCGGCCGCTGTTTCAAGAAGTACGAGTATGGCGAAGAGAAATCCGTGCGCGATATGGTGCGTCTGAGTGAACAGGCCCGCCGCGAAGGTATTCTTGCATTGGAAGACGGACTTGACGATCTTGAAGACAAGTTCCTGAGCAAAGGTCTGCGTCTTATGGTTGACGGCCACGACGGTTCGGCAATCCGCGCTATTCTTGAAAACGACATGGCGCAGACAGAATCCCGCCACATGGAATGGATAAACGTTGTGACACAGTGGGCAGGTTTCGCTCCCGGTTTCGGTATGATGGGTACGGTTATCGGTTTGATTGGTATGTTGAACAACCTGGAAGACAAGAGCTCCCTTGGTCCGAACATGGCTGTTGCTTTGGTCACCACCTTGTACGGATCTTTCCTTGCAAACTGGCTGTTCGGTCCTATGGCTGAAAAACTTAAGTGGCAGAACAACCGCGAGATGGTTTCCCGTGACATGGTGCTTGAAGGAGTGCTTTCAATTCAGACTGGAGACAACCCCCGTATTCTGGCCACAAAGCTTTTGACCTATCTGGAGCCTAAAACAAGAAAGGTGCTGGAAGCAGAACTGCTGAAAGACTGATTCTCAAGGGGGTAGAGCAATGGCAAGGTCAAAAAAAGAGCCCGGTAAGCCCTCAACTGCGTGGCAAGGCACCTATGGTGATATGATTACGCTGATGTTGTGCTTCTTCGTTATGTTGTATGACCCGTCTGATTCGGACGCGGTGGCAATGTCTGTTCTTCAGGCTGCTGTAAACAACAACCGTAACGGTGGTGAGTCACTGGGAACAGGAAAACTGGCGAATCTGGGTAATATAGTAAGTTCACTTCCCGCAACGGAGCGTGGCATCCTTCTTGGACCCGCAAAGAAAAAGGCGGTCACGATTTTCGAACCCGACACAAAGAACAACCGCATCACCGTCACAAGCGATGAGCGCGGACTTGTCATTTCACTTTTGTCGGACACATTCTTTGAGCGTGGAAGTGCAGAACTCAACGTGCAGGAATGTCGCGATACACTGTTGCGTCTTTCGCGTTTCTTCAATGATCCTGATGTGAGCGGCAAGCGTTTCAGAATAGAAGGACACACAGACAACACTCCCGTGGATCCCGAAGGCGAATTCCCCAGCAACTGGGAGCTTTCGGCGACAAGAGCTGCGAATGTGCTTCATTACCTTACGGCTCTGGGTGTTGACGACAGAAGTTTTTCAATTGCAGGATACGCCGACACGAGGCCTCAGTTCGACAACAGCACTCCCGAGGGGCAGGCTTACAATAGAAGGGTGGACATAATCATCCTTGATGAGGGGCATTTTTAAAATAATGCTATATTAAAAAAACGAAATGCCGATAGGTAAATAGATAGCATAAGCTAAAATGGAGGACAGTATGGCAGACGATAACGATGCAGGAGATATTGGCGGTCTCGACGAAGGTACGGAACCGGCAAAGAAGGGCGGCGGACTCAAGGGTGCGTTCCCCCAGCTTTTGAAGTGGATTTTGATTGGCCTTGCAGCCGTTATTTTCATTGTGACAGTCGTGGTGGTGACCGTTAAGATTGTTGGTGGAAACGGAAAAGGTCAGACTGAGAATTTCACGGTCGGTTCAATCTATACGACCAAGCGTGAGATTTATGACTGGTATACATCTCTTGACCAGATCCGCACAAATACTGATGAAGAGATTCCTGCCAGTGTGGTAGTGCAGGTTGCTCTGGGATACAAAAAGGACGACAAGGCTGCATCAACCGAGATTACAAGCCGCCGCATTGAGATTACAGACTTTTTGCGCCGTTTCTTCTCGGAGCAGACCAGCAACGACTTGAAGCCTCAGAACGAGGAAATCTTGCGCCAGAACATCAGAGATCAGATCAATGATGAGATTTTGAGCGACACGAGTATCAAGGATGTCCGTTTTACGACATTGGATGTAGTACAGCAGTAATATTTACTGCAGCAATATTAATTGCTTAGGTGGGATTAGGGAATGAATGAAGTATTATCGCAGGACGAAATAGACCAGCTTTTGCAGGCAATCAGTTCCGGTGATAATGAGACCGACGATTTCAAGCCGGTTTCTGACACCAGACGAATAAAAATCTATGACTTCCGAAGACCAGATAAATTCTCAAAGGAACAGATTCGTACTGTTTCAAACATGCATGAGACCTTTGCGCGTCTTACGACCACAAGTCTTTCTGCGCAGCTGCGTACTCTGGTCCATGTCCACGTGGCATCCGTTGACCAGCTGACCTATGAGGAATTCATCCGTTCCATTCCGACTCCCACAACACTGGCTGTCATCAACATGGATCCTCTTAAGGGAAACGCCATGCTTGAAATCGCGCCGGAAATCACTTTTATTATGATTGACCGTCTTTTCGGCGGCTCGGGTGATACCGGTGGAAAAGTGAACCGCGACCTTACGGATATTGAGCAGTCAGTAATGGAAGGAATCATAGTCCGCATCCTTGCGAATATGCGCGAGGCCTGGACGCAGGTTATTGACTTGAGACCTCGTCTGCAGCAGATTGAGACGAATCCTCAGTTTGCGCAGATTGTTCCTCCTACGGAAATGGTCATCCTTGTCACCTTGGAAATCAAAATCGGCGAGGAAGCAGGTATGATGAATATCTGTATTCCATACATCACAATTGAGCCGATTATCTCCAAGCTTTCATCACAGTTCTGGTTCAGTTCTGTACGAAGAAGTTCAACGACCCAGTACATGGGAACACTTAAAGAAAAACTTTCAGACGTAGAGATGGAGTTGATTGCGGAAGTCGGAAACATGAACGTGCCGATCCGCGATGTCTTGAACCTTCACATAGGAGACGTAATCCGTTTCAACACGACGAAGATTACCGATCCTCTTGTTTTGAGCGTGGGGAGCCAAAAGAAGTTTTATTGCCAGCCCGGTGTGGTGGGACAGAAACGAGCGGTGCAAATCATTGAGAAGATAAAAGATAATGACGACGACGAATTTGAAGAGCTAACAGCTGAAGGAGAAGAAACTTTATGAGTGAAGGATCTATATCACAGGAAGAAATCGATGCATTGTTGTCTGGCGTAGACATGGGAGGTCTCGGATCTGCTGGTTCACCTTCAGCCTCTGCCGGAAGCCACATTGATACTGCGACACTGCAGAAATTTGCGGATGGTTTGAAAGACAAGCTTGCCGCAAATATTGGAACTATGACGGGCGCTGAAGTAAAAGTTGATGCTCCTGTCGTTGAAAGCTCAAGCCGCGATCAGTTGCTTGCAAAAGTGCCTGAAATGGTTGTAGCCGTAATGGCCGACTTCAATGCCGGTCTCAACGGGGATCACCTTTTCATCCTTGCACCTGAGTTTGCACAGAAAATCGCCAGTCTTGTCAATAAAGAAGAGAATTCAGAACTCGATGACATGGCTCTTTCGGTTGTGAGCGAGATGGTCTCTTCACATTCTGGTTCTGAAATCACGGATTTGAGTCAGGGCGGAAGAATCCCCGGTCTTTCTGCAAATCCTGCTGAGGCGGTCAGTCAGCCAAAAGCGATGGTCCGTATGCCTCAGGGTGCTTTCGCGCTGTTCACCTATCCTCTTACATTGGATGGTGTGCCCTATACATTGTGGGAAGCTGTCGGTGGAAATGTTGCTGACGGCATGGCAACTGCTTTGGGTGGAGGAGTGCATCAGTCTGCGCCTCAGCCGCAACAGGCAGCCCCGCAGTTTAATCAACAGCCAGTTATGGGAGGAATGCCGAATATGGGAGCTATGCAGGGTATGAGTCAACCGATGAATGCTGTACCGAATATGGGAATGATGCCGCCTCAGATGGGAATGACGAACACACCGAATGTTCAGTCATTGCAGTTTCCGAATTTGCAGCAGTACGGTGGCGGAACTACTGAGCAGGGCAATATCGGCCTGATTATGTACGTCTTCATGGAGATGACCGTAGAACTCGGACGCACCAAGAAGACAATCAAGGATATTCTGGGAATGGGTGAGGGTACGATTATTGAACTTGACAAACTCGCCGGTGAGCCTGTGGATATTCTGGTTAACCATAAGCCGATTGCAAAGGGAGAAGTCGTGGTTATCGATGAGAACTTCGGTGTCCGCGTTACTGAAATTCTTCCTGCCATCGAGCATGTGACAAGTCAGATGTAAGGAATCTGCAGAAACGGGAATTCTGTAAGTTTCATTGTTACGGGAGTCTCTGAAAACATCAGTATTTAGAGATGCCCTTATGCAAAAACACCGGTTGGTCCTAAAAAATCAGCTGGTGTCTTTGTCGTTTTTAGTAATGGGTGGGGGAACAAAAAATTAACTCAAAAAGATTGTCAGCGGTGTGCATCGCCGTATTCGCAGCCTGTATTTCACTTTGGACGGTGGGAGCACAGACAGTGTCTTCCGCAGTAAATGAAGTCTCAACGGATGGAACCTCAGATAGCGTTGTGCTTGAGGATGAAAGTTCCATCGTTCTGAATGCCTCGGATTCAGCGGAACAGCCGGGGCGGCGCGGCTCAAACGCACTTTCAACGGTGTGGGTGTTTTTGCGCATGGTTCTGGTGCTTGCCATAGTCCTTGCCGTTATATGGATAATTTTCAAACTTCTCAAGCAGACCACCGATAAAACCGACACGAGCGACCAGTTCCTCCGAAAAGTCGCCTCGATTACAATCAGCCCGGGGAAATCCGTTCAGGTTGTGACTCTTGTGGACAGGGCCTTTTTGATTGGAGTGGCAGACGGTTCAATTTCCCTTCTTGCTGAAATCGATGACGAGGAAATGATAAACGCAATGAATCTCCATGCAGACAGAATGGCCAACGCTCCAAGGCCGAAGAATTTTTCCGAAGTGCTTGAAATGTTTATGCCCAAGAAAAATATACAGCCGGTAAGACGGGAAAAAAGCAAAAATGTTTTCAATGACGGCAATGCGGAACAGATTCTTGCTTCCCTCAAGAAACAGAGTGAACGTATGAACAGGGAGGATGAGCAATGAAATATTTTTCGTCAAAAATAAAAAAATCGCTTCCCAGAATTGCTGTGATTGCGGCTTTTCTGTGTCTTTGCGTTATGCCTGTGGCTTCGCAGTCTTCAGGAAACGAAAATTTCCCTGCAGGCTCCACAAACGGGACTACGGAAATGAGTCAGCGTGTCACGGGGATCGACATACCGAACATAGAATTTTCGGCAAAGGCTCCGCAGACTGGAAAGGAAGTTGCGTTCAGCGTGCAGCTTCTTCTTATGCTCACACTTCTTTCTCTTGCTCCCAGTCTCATAATCCTCACTACAACATTTCTGCGTTTCAGCATCGTGCTTGATTTCATAAAGAGGGCTCTTTCACTTCAGCAGGTTCCTCCGACCGCGGTGTTGAACGGAATTGCCCTGTTCATGACGCTTTTCTGCATGTGGCCCACTTTCAAAAATGTGTACGACAATTCTTTCAAACCGCTTTCAAGCAACGAAATCACTCTTACCGAAGCCTATGAAAAGGCGGAAGCACCCATACGTCTTTTTATGTATCATCAGATGGAAGACGACACAAGTTATATTGCCACTTTCATGTCGATGGTGAGCGACAAAAGACCGCGCACTCTTTCGGATGTTCCGACTTATGTTTTGATTCCGGCCTACATTCTTCACGAACTCACGGTTGCCTTCAAGATAGGCGTGCTTTTGTACATTCCATTCATTATAATAGATATGGTCGTGGCATCAATCCTTATGAGCATGGGTATGATGATGCTGCCTCCTGTGCAGATTTCCATGCCGTTCAAACTTATGCTTTTCGTGCTTGTTGACGGATGGGGACTTCTTACGACTCAACTGTTCCGCGGCGTAGGACTTTAGTGTAAAGGGGGGAGTATATGACAGTAGGTGACATCGGCCAGCTTATGAGGGAAGGAATCTTCCAGGTGTTTCTTCTCTGTGCCCCTGTTTTGGGAGCCGCCGTTATAATAGGACTCATAGTCGCAATTTTTCAGGCAATAACTTCCATTCAGGAACAGACACTCACTTTTCTTCCCAAGCTGCTTACAATACTTCTGATGCTTGCCCTTCTTGGAGGATGGATGTTCGGTGTGATGAGGACATATACAATCAATCTTTTGGAACAGATTCCCGCTATGGGTTAGGTAGGTGCCGATGCTGGAGCAGATGGTTTCACAGGCACCGGTATTCCTTTTGGTGGCGGCGCGATGTTTTGCACTCATAATGACTCTGCCTCTTTTTTCCGCACGTACAGTGCCGCGTGCAGCTAAAGTTGCCCTTGCAGGTTATCTTGCTTTTTTCATTTATCCCCGGGTTTCTCTTGATTCAGGCACATTCGCTTCTTACGCATCTTTCATATCTCCCGACGGTGCCTTCGATCTGAATTATATTTTCCTCGTGCTCGGCGAGGGCTTGATCGGAATCATCATGGGACTTTACATCAGCATCATTTTCGCAGTCTTCAGTACAGCCGGACAGTTCTTTGCCTTCCAGATGGGATTTTCCGCAAGTGAAGTTTACGATGCAATGAGTCAGGTGGAAAATCCTCTTATGGGTCAGTACCTGAACCTTATCGCAATGCTTGTCTTCATGCAGAATCACTGGTTCCAGACTCTCTTCACGGGAGCGCTTGCAACCAGCTTTAAATCGATAAGCGCATTTTCAATCGTGACGCACAATTCGGAACTGGTGCGCTTTATGCTTTCAGGCCTCACCACGCTTTTCCGCGACTCGCTTGTGATTGCCCTTCCGCTGATGGGAGTTCTCTTCCTTATAAATGTGGCAATGGGTATTCTTTCAAAAGCCGCTCCTCAAATGAATCTTCTTGCCGAGGGATTTCCTGTTCTTATCCTTACGGCTTTCTTTGTTCTCACTCTGATTATGCCTCAGTTCACTGATTATTTCATCCAGAGTTTCCGCACAGGATTCGCCCGTCTTGAAAATCTTTTCGTGAGTCTCGGCGGTGGAGGCGTGCAATGAGTCAGATTGACCTGCAGTGGTTTGCCCCCGAAGATGATGGACGAACAGAGGAACCCACCGAACATAAACTCCGTAAACAGCGTGAGGAAGGCCGTGTTGCCAAAAGTCCTGAGCTGAACGGTTCGCTTGTTTTTTTGGGAGGTGTGCTGCTTCTTATTGCACTTGCCCCTTGGATGGAAAGACAGCTTGAAGAAATGTTGATTTTCTTTTTCAACAACGTAGGTCATTCGAAGGTGGACGACGTGCAGTTTGCCGTGGTCTTTGCCAGGTATTTTCTTCTGCTTGTGATTCCCTTCTGCATCGTGGGCTTTATTGTGGGCGTTGTGGCGAATCTTGTTCAGAATAAAGGCTTCATCTTTTCAATGAAACCTATTGAGCCGAAATTCGACCGCATTGTTCCTCATCTGGGCCAGTATTTTCAGAGGACTTTGTTTTCGTTTACGGCTGTCTTCAATATGATAAAGTCCATCGTCAAGGTGATAGTAATAGCAATCATTGCTTTTGTAATCATCAGGTCGGATATTGATGCCATTCTCTCGAGTCAGCATGTGCCGGGACCGATGCTTGCCCTGCAGCGTTTTTCAAAGACCGCTTCCATAATGCTGATTGTTGCCGGTGTTATTCTGGTTGGAATCGGTGTGCTTGACTTCTTTGTGCAGAAAAGAGATTTCAAGAGACAGAACAAGATGACAAAACAGGAGGTCAAACAGGAATTCAAGGAACTTGAGGGAGACCCCGAGGTGAAGAGCCATTTGGATCAGGCACAGCGTGAGATGCTTTCCCAGAATATACCGAAGGCTGTGAAAGAAGCTGATGTCGTGATAACGAACCCGACTCATTTTGCGGTTGCGGTTCAGTGGGAGCGGGGTGTTCAGGAAGCTCCTGTGGTTACGGCAAAGGGAGAGGATATGACTGCCCAGAACATGAAGCGCATTGCAAGGGAAAACAATGTGCCTTTGATGGAAAACAGGCCTCTGGCGCGTGGATTGTATCACGATGCCAAGGTGGGCGACATAATTCCTGAAGCATATTGGCGTGCAATTGCCATTATTTATGCTCAAATAGGATTTATGGACAAAAAAAATTGATAAAAAACGAAGTTCGGCATTGAAAATTTGCAGAATATAGCTTAAAATAGTTAAAGGGTGGGGACTCAGATGCCAGAAAGAAATAGGCAAGATTCAAAAAGAAAAATTAATTTGACAAGTACGCTTCAAGATGCCGCGGTGCCTGTAGCAGTTGTTGTTACAGTGCTCATGATGTTCATTCCGTTGCATAAGGTGGTAGTGGATGTGGCCATGGTTTTGAATTTGGCCGTTTCCCTCATCATCCTTCTTACGGTTATTTACACGAAAAGGGCTTCAGACTTCACGTCGTTTCCACGTGTAACACTGCTTGTGACTCTGTTCGGACTCGCAATAAACATTGCGTCAACCCGTCTCATACTTACGCATCCCGTTGTGGGAAAATACGAGATTGGAAACATGCCGGGTCAGAGCTCAATGGTTCAGGCCTTTGCAAGCATTGTGACGGGAAACAGCATAGTCGTGGGTTTCGTCATCTTCATCATCCTGATTGTGGTTCAGGTGATTGTTGTCACAAAGGGTGCGGGACGTGTTTCTGAAGTAAGCGCGCGTTTCACTTTGGACAGCATGAACAGCAAGATGTTCGATGTTCAGAATGAATTGAACTCTGGCGCAATCACAGAAGAGGAAGCCGCAAAAAGAAAGCAGCAGATCAGAAACGAGATTGACTTTTACGGAGCCATGGACGGAGCCTCGAAATTCGTGAGCGGAAACGTCAAGGCTGGTATATTCATTACGATAGTGAACCTTGTGGGTGGAATCATCACCGGCGTGGTGTTCGGTAATTCCACTGTGGGCGATGCATTCAACAATTATGCCGCCCTCACGATAGGTGACGGACTTATGTCTCAGCTTCCGGCACTTATGCTTTCGTTTGCAACAGGTATCCTTGTCACAGGCTCGTCTGCGGAAGAGGTCATCGGGGATCAGCTCAAACGCAATTTCTCCGTCAGCGGAACAGTCTACGTCATTGTCGGTGCGGCGCTTCTTGCCTTGGGAATAGCATTCTTCGGTTCCGCCACATTCGTGCTTGTGCCTATTGGAGCTATCTTCATTTACGTGGGAACACGCATGCAGAAAATGCAGAAGGCCGAAAAGGCGAAGGAAGAGGCTGCAAAGGCTGCTGCAAAGGGGTCGAAAAAGTCAGGCTCAAGTCCCGACGAAGTCTCCCCGATTGTCTCGCTGGATCCTCTTTCCCTGGACCTCGGATATGCATTGGTTCCTCTCGTGGACCGTGAAAAGGGTGCAGAGCTTTTGGAGCGCGTCACGAGAATCAGACGTGAGCAGGCACTTGACCTTGGTCTGGTCGTTCCTCCGATCCGCATCCGTGACAGCATGAGCATTGAGCCGGAAGAGTATTCATTCAAAATCCGTGGAATTGAAGCCGGAAGAAGCCGTCTCAAACTCGGATATTATATGTGCCTCAACACTGGTGGAATCAAAAAGGAAAATCTTCTTTCAGGTGAAAAGACTTATGACCCTGCTTTCGGAATGGAAGCGATCTGGGTGCCTGAATCAAAGAGAGCCGAAGCCGAGCGCGTGGGATATGCGGTTGTCGATCCGCCTACAATCATTGCGACACATCTTACTGAAATCATCCGCCGTCATGCTTCAGACATTTTGAGCCGTCAGGAAGTCAGTTCGATTATCAACAAAGTCAAGGAAACGAATCCCGTTGTTGTCGAGGAAGTTCTCAATGGTCCTGACAAACTCACTTACGGTCAGATTGAGGCCGTGCTCAAGGCATTGCTGGACGAACAGGTGAGCATCAGAAATATGGTTGTCATCCTTGAAACACTGGCAAACTTTTCTTCCATTACAAAGGACACCTGGCTTCTTGCGGAAAAAGTGCGTCAGGCTTTGGGTGCACAGATTTGTCTCCAGTATGCGAACGAAAACAAAGTGCTTCCGGTGTTGATGATGTCTCAGGCCCTTGCGCAGAAACTGAACGACCACCGTACCGTGATTGCCGGTCAGAAGCCGTTTGTCGCCATGGATCCGGTGGAAACAAGAAAATATCTTGATGCGATGAGTGCCTCAATTGCTGCCGTGCGTGATAGGAATTATCTGCCCATAATTCTTTGTCCTGATGAAGTGCGTCAGCTGGTCAAGGCGTCGATAGAGCGCGAAATGCCGAATGTGGTTGTTATTTCGCTTAGTGAGGTGATGGCGGCTGGTCGTGACATAAAAGTTGAGAGGCTAGGGGATATCGATGTACAATGACAAAATTGATTCAAGACAGATGATTATTGAAGGACCTACACTGGAGGACTGCAAGGTCCGTCTTTACCAGAGATATGGAAACCGGTATCAGATTATCAGTCACCGTGTTGAGCTGAAGGGGGGAATACTCGGCTTCGGACAGAAAGAGGTTGTGTGCGCCAATTATGTCGTGGACGAGCGTTTCGGGATGGGACAGTCACCCTCGAATGGAAATTACGGAATGTCCAGAGCGAATTCGTATACCGACAGGACCGTTTATTCCGGCGGACAGGAGACTCCGAATCAGATTTCACCAAGCCAGGATTTTGCCAACCGCCGCGATGAATTTCTGAAGAATCAGCTTGGAAGCGGAGGTACAATCACAAATCTCATGCAGATGGCGAACCTGAGCAAGCAGATTCAGACAATTGCGCAGGACATCAACTCAATCAAAGAGGCGACTTCAGGAAAGGAACTTCATCCCACAATCAGAAAGATTGACAGCTATCTTGAGCAGAATGAATTCACACAATCTTATATAGAAAAAATCAACGCGAGAATCCGCAATGAACTCACCTATGAGGATTTGGACGACTTCGATCTTGTTCAGAATCATGTTGTGGACTGGATTGCAGATTCAATCGCCGTGGCTCCGAAATTCAGCAAGTCAAAAAAGAACTGCCACACAATAATCATCGTGGGACCGACGGGTGTTGGAAAAACCACAACGGTTGCGAAGATGGCTGCTAAACTTAAACTCGCGGCGAAAAACAAAAAGCTTCCGTCTCCCGTGATTCAGATGATCACGACGGACACAATGAAAGTGGGTGCCGAGGAACAGCTTGAACACTACGGTGGAATAATGGGCGTGAATGTGACCCGTGCAATGACTACGGAGGATTTGAAGGATCTTTATGATTCATACAAGTCCGATGTGGATTTTATTTTCATCGACACAAGCGGATACAGCCCCAGGGATTTTGAAAACATCGGGAAGATGCGTACTCTGCTCGATGTTGACGGAATGAAGGCCGACATTTATCTGGCCGTGAGTGCCACAACGAAGCCAAAGGATTTGGAAAACATACTTAGAAATTTTGAGCCCTTCAATTTCAGGAGTGTGATAATCACAAAATGCGATGAGACTCTTTCGTACGGAAACGTGCTCAGTGTGCTTTTCGAAAAAAACAAATCAATCTCCTGGCTTACAACAGGGCAGAATGTGCTTCATTCGCTTGAGCGTGCCCATCCGATGCATTTTCTGAAATATCTTACCGGTTTCACGGTTGACAAAGACCATATTTTGGAAAAGTACGGTCCTGAAGAGGAAGCGGAAGAATCACAGTAAAAAAGGAATCAGTATCAAAGTATAAAGCGGGTAGACTATGGGAATGGAAGAACAGGCTAACGAACTTCGTGCCCTTATGGGAAACGAAAATGGACATAAGACGCGTATTATTGCGATTACAAGTGGAAAAGGCGGGGTTGGAAAAACCAACATCGCAGTGAATATGGCTATTGCGTATGCGGAAATTGGAAAACGCGTCATCCTGATTGACGGCGATATGGGAATGGCCAATGTGAATGTTCTCTTGAACATAGTGCCCCGCTACAATCTGATGCAGGTGATAAATCATCAGAAAAAGATGAGTGAAATCATTCTTGATACAGAATTCGGCATCAAATTCATCGCAGGTGCCAACGGTTTTTCAAAAATCGCCAATCTTTCCGTTGAAGAACTCGCTTATTTTACAAAAGAATTTGCTTCTTTGGGAAATGCTGATATAATAATAATAGATACGGGTGCCGGAATCGCCAACAACGTGCTGCAGTTCGTGGCTGCCGCCGATGAGGTTTACGTGGTGACAACTCCGGAGCCTACCGCCATAACAGATGCATACGGAATCATCAAGATTATTTCCACTGAGCTTGTTCCCAGGGAAGTCAACATTAAGCTGCTTGTGAACCGTGTACATTCAGCGGATGAAGGAAAACGTATTTCAGAAAGGATAATTACCATTGTGGCTCAGTTCCTCAATTACAAGGTTGATTACATTGGTTTTGTCTATGATGATCCTGTCGTTCAGACTGCCGTTATCCGTCAAAAGCCGTTTATGGTGGTGAATCCGACTTCGCGTCCTGCAATCTGCCTCAAGCATATAGTGGGCCGCATAGAAAAGACGGACAATGATACTTCTGCAGGAGTGTCTTCGTTCCTGAAGAAATTTGTCGGCGGAACCAAGAAGAAACGGTAAGAGCCCTTTATCTGGAATCCTTGGAAGAAGGGGCCTGATGATGTCTTACTTGACCTGAACGGATTTTTGCCGTACCCTATAAAAAATGGAGAATGTTGATATATGCTGAACCCAAAAAAAGTTGTCATGCCGGCAGTCTTAGGTTTTGTACTGTCTTTTTTCATAAGTCTCATTGCAACCCACAAATTCCTGGTTTCGTTTGTGCGCGGAATCATTTTTGCCGTTGCCTTCGCAGTTCTTTTCTTTTTGGTGGACTGGCTTTTCAACCGCTTTCTTGATGTGGATCAGGCTCCCTCTTCAGGTGGAAAGAAATCTATGGAAAGAAGTGGAAGCCGCATAGACATTACAATTTCGGACGAGGATCTTGTTGACGACGGGGATGACCTGAAATTCCCGGTACAGGACAACAAACTTGCCTTTGTACCTGAACAGATGACGCTTTCTCCGTCTTCATCTCAGGAAAAAAAGGCTCCTGCCGCATCGTCGGCACCCAAGGCAGCGGTTCAGACTCCTGCCGCTTCACAGGCCTCTTCGTCTTCCGAGTCTTCCGCTTCAAAGATTTCTTCAACTACTGCTGCTTCTGAAAAACAATCTTCAGCGCAGCCGGCATTTACTCCCGTGACACTGGGAACTCCTGTTGAAACCAAATCCGCCTCACCGGATTCTGGTTCTGCAATTGATTCTGTATCCTCTATGGATACCGATATGGGTATGGACGAGCTTCCTGAAATCTCTGACTTCGATGCGGAAATGGGAAATGATGATATGGATGAAAACTTTATAGATGATTCCGATTTTGCCGGCGGTGGAAAATCTTACGGCGGACGGAGCACATTTGCTGACGGTTCCAAGGCGACCGACCATGATGCGGCCACTTTGGCGAAAGCAATTCAAACAGCATTGAAAAGGGATGAACAAGATTAGGGAGTTTCTAAAGACATTTTAGAGGCGACTTTGAAAATGTGATATTTTAAATTATTGAATTTCAATGATTTAAAATTCGCAGGCATTCTAAAAAGCCGGTGCAAGGTTTTTTTAGAGATGCTCATTAATAAACAGGGTGTGGAGAATGGGAAATTCGCTTATTGAGGAAAAAACAGAGGAAGAATTGTGGCACGAATTCAAGAAGACTAAGTCTCCTGCAATCCGCGACAAATTTATCCGTCAGTATATGCCGCTTGTGAAATATGTTGCCGGCAAGGTGTCTGCCGGTATGCCGGACAGTGTCGAATTCGACGATTTGGTGTCATGCGGTCAATTTGGTCTTCTTGATGCCATAAATAAATTCGATCCGGATAAAAATGTAAAGTTCAAGACTTATGCCGTTACAAGAATCCGTGGAGCGATTTTTGACGAGTTGCGTGAACAGGACTGGGTGCCGCGTTCGGTGCGTGCAAAATCCCGTGAGATAGAAGATGCCATTGTGGAACTTGAGGCAAAGCTTGGACGTGCTGCTACGGATTCGGAAATCGCACAGTCACTTGGAATGTCTGAAAGTGAATATCAGTCAACCATAATGAAGGTGAGCGGAACAAGCATCCTTTCGCTTAACGATGTCTGGTATTCCGGTGACGACAGCGACCATATGTCCATAGGCGACAATATTGAGTCTCCTTCGAGCCTGAATCCCGATGTGATTGTTGAGCGTGAAGAAGTGCGTAAAGTCATCATCGAGGCAATCAATGAGCTTCCGCAGAATGAGAAAATGGTCATAGTGCTCTATTATAATGAAGATTTGACATTCCGTGAGATAGGTCAGGTGCTGAATGTGAGCGAGAGCCGTATAAGCCAGTTGCACACAAAGGCCAATCTGCGTCTCAGGGCAAAACTCACGAGTCTGCGCAAGGGAATATTTTAAGGAAGACTGTCAGAGAGGAGAACGTGATATATGGTTACGCTTGAAAAACTTCGTGAAGATATGGCTGAGTTGCTTGAAGTTGACCGCGAGATTCATTCCGTTGAGGTGCGTGGTCCCACGGTCGAGGACTGCCTTGCGGATGCCGCTGTTCAGTTGAACACAAAAGTGTCTCAGCTCGAGTATGAAATCATAGAAAAAGGTTTTCAGGGGGTTATGGGAATTGCCAAAACTCACTGGGTTCTCCGCGTCTATGAAGATCCGAAATACCTGCGACAGAGAAAGGAAGAACAGAAACTCGCGTCCAGGGAGCAGGTGCTCGAGGAAGAGGCAAAGACTGTGGATACCGACGGAATTTACTATGTGCACCGCTTTGGAGACGGCATCTACCTCAAAATCATTCTTCCTGTCGGAAACGGCCGCCCCGTCAATCCGAATGACGTCATGATTGAAGCCAAAAGGTCCGACACACGCGAAGTCGATGACAAACTGGTGAAAAAACTCTGCAAGGAAGGCACTGACAATCAGTATACGGAAATCGGTTCGTATACAAGAGTTGCCGCCGGAGATGCGATTTTTGCCGTTGACATATCAAAGGACGAGATGAGTGCAACAATCACCGCAACACCTCCTGCCATGAGCGGTTCCGAGATTTCAGCGGATGCCATCAAGCAGAAGCTCCGTATTCAGGGAGTCGTGGCCGGTATCAGCGACGAAAAAATCAACGAATTTGTCGATACTCCTGTTTACAATATTCCGTTTGAAGTTGCGGCGGCGATTCTTCCTGTTGACGGACGGGATGCCTACATCGCTTATAATTTCGAAACTGACCGCACCAAGCTTAAACTCGAAGAGTCTTCCACTGGACAGGTTGACTTCAAGCAGCTCAATCTTATCCAGAACGTTGTTGAAGGTCAGCCTCTTGCCCAGAAGATGCTCCCGCAGCAGGGTAAAGGCGGAAAGACGATTATGGGCCGTTACCTTGAAGCTAAAAACGGTAAGGATATTCCCATTCCTCTCGGACAAAACGTCAAGCTTGATTCTGACGGATGCACTATTTTGGCTGCCTGTAATGGAGAAGTTCTGCTTCAGGGCGACAAGATTTCAGTCGAACCGGTTCGTGAGGAGCGCGGCGTAAACATCAAGACTGGACACATCAACTTTATGGGCACAGTCATTGTCCGTGGAAACGTGGAAGACGGATTCAACATCAAGGCTGACGGAAATGTTGAAATCTACGGTACGGTGGGAAACAGCCGCATCGAGGCAGGAGGAGACATCGTCATTTCACAGGGCGTCTCGGGCCGTCACGAAGGATATATTTCCACTCCGAAATCGCTTTGGGCCCACCACGTTGAAAATGTCAAGGTTGAAGCAGGCGAGTATGTCATCATAAACGACAGTATCGTGAACTCCGAAGTCACTGCGATGAAAAAGATTGTTCTCAAGGGAAAAAGAGCCCAGATTGTCGGAGGACACCTTTTTGCAACGGAGGAAATCACTGCGAAAAACATCGGATCTCCGGCCGGTGGTACGGAAACTCTGCTTGAAGTCGGTCTGGATCCTCAGGCAAAAAAACGGCTTTTGGAACTGCAGGAGTCTCAGACAAAACTTGTGTCCGAACTCGAGGAAGTGGAACTCAATATCTCGCATCTGGAAGAGCAGAAGAAAATCAGACGTTCGCTTCCTAAGGACAAGGAAGAGAGCCTGAACGCAATGATTACGCGGAAGGATGAAATCAACGAACTGAGCGCACAGATGTCTGAGGAAATCACGCAGATTGAAAACCGCCTGAAGGATTTGAAGGTTGTGGGAAAAGTCAATGCATCCGGCACAGTTTATTCAGGTGCGAAGATTTTTGTGCGTGACGCAATGGATGAAGTTAAAAATGACGTGAAGTCCGTAAGCTTCTATTATGAAAACGGATTTGTCCGCCGTGGCAAGTACAGTGCCAATATGGATGATATAAAGGGACCGGATGGCTATACAACCAATTGATTTGTCCGTCATGTATTCGCAGATGGACAACGTAGCGAAATTCAATGCTTCTCAAAATCAGGCTGCCTATGCCGCAAACCAGTCCGGCATGGAAAAAGCCGCTCAGGAGATATTGGAAAAATCAAAGGCTGTTCAGGAAGCCGCAAAAGACAATCCTCAGGCAAATACCGTGCGTCAGGACGGAAGGCAGGGGGCCGGTTCGGATCCCCAGGGAAGTTCCAAGCGCAGGGATTCTGAGGAGGAGACTGAAAATCCTTCCGAACAGGTGGAAATCACAGACCCCAGACTTGGGCAGCATATTGACATAACGGGATAGCGATGAGCATTGTTGTTATAATTCTTTTGTGTGTCTTCAATCTTGTGATGTGGCTTGTGGCAATGATTCGTTTCAGAAGTCTTTTTTCAACTGACGATATTTTGCAGAAGGCCCGTGACGAACTCAACAATATGCTTATGGACATAAACCGTAATGCGGAACGCAATATTTCGCTGATTGAAGACAGAATCCGTCTTTTAAAAGAGGTGAGTGCAGAGGCAGACCGCCATGTGGCTGTTCTTGAGGGACAGCTGGAGGTTGTGAAGCAGTCGGAGGAATTCAAAAACCGTCTTGAGTCTTTGATTCCGTCTTCTTCTGAAGTTTCATCAACCGAAGATGGAAGGAAGGAGGTCCAGACTCCTGGAAAGAGCAGAGTGCAGTCCGCGAAAAAAAAGACTCCTGCCGTTGCAAAAACGGCCGCTCCTGTGGAATCCGCTCAGCCTGTGCAGTCTCCCGAGAAAAAAATCTCCCGTGTCAGAAGTCCTCTTGACACCTATCAGCAGGAACAGATGCATGGTCTTGACAAAGCCTCTCCATCAAATCTTTCCCCGAATCTTCTGGGAAAAGACATTATCGATTTGGATGTGGAGCAGAATCCTCCTGCCCGGCCGGTAAAAAAAATACCTGCAAGACTTTCTCCCGAGATAATCAACAGCAAAAATCCTGTGAAACCGAAGATTCCGCTGAAGAAGCAGGTTGAGGAACTCCATGCGCAGGGAATGACGGTTGAAGAAATTGCCGCACAATTGGAAAAGAGTACCACAGAAATAAATTTAATACTTGAATTTTCGTAAAAACACTGTATAATGAAGGATATGGGTAATTTAAATGTAAACAAAGATCGCTTCGGATTATTATCTGACGGTTCGGTTGTAAATCTTTTTACTGTGGAAAACGGGAAAATGTCCTTTTCCGCCTCATCATACGGTCCTACACTGACCAGCATAAATCTGCCTGACGGTAAGGGTGGAACAGTCGATGTGCTGCTCGGTTTCTCCACTCTGGAAGGCTGGGTGATTGATGGTTCCTGCTTTGGTACGGGAGTCGGACGTTTTGCGAACAGAATCAGCGGACATAGTTTCGAGCTGGACGGCGTTAAATATGAGCTTGACGACAACGATTCAGGCTGTATGCTCCACGGGGGATTCGACCGCTGGGAAAAGAAGCTTTGGAATGCTGAGGAATGCAGGACTGAGTACGGTACAGGAGTTTCATTCAAAAGATTGAGCCCCGACGGTGAGCAGCATTTCCCGGGCAATGTGGATGTGACTCAATCCTTCACTTTGAACGAGGACAATGTGCTTACGCTTGAGTACACGGCAACCACCGACAAACCCACCCCCATCAATATAACGAATCACGCATATTTCAATCTCAAGGGCTACAACGGCGGAGCAGTGTACGATCAGGAGCTTCAGCTTAACTGCGATTACATTTTGGAGCCTGAAAGCAACAGTCCTGTTCCGAACGGAAACAAGCTTCCCGTGGCGGACACTGTGTTTGATTTCACCAAGCCAAAGCTGATTGGCACCGACATTGCGAAAGTGGGCGCCGGTTACGATCACTGCTACTGCATGAACGGATACAAAGGTGACGGAAAGATTCTTGATATGGGGTATGTAAAGGATCCTGCCAGCGGAAGAACCATGGCCGTTAAAACAAATCAGCCCGGCATTCAGCTTTACACAGGCAACTATATAGAAGGAATAAAGGGAAAGAACGGATTTGTCTATCACAGTCACGGTGCACTGTGTCTTGAAACCCAGGATTTTCCCGATGCCCCCAACAAGAGCCAGTTCCCGAACTGCATTTTGCGCCCCGGTGAAGTCTACCACCGCGTGACACAGTATTGCTTCGGATTCTGATTTTTATTCGTGCGGAGGGTTCAATACCCCGACGCTCTGCGTCGAAATAAAGGGTATTGAATCCGACTGCAATACCTTATGAGAACACCATACCTCGACGCTCTGCGTCGAGTGTTGGTGATTCGTGCAGGGTTCAATAT
>ODAI013670105.1_pt1 | contig 24087 bp, 18 predicted proteins | sample 1539321 | NCBI WGS metagenome assembly ODAI01 (sample SAMN02144231, study PRJEB22623) | gut metagenome | biome: sheep rumen | host: Ovis aries | place: New Zealand | reverse complement strand
TCTGTTGAGTATGGTGTGACAACTCTATTTTAACAGATTTCGATCACTTTTTCTATTGTTTTTTTGACTTTTGGTCTCACATCTATTGTAACACTACAACAGAATTGAAAATAAAATGAAAAAAAGGGTTGACAAATTGAATCAATTGTGATATAATTAATAAGCACTTGAATATTAGATGACGCGGAGTGGAGCAGGTGGTAGCTCGTCGGGCTCATAACCCGAAGGTCGTAGGTTCAAGTCCTATCTCCGCAACCAATTGAAAACCGCTTAACCAATAGGGTTGAGCGGTTTTTTCGTTTCATTCTCAAATTGTGCTTTGGGGATGAAAATGATGCTTTGGGGTGAATTTGGGGTGAATACAGCGAATAGTGTTCTATTTTAAAACGAACACTTGGAAACCGGATTTACGTCTTCTTTCCTTCTTCAAATCCTCACTCTGATCATTGAACTTAGGCAAATGATATACTATAAATCATATCGTAATAGTAAGTTATCATCCTTAAGTGAAAACCGCCCTATACCCGTTTTTTTTACCGAGTAGCTGAAAAGCTGCCCGGTTTTTGTTTTTTTTACTCCCATTTACACCCATTATTACATGTATTTTCATCTCATCACAACCCGTTACCAATATGACGATTTCAAGAATCATACTGATAATAGGAAATACTTTCCGAGTTTTACAGAAAGGAGACCAATTGTTATGACTACGGTAATGAATATGAAGGATACTGTTGCAAGAGCTAAGGCTGAAGGAATCAACATCTCTCTGTATGGACTTCGCAAGCTCGTAGCTATGAACCTGATACCGCATCGTAGGATCGACAGGATCGTACTCATCCCTTGGGATGGCTTCTGCAACTGGGTATCATGCAAGGATTTTGAAGAACCTAAACCTGAGCCTGTTACAAACGGTATCCGTCGCTTAAGATGATCCATCCCTTATAAAAGGCACTATCCCATGTTATACTGTTTTCCGATATAGGATAGCGAAGCCACAGGAAAACAAAGGCTCGTTCCTCTATCGTACTGTCATAATGGCAGTACGATACGAGGTGACGTATTTAAGTAAATACACTGAATTGTCCAAACGGAGGTGTAATTATGGTTATTGAACCACGTAAAAACAAGGCTGGAAAAATAACATCTTATCGAATCGTTGTCTATGACGGACACAATGTTGATGGTACTCCCAAACGCGAGAAAATGACATGGAGACCATCTGCCGGAATGACCGAAAAACAAATCGAAAAAGAACTAAACCGTGTTGCTGTTGAGTTTGAGACGAAAGTAAAAACCGGTCTGATAGCCAACAAAGTTCCTACATTCGCCGAGTACGCAGAGATCGCTCTCAAGATCAAGGAAGTCGAAGGACTGTCACATAGGACGATAGGACGATACAGAGAGCTTTTAGTGCGCATCAATATTGCTATGGGACACCTTCAAATAAATAAGATCCAACCAGCGCATCTCAATGATTTCTATAAAAACCTCTTGGAGGAGGGCATCCGACTTTCTTCTGAAAAAGCTGTCCCCACGCCTCTTCTTGTCGATTCTATCCGCGAACAAGGCATAAGTTTGTCTGAAATACATCGCAGGACAGGTATGGCAACCTCAACTGTCAGCTCAGCGTTAAAAGGAAAAAGCATACTTAAGGAAAACGCTGATAAGATAGCGAAGGTGTTGGGAATCCCCTCAGATAAGCTTTTCGTCTTCTCCAAGGATAGATCCCCTTTATCCAAGAAAACTATCCGTGAGTATCACAACCTGATATCGACTATTCTTGCCTATGCAAAAAGTGAGAAATACATATTGGCAAATCCTGCGGAAGATGCCAAACCGCCGCGTCCCACTACAAAAGACGCTATCTACTATCAACCGGAGGATGTGGACAGAATACTCGACGCACTGGATAAGGTACCTCTTAAGTGGAAATCCATAGCTTACTTGATGATCGATACCGGAGCAAGACGTGGAGAAGTAGCCGGAGCTAAGTGGGCAAACATCAACTTCGAGACCGGAAGCTGGTATATTGCCTGCGCCCTTAACTATAATAAAGAGCGTGGGGTCTATGAAAGCCTTCCGAAGAATAATAAGACACGTCATATCAACTTATCTCCTGTGACTTTGGCTCTCCTTAAGGACTTCAAGGCTGAACAAGAAGAAAGATGCATAATATATGGGGATAAATGGGTGGAAACAGAGTACGTTTTTACTAAAAATAACGGTGATATCATGTCCCCCGACAGCATTACCCAGTGGTTCAATAAATTCAGCAAGAAATATGGTCTTCCTCATATACATCCGCATGCATTGCGCCACACAGCGATCACCAATATGATTGCCAACGGAGCTGATGTTATAACTACTGCAAGTCAACTGGGCAATTCGCCCGAAATGATCCAGCATGTTTACGCTCACAGGCAAAATGAAGCAATTGCGAAGGCTGATTCGATAAGGTTTGGCGTTTTCAACAGGAGAAATAAAGAGGCATCCGCCCAGAATGATAAGGATACCGGTAACACCTGATATTTGAATAGAACAATTGAATTAACTCCCTGTATATAGCGTTTATACAGGGAGTGTTAATTTGGTTTCGTCTTGCTATATTATTCAATAAGTACAGGGTTTAATGCCGGATTGGGATCTTCTTCTACTATAAATTTATATGTAATATATTGACAAGGCTGGCAAATTATAGTATCATATACTATGTACCACTTATGGTACTTGAAATGGTGAAGGTATGAACTTAAGCAACGTCATTTATGAAAGGTATTCACAACGAGAGCTGGAAGCTGCGGCTATCAAGTTGCTGATGGATCACTATGGCTCTACGACGAGCAGCGAAGCTATATACGACAATAATAGCGAGCGTATATCCGAATGTGAGAGATTTTTACAGGATAACAACTTCTCCCCTGATATAGAAAATGTAATATCATTCTTTGAAGCCTTTGAAGACACCGGGGCGGTATCCCATAATGGGATCGTCTTTACTCCGCTATATGTAGCACGGTATATGGTCAAGCTTATGCTTGAGGAGTTATCATCGTGGAGTGAAGATATACACATACTGGATCCCTGCTGCGGTTGCGGCATATTCCTTCTCGCTTTAATAGAAGAGGTTCACGATAGATTTAACATACCGGTACGAGATATCATCGAAAATAATCTCTATGGCTTCGACATTTTGAACGAAAATGTCAGGAGATGTCGCAGCATACTCAAAGTCGTATGCCTTAAGTACAACGAATCATACGCGGGACTTAACGACAATATATTCACTCTTGATTCCCTGAGGGTGGATTGGAGCAGCGCGGCTGGCGTTAAAGACTTTGATTTCATCATCGGTAATCCACCCTATGTCAGTTCCAAGGATATGGACAAGAGCACCTTAGATTATATACGAACCTACTTTCGTACATCATCGGGAATGAGCAATTTGTGTGAGACATTCATAGAAAAGTCTATCGACTACTTAAGCAAGAGCGGTAAATGCTGTTTCATCGTACAGAATACTTTTCTTAACTCAGCCAATTCCTCCAAACTTCGGGATTTACTCAGGACAGAGGAATTGATCGATACCATAATAGATTATACCGACACTCATATATTTGATAAGGCAAAAGCATACAGCTGTATCATATTGCTGGATCGTAACAAGCATAAGCATATACGCTATTCCTCTCCTTTGCAAGTTGAAGCTGATAATTTTATACTTCTTTCCAAAAGGAGTTTTTCCAAATACGGCTTTTACACATCAAGTGAATCAGAGAGATTTAACATAGACCAGCTTGAACGCTTCTCTTTGAAGCTCGCACCGTATATGAGAATGCAGATGTGTACGTTTTATGACAGTATATACCTTGTACTTAAGGACGATTCCGGTTTTTACGCAGCCATTGATAATAAACGATATGAGATTGAGGGCGGCATCGTCAAGCCTGTATATAAGGTGTCCGATTTCTCCAGAAAAGGCGTTGCCGTAAGACATATTATTTGCCCTTATATCAATGAAAAGATCATTGATGAAGCTTTGCTTGCCGAGAAGTATCCTAAAACATATCATTATCTCAAGTCCGTTAAAAGCAAGTTGGTCGCCAGAGAAAAGGGTAAGATCAACCCTGACGGATGGTATGCGTATGGTAGAAAGCAAGGGCTTAAGACATTCAGCCGCAAAATACTGTTTCCCAATTATATGGACAAGCCATCTTTTTATTTTATAGAAGATGATGCTCTCTTTATGAATGGCGGAGCGATCATAGAAAACGGAACTCTGCCGCTTGATTCTATGCTAAGGATACTGAATTCTCCAATTATGGCTTATTATCTTAAGCGGAAAAGCAAAGCTATTCGCGGCGGGTATTACCTTTGTAACAAATCAGCCATAGGAAACTTCTCTATTCCACGATTTTCACGCAAAGAAGAACATCTGCTTATCTCCGGCAGTGATGATGAAATTAATCAAATGCTTATATCAAAATACAAGGTCAGGAGTTTTGAGCTACAAGATTAACCTACTATTTGGGGCAATAACTTATCGCCCCTTGACAGAGTGCCAAAGGGCGATTTTTCTGTTATAGGCGGTTCCTTGCTAATTCCACTTAAGGAACGAAGAAGACCCAACCATTGAGGAAACCGTCAAAGCGACGATGGGAAATGATATCATGTGCATCTACATTAGATGCTGCTGCGGCTTGTTGAATAGAAGCAAACAAATGCAACTGGTGGTTTCTTAAGTCATAGGCTTTTATTACATGTTGTTTCATTTTTTCCACCTTATACTCAACTGTCATGCTCTCCAGCACTCGTTTTTCGATGTCGTTGAATACCCATATATATTCACCGGCAATCAATGACAAACCGAGAACGCAGCGAATAATATCTTCTCTATTGATATTATTCTTTGTAGCTGCTTCATCGGCAGTCGCCCACGTGCGTATGTAATGTCCGTCAAGTCGATATTGTTCCACACGCAACGTGATATTATCGTAGCAACTGTTATTAGTCATATTTTTTTCGGTTTTTAACCTGTGTGCCATAACACGCATTAAGTTCTGTTTCTCATCCAAACCGTCATTTAAACGCTCAGCTTCAGCCAATGTTATAAATATCCAGTCACTATTATCTTGAGGTATTGTCATCGTACTTATAATCTTGCTTTCATTGAGTCCTGTTCCGGAAACAGCCTCACCCAGCGAGGCGAATACATACTCTTGATGTGTTTTTTTGTCAATCGCTATGATCAGATTTGATTTAGCATTCTCCCAAAGTCTGTCAAAGTCATAATCGTACAAGCAGTCTACAGAATCCTCGTCAATTTTCCATATGTAGCCACCAGCTGATGGAGTGATTCCAGTAATACACAAAAGTATACTATCTTGCGATATGCCTGTCGAATTTGAAGCATCTTCAAGGTTGTTCCACACATCTAATAATTCTCCATTACTGTCGTACTGGTTGATGCCAATTGCCTTCAAGAATTCTCTGGCTCCGTTATTTTCCATTTGCCAGCATTCTGCGCTTTCGCTGAGCATTTTTATAGCTCTTTCATTTGTGAAATCCATGTCGGATTCCTCCTTCCTGATTTAGCGGCATACTTGTTGAGCTAATCTTCAGGCAATGCCTCTCCCAAAGAAGCCTTTCTTTTTTGTTCATTCGTTGGAATAATGCACTTCTTACCCAAACGACCGTTTTTGAACGTTTGGGTATTCAGAAGCTCATAAGCTTTTGATTTTTACCGATGTGAAGTATCCAATAAAGGTTATCCACGGTTATAATGTTTGAATAGTTCTATAACATAATTCATTCTCCTTTCATCTGTCATCATCTGTATCCCAGCCGTCGTAAATGTGTTGCCTGTCATCGTCGCTCTTACCAGCAGAGATTGTTTTACTGGCTGAAGGAGCGATGGAGGTTTGAATCTTAGTTGTGTCGGCAACATAGCTGAACTTAACCGTAAAGTCTACTGTGACTGTGCCAAGACTACCCGTTCGGTTCTTAAGTATAATTATATCCGTTTTTACCGGTTTCCCTTCCATTTGGTCACATTCTATTTTTGTTTTACGATTTTTATCAATGACATCATTTTTATCAAATATACCGGTTGGCTGAATACCAATAAGTACATCTGAAGTATACTCTATTGCACCAGTCTCCTTAAAAGACTTAGTACTGATAGGAGATTCATAGCTGGTTCTGCTTAATGAACTTATACAGATTATTGGTATATTGTAATTATTGCTTACTGTTTTTAGCTTGTAAATGACATCTCGTATAAGTTCCTTCTCACCAATATGATGATCTTTATCTACGATGATTTGAAGATAGTCAATGAATACTACTATATCGTTATTATATAATTCTGCATATTTCCTTATATCTGCTATAACCTCCTCGATAGTAATTCCAGCAGTATAATTAGATATTACCTTGATACTTTCAATCACCGATTTAACATCCTCAACAGCTCTATCATAGTTTTCACGAATATCTGATGATTGCTCAGGGTATGGTTTATTGAAGCATATATCATTTACTGTTAACGCTATTTGGGGATTTCGGCATCTCTGAAATGTCTGGCAACTAAGTATCTTTGTTATCAACTGTTCTTCGGGCATCTCAAGCGAAAAGTAAAGGACTTGTTTCCCAGACGCAGCGATTTTATATGCTATATTAAGGCTCAATGTAGTTTTACCGGCACCGGTTCCTGCTCCAATCGTTATTATTCCGGGATAAAAACCACCTCCAAGAATCTGGTCCAATTTCTCTATATGTGTTTTAGTCGGATGTGTCATCTTTCCACTTCTATAATTTGAGTTGACAATATTAAATTTACGAACCATTGAATCGCGTTGCTTAGCAGTTCTAACACCTTTGCGGACAGATGCGTTGAGCCTATGTTCAAAATCTGTACGACCTTCAGTATATGATTCAAATATGCTTTTATAACCACCCTGAAGGTTTTCCTCACTGGAATCGCTTATGTCTATGCAACATTCTTTTAATTCTTCGTTGACCTTATTCCGAAGTTCAATATCACTTATTTGTGCAATCACTGTCGGTACTGGGCTAAGTTTGTTTAACCTTTCCAAAATCTCATCTATATTGAACTTACTTACATATACGGCGTTATGTCCTTTTTCCTTGATTGCCAAACAGCCTAAAAAGGTATCAACAAAGAATGTAGTCAGAGTTGGTCTTATATCCTTGTCGTTTGTGACCACCAAACCGTTACCACAAATGATTTCGTCTCCATTCTTCAAAATAACCGTGCAATTTGGGTTATCTCCGATTATGTATGCTGGGATCGGTTCCGAGCCTTTTTCATAAGGATTCTTCCATTCGTTTTCAAAGACATGATCCGTATTGCTTGTTTTCAGCAGTTGTTCTATAGCGTATTCAGTGTTCATTCTTTCTTCCTTTCTTTGTTACAGTTCCTTTTCTTGATATATAGCTGTACATAGTTTCACACAGGCTCCTATATAATTTTACCTTTATCCCTGCATAAAGCGCTAATTTGGTAGCGTTTAGCCGATCAATGCCGTTGCTGTCAAGAGATAAATTACACATATATTTCAAGCTGTTATTGTCATTAATCTCTTTTATAGTTTCTGTAATCGGGGTGTAAATAGATCGCTTGAAATCGGCGGTTGTTGACAGTTCATAATTAGTGGAATCGAGTTGAGTAAGAGGCAATCCCATATGGCAACAAGCAGTATAACCCTTTATTATAAAGCTTGGATAATTCATCTTAGTTTCAACTGCGATTCTTACCTTCTTTGAAAGCCTTTTGTCGGACTTTAGATAATAGGTTATATATAGCATCAACAAAAAAGCTTTCTCTGATAGGGCGAACGCCGCCACTGGGAATGGTGCGAATTTTCCTCCTAAAAATTTCTTCCAGTTGACATCGCCCAACTTAAAGATGATAGTTCCATTTGTAAAAGATATATCTTTTATGAATGTCCTCTGTATCTTCTCTTCATAATTTAGGATTTTTAGGTCTTTCAAATAATCAGCAGATTTTCGTACGAAGTCACAGAAGCTTTTATCATTCTTATATCCTAAGGTATTTGCCCCGCTTTGTGAACTTATTTTTATTATATTTTCTGAACCGTCGCCGCCTTCTTTCAAATGAAGCCCGTTTCTGATTATTTGTGAAAATATGTAGAACATTATTTTGATAAAATTGGTCTTAATCCGCTCATTTCTATATCTAATCCCGTATTTGACGTCGTTTTGGGGCGTATATGTGATGATATGGTATTCAGGATTCTTATCCTCTATAATTTTCACTTTATTGTTGCATTTTGCGATTACCTCTTCTTTACTGCATTTCCCACAATATAGCAATGCGGTAACAAGAAAATATATTATCTGACAGGTTGGTAATGTTATGTAATTCATTTGTCTTCCCCTTTCGTGGTTGTGAATTGTTTAATATCTTCTTCGCCCGTAACTAAAGGATATCATATTTTGGGGGAACTTACAATCCAATCTTATTACAGAAACTGTAATCATATTTCACGAAATCGTTTGTAGCATTCGCTTGATACAAGGAATTTATTTCAAGTTTTTTTGTGCGTTTTTCACAATTTCCTTTGATGCTTCATTTTTAATACGGGTTTTAAGCAGAAAAAGCCTTGTGTACAAAAGCAAAATTACAATAACTGTAATTCTTAGGGAAGAATAATTATATCATTTGTAACATTTGTTAAAATTGGAGGTGCCATTTTATGCAAAATGATATATTGGGCTTTCTGGATTTGATAGAAGTTAAAATAGTACTGCATATTATTACGAATTTCTATAATGAAAAGAATAAAACTAATAAACACAGATTAAAGCCAGAGATTAGATCATTTAGTATTAGTCATATAAAAATATCCCCATCAACAGGCAGGGCTACGGATTGTGATGTTTATGTGGATGACAGCATTTCAAAATACGTATTTATATGTTCATTAAAATGGGCAGGTTACACATTTGTCGGGGATAATAAAACACATCACTATGACATAAAAAATATAAACCATATTGTCAGATACCAAGAATATATTAAAAAGGATATAGCTGCCAACGACCTTAAGTTAATAACCCCCAGTACTTATCAGGATATTGCAAACGATTTTCTTTTCTACAATTATCCCGAGGCGCTATACAAAAATTCAAGAATACAAATAAAAAAATTAGCGAACAATATGAATTTAACCATAGTTCGCTGTAGCTATTCCGATAATAAGTCTGTATTAGCGCGCGTTTATGTGAATAATAGTGGGCATGATAAAAACTATGTATCCAACGATACAATTACAGTTTATCTAAAATCATCTGATAAAATTACAAATATATCGATCCAAGCTTGTGTTATCAAATATATTATTTCAAAATATAAAGAAAGCTGTAGTGATCTTAAATCAGACTTTATTGATATAAGAAGAGATTGTTTCGACGATACTAATGTAGATGCTGTCGGTTTCATAAACATTCTATCCAAAAAGATTGCAGATAGAGTGGTGCTGACTGATGACGCTTTTTTAGAACGCATCAATCATATATTGGTTGATTATACTCAGCATGAAGAAATGTCACTCAATCCTGATAAACTCGCCGACATATTGAATGATGTTTCAAATTATTCAGGGATGACCCCAAATGATAGTAAAGAGCGACTTGTTGATGCAGGATATAATGAATTCAGAGGAATAAATGTTAATATAGATGGCTCCCCTGTAAAGCCGTTTATTTATCCCAAAACATTCAAAAAATTTAATACAACATTTTGTATTCCGCTTGAAGCACTCAAACGTCTGTATAATACAGATGAAAAATTACAAAAACTTATTTATTACGGAGCTTATATTTACATTGAATCGCATCTATGTGTAAATTCCTCAAAATATATAGAGAATGCCACTTCGCAAAATCTTTCTTTGAATGAGTATGCGAGAACACATATGAGCGAATGCTGTATATCATTTATCGTCAATGATCAATTTTGCAATTATTACTCTGAAAAATTTTTTACAGCTAACTCTTTTATTACATGGGCTGTAATGGGCGAACAAAAAGATGATATTAGAGAAAAAGGTATAAAAACAGATGAATTCATAAAGCGTATATTTGAACAATCAAAATATAATGATTCTGAAAGTAACAGGGCAAAATCTATAATAGAATTGGTTCTCAATGAACTTGAAATATGTCAGAGTGCGGCATCCGCCTTTATGAATGTAACTGAAGGAGCCTTTAGTAGAGCTATATTCAAAAAAACACGAAACACATTGAATTATCTAATTCTTTTTTGTGTATCTTTACATCTAATCCCACAAGTAAGTAAAGCAATTATAGAAGTATTTGGATATAATTTGGAAGATTCTTTGTTTGAATCAGACAGAGTTTATTGGGAGGCAATCACATTAATGTATTCGAGTGTTGATGAGTGTAATCGACATCTTAAGAAAAACGGTTGTGCAAGTCTGCCTAAAAAAGCGAAAAAATCATCTAAAAACAAGAAATCGCAGAAGGACGAATAATATAATAGTTGTAAAGTAACAGCATAATTGTGTTTTTCGGAAGCGTTTTGTTGTAAGTATTTAAATTGAAGTCTTTTATTTAGGGGAAATACGGCTCTTGTTTCAAAATAATACATATAACATACATAAAAAAGACCGGCTTTCAGCCGGTTGTTTTGCGTAATACCTGACTATATTGTAAAATGTAAGGCTAAACATAATTTACCGGTATGTCGTTCCGTTAATAAGATTAGTGGGGAATCATGGGAACACAGATATACTCATTGCAGTTTCAATGACCTCACAAGGGATAATATGTTATACCATACCGTCTTGATATAAATATCGAATCTTCAATTACCATACAAAATAGTATTACATTTCATATATCACGGATATACCTATTGCGTTTTCAAATACCTAACCAAGGATACTATGGCTTATCATAATGCCGATGATGTACTTATCGTAACCCCAATTACCATACAGGACAGTATTACTTTTCATATATCACGGATATACCTATTGCGTTTTCAAATACCTAACCAAGGATACTATGGCTTATCATAATGCCGATGATGTACTTATCGTAACCCCAATTACCATACAGGACAATAGTATTTTTTATAGAACTACAGATTAACGAGTGCTTTAATTAGAACATGACTCTAACAGAATTCACAAACAAATACCACCTTACACTAAACACTCAGCAGCTCGCAGCAGTCTCTGCTGTAGACAAGCCCGTGCTGCTCCTTGCCGTACCCGGAAGCGGCAAGACCACTGTGCTGGTATCTCGTATCGTATACATAATAAACTGCCTCGGTACTGACCCGGAGAGTATTCTTGCCGTTACATATACACGCGCAGCCGCTGCCGATATGAAGCAGCGGTACTGTTCGATTTTTGGCGATGAATCAGGCAGCAAGGTGGAGTTTTGTACAATAAATGGTCTATGCGCGAGGATACTGAACTACTACAGCCGCACGGTAAAGCCCAATCCCTACACGCTTCTGACCGATGCAGGCACTCTTAAGGCGCTGCTGCTGGATATCTACAAACACTATTGCAAGGACTATCCCACAGACGGCGATATACAAGACCTGATGACGCAGATCGCATACAGCAAGAATATGATGCTTAACCGCGACGAGATCAAAAAGCTCGATACGCCCGGTCATCCGTTTTCGCAGATGTATGATGCTTACGATAAGTGGATGCGCGATAACGGCAAAATGGACTACGACGACCAGATGAAGTTCGCTCGTATCATAATGGGCAAGTATCCGGACATACTGCGTCATTATCAGAAACAATACCGTTTTATCTGTGTTGATGAGGCGCAGGACACCTCAAAGATACAGCACGCTATAATCAATATGCTTGCAGGTGGTGGCAGTAATCTCTTTATGGTCGGTGATGAGGATCAGAGCATATACGGCTTCCGTGCGGCATATCCGGAAGCCCTGATCAACTTCGAGAGCACCTATCCCGGCGGAACCGTTCTTCTTCTCGAAGAAAACTACAGGTCGAACGCTAAGATCGTTGAAGTCGCCGACAAATTCATATCGTGTAACATATCACGACACGCAAAGACTATGCGTGCGGCTCGCCCTGCCGGGTCGGACTTAAGAGAGATACCCCTTGCAAGTCGGGAGGAGCAATATTCACATCTGCTCAATGTAGCCAAGATTGGCAAGAGACAGACCGCTGTACTGTACCGTGAGAATGAAAGTGCGCTTCCACTTATCGACCTATTGGAGCGTGAGCATATCCCATACAATGTCAGAGCAAATGACACCAACTTTTTCACGGGTCGGATTGTCCGTGATGTGACTGATATTGCAGCTCTTGCAGAGAATCCCCGCAATACTGAAGCGTTTATGCGTATTTATTATAAGCTTAAGCTGTTTATCACAAAACAGACGGCTGAGCAAGCTTGCAACATCTGCCGCAGTGGAGATATGGATATACCGCAGGCGCTCATATTCCTTAACACCCCCGACCGAAACAAGCAGAAATTCGAGCAGTTCAGGACAAACCTCACCCTGCTTAAGACTGATACTGGCGATAAGGCAATATCACGCATTTCGTATGAATTAAATTACAAAGACTATCTTTTGGATAAGGATCTACCGGAGGGCAGTCTTGATACGCTTAAGGCGATAGGCAAGAATGAGCCCTCCTTAAGAGCACTGCTTTCGCGGCTTGAAACTCTGAGGGGTATTATCGTCAACAAGAAGAATACCGCCGATTGCAGGTTTATCTTATCAACGATACACTCCGCTAAGGGCTTGGAGTATGATTCCGTCTATCTTCTCGACATTTATGACGGCGTTCTCCCCTCTGATGCAGCAGATAAGGCTGCGCCAAAGGACTCCGAAGCATTCCGCAACTACGAAGAAGAGCGCAGACTGTTTTATGTGGCTATGACCCGTGCGAAGAACGACTTAAGCATCTTTTCCATTAGATTCAGGCGCTCTATGTTCCTTGACGAGTTATTCGGGCGAGAAAAGCCTATACTTAAGAGTGGATCATCTTCTCTTACACCGGCATCAGCGTCAAAGTCCTTCGATTACAAAGCGTATTATGCATTCCTTAAGGAATTGAGCGTTGGAACCAAAGTATCTCATCCTAAGTTTGGGAGCGGCACAATAATCGCCGTAAATGACGATATACTCACCATTGCCTTTGATGAGGCCGGCACAAAGAAGATAGGCGCACAGTTTGCGTTCACCAATAACGGGTTCAAAGCTCTTACCACCGACAGTGGGTCTCACGCTTAAGAGTAAATAAATATAATAATGACCTTATGCTTTATTATGAGCATAGGGTCATTTTTGTTTTGTGGCATGCTCTTGTATACTATTAATATATAAAATGTGACGAGAGGAGATCAGGGTGTATCGTTCTTAGGAGTTGACAAAAGGAGGACATATTTATGGACAATTATTCGGTTAACACAGAGAAATTTACTATAAAAATGATGAAGATGATGAACAGGATCAATAAGAATACGCAGCGCTTAAGAAACCACCGTTATAAGTGTTTAAGGAGCATTGCACATGAGCAAACTGAACAGGCTGCGGCTGATCTTGTTTTGAAAGGCGTTGATTTTAATACTGTGGCAAAGATAACAGGACTGCCATACGCAGTTGTACAGCTTATCGCAAACAACTGCTAACTGTAAGAATAATGATACATAACGATACACCCCCAAGAACAGAACCCGACAACCCGACCCGTGTGGTCGGACTCGGGGATGTTCTTGTACCCGATTCTTATTCTGCAGGGTAAACTGTCATACTATATATAGGATCAGCCGATCCGTAAAAAATAAAAAGGAGGAGTTCAAAATGATTAAAAAAAGTGAACTCGATGCAATCAAATACGTTGTTGGGCGTTTGAAGCTTGAAGCTGCTAACCATGTTATCAGTCTTTCCCAAATACCGATCTATCAGTTATCTGATACCGGTAAAATCATCCGTGAATGGACAAATGTCAAGGAGGCATCCACCGAGACAGGTGTACCCGAAAGCGAAATCTTACTCAACATAGCTGGTGTCAGCACGTCTGATAAAGGTTATCTGTGGGCAACCGATAATACTATTCTGGAGGAAATCAAACCCTTTTTGTTCTTCGCGTTTAATAAGCAAACACAGAAGGACTATGTTTTCTCCAGATTAACCGATGCGGTTACTGAGACCGGACTTAATCCGGAGAAAATTATGGCACTCTTCTTTGCTCCTAAGAATGTAGACGATTGGGTGATTATTTGTATGGATACAAGGATCTATAGAAATATGGAGGTATAACATGGATAACAATTACATTTATTACGTTGATAGCGTGTATAAACGCCAGCAAAAAGAAACAGTAAATAATATCGATGCCGAATGCGGTATGCCAATAATGCATATATTCCAGTTTGCACTGGACGGTACATTCCTGGGTAAATGGTTATCTGTGGAAGAAGTATCAAAAAAATATGGTGTACCGGTAATTGATATTTATCTCTGCGTTTATGGTATTACGCTTACCGCAGCTGGATTCATCTTTACATTCGAAGATGAATCAATTCAAGTACTGACCAAAATGACTGTAGAATACAAGGTCAATAAAATCAAGCCTTTTTTGATTGAAGCATACGATTTTCGTACGCATTCATTTCACTTGTTCGCTACCGTTAAGCAGGCATCGGAGGCTTCCGGAATCAGCGTAGAAGAGCTTTCGGTTCATTGTTACTATAATGACATTTATCGCGGCTGGACGTTTTACATTCCTTAAGAGCTGATGATATGTCCTGAGTATATTATGACACCATTCGACAGTACGTCATGAAATAGCTTATGCGAAACCGCTCTTCGGTTAAACCCGAGGGGCGGTTTTGCTTCTCTTAAGTACATCTTTTCCGCAGCAATCCGACTCTAATGTATCTAAATCAGGACATTACTCCAATCAAGGATTGACGGATTGTGAAAGTTGTGCTATAATGTATGTTGAAATATTGTAATTTATGGCATTTTTCATAACCCGGAGGCTGCTATGATAACAGGCGTGATAAAGAATAAGATCGACAAGATATGGACGGATATATGGGCGGGAGGTACTACCAATCCCCTTACAGTTATCGAGCAGCTCACATATCTTATGTTCATACGCTCCCTTGACGAAAAGGAGCTTGAAAACGAGGAATTCGCCAATATGACAGGCGAAGAAGCCGAACATATATTCCCACAGTCTGAGATAGGACAGGCTATGCGCTGGAGCAGGTTCAAGAACCGCGATCCCCGTGATATTTTCGACCTGATATCGCAGCGTGTGTTCCCGGCGATCAAAAAGATGAAATACGGCAGGCTCCCCGATTTTAACGACAAGGGAGAGCTTGTGGAGATACCCGACCTTGACGGAACAGAGCAGAAGCAGACTGCTTTCACACGATATATGGAGAACGCTGTATTTGCGCTGCCTAACGCGCAGGTACTTCAGAAGGTCATAACCGGGCTTGATGACCTCTATGAGCATGATATTGCTGACCTTGATATGCAGGGCGACCTGTACGAATATATGCTGGGAAAGCTCTCTACGGCAGGTCAGAACGGTCAGTTCCGAACGCCGAAACATATCCGCGAGATGATGGTCGAGCTTGTAGCTCCCACCCCCGACGACCGTATCTGCGACCCTGCTTGTGGTACAGCGGGATTTCTCGTCTCGGCAGCCGAATATATACGCAGGCATTATGAAGATACAATGACCGAAGAACAATGGCAGGCTTACGCTTCCGAGACTTTCACAGGCTACGACACCGACCAGACTATGCTGCGTATCTCGGCAATGAACCTAATGCTGCACTCGGTAACAGACCCCGAGATCGACTACAAGGACAGCGTTTCCAAGCAAAACAGTATTGCCGACAAATATACGATATGCCTTGCAAATCCGCCGTTCAAGGGTACGGTCGATGCCGAAAGCATAAACGACGACCTTAAGGCGGTAACTAACACCAAAAAGACTGAGCTTCTGTTCCTCGCTCTCTTCCTGCGTCTTATGCAGAAGGGTGGCAGATGTGCGTGCATCGTTCCCGACGGGGTTCTCTTCGGCTCGTCCAACGCTCATAAGGCTATTCGCAAGGAACTTATCGAAAATCATCGCCTACAGGCGGTCATATCTATGCCCAGCGGTGTTTTCAAGCCCTATGCGGGCGTTTCGACGGCTGTGCTTGTTTTTATCAAGACCGGAGCGGGCGGAACCGATGATGTGTGGTTCTACGATATGAAGGCGGACGGGCTCTCCCTCGACGATAAGCGTCAGGAGATAGCCGAGAACGATATTCCCGACATCATAGCCCGTTTCAAGAACCTTGACGGCGAGAAGGACAGACAGCGCACAGATCAGAGCTTTTTCGTGCCGAAGCAGGAGATCGTGGATAACGATTATGACCTGTCGATAAACAAGTACAAAAAGACCGAGTATGTGGCAGTGGAGTACCCTCCCACAAGTGAGATCATGGACGAGATAGACGGGCTTTATGAGCAGCTTGGTAGCGTGCTTAAGGAATTAAAGGGTGAGCTGAATGGGTAACCACAATCTTGAAAAACTATTTTATGAATACAGAGCAAAATATACGCTTGAAAAATTATTTTTTACCGAATATGGTGAATTAACTCATTCAGACAAACCTGATTTAATAAGTTCAAACGGAGACGGAATAGAAGTAACTCGCGCAATTAACCCAGTCAGAGCTAAAGACGATAGATTTTTTAATAAAAATATAAGAAATAATGAAGACGTTGGAATTAACACTTTAAAAAATTTCTGTAAAAACAGTAATATAGTAGTGCCATTCTATGATAATGGTAAATTTATAGGAAATAGTTATGCGTATAACGTCTGGGTTTCTAATGACCTAATTATCAATACAATTCTAAACAAAATCAGTGTTATAAATAAAAATAGTTATAAAAAAACGAATAATTTAGATTTATATATTTTTTCAGATTCATATAAAGAATATGATGAAAAAGATGTCTTCAATATTTTATCAGATGTAAAAAAAGATTTAAACGGAATAAGATTCCTTTATATTGATGATTGTGGTTGGTTTTATAAATGCGATTTGTTAAACGGTGAAGTGTCATTTTTCAATACAGAAAACGTATTGCATAGTATATGTACAAAAGCAAGAAATAAAGCGGAGAAAAAAGATAATGGCTAAATTTTCTGACGTACTTATAATAAAAAACGGAAAAAATCAAAAGGCTGTTGAAAATCCTAATGGTAAATATCCCATATACGGTAGCGGCGGCATTATGGGATATGCCGATGATTATATATGCAATCCTAACACGGTAATTATTGGTAGAAAAGGCAGCATAAATAATCCAATTTATGTAGATACACCGTTTTGGAATGTTGATACGGCTTTTGGTTTAGAAGCAGATATTGAAAAATTATCACCACGATATTTATATTATTTTTGCGTTTGTTTTGATTTTGAGAGATTAAATACAACTGTAACAATTCCAAGCCTGACTAAACAAAATTTACTGAAAATTGATATTCCTCTCCCGCCCCTCGAAACCCAGTGCAAAATCGCCGCAAACCTCGACAAAGTGACCCGCACGATAGACCTGTGCAACGCTATACTTGAAAAGCTCGATCTTCTCGTCAAATCACGGTTTGTGGAGATGTTTGGGGATATAATCCGCAATACGAAACAATGGGATATTCACATCTTTTCAGATATAACAACATCACGGCTCGGAAAAATGCTTGATGCTAAGAAACAAACAGGAGAAAATGCGTTTCCCTACTTAGCCAATTTTAACGTGCAATGGTTTAGATTTGAGCTTGATAACCTCAATACTATGGATTTTGATGCAAAAGACCAAGCTGAGTTTTCTCTTGAAGAAGACGATTTGCTTGTCTGCGAGGGTGGCGAAATTGGAAGATGTGCTATTTGGCATAATGAAGTATCACCTTGCTATTTCCAGAAGGCTCTTCATCGTGTAAGGTGCAACAAAGAAATCATTATGCCAACATATTTAGCGTGGTGGTTCAGGTTTAATTGTGATAATAACGGCTTTTCTGAGATTGAGGGAGCAAAGGCAACAATTGCCCACCTGCCAGGAGCAAAGCTGAAAAAACTGCCCGTTGTTGTCCCTCCGCTTGCCTTACAAGAGCAATTCGCCGCCTTTGTAGAGCAAACCGACAAATCGAAATTGGCAGTCAAGCAGGTGCTTGAAAAGGCTGAAACGCTGAAAAAGGCACTGATGCAGGAGTATTTTGGGTGATGATATGGCGAAAGCAAAGAAGTATTATAAAAAGTATGATAAAAGTTACCCAATAACAGATAAAAAATTCCAGAAGATACTTGCTTTCTTCTTATTTGAGTGTCCGACACCAGGAACAAGTCAACGTGCTAAGGACTTTTCTCAACTTGGCTGGAGTGGTAGCCCACAGTTCTCAAACTTGAAAAAGAGGCTTATTGGCTCTGCGTCATCGAGTCTCCGCTCAAACTATTATCCTTGTAAGAAAGATGATTTACCTGAGAAATTCAGAATCGTTGAAAGTGTTTCTCCTGTTGACGAATACTGCGTTTTCCTTAAAAACGGTGAAAAAACAGTAATGCACTCCCTGTTCTCTGCGATACGAAATGCATTTGCACATGGTAGCTTTGCGGTGCAGTCATTTAATGACAATGGCTCAAAGGTCAAAGTATATTTCTTCTGTAACTATGATGATTATCTAAAAGCAGAGATAATATTGCAGGAATCAACCCTTTTGAAGTGGATTGAAATAGTTAAGTCGGGCTATGATCCTACGAAATAATAATTTGGATGCAGGGACGTTGGTACACTAAAATCAAATGAGGTGTACCAAATGAAAGAACAAATTATACTTAACATTACGCAGGAAATGCTCCCTTACCTCGATAACGCCCAGCTTTTACAGCTTCAAAAGGTATTGGAGCGTAACCTGTGGAATGTGGAAATCACGCAAAACAGCGATAAAGCAGATATGCCCAAATTGGGCAGCGGAGAGCTGCTGACCGCTTTTATAAATGCTAAGAGGATTGAGGGGTGCAGCGAAAAGACACTTAAGTATTATCAGTCAACGATAATAAAGATGCTTTCCGTAAGCGATAAGCACATCACCCACATAACGACCGACGACTTAAGAGAGTACCTTTCCGATTATCAGAATACCAACGATTGCAGCAAGAGCAATATAGATAATATCCGCCGTATCTTGTCGAGCTTCTTTTCGTGGCTCGAAGATGAGGACTATATCCTTAAGAGTCCTGTTCGCAGGATACACAAGATAAAGTCTGCAAAGACAGTCAAGGAGACCTACACGGACGAGACACTTGAATGTATGAGGGATAATTGCGATAACCTGCGGGATCTCGCTATTATTGATATGCTCGCTTCAACGGGTATGCGTGTCGGGGAGCTTGTTGGGCTGAACAGAGCCGATGTGGATTTTGAGAACCGGGAGTGTATTGTCTTCGGAAAGGGCAGCAAAGAACGTCCTGTGTATTTCGATGCCAGAACAAAAATACATCTTAAGAACTATCTCGAATCCCGGAATGACGACAATCCGGCTTTGTTCGTATCTCTCCTTAAGCCTTATGACAGGCTTAAGATAAGCGGTCTCGAGATACGATTGCGGGAGCTTGGGCGAAAGCTTGGCATTACAAAAGTTCACCCTCATAAATTCAGGCGTACTCTCGCAACGAGAGCAATAGACAAAGGTATGCCTATCGAGCAGGTTCAGAAGCTGCTCGGACACAGTAAAATAGATACTACTATGCAATATGCTATGGTCGATCAGAACAATGTAAAGCTGAGTCACCGAAAATATATCGGATAGATTTCAAATCACGGTTTGTGGAGATGTTTGGTAATGACGCCCCCAAGTTTGATACTATCCCGTTAAAAGACTGCTGTTTCGAGATAACAGGCGGTGGAACACCGTCAATGAAGCACCCCGAATACTATGGTGGTGATATTCCGTTTATTAAATCAGGTGATGTCAAAGAGGACAGGGTTTCAAGAGGTACTTTAACCTTAACAGATGTTGCCCTGAAAGAGACTAATGCAAAATTACTGCCTAAGGACACTATAGTAGTTGTTGTAAGGAGTGCAGCTCTTTTGCACGAGTTTCACATAGCAGTTGCTGATAACCCTATTGTTGTCAATCAAGATTTAAAAGCTATAAAAACAACAGATCAGTTTATACCTATGTATCTAATGTGGGCGGTTAAGATGAAAGAAGGAATCATTTTAGGAAAAGTCCAGACTATGCTTACAAGTCATATCAGAATGGATGACTTTTTGTATTTGGACATTCCTGTCCCTCCCCTTGCCCTCCAACAACAATTCGCCGCCTTCGTAGAACAGACTGACAAATCGAAATATCGCGCACAAAATATAAGAAATAAGATAACGGAGGTGTTTTCCCGTGTCAAACTTCGGTTATTTGGCAGAAATGCCGGAATATAAGCTGTTTGCGGCTGCCGCAATAGAAGCAGAGCGTGTGTTTGCCACGTCCCCGGCTATGTGTGCCGTAGGCTGCCGGAAAGCTGCGGAGCTTGCGGTCAAATGGGTGTACGCCGCCGATGACACTATACAGGATCCCTATAAGGATAACCTCCAGTCACTGATACATGAGCCATCATTCCGCTTCAACTTCGATCAGAAGGTGTGGTCAAAGCTCCTTTTCATAGTAAAAATCGGAAACGAATCCGTCCACAGTGAGAAAACTATCAGAAAAGAAGAAGCTCTCCTTGCGCTTCGTAACCTGTTTGAGTTCATTCAGTGTGTCATATATATGTACGGCAGCGAGTACGATGAACGCAGGTTTGATCCTGCCCTGATACCCGTACGTAAGGTGGTAGTCGATACAAAGAAGATAAAGGAACAGGAGTCCCTTATCGAGCAGAAGGACAGCGAGATACAGGCATTGCAGGCACAGATAGCGCAAATGTCAGCCGCGCTCACCGCCGGAAAGCAGGAACACAAGGATACCCGCAGCTTTGTCTCCGAGGATATTTCCGAGTTCAGGACGCGCAAGCTGTATATTGACGTTGACCTTAAGTCTATGGGTTGGAAGTTTGACGGTACCGATTCCGATGTGTGGGAGGAGTACGAGGTTGACGGAATGGCTGGCATCATAGGTCAGAAGGGCTTTGTTGATTATGTTCTTTTCGGGCGTGACGGGCTGCCCCTCGCGGTGATCGAAGCCAAACGCACGAGCAAGGACCCGAATATCGGCAGAAAACAGGCTGTATTATATGCCGACTCCCTTGAATGCAAGTTCGGACGCAGACCTGTTATGTTCACCACCAATGGATTTGAGACATATTACTGGGACGATAAGACTTCCCCGCAGCGTCAGGTCAGCGGTTTCTTCACAAAGTCCGACCTTGAAAAGCTGATGACCCGTCGTGAGAGCAGGAAGAAGCTCGATACGATACCGATAAATGACAAGATCACCGACCGATACTATCAGAAAGAAGCTATCAGAGCGGTATGCGAGCATATCGAGAAGGGCTTCCGGAAAGCTCTTCTGGTCATGGCTACCGGTACAGGAAAGACAAGGACAGCTTCCAGCCTTACAGATGTCTTAAGCAGAGGCGGTCATGTCACGAATATTCTGTTTCTCGCAGACAGGACTGCACTTGTTAAGCAGGCTAAGGACGATTTCAAGAACTATCTGCCGGATATGTCGCTATGTAACCTATGCAGCAACAAGGACGACCGCAATGCCCGTATAGTTTTCTCCACCTATCCGACTATCCTTAACGCAATAGACAACACAAAGACGAAAGACGGGATCCCGCTGTTCTCGCCTGCGCATTTCGACCTTATCATCACCGATGAGAGCCACAGAAGCATATTCAGAAAGTATCGTGCTATCTTTGAGTATTTCGATGCGATAATGATAGGACTTACGGCGACGCCCAAGACCGACGTTGACCGCAATACATACGATTTCTTCGAGGTCGAGAACGGAGTTCCTACCTACGCTTATGACTATCAAACAGCTGTAAACGAAGATCATGTGCTTGTGCCATACTATAACTATGAAGTTACAACGAAATTCCTTGACGAAGGTATCACCTACGATGAGCTCTCCGAAGAGGATAAGGCTCGTTATGAGGAGGATTTTGCTGAAGACGATTATGTTCCCGACTTTATACCTTCGGCAGCTCTTAATAAGTTCGTATTCAATCAGAACACCGTTGATATGGTGCTTCAGGACTTAATGGAGCGAGGTATCAAGACCGAAGGCGGCGACAGGCTCGGAAAGACTATAATTTTTGCACAGAACAAGGAGCACGCTGAATATATCGTAAAGCGCTTCAACGCTCTTTACCCGAAACTCGGCAACGGTCATTTTGCCCAGCGTGTAACCTGTAACGATGCCTACGCTCAAACTATCATAGACGACTTCAAGATACCCGATAAGATGCCGATAATAGCGGTTTCGGTGGATATGATGGATACCGGCATTGATGTTCCGGAGTGTGTCAATCTGGTATTCTTCAAGAAGGTACGCTCGAAAACGAAGTTCTGGCAGATGATAGGACGCGGGACAAGGCTATGCAAGTGGCTTGACTGCATAGACCAGATCGACGGAGAATACACGGATAAGAAGAGGTTCCTTATTTTCGACTACTGCGGTAACTTTGAATACTTCAGACAGCATCAGAATGGCTATGAGACAGCTGAAACGAGATCTCTCTCCGAGAATATATTCTGCAAGCGTATACGGCTGATACATGGCTTGCAGGAAAGCGCGTTCTCCGATAACGAATATCAGGATTTCCGCAGCGAGCTTGTTAAGGAGTGTCTCGGGGGTATCTCAGAGCTGTCCTATGACATAGTTTCTGTGAGACTTAAGAAGGAATATGTTGAGAAATTCAAGAACCCCGACAGCTTTACAAGCCTTTCCGATACAGACAAGGGAGAACTGACAAAGTATATCGCTCCGCTTATAGTCTCCCGGGATCCCGATGAGTTTGCAAAACGATTCGATAACTTTATGTACGGACTTATGCTTGCGAATATGGAGCAGCTTCCCACGATGTCGTATCTTAAGAAACAGCTTTGCATGACTGCCGAAATGCTTGAAAGGAAAGCTACTATTCCGCATGTACAACAGAAACTGACCCTTATCAAGGATATACAGGAAGATGATTTCTGGAAGAATATAAGCATTCTCACCCTTGAAAAAGTCAGACAGGAGCTGCGGGAGCTGATACAGTTCCTTAATGATGGAAAAAGAAGGAGAACGATCGAGACTATACTGAATGATCCTGTAACCTCACAAAGCGAAGGAGAAGCTCTCGGCGCTGCATACGACTTTGAAGACTATCGCAAGAAAGTCAACCGGTATGTTGAAGAGCACAAGGACGAGCCTGCTATATACAAGCTCAATCACAATCTGCCGCTTACAAAATCGGATTACAATGAACTGGAGCGTGTGCTTACTCAGGAACTCGGCAGCTCCGATGATTATAAACGTGAATACGGCGATACTCCTTTCGGGCTGCTTGTCAGGAAAATCACTAAGCTCGATCATGACAGCGCTATGTCTGCATTCTCGACCTTCATCAATGATCAGTCCCTTAATCAGCAGCAGATAGCGTTTATTCACAAAATCATTACCCACATCGAAAACAATGGGTATATAGAAGATGTGAAAATACTTATGAAACCGCCGTTTGACAAGCCTTTCAGCTTCATCAAGATGTTTGATGCCAAGACGCGGGCAGACATTATCGGCATTATTGAAAGTGTCAAGAATAATGCTATGCAGACAGTCGCATGACTAATAGTAAAAGCCGGAGCATTCCAACCCTTGCTCCGGCTTTTGGTTAAAACTAAAGCTATACACATAGTCTGATATATTTCTATTATTTATTGGAGAGTTGTGATATGAATGTAGTAATTGCAATAGATTCATTCAAAGGCAGCCTCACCTCATTGCAGGCAGGAAACGCCGCAGCGGAGGGGATAAAGCGTGTATTTCCCGATGCTTATGTTGCAGTCAGACC
>ODAI013623651.1_pt1 | contig 24091 bp, 20 predicted proteins | sample 1539321 | NCBI WGS metagenome assembly ODAI01 (sample SAMN02144231, study PRJEB22623) | gut metagenome | biome: sheep rumen | host: Ovis aries | place: New Zealand | reverse complement strand
TTTATTCTTTTGGATATGGATTTCGAAATATTTAAATCCTAATATCTTAAAATTCAAAGCAATGAAAAAGGCTAAAATCTTCATTCTAATCTTAACGTAATATTACTATTTTATGATCTCATCATATTTAAAAGAGTCCTCTTATATGCTCTTTAAACTAATTAGCTCACTCTTATCAGAAGAAAGCAACATTTTAGATAATTCCCTTTATTTATACGGATTTTAAATAATATGAAATTACAACTTTTTAATAATAGATACAAATTACATACGATTTTTATGTCTTAGACAAAATTATCTTGGTACCAAATAACTTTCTTTTAATTCCTTATAAAATGGACAAAAATGTGGGAAAATGCTAAATAAAATTGGACTAAAAACTTTAATATCAAAAATTACAAACCCCTATAAATACTGGGCTTAATAAAAATAAGACGTCTTTCGACGTCTATTTTGAAAGCCTTATGATACCTCCTTAAACTGCTTTAAAGTCGTTATTTTTCCTTTTAACACCATTTGAGGTACACTTGGGATTATGACTAAAGTATATCTAGAAGCGTATCTAAAAACAAATGAGTTGTAATCTCTTTTTGTTTCTATAAAACGTATTTAAACCAGATGTAGATCAAAAACATACTAACTAAGCTTATTAGAATTCTTAATATTATTTGCCCTACTAATGCTTTTTCTTCATAAATATAAAATCTTATTTTACCATCTTTTGAATAATCATATTTTATTTCAACATCTTCATGTACTTTATCTGCTAAATGTTTTTTAGTAAAGTAGTATTTTTTTGTTAACCTTTTTGCTTCCTGAATATAATTTTTCCCATCTACTACACACTCAACTGTATAGTGCGCAACTGCAGATGACGACTCTAACCTACTATCATGCAAAGATTGAAATGATTCTGTTGTAACATGGCTACTAACAATCTTTCCCTTTTTGTTATCAACATATTTTTTCCCTTTCAGTTTTAAAAATCCTACAAGTTCAACTATAGCGATAATAATCAAAGCACTTCCAAATACAAAAACAACAACAGGTAAATATTTAATTAATGTAACTAAGCCTTCCATACTACACACCTCCATATATTCTACTTTTTATTATATCATGGTTTTGATTATAATACTACCCATTATGGCAAGAGCATAAGCACTATTATATAATTAATAAATATACAGGCGTTTTATTTTTCCATTATGTAACACACTTTACTGTTTTTTAAATTTTTTGCTGTTCTCTTGTGTGTGAAGAGAGCAGAATTATTTAAATTAATATTTATAAGGGTTTAGGCCTTTAAGTATAACATTTTTCATTTTTTTGACCCCGAAATTCGTATATAATTCGTATGTAAATCATAAATTCTTACAACTTTTAAAACGTTAAAACCCTCGCGACCCCTTATAAATACTGGGATTAACAAAAATGAGACGTCTTTCGACGCCTCTTCAGGGGGTTTTGGTTGATTACACTCACTAAGGATCGTAAGAGTAATCTCGCATGACATTACTATCATGCTATATAAATAATACTTTACTTTTAATGATTTGTCAATTTCTTTTTTACTTGACTACAATGTTAACAATTCTACCAGGTAATACTATAATTTTTACTATTTCTTTCCCCTCTAAGTGACGTTTTATATTCTCATCGCTTAATGCTTTTTCTCTAGTAATTTCTTCGTTTTCGTTTGGCTCTACATCTATTGTCGCACGTACTTTTCCGTTTACTTGTACGCCAATTTTAATAGTGTTATCTTTAGTTTTTTCTTCGTCATATACTGGCCATGGTTCGTATGCAATAGTATTATCGTGACCTAATATGTTCCATAATTCTTCCGTAATATGTGGAGCAATTGGATTAAGTAATTTTACAAATCCTTCAGCATATTCTTTTGGGAAAATACTTTCTTTATAAACTGCATTCATGAATATCATCATTTCTGATATAGCAGTATTAAATGAAAGGTTCTCGTAGTCTTCAGTTACTTTTTTGACCATCTTGTGATAAGCTTGTTCCAAATTTGTATTTGCTTCATCTTTTACTTTATTGCCTTCTGTATATGCTCTCCAAACTCTTTCTAAGAATTTTTTAGCACCTACTACGCCATCGTTACTCCACGGTTTACTAGCTTCAAGTGGGCCCATGAACATTTCATATAGTCTCAATGTATCCGCACCATATTCGCGAACAATATCACTTGGATTGACAGCATATTCAGGATAACGTTTACCCATCTTTATACCATTAGAGCCTAGTATCATACCTTGGTGAACTAGTTTTTTGAATGGTTCTTTGTAAGGTACTACACCTTTATCGTATAAGTAATTGTTCCACATTCTAGCATATAATAAATGTCCTACTGTATGTTCTGGTCCACCTATATATAAGTCAACTGGCATCCAGTGTTTAAGTAATTCGTAGTCTGCAAGTGCTTGATCATTATTTGGATCGATATATCTCAAGAAATACCAACTAGATCCTGCAGATCCTGGCATCGTAGAAGTTTCTCTTTTTCCCTTAATGCCATCGTACACTACATTTTTCCATTCATCGGCATTTTCTAGTGGTGCTAATCCATTTCTTCCTTTGTAGTCATCCAATTCTGGTAATATTAAAGGTAATTCTTCATCGCTAAGTACGATATCTCTACCATCTTCTAAATGAATTATTGGAATCGGTTCTCCCCAATAACGTTGACGAGCGAAGATCCAATCTCTAATTTTATAGTTTATCTTCTTTACACCACACTTATTTTCTTCTAAGAATTTTAGCATTTCATCGATTGCATCTTGTTTATTAAGGCCATTTAAGAAGCCACTGTTGATATGAGTTCCATCGCCTGTCATTGCTCCGGGATTCATGGCATATGAATATGTTTTAGCGTGCAACTCATCTTTAATTTCACTCATAACTATTTCTTTTGTTACCCATTCTACATCGAATGACTCGTCGTTTTCTCTATTATCTTCATGTCTTGCTTGACTCTTTAATTTGAATAACAACCCTGTACTTTCGATGTTGAAGTACTTATCTTTATTGTAGGCATAGTAGTGATGATTGATTTTAGGTAATACGCTAACTAGCTCTAAATCGCAATAACCTGTTTCTTCTTCTATTTCTCTTAAAGCACATTCGATAGGAGATTCACCATCTTTTATAGTTCCACCTATAAATAATCTTCCACCTAATTCGTGCCAATTGAGTGTCAAGTACTTGTCATTTTCTTCGTCGTAAACCACAGCGACAATCGAATTTTTAAATGATTCATTTTCATGTGGAGTACCTGTTACTTCTTCCAATACTTGTATAATTGGTATATCGAATTTTTTAGCAAATTCATAGTCTCTATCATCGTGAGCTGGTACTGCCATGATAGCACCTTCACCATAACTTGCAAGTACATAGTCACTTATCCAAATAGGAATTTCACTATTGTTAACTGGGTTGATAGCGTATGCTCCAGTAAACACACCTGTCTTTTCTTTATTTAACTCAGTTCTTTCTAAGTCTGATTTTGTCGCACATTCGCTCTTGTATGCCTCAACTGCTTCTCTTTGTTCATCTGTAGTTATATCGTCTACTAAATCATGTTCTGGTGCTAAAACGCAATATGTTGCTCCAAATAAAGTATCACATCTAGTAGTAAATACATTAAAGCTCTTATCTGAATTTTTTATCTTAAAGTTTACTTGTGCACCAATACTTTTGCCTATCCAATTTCTTTGCATTTCTTTTGTAGATTCTGGCCAATCTAAATCATTTAATCCATCCAACAATTTCTCTGCATATTTTGGTATATCTATTACCCACTGTTTCATATTCTTTCTGACAACTGGATATCCACCGCGTTCACTTTTACCGTCTATTACTTCGTCATTTGCTAAAACTGTACCTAACTCTTCACACCAGTTGACTGGCATATCTATTAATTTAGCATAACCGTCCATGTAAAGTTGTTTGAAAATCCATTGAGTCCATTTATAAAACGCTGGATCACTTGTAGATATTACTCTATCCCAATCGTAATCGAAACCTAATTCTTTCAATTGGTTGGAAAAGAACTCTATATTCTTTTTAGTAAATTCTCTTGGATGATTACCAGTTTCTATCGCATATTGTTCTGCTGGTAAACCAAAAGAATCGTATCCCATTGGGTGTAATACGTTGTATCCTTGCATCCTTTTCATACGCGATATTATGTCGGTCGCAGTATATCCTTCTGGGTGACCTGCATGAAGTCCTACTCCAGATGGATATGGAAACATATCCAAAGCATAAAACTTTGGCTTAGAATAGTCGTGTATATCGGTTTTAAATGTCTTATTATTAAACCAATATTCTTGCCATTTTTTTTCTATCTTTTTAAAATCATAATTCATTTTTTATCATATCCTTTCCTTTTTAAGTAGTTACCAAATAGTTCATTTATACCAAATATAAGTATGAATACTAATATTGTTCCAACTAGTATTTCTAGAAGTATCTTATCTGAAACAAGGCTTGCAGCATAGATTGTAGTTGTCAATATAAACGCATCTATAAGGCTTATTAGTGCGCCTATCTTTTTCGACTTTAGTTTACTTGGAACGAGTCCAAATCTTTTTATTAGGTATAATATTTCAATCGGTGTTCCTATTTCATTTAAATCTTTCTTCTTCTTACTTTTCTTTTTACTATTTAGATAGATGTGCACTAAAAATCTCAGGCAAAAAATCACTATAAATAAGACTCCACATAAAATTAATCTTCTCATAAAAATCCTCCTTTAAAAAAAGCGACCAGACATCCAAAGGACGATCTAGTCGCGGTACCACCTTATTTTTACTCAATGGTTTATATAGTAACCACACTTTTATATATCCAAAAGCAAGTTCAAAGAAATCTATTATAATCTTGCACCAACCGATTACTCTCTAGCAAATAGTATTTTCTTTTACTACTCTTCCTTCACCTATATACAAGGGTATTATATTAGAATTCTGAAATATAATCAAGAAGTTTTAAGAACATTTTGACAAATGTTTCATCCAAACCGACTTTTCCAAGTTTCCTAATGCCGATTCTTTTTTTCTTTATTTCTTCTTTGCTGAATATTATCTCTGCAATTTTTTCTTTTAAATTAGTCGGTATTATTAGGTCTGTAATGATGGTATCGATATCTTCGTTGATAAGTCTTACAGCATCTATTTCGATATCTTTTCCTTTGCAGTTGATACTTAATTGTTCACTAGTACTAACAGGTTCTGTTTCTACTACGAAGTCTTGGTCATCCAAATAATTTTTACACTCTATCTTGTTAGAACCGGAATATACTATAACTTCATCGGCATGACGAGTGTTTCTAAACTTTAACTTGAATTTTCTCTTCTCTGGCAAGACATCAGTAGTACCTTCGATCGATCTAATAATGACTGTGTAGTTATTAGGTAGATAGTTATAATCGATTTCCGTAATGTTATATTTTCCATTCTGATAGTCTGTCGTTTCACCATCGTCTTCGTACAATCTATAAGTATTATTTTTACCAGGGAATATATGTATCTCTAAAGCACTAGGATTAGATGTGTCATTTATGTTGTCAGTTAAATCTGCAAGTGGGATTATTGCACCACTCCTTGCAAATACCGGATAGTTTTCATCCTTATAGAAGGATATATACCTTTTACCGCCAGGATATTTTTTACCTGTCGTAAAATCATACCACATACCAGTTGGCAAGAATATCTTTACTACAGTCCTATTCATTATTTCATCTTTTTTCTCAGTAATTGGAGCTATAAACAGTTCTGGCCCAAAACTATATTCATTTTTATAAGTCGGTTCATCATATAGTTCTGGGTACTTATAATATAGTGGTTGAATTATAGGTAATCCAGTCTTAGCGTATTTATATGCCTCACTATAAAGGTATGGAATAAGCTTATGCCTCATTAAGGCATAGTCTTTAACTATCTTTAATGTCTTTACATCCCAAGACCACGGTTCTCTTTTATAGTATCTTCCTTTCTTAGAAGCAAATCTAAATATTGGACTATATGTAGAAAATTGAACATATCTCGTGTATAGTAATGATTCTTCTACTCCGCCTTTAAATCCACCTACTGCGTGACTCCACCATGTAAGTCCTACATTACTAGAAGTTGAATTATATAATGGTAAAAATTTCAAGACTTTCCAATCTATCATAGTCTCACCACTATCGTAAACTGGATACAAGTGACTTGCGATAAGTCCATTTTTAGATAAGAGTAATCCTCTTTTTTTTGTTATATATTCATTATATTTATAGAAGTAGTGGTTGATCATTCTAAGTGCATATAAGTCTTTATTGTCGAAATCTATTCCCATAAAATCAACACCAGAATTATATAGAGGCAACACACTCGATTTTAAATAATTCATTAAAAATGATTTATCATATACATTAAAAGGTAGACTCGCAATACTTTCACCCTGTTGTACATTTATCTTATTTAAATCCAAATTAACTCCAACTTTGATACCGTTATTGTGTATATCGTCAACTACTCCCTTAAAGTTACCATATAATCCCATATTTAAATGTCCAAATTGGTCAAGCGTATTAGATAACAATAAGATGCTTACCGGTATAGAATTACGTTTGAACTTTTCCATTAAACTGTATAATTGATCGGCATTATATGTGTCCCTTTTATCCCACCATATTCCAAGTGCACTTCTTGCAATAAGTGGTGGATAACCAGTAAGTTGATAGTAGTTTTTAAGGCAATAACCAAAGTCTTTTTTATACATGAATAGATATGTATCGATTCGCTCATCACTTCTTCTACCGACACTTCCATCGATATTAAATATCAAACTTTTAGAGTCATCTATAGATACAAATCCGTCTGTACTGTATAATCCCTTTTCAAGCTTAGGCATTTCTAAAGATTCATCAATACTAGATGCAGTACTTTTGAAGTTTCTCGCTTCTACTTGTGTAAAAAACCATAGTTTATCTGTATCGTTTAAGCTAACACGCAAGTATTTATCTGGAGAAAATTTATTTCCAATCATCGGTTTTTCTTTTTCATATGTCAAAGTAAAGTAACTTGTTTTAATAGTTAGGTATCTTTCATCATCATTTACTTCAAATTTAGGTACATCAAAATTTCTATATTTTGCTAGTTCAGTTGGTCTATCTTCGAATGAGCCAGATTCACTATATTCAAGACGAACTAATAATTCGCTAAGGACTGTTATACGGTACTTTTTACCTCTAAAAATAGCGGCATCTTTACTAATTGCATCACTATAATTAACATTAAACATAAGTGAAAACTCATCCATATATAGATACCCACTTTCTATTCTATTACATTTTACCACATAAAAAGCTCTCACTCAAGAGGGCTTTTATGTTGATTTTTAATTGGACCTAAAAATAAATTACGTTTATGGCTTACACTAATCTCTAACATTTCTGAAATTCTTTTAACTTGATCGTATAAGAATCCTTGTTTAGAAAACGGTTTCATTTCTATTAATTTAGAATACATCTGTTTGGCAGCTTCTACTAGGCTACGCTCAATTAAGAATTCAATAAAGGCTATATAAAATTCTATTAAATAAATATCACTAATGGTGTCTAAAATTGCTGGCTTATTTGCCAATATATCATCATTTGATATATCTCTATAGTGTGTACTAATTATTTTTTTGGCAGTCTCGTAACAAGCTTCACAATAAATTTCTTCTGAATCTGTTAAAATTTCTGCCTCTACAGGTTCGCTATAATAAACAAAACCGGCAAATGCCATAGCATACATGGGTTGGCCTAATGCCATATACGAATCTGCTATAAGTAATAATGCATCATAGTCAATTTGTGAAAGTCGACCCAAATATTCCAAGAAGAAATTAATCGCACTAAGATAATCTTCTGAATCAAAGGCTTTTTCACCACTTTCTTTTAGGCTAAATATTTCTTCAGGAGATAAATTTGTCTTGGTTTTTTTAACAACTATACATGGAATATATGCATTATCAACAATTGTCTGTCCCCCTGTAACATCATTACAGTAAAAGTAATCCGGATAAAAGAGCATTAAGTGATTTAAATTTTTGATTCTTAAAAAACCATACTCATAATTTCGAATAATTGATACATTTATACGAACAATAGATATGTTATTTCCACGATTTATTTGTTCTACCAGTAATCTAAGTTGTTGAGCATCATCAATTATTAGATTTAGAGGAAGAAAACTATATGTACAAACATTATCATTCTTTTTCTTTTTCTTTTGTAATTTTGGCATTTCTTCTTTCAACTTGTTTTGTGTTTGAGACGTTTCACTATGAACTGGTAAAGTAGCACTTGCATTCTGCTCTCTTTTTTGTGCTAACAAGGAAGTTACGACTTTGGAATTTTTATCATCGTGACACTTTTCAATTGGACATTCATTATTAATTTTTTTGGCTAAAAGTTCTACAATATTATCAACTAAAGTTTTTTCATTTGAACTTTTCTGCTCCAATATCTTTATTGCTTGAACATAATCATAATTATTTATAGCATCTTGATATGTATCGTATTGAGTACCTTTTGCCACTACGGGATTCCTTCTTGCTTTTTTTAAACAAACTAGGAGACTTAATATCATAGTTAACTCTGGATCATCTAGGGCTTTTTTAAGTTGGTTTATATTTTCGATATATTGAATAATACTTTTTTTATCCAATTGATTGATGTTAAGTCTAGATAAAATGCGGCTCAATATATTTCTTTTTTTTATATCATAGCTTTTTTCAATTGCTTTTAAAAACATTTTGTCAATTTCATCAAAATGTAGATTATTTACCGAAAAAATAGTTGCATCTTCGGGTGATGCTAATGGTCTTAAGGAAAGTTTTCCCTTATTGCACTCAGTTGGTACTTTTCCATTTATTATAACAGATAGATAGAATAAGTATAATATTCTCTTTGATTTTTCCTCATCATCAAAAGTAACATAATTGCCACATTTACCGATGCTACCGTGATTTTGAAAATGGTTTATTACTGCGATACGATTGGCCGGACCAAATGTTGGCCTCACTGCTAATATGTGAGAATAGCCAATTACGGCATTGGACCATCTTTCAGTAATCAAACTTAAACAAAATGCCTTAAATTCATCACTATACAGGTGATAATTTCTTTCCTTTAAAACTAATACGCCTTGCTTAATTAAAGCTTGTCTAACTGTATTCTTAATTATTCCTAATTCTTTTTCGCTTATTGACTTCTTTGTTACAAATAATTCAAGCAATTCGTTCATAATTTTTTCCCCCCTCTTTAAAAAGACGGAAGCTATTTTATCATATTACTCAATATATTTCAACTGTCTGTCAAAAATTGTTTAATAGTCCATTATTGAATTATATTTCCAATAAAATATCGTATAATTCTTTCATATTATCTAGTGTATAATCTGATAGTTTATCTATCATATCTTGCTTCTCTATAGATGCTTCATCCTTTATATTTAATACTTCTATTCCTGCATTTTTACTTGCTTCCACTCCCGTTAATGAGTCTTCGATAACTAAAGCATCTTTCTTTGATATATTCATTTTTTCTAAAAGTCGTAGGTATACCTCAGGGTCCGGCTTTTTATTTTTCACATCTTCATATAAAACCATCTCGTCAAAATAGTCGAACATGTTTAATTTAGTAAATATATTGGCATTTTTACTGCAATACTTTTTTAGAGTCATCATATCAGTAATAGAACCTAATCCAAGTTTATAGCCTTTTTCTTTAATAAGTTTTATTACTTCGCAGGCATAATCTTTATATTTAACTTTATTTGAAACAAAATAATCTGCAATTTCATTTAATTTCTTTCTAAGTTCCTTACTATCAATTTTACTTCTATTAGGATTGTACTTCTTTACTAAGTATGTAACATATGACTCAAAGAAATCACCTTTAGAAAAGAACTCTATATGTTCGTGCCAGTCAGTGTTTATTTGATTTAAATCGATTGTAGTATTACATTCTTCTCTCACAAACTCAATATATATCTCATTCCATATATTAGAGTCATCCAGTATAGTTCCATCTAAATCGAATAATATTGCTTTTTTATTTTTTAATGTATCTTTTAATTCCATAATAACTACACCACAATATTATTAAAGTCTTTTTCGCATCTCTTTACTAGATACATTTCTAATGCCATATATATTATCAAAAAAGCTGCTACAAAAATGAGTAAAATTAAGCTAGTAGATAATCCCCATCTTAAAGATTTATATAACATGTATATTGTGCCACCTGTAAGTAGCATTCCAGTAAATACAGATATTGCAGAACTAATGCTCTGTTTTACTACCTCTGTATCGTTTTTCGCATCCATCTTGGGATACTTCAAGTTTACTATAATGCCAATTGTTTCCGATATTAGTGGTAAAACAATGCACGCTATAGTTATTAATATTATATATACTAAACTAAATCTAAATTTAACAAATATAATTGTGCTACCAACTAGCAAAACTGGAATCATTATCATTACCGCAGTTAATACTTTAGATTTAACTATAGCATACGGTTTAACTGGCAAGCTTTTTAGTATGTTTAAAGAACTACCCTCTAATGAAATCATCGAACTAGTTATAGATGTCATGAAACTAGAAAAAGATATGAATGCAAATAATAATAGAGGCATTATTGCATCGATAATATTTCCTTTTAAAAGTGGTATAGATTTATAAAATGTATCGTCTACTTTTACTGTTACATATATGCACCCTATGATAAATAAAATTAATCCAAATGCAGCATTAGTGATAAACACTGGAGAATTGATAAATCTATTCAATTCTTTTTTTACTAAAGAGTGTGTTAGACTTTTCATTTTGAAATTATATGTTTTATTACTCCTCTTAGTTCTCACTGCTTTTACGCTAGAGTTAATATTGAAATAGAACTTACCCAAAATAAGTGTAAGAGAAGCAAATATCGCTAAATTAATTCCAATAAACTCAAGTAACTTTAATATATTAAATTCAGTTATAAGTTCTACATAAGCCCCTGCTGGATAATAAATCCTCGTAATCTTATCGTTGATCGACGAAGCATTTTGGGCAATCTTTATTACTAATCCATCTGATCCATATGATATAAACATGATTGCAAACATCAAAACAAATGATAGAATAGTCTCTACTATATTTTTTCCTCTAAACTTAGAAGATACAAGCGATGTGATAAAACCTATAATAGATGATAGAACTATTGGTATAATTGGAAATAAAAATAACGAAATCAGTGTAACTAAATAAAATGGAAAATCTGGCTTTGTATATATTGCATATACGATAAACGATGGAATTAAAAATATAGAATTATATATAAGTTCAAATATATAAAACTTTAACAACCTAATAAATAAAACTGTACTCTTTTTAATTGGAAGTGAAAACAATAAGTTATCATCTTTACAGTTAAAAACCAATGATCCTGATTTATAGATTCCTTCTAAAAAAGTAATAACAGAAGTCATAACTATAAATATAGTAAGTAAGACAAATTCCATGTTGATTGGTTTAAGGGTTAGTATCAGTTGATCAGAATAAGTCATCATTGAAAGCATGAGAATTACCGCTATTATTATTGGTAACCCAACGCGTGTAAATTTAGTGCTTTTTTTAGTGTTAATTTTGAATATATTCATGCCCTCAGACATGGAAGCTTTCACGAGTGATAATAATTTCATGTTATCCCTCCAACTCGATAAACACATTTTCAAGTGACTTGTCTCCCTTTACTTCCTTCATGCTGCCAACTTTCATAATTTCACCGTTTTTGATAATAGCTACCCTAGAACAAAGTTTTTCTGCAACGTCCAAAATATGTGTCGAAAAGAATATAGTTTTACCATCTTTTATCATTTCTTTCATGACTTCTTTGATATCGAATACTGCCTTTGGATCTAATCCAACGAATGGTTCATCCATTATCAACACTTTGGGATCGTGAGCAAGTGCAGCGATTAGTGCAGTCTTTTGCTTCATTCCGTGTGAAAATGAGCTAATAGTATCATTTAAATTTTCTTCCATTTCGAACATTTCAGCGTACTTTTTTATATTTTTTTCTCTAGTCTCGCTATCGATTTCGTACATATCACAGATAAAATTGATAAAGTCTATCGCTTTCATCTGTTCGTATAATTCAGGATTATCTGGAACAAAGGCAAGTTCTTTCTTACATTCAATTGGATTAGACTTTATCGATTTACCATTTATTAGTATTTCTCCATTATCTATATCGTGAATACCCGTTATTGCTTTTATAAGAGTTGTCTTACCTGCTCCATTGTGACCAATAAAGGCAAATATCTCCCCATCATTGACATTGAAGCTGACATCATTCAATGCTACTTTCGTTCCATATTTTTTAGTTACATTTTTAATCTCTATCATAAAAACCACCTTTATTAAATATAATATGATAATCAAATTATAACACGTATAATATTGAGTAGTAAATAAATGTATTAACCTTATAAAATATCAGCTAGTTTCAATAAATCATTTATTACATAAGTTGGATCGTATATTGTATCGTTTTTAAGATTCTTATTATTAAACCAGCACGTATCTATATTATTTTTAACACCTAGTGCAATATCGCATCCTAGTTCATCACCTACGATAAGCATGTCTCCATCATTACCTATTTTATTATAGATATTTTTATAAAAATCATCATGTGGTTTCATATGCCCAACTTCTTCCGCAGTAAATATACTAGTAATGTATTTTTTTAATCCTGATTTAGTAAGTTTATTATCTATTACTTTGATAGGACTATTAGTGATAATATACAATTCATACCCTTTATTATAAAGATAATCCAATGTTTCACTAGCATTTTTCATCGGAACAATATGTTCATTTAAATAGTCTATATATTTTCTATTGATACTTTTAGCTTCTTCAAAAGTAATGTTCTTAAAATACATAATAAATCTTTGAGATTGTACCCAGTCTGACTTTTCTTGATTATCTTTAAATGGATATGGATCTTTTATTTTGCCTGCCGCTCTATCACGCCAAAATTTATCATCTAGTGTAATAAAAGAACTTAACTCATCTTCTATGACTCTTCCATTCTTTTCTTCTAAAATCTTTTTAAAGGCATACTTTCTATTCTTGTTATCATCGACTAATGTATTATCCAAATCAAATAAGATTTTTTTATATACTTTTGGCATCTAATCATTTTCTCCTATGTCATTAATAATAGAGTTAATTTTTTTAGCAATAGTACCAAAGTTTTTATCGTTATATAGTTCTTCCATACTAATCCATTTATACTCTGAGGATTCATCATAATCTAGTTGTACTATCTCAACTGTTTCTATAGTAAATAAATATCTAAATTCGAAATGTTTATGACTTGGTAAATTTAATCTTTCATTATATGGAATTGTATGAGTATCTATGTCGATTGGTATCAACTTATTATTTGAAAGTATAACTTCTTTAATATCTTTAATACCTGTTTCTTCGATAACTTCCCTAATGGCAGCTTCTAATGGGTTGGCATCACTTATATCGATGTGTCCACCAGGATATAAAAACATATCTAAATCCCTGTGATGTAATACTAAAAACTTTTTTTCTTTCTTGGCATAAATAAATCCACCTGCGACTATATGTCCTGAAAAGTTATTCCAATCAATTATGTTGGCACTCTCATGATTATTTAAATATGCACAAATATCTTTTTGTCTTTCGATTTCATTTGGAAAAATCTTTAAGTAGTCTTTTAATAAATTCAATAATAATTCTTTCATGTAGATGTTATCCCTCTTTACATGATTATAACATACAAACAGCCTTTTTAAATATATTTGCTAATCAAACTAGTAAAAGATTAGCTTACATTATTTTTTATCAATCATTCTATAATAAGTTATCAAATTAGAAGACTTAAAATCTAATCTTTCGAGTGCATTTTGCATTACCACATTATCTTTTCCTACTAAATCTGTTATGAAATTACAATCTGTTTCTTTTCTTTCAAGTTCTTTTAGCAACTCTCTATATATTCCTTTACCTCTATATTCACTTTTAACGTACGCTTGTGATAAATATATTCCCTTTCCACAATTAGCCCAATAAACATATGAATAAAGTATCACTCCAACTACATTATTATCTATTTCAGCAACTATTGATTTAAAAATCTTATCTTCAAATAGATCTTTATCAATTCTTTTGTCAAAAGTACTATCTTGTAATCCTGATAAAATATTGATTTCTCTATTGGCATTTAATATAAAATCTTTATCTTTATGCTTTGCTTCTCTAAAAGTCGTTTTATATGTTTCCTTTCAATTAGTGCGACGTTCCATGTGGAGTATTTTAATGCCATGTCACATCAATTATCAATTATTATAACAGATTATTTATATTTTCTAGTATTTTTTCTACTTCTTTTTGATTTTCTATTTCGTGTATTCCAAAACATTTCTTTCCTAGGTCTTTAAACGAAGCTCCACAGTGAAATACTTTCTTTCTATCTATGATTATGAACCTATCATGATAAGAATCATTATTTATAAAAGATACATTATTATATTGTTTTAAGTATTTTTCCTTTAAAGTATCATCTACATTTGATGATATCACTATTATATTTTTGTTAATGCTTCTTAATTCATCAAGTATTGCTTTTCCTATATAGTTATCTATAATTATTATCTCGGAGCTTGCTAAACTAAATATTTCTAATAGCACTGAATATGCATCATAAATATCGCCTTTAAAAAAGATTGAATTTTTAGTAATTACTTTTGGATTAAACTTGTCAAACAATTCATCTACTCGTTTTGTATTATTATTTACTTTTTCTTCTAAAAGCAAATATTTTCGTGGTAATAGTTGTTCGTTATATCTTATATAATGTCTCATTTTTACAAATGCTCTCATAATATTAATACTTACTTTAGCTGCTATTTCTGTTCTTATTACAGTCGCAAGCATTGCTATTCCTTGTTCAGTAAAAACATACGGCATTTTTCTAACACCACCATGTTCGGATAAGTTTGAAGTCCCAATTTGGGACTTCAAGTTTAAATATTCATTTTCATTTAATTGAAAATAAAAATCACTGGGAAATCGATCTCTATTTCTTTTTACTGCCTGGTTAATTGTTTTAGTACCGTTTGCACATTTGTATTGTTCTGCTAAATCTGAATCAAGCATTACCTCTACTCCTCTAATAGTATAAATTTTATTTTCTATTTCTTTTATTTCTGTTATTTCATTCATAATTAACCTCCCTATTTGTTGATTTTTAATAAAATATTTTATATATATACTTTTAATTATCTATACTGCAATTATTAATGACATCATTTATTAATTTATCATTTTCAATTTTGTTTTCTATTTCATTTATTGCAAAACACTTTTTACCTAGATCTTTAAATGATGCTCCACAGTGAAACACTTTCTTTCTATCTATGATTATGAACCTATCATGATATGAATCATTATTTATAAAGGTAGCATTTTTATATTGTTTTAAATATTTTTCCTTTAAAATATCATCTACATTTGATGAGATTACTATTATCCTCTTGTTAATATTTCTTAACTCATCAAGTATTGCTTTTCCTATATAGTTATCCATAATTATTATCTCGAAGCTTGCTAAACTAAATATTTCTAATAGTACTGAATATGCATCATAAATATCGCCTTTAAAAAAGATTGACTTGTTAGTTATTACTTTTGGATTAAACTTATCAAATAATTCATCTATTCTTCTTGTATTTTCATCCACTTTATTTTCTAGTAATAAAAATCTTCGCGGAAGTACATTCTTATTATAATTAATATAATGTCTCATCTTTACGAAAGTATCCATTATTCTAACACTTACTTCAGTTGCTGTTTTTGATTTTAAAATTGTCGCAAGCATATAAACTCCTTGCTCAGTAAATACTCTAGGATTTGATCTTGACATTGTACTTATATTTGCGGTCGAAAATTTCGACCACAAATTGTTCTTTTCTTCATCACTTAAAATCCAACTAAATCGTCTTGGAAATTTATCAGGATTATTCTTAACAGCTTCATTAATTCTTTTTGTTGCTACATTATATAATTGAGCTAGATCAGAATCTAACATTACTTCCTTTCCATCTATTTCATAAATCATGTTTTCGATGTTTATAACATCTTTCTCTGCCATTTCATTCATAATTAAACCTCCTTCTTTAGAATAAAAAAAGGATATCCCCTTCATCCTATTGAAAGGGATATCCCGCAGCATGCAATAATTCTTCCCTGCCTTAAAGAATTAAAACCTTAGCGTCTAAATTGTCATATTAACACATGGCAAGATAATTAATACATTTGAAATATATCATAAATATTTTTATAAATCAACTGAGCATAGTTGTTTTTATTAATTTAATTAGTCAATTAGTTTGAAAAATTGTAATTGTTCTTTACTTATTTCTATATTTTCAATTACTGGATAAATTGGAGTAATAATACAATTACCTTGAAGCGCTAATTTTTGTGATTCAATCATCATCTCTGTTTGAAACTTTAAACTCCCACAAATTGTGATTATTTTCATTTTTCTTCTCCTTCCAAATATCTTTTATACATTTCATCCATTGAAGAAATATATTCTTGATCTTGTTTAATTCTAAACTTCTCATATTCACTTTCGGCTTTTTCTACTGCTTCTTTATGTGATATTTTGCCTGAATCACTTAATATTTTTTTCTCTCTAAATCTTAATAATTTATCAGTTGTATTAATCCAATCTTGCATAGTCATCATTTTTTCTTCTTCTGCCATATCTTCAGCATAATCTAAGAATAAATTTGTTAAATTATTTAACTTTTTTAATTCAGTTTCATTTAAATAATTTTTTGCAATACTAACATCATATTTATAGATGAGACCATCAGGAGAATTTTTCCAATTAGTTAATCCCATATGTTCTTTATTTGAATTTGCTCTTTCATATATCAATTCAGCAGCAGTATGACCAGTAATAGCATAGTGCATTTTATTTTGAACAATCTTAAAAAATTCATATGCTTCTTCTGATTTAGGATTATAATCAGTTGATGTTGCAATAAATAAATCAGTTATTTTTTGATAAGACATTCTTTCACTAACTCTAATTGTTTTAATACGTTCTAATAATTCATCAAAATACTTTTTGTCAAATCTATTCCCTTTTATGAATCTATCATCATTCAAATTAAATCCTTTAACAATATATTCTTTAATAAGTTTATTGGCCCAAGTTCTAAATTTAATTGCTGTCTTAGAATTAACTCTAAATCCAATAGAAATTATCATATCAAGATTATAATACTTTGTTTTGTAATGTTGTTTCCCATCATTACCCATATGTTCCAAAATGGAACATGTGTTATTTTCATTTAATTCTTCATCATTATATATATTATTAATATGTTTTGTTATAGCAGGTCTTCCAACATTAAATAAATTTGCAATTGCATTAACATTTAACCAAACATCTTCATCTTGTAATCTTACTTCAACTTTTGTATTATTATTTTCATCTTCATAAAATACTATATTATTTTCTGTACCAATTAGTTTATTATCCATTCAATTTCTTCTTTCTAGATATATTATTTTTATGAATTTACTCCCACATGGTAAAAAAAATTTAAATATATTACCGTTCAATAATATTTAAACCATTAAATTTTTCTTTTTTCCATAAATGCATTCTTACTTAATTAGAAGCCCTTATATTTAAAGGGCTTTACAAGTTAATATACAAACTGTCTCACAATGATACGTATAAGGAAACATATCAAGACCCATAATAGATTTAATATCATACTTGCTTTTTAATATCTTTAAATCTCGTGCAAGAGTAATTGGATCACATGCAATATAAATAATCTTTTGAGGACTGACATTTAAAATATTCTTTATACCTTTTTCACTTATCCCACTTCTTGGTGGATCGATAATAATGGTATTTATTTTCTTTTTTACGTGCTCTATCTTTGTAAAAGCATCTCCCAAAACAAATTTAATATTGTCTCTTTTATTCATTCTTGCATTTATAAGAGCATCTTTAATAGCGTTTTCGACTATTTCTATTCCAAATACTTCTTTTGCTTTCGTACTAGCGACTATTCCAAGTGTTCCCACCCCACAACATAAATCTAGAACTGTATCGTTTTCATCTATCGAATTCTTAACTATATCGAAAAGTATTTTGTTGACAGATCTATTTACTTGGAAGAAAGAATTATAAGATTCTTTGAAGAATAATGTATCTATTAGTTCAATAAAATTGTCAGTTCCAAAAATAGTTTTACCGTTTAATATAATACCGACGATTTTATGCTTTTCTCTTAGCTTTTCAATCTCTATATCTGGTTTTTCATCTGTCGATATGATTATTAAAAGTTCGCTATTATAATTGCATTTTATCGTTACTTCTGCATTCTTTAGGTGAAATAAATTCATGTTTAAAAGTAAAGCATTTATTGCTTCATTTGCATTAAAACACCTATCCATTTCGACGATATCGTGTGTTCCCTTTTTATAAAAACCCACAATGCCATCTTTAACTTTTAGTTCTATTTTATTTCTGTAATACCTTTTCTCGGGACTCTCTATTATGTCAATTTCGATATCTACACCAGCGTATTTGCTCATTATTTCTTTAAGTTTTTTTCTTTTAAAAGAAAGCGTATCTTCATAAGACATGTGTCTTAAGTGACATCCACCGCATTCTTCATATATTGGGCATTTGCTTTTAGTACGTTTATTAGACTTCTCTATATAGTCGATGACTCTAGCTTCTATATATTTACTAGTTACCTTTGTAAATTCAACTCTAACTGATTCTCCCTCTAGAGCATTTTCTACAAAGACAATTTTACCATCGCTATGTGCAATACCTCTACCGTGATGATCGAGTCTTTCAATCTTTAAAATCATTTTTTTCTCCTATATGAATATAATTCGTGAACTTCTCTTTTAGTCAATGTTCTATACTCCCCACTTAAAAGGGTACCTACGCTTAAAGATGCATATGCAGTTCTCGTAAGTTTATCGACATTATATCCAAGCGTACTAAATAATTTCTTAACGATATGGTTTCTTCCCTCAGTTATAGTTAACTCTATAAAACATGTATTGTTCTTTTTATCGGTCTTTTTAAGTTTTAAGTGCGTTACTTTAAGAGGTACTCCATCTATATTGACACCTTCTTTTATCTTATAGAAATCTTCCATCTCTATTATTCTATCCAGCTTTGCCAAATACGTTTTAGGAACATGATTATTAGGATGAGTCAATATGTTTGTAAGTTCCCCATCATTTGTAAGAAGAAGGACACCTGTTGTATCATAGTCGAGTCTTCCAATTGGAAAGATGCGAGTATCGGTTTCAATTATGTCAACAACAGTCTTTCTATCTTTCTCGTCACTCGAAGTAGATACGACACCTCTTGGTTTATTTAATAGATAGTATTCTTTTTCTATCTTAGTAAGTAGTGTACCATCGACAATTATAGTATCGCTTCTTTTTACCTTAGTACCCAATGTGTCTACAATCTGTCCATTTACACTTACTTTCCTAGACTTAATCAGTTCTTCCGCTTTTCTTCTCGATGTATACCCAGATTCAGCGATAACTTTCTGTAAACGTTCTTCTTCCATAAGTTTCACCTCAATTTAATTTTATCACAATACTATATTTCACGCAAACAAACAAAAAGTCACATGTACATGTGACTAGAAGCGGCCACCACCGCCTCCTCCGCCGAAGGAACCTCCTCCACTTGAGAAGCCGCCGCCTCCACCGGAACCGCTACTCCAAGAACCTCCTCCACCAGAAGAACTGCTGGCGTAGTCATGGGCACGTTTAGCGCTTACTGCAGATGAGTGACCAGTGTTAATTGCCCTATTAACAGTATTATTTATTGTATTCATAAGAAGTATATCACTAAATGTGTCATTCATATCGACGTTCATGTCTTTTAGTTTAACTTCCATTGTCTTTTGTAGTTTTGCAGCACAACCTAAAACTGTTGCATAAACTAAGTATTTTTTCCATAACGCAATTTCTGGTAATTCCTTTTCACTTAGGTTACCAAAATCGCTCATAAAATTTTTCATTGCAAGCCATTTTCTATACTCGGTTGCACCGTAGGTATTTCTCTTTTTCATCGAACTAACCGTCGCTATAGATATTACTCCGATTAATAGCGCGACACCACCAAAAATTGGTGTGACACATTTATAATGCGAAATAATCATAGAAGCTATTGCTAATACTCCGCAAGCAAAAAGCGATAAAATAATTAACAAATATGCTTTTCTTTTAAAGCGATTTGTTCTTTTTGAAACTACATGCTTGTAACTATCATCATAATGGGGTGTTGTTCCCTTTATCCATAACATAGATATTATAAATCCGCCACTCATAAATAGAACTGGCAAATTAAAAACAAATGTTACTATTAATAACATAATTAGTGCTATAATCAGATATTTTCTAGGTATCTTTTTCTTTTTCTTTTCTTCAGGAAAAAAGTATAACTTTTTTGCCTCTGCTTCAGAATATGACTGGTCAATAAAACTATCCCATGAACTTAAGAAAGATGAATAACTCTTTTTCGCACGCTTCTTAAACTCTTTTAACGTAACAGTACTAGCGCCACCAAACAGTAATTTTTTTAAATATGCTTCCTTATTAGTTAACACTGGACTTTCTGGTATATTTATTTTAAATATATAGTCTTTTTTCTTTTCAGGATTGCTTTCAACTATTATAAGTTTTTTGTATATCATATTGAGTATTTCTGCAGAAACTGACCTATTAGTTATTACCCCATTCATTAAGTATTCCACTGTCGCAGGAGAAAAATCATCCGGGAAATCTCTTAAATAGTGTTCATTGAATTCTGATGGATCATCTTTACCAGTTTTTTTATAAGTCACGACAGTAGTTACGATTATCCCTATAATTAAAGCTGAAACTCCAATAGAAAGATATATATCTATACGTTGTTCTCTTTTCTTAACTGTTTCTTCAACTTTATCTAGTCTTTCTGTTAAAGATTGTTTTAGTTCTGCGTTCGTTAGAATTGCAACACTTTCTCTTGCTGATACCAAATTTTTGTATTTTGGAAATGCCTCTACATATTCAACTGCTTTTTTAGCGTTTTCTTCTTCTTTTTGAATGACTAATACTTCTAAATCGCTTAGTCTTTTTTTGAATTCTGCTTTTTTATCTTTGTCTAATACGTAACCGACTTTACTATATGCATCATTATAGCATGATCTACTAGGTTTTTTTTCACAATACGAAAGTGCACTTTCTGCTTCTTCAATGTACTGTTTATCTTTTTGTTTTCTCTGATAGTTTGCTTGTTCTGCTTTACTCTCTTCATATTTTAATATTTTATCGAGGGCCTTTACTCCACTTTTTTTAAGAGATGAAGATATAACACTTTTATCGAAAGTACATCTAGCATCGATGGCAGTATGAGAATTTAATCCTCTAATCGATATTTCTAATTTATCTTTTGATAATATTTTGGATTCACCATTTAATGGTCCATGTGCCCATACTCTTACATCAGTGTTACCTGGTATATTGATAATCGCTCTTAAGTATCCGACAGATTCAGATAATTGATTACCTACTATATTCCATCCGAGTTCAGCGACATCTTCATGCAAAATTGCCATGTTGCTAATCTTATACTTGATATAAAACGCATTATTATATGAACTTGGATTATATATTAAAGCACTTACGCCATTGGACTTATAATTTGTAGTATATACACCATAATCGCCTTTTGATGCGCTCGATACTTTATCAAATTTTTTCCCCTTTTCAGTAAAATCATAGTTGGCGTCGATCGGTATTCCTCTTACTTCTTCTATAGTTATATCGTCACCATTATGTAGTGTGCTTCCACCATATGAAGAAAGATTAGGATCAAAAGTAAATGCATTTGCATTTTTATATTCTAAAATTCTTTCAAATCCGTTATAATCACCGTTTAAATAGAAATATTCCTCTACTGTCAAATCTCCATTCTTTTCGATTGTTGCATTTATATAAAAATTTTCTATTCCATATGCTTTAATTACACTTGGAAATAAAAGTATCATTATTATTATAAGTAGTTTTATCTTTTTCATATTATCACCCATTACATTATATCAAATTATTAGAAATAACTCACCAAAATTTTATTATAGATAGAATATATAATAAAGTTAAGTGAGCTGGATAAAATATATATCCAAAATACTTTATTTTTAACTTTCCTCTTTTACCATTGTATAAAAGTATTAAAAGCGATACTATAAGTTGTGGAAAATTTAAGAAATGCTCGAATATAAAGAAAAGTAATATGTAAGTTAGAATTTGATATATTCTATTAGATCTTGTTATGTATAGTCCCGTAATTAAAAGGACTCCGTATGCTCCATAATCACACATGAGTTTTTCGGCAAGCATGGATGTAGTAAATATGAGAGTACCATTTAATAGAAGAGATATTCCTTTCTCACGAAATCCACCACTAAATTTTTCACTTATTTTGCTAATTCCACATATAGTAGTCAGTCCTAAAAAGAGTGTAAAAAATACGTTTTGGTACTCGAGATAAAATGGAAAGGATTTTAATGCATCCATTTCTAGTTTAAACATAGATATATCAAAAGGTATTTCAGATATAAGTGCAAATAGAAACATCAATAAAAAGTATTTTTTCAAATGTTTCGTATGCAAAAATCCTTCTACAAGTAAAAAACAAAATAGAGGAAATGCAATCGAACCTATAGGCCAATAGATAGTCTTCAAATCATCATATAATTTATAAGTTGGAATAGATAGTATATTAACTATATGACTATAATTATAGATGACAAAACTTTTAGTAAAGTGATCCATAAACATTATTATCATTGCTAATATTTTTAAAGTATTTCCATTTAAAAATTGTATCTTAGATATTTTAAAGTTGATTTTACCTAGTAAATTATTAATTCTATATGGGATTGTCATATTTTCACCTACTATAATTTTAGCATGATGAATTACTATCTTCAATAAAAAAGAAAGCGTTAGTTAGCTTTCTTAAGTTTATTAATTCTAAATATTACTAGTGAGATTGCAACTGCAAGACTTACTAACATTAATACATATGTTACTACACTATCTGCAGTTTGTGGATTTGTAATAATTGTGCCTTTAGTAGTTATCTCTCTTCCTACTATACCATATCTGCTTAAGTGTGTTGTGTTAAATACTATATAGTTATCTTCAACTCTTGCATCTATTAGTTCTACTTTATTATCTTCGCTTATATAGATTACTTGGTAGTTATTATATTTTTTTAATAGGTCACTTAGCATAATTTTAATAGTATATGTTCCATCTTCCATAGGAATTACTTTATTATCTTGATCTAACATATTAATGTCATATAACTTTATCAATGTTTTATCCGTTTTAGCTAGAATATTATTTGATTGCTCTTCTGTTATACTTTCTGTTTTATCTACTACACTCAAGTGATAGTTAGAATCGAATTCTATAGTTGATTCAAATATTATGTTGTTTGTCTGTGTTGTAGTTACAGTATCTAAATCATTTATTGGTTCCTCTTGCTTAGTTCCAATTAAATATGATCCTGTCTCTGTAAATGAACGCGCCAATTCCGTTTGAATATGTTCTTCTGCCCAATCGCGAGTTAATTGTTTTTTTTCGTAGACTATTTTATCAGGAACTAACCAACCATTTTCAACCACTTCATCAATCCAAGAATTTATACATCCACTATCATGCCAGAAATCACCTTCACAGATTGCCGATGGTGCATAGCCATTATCACTTAAAATATAATGCATTTCGACAGGTGACCTAGGAAAGGAATTTGCTACCGGTTTAGTTTCATTTCCAAGATTATATGTCGTTTCATTTGCTATTCCAAACAACAAAGATTCAGGATTATTTATTATTTTTTCTTTGATATCAGTTACTGATAGTCCACCTTCTGCAG
>ODAI011106150.1_pt1 | contig 24092 bp, 41 predicted proteins | sample 1539321 | NCBI WGS metagenome assembly ODAI01 (sample SAMN02144231, study PRJEB22623) | gut metagenome | biome: sheep rumen | host: Ovis aries | place: New Zealand | reverse complement strand
TGTGGTCCTACCTGACGAACACCGCGGGCGAGACGACCTACGACAGTGTGCTCATCAACACGGCCCATATCCCCGACATGTCGCAGATCTATCACTACGTGAAGTCTTCCGACATCACGGATATGGCGACCAAGACATGGGTAAACCAGCAGAGTTTTGCCACGACCGCGCGGCTCGATAGCGACGAGGCCATCATCTCTTCCGCCCTGCAGTCCATGCAGTCTCAGATTGACTCCGTTGCCTCAAGAAATTGCTTCGATGAGTTGTCTATCACATCGTTAGTCACGGATGCCATAGCGGCTTCTAACGGGTATTTCAATACGATCGAGGGCGCGCTTACCGGATCTCTTTCCGGCAATGCTACAACGGCCAGCTATCTTGTGAGCTCATCTTATGGCGCAGGAACCGGCAAAAATCCTATATACTTCTCAGGAGGACGCCCCGTTGCATCATCCTCTACTGAGGGTTCAGCTGGGCTCCCCGTCTTTTTATCTGGAGGCTATCTTACCGCGTGCACGGCATCTTCCCTGTTTTCCAGCCTATCCAGTTCTGCGGCAACGAACCTTTCCGTGACTGTTGCAGGACAAAATCGCACAGTAACCTTATATGCGACCTATGACAGCGCATCGGAAAACATCTCGAGTTGCTTCGGAACTGTGTCCACGGCCCTACAGTCCCTACAGTCCCAAATCGACTCTGTGGCGACCCGTAATATGTTCGATGAGCTTAATGCGTCGGCAATCGTAGCTGACGTAGTGGCTGCATCGAGTCTATATGGCTCTCTGACCGGCAATGCGACTACAGCCAGCTATTTGGTTGGTACGTCGTATGGCGTAGGTTCTGCGAGTCTGCCGGTCTACTTTTCCGGCGGCCTTCCTGTTGCATGTACTGCCTCCTCTCTCTTTGCGTCCCTCTCTTCCAGCGCCGGTGCAAACCTGTCTGTGACGGTAGCTGGGCAAACAAGAACCGCAACCCTGTATGCGACCTATGACAGTGATGGTGAAAACATCTCCAGCTGTTTCGGAACAATCTCCACTGCAATCCGCTCTCTGCAATCCCAGATTGATTCAGTAGCAGCAAGCAGAGCCTTCGATGAGCTTACGGTTACCGCCGGATACTTCGATATGCTCACAGTTGGAACTAACCTCAATGTCGATGGGCATATTTATGCAAGGGGAGCAAGTGTTGCTGGAGCAACGGCTTCGGCTTCTGACATCAAGTTTAAGGATGATCTTGAACCAATCCTTCCGAATAAGGCCATTGATATACTAATGGTGCTTAAGCCGACCGGATGGACATGGAATGATAAGTCAGCATTAGAAGGCAAACATAGCGCAGGTCTTATTGCCCAGGACGTCCAAAAGATTCTTCCATTTGCGGTAATGCAGATTGACGACTATATGTATCTCGAGTATTCTGTCCTGCACGCCTATGAGATTGCCGGTATTCAAAACCACGAGCAACGTATTTTTCAGCTGGAAACGGAAAACCGTAAACTGAAGGAAAAGATCAGAGTTTTAGAAGAAAGATAATCATGCCTATTAATTCAAATGGAGTACTTGTCAGGCCGGTTGGATTTGGCGACATCTCCCAAGCCCTGGGGAATAGCTCCCTCGACCTTGGAACGCTTTACAACGCTGCCAATGTAAAAATGTGGTCCCGTAAAAAGCCCGTACCATGGAGCGTAAACAATATACCGGAGCTCTGTCCGCAAGATACTCATCCTAACGACTGGTGGAAAGGCCGTAACGGAGACTTTGGCATTACGCCAAAATCTGCCGATACGACCAATGTCCTGTCATTCATAAACGGCGGGATGAACGGTTGGGTTTACTCTCGTGACACACTCGCCTTTCGTGCGCTTGATTTTGATGGATACTATCACGCGGCTCCGAATCCATTTGATTCGCTGTTTATGCAACCGGATCGGGATGCGGTTGCACCTGGCGGCGTGCTCACGTTCCAATATCAGCTCAGGGCCGGAGGTGGAGCCACTGACTATGCGCTCGGCATCATAGAGCTTGATTCCGGATTGACCGTCGGCGGTGCCCGCAAGAGCATATCGGACTTGTATGCTGCCTTCATTATTTACCAGAAGCAAAGCGGAGGATCTTATACGTATTACGACTGGTGCTCGGCAAGCGAGAGTTTGGCCGACCTTGAGAGCGATCCAGCCATGCACGCCGTCCAATATACCGTTCCAAATACGGAGGGGGACTATAGAGTTGTTCCTGTAATGACAACCATTAAGAAGGAGCAATCCGCTCAGGCGATAAGCAACTTTATTACAATTCCGGAAACCAATGTCATGGACTTTGTTGTTGCTACCACCGTCGTGCCGTACATGCAAGTTGATGCCTTTGTTCTCAATTCCGGAACAAGCCAGAATCCAGATTACGGCAACACCATCTACTTCTATTGCGAATTCTTTGGCGGCTCCACGGGAGGTAGCTTTAACAACATCTCCCTCGCATTCCAGACGTCACAGGGTGTCGCATATCTTACGCTTACAAATGTTCAAAACCAAGGAACCGCTGGCGCCCTCGTTGTTTCCGCAAACTCCATTGTAAGAAAGCCGGCTGGAAGTGGAAACGTGTACTCCGTCGCATGGACTTCACAGTACATAACTCTCGAAAGTCTTGTTCGGGAACTTGGAGGAACGGCGCGTATATTCCCTCCGAGCGGAAGCACTATGAATGACTATAGCGTTCCGATCAGAGAGGCTGCCGGAATGCCAGGAGGAACTGTAACACCATTTTAATCAATCATACGTATGAACAGTTTTAACAAAATCACCACCCGCTATGGCCTGCTGATGCTTGCCATAGCCATCGTAGCCTTCGCAACCATCATGGTTGCCTACGGGTTCATCAAAAGCGGAGTCTTCTGGCCCGCAATCATCCCAGTTGTTGTGGCTGTTGTATATGGCTGCATCGCTTTCTTCAACAAGTACAAGCCAAACGAACAGTATTAGTATGAAGAAATTGGAACTCAAGTCCATGGCCGAATACTTCGGCACGTACCTCCCTGCTGGAAAGATCAAGAACAGAGAGACGCGCATTAGCATTGTAATGCTTTATAGCTCGCTCGCTAAGCCAGCTAAGGAAATGGCAGAAGAAGTTGAGGCTGTTCGCAAGTCTCTTACTGAAGGTAAGGACGAGGAGCTCAAGAAGTATGTAGAGCTGATCAAAAAATCGAATGACGCCTCGCTATCAGAGGAGGAGAGGAAGGCAGCCAAGACGGAAGCAGAAGGGATGTCCGACTGCGTTCAGATTGACAAGGACTTCGCCGAGGCCCTTTCGAAGATCAATAACGAAGAGGTAGAACCTTCCCTCAAGAAAATACCTCTCGAGCTCCTGTACGACGCTCTTGCCGATTGCGGGTTCCCGCGATTCTCTCCGGATATGCCTATTGCGGCGGTCCAGGACGTCTTTAAATCTGTAATTCTCTAACCAAAAACAAATTCATCATGATTACCACAAAGAATCTTTTTTCTGGAGCCAACTTCGAGTACTCCAACAAGAAGAACTCCTGCACCGCTGCAGGTGAGTTCAGACGCGAGAACGAAATCCTCGTGAACATCAACATCAATGGGCAGCTTACCAAAGAGGAGGCTACCTATAACTTCTGGGCAAATCGGGACGCCGCCGGAAACGTGAATATCTCCGGTGTTCCGGCTGCCGTCATCGCCGACGTGGCAGCTGAGGTGGCTGCCGCCATCTCCGAGATTGAGGCCCTTTAATCCTTCGATGCTATGGGTCTCACAATCACTGGGATTGATGCCAATGGCAGGGTGACGCCCAAGGGCACCAACGTCCTTATACCCAAGGAAAGCGCGGGTATTGGTGACCTGGTGTTCAAGAGTGGATCAAACATCCGTATCTACGGGCGAGGAACCGTCAGTGCTACTACCATTGACGGATACACCCTCTATGGCGCCATCTACGGCTTTGTGGCCGGGATGGCTATGATTGTGGCGCCAAACGCCGGAGAAACATCCGGCGCTTGGCTCTCTTCCGGATCTTCCACTGTTGGTCCGGAATACGGAGCGGGAACGGTCCTAATGCGGAACGGGCAGAAAACGTCCTACTATGCCCAGATGAATACCAACACCAACCAGAACTACATCACCGGCGGCGGCTCCGCGCCTTACCAGCTTGGCTCCGCCTATCAGGCTACGAGCCTGACGGCTTCCAGCTTCGCCGGCAGCGCAAGTGCAGACGTGAAGGCTCGCTTCGGCTCGTGGCTTGAGTACATCCGCCAGACGCTCCGCGTCAACGGCGCCCCTGGTACTCCCTTCGGAGCCGTGGCTGCCGGCGTGAAAGTGCATGAGTTTGGTCGGTGGATGACGCGGCAGATCGTAACCACCCACGGCTCCGCCGCCGTAGCCGCTAACCACTGCTACAACTACAACGAGGGCAACGGTACCTGGTGGCTGCCGTCCATGTTCGAGCTGGGCGAGCTGATGATTGACGAGCACCTGAACAAGGTAAATGAAAACTCGGCTATCCTCTCCGTAAGCGCTGGCTCGTACCGTTGGTCTTGTGTGCGGTATTCCTCCGGCGATGCCTGGCTTTACGACTACACTGGTATGTCCAACTGCAATGGTTTCACCTACGGCTTGACGGTCCGGCCCGTCACGCTCTTGAAACTTGTATAATTTGAACTTGCGGCGAAGATGGCGTAAGCCTCAAGCCGCGTTGCCTTAATCATCACCATGAGTTCCATCAGTAAAGCAGGAATTTTCATCGACGTCAAGCAGCTCCTTGAGTTCACCTACAGGATGAACAAGGAGATGAGCGTGGCCGACCGGAGAGACTATGGAAGCCGCCTCATTCAGTACAACCTCGATATGATTGCGAACTTCACCATGGCCTTTCACCGGAGGGACGAGAGAATCGCATTCGATGTTGACGGCCGGTCTTACGACATCAATCTCAGAGGAGAGAAGCGCTCCTACGTGGATGCGCTGGAAGCGTCCTTCGACTGCTATCAGGCCCTGATGGAATTCTGCTTCGAAAACCTCATGTTTTCCAGGATGTCCAAGCGCAAGAAGAAGCGCCGGCACAAGCACTTCATGGAACTCATGGCGAAGATTGGGATAGGAATAGCAAAGTGGAGTGGGAGTATTTACAAGCAGGTCACCGTCTCCGAAAGACACGGTGCAGGCTAATATATTTGAAGAGGTGGGGATGGTATCATTTATACCAGAGCGCAAGCAATGCCCCGCAAAAGCTCGAACCGTTGGTCTTGTGTGCGGAATTCCTCCGGCAATGCCTGGAATTACAACAACAATGGTATGTCCAACAACAATGGTTTCACCAACGGCTTAACGGTCCGGCCCGTCACGAAATTCAGATAGACAGCGATTCTTGGAAATGGATCTGGAAAGTTTGTATAGAGCCTATAAGGCGTCAAGGAAGCACAACAGAAGATCGGAGGACATGGTATCCTTCGAGGTGGACCTGTATGCGAATCTTCGCCGGCTCTGCGACCAAATAAACGCCAGATCCTATACTCCTCTCCACAACTATTCCTTTATGCACCGCCGGAGTCAGAAACCGAGAGAGGTTTTTGCGGCGGAGCCTGCGCTAAAGGTCATGATGGCCTTTGCGCTTACCAACATCGCGCCCCTCATCGAGAGGCATCTTTCCCCCAGGACCTTCAACAACCGCGTCGGAATGGGTGCCCAGCTGGCTGTGAACACCCTCGTTGAGGACATCCACAGAGTAAGCGCGGATTACACAAAACCGTGCTGGATCATTAAGCTTGACTATAAGGGCTACTTCCCGAACATGAACCGTGACTACGCCATGAAGGCGGTTCTTGACATCGTGAAGAGCGAATACCATAAACCGGACAAGCAAGACGTAATCTATTGCCTCATGGTGGCCTGCTACTGCGACCCTTCCAGGAGCAAGCGCAAGTCTCCGCTTTGGGAATGGAACGACTATCCTTCCTATAAGAGCGCCTATTCCAGGCCGGCCGGCATCGGAGGATCCATCGGCTATACGTTCTGGCAGGCCGTAGCAAGCCTGTACCCTGTTGCCGTTGACAAGTTTATTGCCGAGAACGTGTCGCTATTCTTTGTGCGATACGTTGACGATACGGCCATCGTGACGGATGATAAGGAAATGGTGCTGGCGATGATTCCGGAAATACGCCAACGCCTTTTGGACATAGGAATTACCCTCCACCCGTCGAAGTTCTACTGCCAGCCGGCAGAGCATGGAGTAGAATTCCTCGGTTATAGAATCCTTCCGGATAGAATCCACCTGAAAATGCGAACCATCAAGCGTGCGCTTGGTGTAGCCAAAAGCAACGAGCGCGGCAAGAAGAATTACCTTGACGCGATCAATAGCTACTTGGGTATGATTAAGGCAACGAGCGACCTGAAGTGGGCACGTGTGCTGCTTGATGCCGTGAAGCGGAAGGGTATTGAGAAAGACTACAAGAACTACAAAATATCTATCAAACAACCTTAACATTCACTACCATGGACTGGACTCAAATTTTACTTGCAATTCTCGGCCTCCTGGGGGCCGGCGACCTGGTGAGGATTCTCTTTTTCAAGGAAGAGAAGAAGGGGAAGCAGGTAGAGACCAAAGACAAGGAGATAGAAACGCTCCGTAAGACCAACGACCTCCTGGAGCAGCAGGTGGAACGCAGTCACGAAACCATCATGAAGTTGACCGAGGAGAACAACGCCCTCCATGACGAGAAGGCGGACCTCCTTGCGACACAGGCTTGCCTGTTCGATGACATGTGTATCCACAAGGGCTGCCGCATTCGCAAGCCGCACCCTGGGCAGGGCATGAAGTGGTACAAGAAATACCGAGAGGATCCTGCGCTCGGTGCCGACTATCTTTCCATCGACACGCTTATGAAGCAGGACAGGGCGGGGAGGAAGAATTCCGAGAAGCAGACAGAGGAGAATTAGCCATGGCAGACGTCAGAATCCTTATCCCCTTCATCAGGAGCTGGGAAGGCGGCTTCGTCAATGATCCGGATGACGCGGGCGGCGCCACTATGGCTGGCATCACTATCAACACCTACAAGGAGTATTGCAAGAAGAAAGGGAAACCGGCTCCGACCGTTGGCGACCTGAAGCGAATCTCCGAGCATGAGTGGGCCGACATCCTCAAGACTATGTACTGGGACCCGTGGCAGGCTGACAAGATCACGTGCCAGGGAATAGCGAACCTGTGCGTGAACTGGGGATGGGGCAGCGGAGTAAAGACGGCCATCATGGCGGTACAGTCCATCCTCGGCCTCAAGGCCGACGGCGTGGTAGGTCCGAAGACCCTTGATTCCCTGAACAAGTCCACCGCTGGCTACAAACCGGCATACACCTTCAACCGGTTGAAGGCGGAGCGCGGAGCAGCTTTCCTGCAGATCGCCCAGAGAGGAAATAACATGAAGTTTCTCAACGGCTGGCTCAGGCGCTGGGAGAGCTTTGGCTTTCGCCGGCTGGTCAAGGCAGACGGGAGCGAGATAACCTGGTAAGAGATGAGCGCGGCCGGAGGGTGCAACTTTCATGGAGGAGATAACCAGGACAACTCGTGGATGGGATGGGTATTTGTAGGCACCATACTCCTTGTCGTGCTTGTAATGGTTGGCTTGCGGCTTCTTGTGCGATATTGCTGACGCCAGCAAAATGGGAAGCTGCGCCTCGTTGAGGTTTACATTTAATAGAAAACAGACATGAAGAAACTATGCAACATATTTGCGCTTCTTGCGGTCCTGGCCCTCATCTTCGCCACTGGCTTTTTCTGCGGGCACAGAAACGCCGAAAAAAACGCTCCGGAGCCGCAGGTGGATACAGTGACCATCTGCGACACGATAACCGATTACAAGCCGATTCCGGCCACAACGCCGGCCGGCTGGGAACTTATTCCGTCCGGAATCATCAAAGCCTATGAACTTGCGCTCGACGCCTACAAGGACTCCCTGGAGAGAAGGCCGGCAATCGTGGCAGACAAGGACTCTTCCACATACATCGCAATCCCGATTTCGCAGAACTATTTCACTGACCACCAAACCTACGAGTGCGTTGTTACGGGCTACGAAACGAAGATGCTTTGGCACAAGTCCTTTCGGGAAACCAACTACATCACGAATACGGTTGAGGTACCGACGCTCCCGGAGCTGGCCATTTCGCCCGATCTGGGCGCATTCGCAACACAGAAGGTATTTGGCCTCAGTGCGGGAGTTAGGCTTGATATATGGTCCGGAAAATGGCGGTTTTCGCCCAAGGTTGGCTACGCTCTCATCCGAGACTCGCAGGCGTGGACACACGGTCCAGAGCTGGCCTTCTCGGTAAACTACACATTCGTACTCAAATAGAATCACGACGGTTCATAAACCTATATATCAACTTTTTAACCTTAATGCATTATGGAGAATGTAATCGCTTTGGCCATTGGTCAGTACAATGGCACCTTCGCAGTCACCGGCGAGATCGCCGCGACTGGCAATTACTCCGTTGGTCAAGGGGCCGCGCTCGTAGCCTTCAACGGAGAGGTAGAGAGCCTTGGCAAGTTCGAAGCTGCTCTCGATGACAACACTATGAAGTACAAGCTGGAGCCTGCAGCCACAGATAAGGCCGCAGATCTCATGGCAGCCGCCATTGCCATCGAGGCCCTCATCAAGTCCGGCTTCGCAGTTGACACCCCCGTCATCTCCGGGGATGAGACCTTCGAGGTATCGACCGAGGTATCCATCTCCGTCCCTACCCGCAGCGAGGTGTACTACACCACTGACGGCTCGACGCCAACCAGCGGAAGTACGAAGTACACCGAGCCGTTCACGCTCGACGCCACCACGACTGTCAAGGCTATCGCCATCAAGGATGAGGTTAGCAGCGCAGTCGAGAGCAAGACGTTCACCAAGAGCGAACCCGAGGCGGAAAGCCAGGGAGAGTAATTCAATTGGGGGCATTTACCTTGGGGAGCTGTTGAGGCTCCCCTTTTGCGTATCACGCCAATTTGTTTGCCCTATTCGCAATCAAGTTGCTATTCATCTCCCGGAGGAGGTCGTAAATGTCCTGTGGCTTTTTGTCATAGAGAACATAGTCAAGGACCTGTCGGTTGGCGCGGTCAATCTTGGCGCGGTCAAACTTGATGTATATATCGGTCACCGTTGAGGATGACTGACCGAGTGCGGCGGTGATGGTTTCCTTCGGGATGTCCAGCTCAGCGGCAATGGTAGCCCAGGAGTGGCGCGTCCAGTACATAGATATGCGCGGAAGGCCAAGCGGCTCGGAAATATCCTTGAGGGCCTTGTCTATTCGGGAGGTCCAGTTGTGAGTGTTTCCATAGGTGTCCATAATGTTGAGGAGGCGGCTCTTTCCCCTGTACCGCTCGATGATCTCAGCGCATTCCTCTTCAACCTTAATGCTGTACGGCTTGTACGTCTTGGCGCGGTAGTATTCCAGACGCCCGCCTACAACGCCTGACGCGTGGAGAAGATCTTCCGTATTCATCCCTATGAGCATGAATGAAATCTTGAAGAAATCCACGTACTTCTGCTGCCACGGCTGGACCGCGCCGGAAAAGAGTGTGCGAAGCTGCTCGACGGACAGGGCTCGTTTCATGGTCGGCTCCTGGCGGATCTCATAGCTTCGGAAAGGGTAGTAGGTGGTGATGCACTTCTTGAGAGCGTCATTGAAAACGGCCCGAATGTTCCGGAAGTGGATATTCCTGGCATTTCTCTTCTTGGATGTGCGAGCAAGGAACGAATCGAAGCTCTCCAGCCACTCTATGGTAATATCCTCGAAACGGAGCGCGTCGGCTAACCGATCAAAGGCCCTAATGCGGTCAATGGTAGCCTTGTAGATCTCCGTGGTACGAGGCTTCTCCCTCGAGGCGGCATAGGCCTCCATCCGAGAGAGGAAACGGGCCTTGCTGGCCGCGTCTGGCGAAAGCTCACGTTCTACCATACGCCGGATGTCTGAAGCGCTAAATCCGTCGAATCTGCCCTCCTCTTGCCAGTCTATCAGGAGAGTTTCAACCTTGAGGCGGAAGCGGGAGATAGCGGCCCGCGTGGCCATATCCTTTGCGGTCTTTGTCTTTGAGTCCCATTGCGAGGGTAATAGCTTGAATCCCGTCGGAAGGTAGGATTCAGCTCCGCGCCAGTAGATTGCCAGCTTCAGCGGAGAGAGTGATTTCGGGTTGCGGCCCCTGGTGTCCAGGTAGAGTCTTGTAGTAATCATAGTGTGCTGATTGTTGAGGCCCGCTGCACTTGCAGAAAATCTGCAGAAAATCTGCAGAAAATCTGCAGAAAATATGTGCAGAATTGTGCAAAAATGTGCAGGCCAAAGATTTTTTTTGACGAAACCCAAAGCCTGCTCTATTGTTTGTAAACCGTGACAATCAGTCACTTATGTGCGGAGAGACCGAGATTCGAACTCGGGATACCCTTTTGGAGTATACACGCTTTCCAGGCGCCGACTCTCCGTCAAATAAGGCACTAAAAGTCAATAATTTACAAAGAGCGAGGTTTTGGACTTGCAGAAAATCTGCAGAAAAGGGCTAATCGAATTCCTTTATTTGCTTATCATCCTCGCTTCCGTAATAGTCCACTGATACGGACGGGATGGAAGAAACGATTTTTCGGAATCGGTCCCAGTAGGCGAGCGCCAGAGATCCCTTCATTGCCCTTTTATTATATGACATGGAATAGTCCGAGAACGTGTCGAGCGTCCTCGAACTTTCATATTCTCTCGGCCTACACCTTATTACTACCTTTCCGTTATCGTCCAGGAACGAGAAGATATAATCGCAGTTGAAATCTCCCTTGTACAAAGTCCGCTCGGTAACAAGGTATCCAAGAGTTGCGTCGTGGCGAAGCGGAAGAATGTCCATCGGAAGCAGAACTTGCCTAACAACGAACTCCATTGCTTCTGGCACGGATGTGAATTCCGTGTGAATAATTGCGCCGGTGTCACCATTCTTTGGCTCGCTATCAGGAGAAAAGAGGAGCGTGCCGGCTACGAGGATAGATAATAGGAGCATATTACTTGAATTTGAGTTTAATTATCCGACCTTTTCCTTTTTGTTGGAGTGCTGACCATTTTTTTCGGCCGCCAGCATTTCCGTCAGCCTCTGGATGGTCTCCTGCTGTTGACGGATAGTTTCACTGAGGTTGAGGTTGAGGCGAAGCATCTCAACCGGAATACCGACGGTCCCATCTGATACCGCAGGCGAACTCTTCAGCATCTCGCCATCGCCCGTCAGGATCCATCCCATATTCAACTCTGGAAAGTTAAGAGAAATTCTCTCAGCAACGTCCGGCGAAATGGATTTACTGATATTGCTAACATAGCGCTTGCTGAGGCCACATAGAATCTCGAATTTATTCTTCGAAATGCCCTTGTAGTCTATAAAGGCAATAAGCCTTTCTTTTACGGAATTTGTCATAACATCTAAATTTGTAAGAAAATTTTTCTCATTTTTCTTGCAATATTAAGAGATTTTCTCTTACTTTGTAGCGGAAAGTTATAACAAAAGTAGCAAATAAAATGAAGATTATCTACAAAAAACGGCAGATTGACTACGAGAGGACTCTTGACCAGCTCGGGCTCAAGGCGGAAGACAACCACGTTGTGGTGTCCGCCTACGACAATGATATGGCCAATATTCGTATGGCCGTAATGAGAGCTGCAAAGAACCTTGGTGGAGAGAAGACCTTTACCGTGAACAAGTCCATCAATGGCGCGGTAATCACCCGCACCGCTTAATGCTAATAGCCATGTTATCCCCTGAGAAACCAGTGATTGCCCTGACAGGGCGCTACACTACCGGCCAGGCTGCAAAGCGGCTTGGTTGCCACCGGAACACAATCCTCACCGCGTCGGAAAGTATTCTCCCGCGGCACCACTTCGAGAACGGCAACAACTGCTACCTCGGGAAAGATCTGCTCAAATTCTGGGCAAAGAAGACAAACTATATTGACTAAACTATACCGCCATGAAATCCAATCTCGTAAAATCCATCATCTTCGGCCTTATTGGCCTTGTTGCCCTCGGTTGGGGTATCTCTTATGGCCTTAGCGGCTTGGGTTGGTTCCCTGGTTTCTTTGTGGCCATCTTCTGCTTCATCAAGATTCTTGATGTGAACAACGTAGGGAAGGAGGCCGGCCGATGAATACGAAGAAAGGAGCCCAGACAGCAGGCGGAAAGAACCAATGTAATTATTGCTTCTGGAACATTGCCGGCAAGTGTATGGCCGGAAAAGGAACATATTGCAAGACGCTAAAGGATAGATTCTAAACAAACAAGACCATGACGCACTATTACATATTCAAGACAAACAAGGTCACAGGTGAGATCACCCATATTTGCAATGGATCCCACGAAGGCGAGGATCTGTGTCGCATTCACTGGCAAAGCTATATGTATGGCTTTATGGACGCAGCCTTCGAGATGCTTGGCCGTGAGAACTTCCAAATGATGGAATCCCGCGAACATAAGCTCGGCTTCGAGTTTCATATTCCCGCCAACAACCATACCGTCGAATTCTTTATGCTACTTGACGACGCTGGTCAACAGCTCATTCAAGACATCGGCAGAAAGGTCGCTCTTGGTAAGGAGGAGGTGCAGCTGAGATGAATAATTTCTTCACCCGTTGCGAGCTGGGCGATGCCTGGCTGTTCCGGAAGAAACAAAATATAATGGCAATCCCCAGGAGCGCGGATGGGGACATCTGCCAGCAGGATTTAAGATCTGACCATATAGTTATCCGCGCGGCAATCCTTCCACGCAGTGATGCGCAAAGGGAATTGTGACAATATTCAGTACACGATAGGGCGTCGGCTGCGACGGTCCACGCCCTTTTATTAAGGACAATAAAACAAGCCACCATGTTACCCCAGAAAGTCATTATTTCTCAGCAGCGCAGGATCTATAACCTGCTATGCTCGCCGAATCCGGAAGGATTCACCCGTATGCAGATTGCTAAGTGCCTTGGCATTGAGCGCGCTACCGTATGCCGTCGCGTTGCGGAGCTGCGCGACCTCGGTGTGCTGAAGGTCGTAAGAAATGGCATCTGCCCAATAACTCACGAGAAGGCAAGCTTCCTCTCCTGTAATAAAGAATTACTGGCCACCCTGGCGCCGGAGCCCGAGAAGGAAGAAACAGGCAATCTTTTCCAGTAGTGGTATGAAGAGAACCGACTATATAGTAATCCTGGCGCCGATGGTGACAGAGCTGGGCCTTACCGGCAATTCTCTGCTCGTCTTTGCTATGATTCACGGCTTCACTAAGGATGGTACTCATCAGTACGTTGGAAGCTTTGAATACATAGCGGAATGGCTGGGTATCTCTCCGCGCTCTACGAAGGAGATTATTAAGAACCTCATCCATGACGGATACATTAACAGGAAGCAGAACCTGACGGACCGCCGGCGCCCCATCAATGTCTACACCACAAATTACGAGGACCTTCTGGCGAGAGTCGCGGCTGGAGAAGAGATAAAACCCACGTCAATCACTGCTGGACGTACAGCTCGTAAGGTTAATAGTGCACAATGTGCACCATTAAAAAAAGAGGGGGTTAATGGTGCACAAAGTAGCAATTTAATGGTGCACAAATTTCCATTTAATAGTGCACAATGTGCACCCAATAATAAATATATAGATATATATATAAATAAAAATTATTCTTCTTATAGGCCGGAGTCGGGTCAAGAAGAAGAAAAACTTTTCAAAATTATTTTCTTTTTCAGGAACGCGGCGGACCCCGCCGCTGAGGCCGCGAAGTTTGTCTCCTGGAACGAGGCCCGTGGTTGGCAGACACGCGACGGAGCGAAGTATGACACCGTGGCAAAGCGGACCGCGCTGGCTGAATACGGATGGGACTGCAAGACCGGCCAGCGTCTTCCAGCCGGAGACGTCACGGATAGATACTACAAATTCCTCAAGGAAGTTATCTCGTTTGCCATGGAGCACGGAGGGATAGATCCTGAGCTCCTGCTTTCGACCAGCAACAGGTACCGGATGTCTGGAACGGGCTCCTTTGTCTGGCTTTGCCTTTCCGAGGTTAAGAAATGGTTCAAGGAGCAGCAGCGTGACCAGATGATTGGCATAATCAACAAGACTATTGCATTACCTTTTGCCTTTGAATGATGAGCCCCGATGATCAGCTGAAGATAGACATGCTTCAGGAGAAGCTATTCAACCTGAGAGACATCTGGGTGGTTGGCAACTATCAGGATGTGAAGGCGGAGATAGAATCAGTACAAAAACAAATACACGAGATAAGGAATAACTCAAATCAAAAGGAGGTGTGATATTATGGCAGCAGACATGTTAAGAACCTGTAAGTATTGCGCATTCGCAGAGCTTCTCCAGTATGCGGACGGTCACCTTTCCATCCGTTGTGCGCATCCTAACGCAGACACCACGACAACCCGTGACGTTGCATTGCTGGACTGCTGCCCTGGGACTATGCTCATCAAAGACTGACAGACGAGTAAGAATACGAGTATTTCCAACTAAGATCCTGGGCGGCTCGTCTGTCGCCGCCCTTTCAATCGAACCACCAAAAAACAATATACCATGACAAAATCATTCATCATTGACCCCGAGACGGGAAAACTCCTCACGGCCCAGGAATGGAAAGAGCTGGCCGGTGAAAATGTAACGAGCGCGAAGATGGTTTCCATTGTTCCTGACGATGGATCCAGGGCTTTCGCTTTCCCTGTGGAATGCTTTGGCAAATATCCTTGGCCCGGCGCCATGGAGCTCGCGGAGAAATACCAGGCTCCTTATAAGGTTGAGGGATCTGACGGGAGCTTCACGCTTCCCACCAGAAAGCAGGGTATTGATTTACGAATGGCAAGAGAGGCCGGCCTTGAGCAGCTTCTGGATATGATAGGCGCAAACGAGCTTCTTAAAGAGCTCCGGAGTGAATGGGGCTGGACATGCGAGAAGTATATTCCTTGTGGCACATCAGAAGACCGTTGGTCTTGTGTGCGGGTTTCCTCCGGCTATGCCTGGCTTTACGACCTCGCTGGTCTGTCCGACCACTATGGTTTCACCGGCGGCTTTACGGTCCGGCCCGTCACGCTCTTAAATCTTTAGCCTTAAATCTTAATTCTTTCAAACTTCATGAAGGATGAGATTGTAATGTGCGATGGAAAGCCTGCCCTTGTGATTGGGCATAACCACAACGGGCAGGCTACCATCCTCCGCTTCAGGGGAAAGATGTTGCGGGTAGTATTAACAAAGGATGTCAAACCATACGAAGGAGATAAGGATGCAGTTGCCATGGGACTCAAAGACCCGCCCCGCCAAGCGAGGTAAGATGGAGGAACGGCCAAGGTCTTCAGATCTCTACCACACATACTATTGGACGCGCCTGAGCAAGGCATTCCGCCAGGAACATCCGCTCTGCGCGAATTGCCTGAAGCAGGGCCGGTATGTAAGCGCGGAAGTTGTGGATCACATTATCCCATTTCCTATCTGCGGAGACAATGGATTCTTTGACCACGATAACCTTCAAAGCCTCTGCCAGTCGTGTAATATAACAAAAGGTAACCAAGACAAGAAAGCAATACAGGAATGGAAAGCAAGCCACCAAAAGTAACAACGGACGGGAAGCACTGCGGCCTATGCGCCTACTTCCGTGAAGATGGACGATGCGGTAATCCGAGGGAGCAGAACCGAGAGCGCGGATATTTTGAAGTAGCGTGCAGTAGCTATGATTCTGGCGAGCCGTCCGCGTCGGCATCACCAATGGCTCTGAAGACTCATGTTCCAGTCGGACACCTCCGCTGCCGTTACTGCGGTATTGTCCTTCCTGCGAATGAAATGGCTCGCGGCCCTTACGGATTCATCCGTGTGTGTAAACCATGTAAACAGGAAATGTCCCGCAGAGCTGGCAAGGCTCAGCGTAAAAGTAAAATCAAAACCCAAAGACCATGATAACGAAATTTTTCCTTTTGTGCCTCATTTTGGCAGTAGTCCTTCTTGTTGCGGAGCTGGTGAAGCAAGGCAAGTACGTCGCTCTTCTTGAGGATGAGTTATCGGATGCGAACAATGAAATTATCCGTCTTCAGTCCAGGCTGGGGGATAGGGGGTCAAAATCATGAAAGGCCTATCCTTCCAAGACCACTCCCCCGCTTTCGCGCGCGCGCTGTCAAAATTGAGCAGATTCCCATATAGTAGCGGGGCCCCCAAGGCGCGCGTGCGCGCGTTCACCAGCCCCCTTATTTAATGCCTAATTCCGGCAGTTTTATGCCGTTTTTTGATTAAACCATGACAAAGGAACAACTTGAAAAGTTAAGAAGGCCGGTGCCTACATTCTTGCAATCCATCTTTGTTGAGCACGTGGAGGATGACGAGCACGGCTACTATTCCACCGGACTTTTCCACTATAAGGGTAAGGACATCTTCGTGAATGTTGAGGAAGGTAGGTGGCATCTTTCAGCGTCGTGCAACCACGTGATTGGTTACTATGAGCTCAAGGAGATTCGCTACAACTTCCTTCCTAATCGAATCTCGGCCGCCCAGATTTTCCCTCCGCGCGAAGAGTTTGTGAACCTTCATGAGAACTGCTATCACCTTTTCGAGGTTGAATAACCATGGCCAGAGGAAGACACAAGGATTCAAAAGAGCAGCTTATGCTTCGTGGCACGTTCCGCCAGGATCGTGACCGGCCCAGCTCAACCATTGGAGCCCCAGTGAAGGTGGAGGAGATAGCGCAGCGTTGCCAGGTTAGTGGCCTCCAGAGTGTAAACCAGCGCACTCGGCGAATCTACTGGGCAGCGGTGAAGAGGGTGGCCAGCCTTGGGATGATGCAGGAAACCTTCTGTCAAGGACTCTTTCTTTGGGCGAGAGACATCGATATGCTTATGGAGGCAGAAGAGCTCCTGGAGTCCGGACTGGTAATCCCCCAAGGAAAGAAAACGACGACTATCAAGTTATACCCTGACGGAACCAGGGAGGAGAAGATTGTTGACGAGAGAATAGATCTCCCGAATCCTGCATTCAAGCAGCACATGGCCCTACAAGACAAGATACTGAAAATTGGCTCCCTCTATGGTTTTTCCCCAAGGGATGTCACGCAAATAAAGATCCAGGCGGAAGACCCCAAGGCAAAAGGCGTTAAGGCTATTTTCGAGCGCCTTACCGTTATGGATGACTCTGATGATGCAGATGAACAATAAACAACTATGCAGAAGATAATGTTCGATGACGGGCGCTGGCTGAATAGCGCTGTCGAAACTGGTCGAAAGAATATGACCAGGAGGCTTGGCCGTAACGCAAGAAAGGAGGAATAGATATGGCACAAGATAAGATTTATTGTGAAAAATGTTCTGATGGAATGTATTCACATACTGATATATGGGATGGTGGAGACAATGTTGCCTATATCCGCAAGGACGCTCTGCTGGAGTGGGCGAGGGAAAGATTGGATTTTGCGTGTGCGTTAAAATCAGAAGGACAAAAAACAGTATGTAAAGAATTTATTGACAAAATCGAATCGCTATGACAAACGAGGAAGCAATCAAATATCTCCGGCAAATCTACCCTAATGGTGGTCACTGCTGGCTCGACTTGCAAAGAATAGAGGCAATAGAGATGGCCATTGAGGCGCTTTCCCAGCCTTCCCTTCCCTCCAATCTGGACGAGGCGGCACATAATCACGCTGCTAATAATGGCGGAAGGTGGTTGACTGATGATATTGGCATAAAGTGTTTTGCATTTAATCCGCAGGAAGTTAAAGACGCTTTCAAGGCCGGTGCCGAGTGGATGGCTGGGCAATATGAGAAGATTGAAGGCGAGCTTGTAGATTGGTATAGCACCAGTGACGGAAAAGACTATTGCTGTGGAGTAAAGACTATTGATGCTTTTGAGGTTCCAGAAGGCTTTTATATCCGAAAGAAACAGTAACCATAGGGCGCGGAGGTTATCGGAATGGAGATACTGCTTACACCTCGCCGATTCCACATAGCAGTTTAGTGGCCGCGCCCTTTTTAATACAAGAAGAAAATTATGAATAAAGTAGTTTACAACGCTTGTTTCGGAGGCTTCGGCCTTTCAGAAGTTGCACAAAACTGGATGCGAGAACACGGGCATCCGGAATATGCAGAGAGGTATCCAAAAATTGAACGGCATAATCCATTACTTGTTCAGTGCGTGGAAGAACTTGGTGCTCTCGTTAATACCGAGTATTCCGATTTGTGTGTCGAAGACATCGAGGGTAATAAGTATTGGATTGAAAACTATGATGGGCTTGAAACTGTATACACCCCAGAAAACACAGAGTGGATAGTAATAGAGTACACATTATAGAAGGATTGTAAAGTTATGGATATTAGAAACGCAGACACCGTAAGACTACTCTTACACGAGAGAGACATTGAAAGAAGTGTTAGACCATAGGGACGGAGATTTGATGGGCCACTTTAAATTCGAGTACGGCTCCTATGAAAAAGACCTAACCTTTTATAAAGGAAAGCTCCGCGATATGTTTTTTGATACCGTTACCAGAAGATTCTTGGATATTGAGAAGGAGTTAGAGGCATTATAGAAAGTACCAGCAATAAAGATTCGAAAAGATATGACAAAGGAAGCATTAGAAGAAGGAAATAAAATCAGCCGCGATTTGGAGAGCTTAAAATCTCTAATGAGAGACATTCGGCCTTATCTCGGACAAGAGACATACATTACTATTCGGACAAACAAAGACAATTATGAACGGAAGTACACATTGACTTGCAATAGTCCTTTGTATGTTGCTATTGAGTATGCGCTTCAAGGTATGAAAGAAGAGCTTGAAAAGAAGTTCCAGGAATTGAAATCCAATTCCGACATTGAATACCATACCAGACCCATTGAGAGAACTTCATTTTGGAGCAAAGTGTGGAAGAGATAGTTGTTATAATAGACAGATATTATGAGCAAAAGAGCAGAAGAATACGCCAACGCGCAATACCCACAAAGGTGGGTCAATAAGACGCCGACATCTTCCGAGAAGGTGGATTATAACGAACACGCTCGATGGGCCGCGAGAATCGCATACGAGCAGGCCGAGGAAGATTATATTGAACTTGCGCAACTCTGGATGGATAGCGGGAATGTCAATATTATGAGTTTTAAACAATTCTTAAAATGCCATGAAACACAAAGCAATAAATAGAACTCCGATAATTGAAATAATCAAAGAAAGGATGAAGGCCCGTGGTATGTCCCAAGCTGAGTTGTCCGCCCTAACTGGAATTTCAGACACTGTTATAAACTTCATTGTACGAGGAAAGAGAGGACTCACGCCAAAACAGATTGTAGCATTTGCACTAATCCTCGGATTTGATGCTATCGAGCTTGGAAGGATGCAGTCTGACCAAGAGATTATGGCCATTATTCACCCAATGATTAAGGAGGGTGAATAATGGATAGAGCAACAAAAGTTGCCGTAGAGAAATACCCCCACGGCACATTTGACGGAGAGCTTGGCGACGGCCTTAGAGCAGCTTGCGCTGTCGGGTATATGCAAGCAGAGAAAGACCTTGCGCTGACCTGGGAGGATGTGAATTTAATTGATTCTATCCTTATAGACTTGCAGGATGAGGGCGTTGAAAGATACGGAGGGTTGAGACAATACTACGAGGAAGCACTTAAACGCTTTAACGAACAGAAAAAGATATGAAACCAAGACCATGGAGCATAATGGAGGATCAGATCCTTCGGAATGAGTGGAGTAGACATACCATTGACGAGGTAGCCCAGATGGTCGGCCGCTCCTATCAGGCAACGGCTGTCAGGGCAAGCAAGATAGGGTTAAAGAAGGACCACTATGGAATCGTCTGGACTCCGGAACAGCTGAAACTCCTCCACGATTATTTTCCGACCATGTTCAACAAGCCTCTCGCCAAATGGATCGGAGTATCTCTTCGCACTATGATACGGAAGGCCCGCGAACTCGGCCTTGAAAAGAAGCCTGACTTTCTTGATGAGAGGCGGAGAGACATCCAGGAGCTCGCATCTGAGGCCTTGAAGAAAAGCACTAACGTGCACTCTCGCTTCAAGAAGGGAGTCCGGAACAACCCAGCTGGAGAGTTCAAGCCTGGGCACATTGAAAGCCCAGAGACCAAAGCGAAGAGGAGCGAGGCCCTGAAGCATTCCTGGAAGAAGCGTAAGGCTCGCCTTGAGCTCGAAAAGAATCTGCATCCCGAGAAATTCTATTGACCAATGCTGACGCTGAAAGAATGGCTTTCCTTACACGGAAAAGAAGACTGCTGCGGGTGCGAATACAACAACCCCGTCAAGGCAAGGTGCTCCTATAAGGCCGGCTTCTGCATAAGGTATGATTTGTACAGGAAAAGACAAAGCGGCACGCCGCCCGAGCAACTATCGCTATTTGAGTGAAGGTATATTTTGTTCAACATTTAACCACCGCGAAAAGGACGCGGCCCAGTAATCAATCTGGCTTTATAATCTCAACAACAAATGTCTGCATCTCCCGTTACGCAAGTCAATGAGTATGCTGCAGCTGTAAAGAGCGGAGCGCTCCCATCATGCCTGATGGTCCGCAAGGCCGTGGATCGCTGGTATGAGGATATGGAGCGCCCCGACCTTTATTTTGACCGCTCTGCTTTCCTTCGTGTAGTGCGTTTTTCTGGTATGCTCAAGCACTACAAGGGAGAGTTCGCCGGCAGGTCCATCGTATGGGAGCCGTGGCAGCTGTTCTGCCTGGCCAATATTTTTGGCCTAAAGCGCCGAGATACCAAGAAGCGCAAGTACACCTATGCAGACATCTACGTGCCGAGAAAGAACGGAAAAACCACATTCGCCGCCGTGATTGCGCTTTATATGCTTCTCTTCGATGGCGAGAGCGCTGCTGAAGTGTATGCCGCAGCCGTGGACAAGGCCCAGGCGAAGATATGCTTTGACGCTTCTGCCGAGCTCATCAAAGGCGTTGAGGGGCTGGAGGGATACGTGAGGGTGTTCCGTAAGGGTAGCATCGTTGTTGAGGAAACCGCCTCAGCCTACAAACCACTGTCCAAGGACACAAAGAACAAGGATGGTCTCAATATCCATTGCGGCATCTGCGATGAGCGCCATGCCTGGAAGACGAATGAAATCTACGAGGTATTGAAGACCGGCGTTGGCGCCCGCTCCCAGCCGCTAATCTTCTCTATCTCCACCGCCGGCACCGACACCTCCTATCCATATTTCCGTGACTTGGAATTCCTCCGCCAGGTGATGCTTGGAATCAAGCAGAAGGATAACCATTTCATCATGCTATACGAACCGGATGAGGGTGACCAATGGGACGATCCGAAGACCTGGGCGAAGGTGAACCCAAACTATGGCGTCTCGCTGAGCCGTAAGTACATGGAAGATGAGTGTCAGGAGGCGAAGGATAAGGGAGGCAGCACCCTCGTTGCCTTCCAGACCAAGAACCTCAATATGTGGGTGGATGCTCCGGAGGTGTGGATTCCCGACGACGATGTTGCCGGCTGCAATGCTGAATTTGACGAGAGCGAGTTGGCCGGCGCCGACGTGTGGGTAGGGCTTGACCTTGCTGCAACAGGAGACATCACGGCCACCAGCTTCTACTTCCCGAAGTTCAACGTGGTGAAGTACCTCTTCATTGTTCCGCAGTCAAAGATAGAGGAGAACCAGGGCCGAGGGGACGTAGTGGATTACCGGCTATGGGTGCAGCAGGGGTGGCTTGTGGTATGCCCTGGCAAGATCCTGGATCATGACTGGTACGTGGCCTACCTGATGAACATCCTTCCAAAGTACAAAGTGAAGGGTATCGCATTTGACCCGTGGAACGCCTGGGAGCTCAAGAGCAAGATGGGTCGGTATGAGGAGGTGATGGAAGCATACAACCAGGGCATCAAATATATGTACCCTCCTTCCAAGAAAATCTTCGAGTTGGTTAAGGAACATAAGCTGAATTTCCTGCACAATCCCATCATACGCTGGATGTTCCGCAACGTGGTCATCTACATGGACCCGAATAACAACTACAAGCCGGATAAGGGAAAGAGCAGGAACAAGATAGACGGAGTGGTGGCCCTCTGCGATGCGCTGGGCCTCTACCTCACGAAGACAAGTGAGGGCTCCGGCCAGGTATATACAGACGGTAAATTTCATTTTGCACCAAGGATATGACAATGGACGAGATCACCAAGATGGCCACGCGGTCTGGGTTCGTGGACGTCTTCTGGAAGCGCCTGCAGGGTAACCGGCGCATTGGTAAAATGGACACCCGCCAGCAGATCTACACCAAAATGGAGGAGGAGTACGAGGCCAAGTATGGTGCCGGATGCTTCCCGTCCTGGGAGGCTTTCAGAAGATATTTGAACCGGCATCCGTAACTTTGGGACATTTGTCCCGACTTTTTGCGTTTGCGAATGGTACTTTTGCGCAAAAAGAACGCAATGCCTATTTTCGAACGCATTTCCAAGTGGATGGCCGAGCGACGCAGCTCGGATGTCACCGTGACACCATTCGCTGGAGGATCCGCGAGGATTCCTTCGTTTGGCGTCTCTGTAAACAACGGCAACGCTCTCAATATCACGGCTCTCTACGCCGGCATCAGAATCATCAGCGAGAATATAGCTGCATTCCCGAAGAACGTAAAGCGGGAAACCAAAGAAGGCTGGGTGAACGATAAGGATCATCCGGCTTTCGGATTGATTGACCATAAGCCAAACCCTTATACCAACAAATTCGACTTTTGGAATTGCATAGTGACCTGGCTTGTGGGCTGGGGTAATGCTTACGCGATCATCAAGTGGGGCCCTGGCGGTGTGCCAAAAGCATTGTATCAGGTGCACCCCGCTTGTGTTCGCGTCAAGCTGGTTGAGGGAAAGAAGTGGTATCAGGTGCAGATTATTACACAGGGCCTCACGTGGCTCAACGGTACGTACTCTGACGATGATATGCTCCACTTCATGCTCCTTACCCTGGACGGAATCAAGGGCGAGAATCCCATTGTACGGAATGCCATGGCCCTGTCCAAGAACCTTGCTCAGGAGAAGTTCGCCAGCGAGTTCTACGAAAGGGGAGGCCAGGTGAAAGGCGTGATGGAGATGGACAGCCACCTCGGTGACGATGAGTATATGACCTTCATGAACCATTTCGGCAACGTAGGCGGCAACTTCGATACCCCGCTGCTTGAATATGGCATCAAGTACAAACAGCTGAGCATTGACCCCGTGGCTGCCCAGCTCATTCAGAGCGAGACCTTCTCCGTCCAGGACGTGGCGAGAATCCTCAATCTCCCGCCGCATCTTCTGGCCGAACTCTCTCACGCCACCTACTCCAACATCGAAGAGCAGAATACCCAATTTGTCCAGTTGTCGTTGAGGCCCACCGTGAAGCGCCTGGAGGTTGAGTTGGAAAACAAGCTCTTCCTTGGCCAGGAGACCAACGAATACTCCGTGAAGTTCAACCTTGACGGCCTCATGCGAGGCAATACGGATGCCCGTACAAAATACTACCACGGCGCAATCCTCGACGGCTACATGACGCCCAATGAGGCCCGTACCCTTGAGGGTCTTGAGCGCAAAGAGGGTCTTGATTACTTCCTGCGCCCGCTGAACTCCGAGAAGGTCGGTGAAGACAATGAAGAAAACAAAGAGTAACAGATATGGAAAAGATTAAAGTCCGCTCCTTTACTCCGGAGATCCGGAAGAAGGACGAAGAAACAAGAACCATCACCTTCGTGGCCTCCGATGGCTCCCGCGATTCGGCCCATACCGTGCTCAACCAGGACGGCTGGAAGCTGGACCGCTTCAATAAGAACCCCGTCATCGGCTACAACCACGACATCTACGGCGGTTGGGGCGGTAACGATGTGGATAAGGTGATCGGCAAGGGCCGTGCCTACGTTGAGGACGGCAAGCTCATGGTGGACATCACCTTTGAGCCAAAGGAAATCAACGAGCTGGCCGAGAAGGTATTCCAGAAGATTCTCTTCGGTTCCCTCAATGCCGTTTCCGTCGGCTTCCTTCCCGTTGGAAAGGGCGCCTGGGGCAAGGGTAACGAGGCCCCTGGCGAAGCCAACGAGACCTACTACTATGCCGGCCAGGAGCTGCTGGAGATTTCCGTGGTGAATATCCCCGCCAAC
>ODAI010016848.1_pt1 | contig 24097 bp, 19 predicted proteins | sample 1539321 | NCBI WGS metagenome assembly ODAI01 (sample SAMN02144231, study PRJEB22623) | gut metagenome | biome: sheep rumen | host: Ovis aries | place: New Zealand | reverse complement strand
TTCGGTAAGTCGGAAATTGCAAAGAAGAGTTTTCTGGCAAGCGCAAAAATCTTGTAATTTCATTCAGGGCATCCAGTCTTTCATCCTGACGCAAAAAAGGATTTGCATAAATCAAAGCAGCCTCTTCACAAAGCGAAAACTCATGTCCAGCTTGCACAAGATATTGCCGCAGCGATTTTGAGTGAATCAATTTTTTTAGACTTATCATCTTTCACCATCCCGCAACATGTTCAAACTTCCAGGCATTCAACAGCAGGAATACCTTTTTCAAATCGGTAATGTTCATCCTTTTTACGTCCTCGCACCTAAAAAATTGCACCGGACATCAAGCACATCTCCAATAGCCACTCCGTAGATAATATTTTTAACTGTATCTTTTCCGCTCACTTTTCCCTTCCTTCTTCATGTTCACACTTCCATGCTTACTACAGCTTTTCCCTTGATTTTTCACTCGCAAGATTTTTAAACGCTTCAATATGCTCATCGATAATTCTGTTTCCAATGGAAAGCACCTCCTCGTCAGTCATTTGCGTTGTCTTTAGCGGCTCCATGTTATAGTCCTCCGCACTGATGATTTCCACATTTAGTGAGAAGTTTTTACTTGAATCTTTTAATTCTGCCATTATAAGTCTCCCATTTTAACTAAACCGCCAAGCATCTTTTCTAACCTCTTGATGGCATTTGAAAGCCGAGCCTGATAGAACTGTTTTCGTGGTGCATTTTTCATGTTGGTAAAAAATTGAATTCTTGCGCAGGCCTGTTTGCAGTCCTCGTAAATTTCTGTAAAAACCGATTTTGCTTCTTTTAGATAATTCCATTTTTCTGCAAGTTGGTCATCGTTTTTGAGAGCATTTATCGGAACTATCAAATCTTTCACATTGCTCTCGATTGTCCCTACATTGCGTTGCATTCGCCAGACATAATTACAAGCCTTTTCTTTTTGTTCTTTCGCAAGTTTTTGAATCGACAAAAAATCATTAGGTACATAAAGTTTGCGATAAGAATTAAAATTTTCCCATACATATTCGTGAATTTCTTTCATGATTGATATTAAAAGCTCGTTCAAATGCTGTCCACTTTCGAGATATTTGTCGCAATACATTTGTAAAAGTTCGATCGAGCCTTCTCCTCGCATCAAATCAGAAGCAACTTCAAGATAATCGGTCTTTGGAATATCCTCTGGCAGTGCACCTTCTACGTCACAAGCAAATTCTAGCTCCATAGGATTCGGATGCTGATGGCTAAATGTTCCGTCAAGATACAAAAACTCTACCGTTGTAGCAACATCAGAAAAATCCGTGATGCTTTTAAGTCGCGTTTTTACATCATTATCCCAGTATGCCCAGTCTTCATCGTCTGCAAAGCTCTGCATAATGCCTATTTCATATTTGCCAGCGTGTTCCCTTGGATTTGCAAACACAGGACAAAAGCCGTAACAAACAACAATGTCTCCCTTCCTAAACGGATGCGGAACTGAAACATAGCGGCCTTTCTCCCAAAGTTCTTCCGACATTTCTTTTTTGACAGGCTCAAGACAAAGCCATAAAAGATATCTGTCCCGTTCGCTAAATTGGTGTCCTGTTTTCTCCAGATATTCGCGAACTGCCTTTGAAGGAATCATTTTGATAATTTCTTCATTTGTAGGAATATTTTCTTTTTCTGATTCAATCAACTTTTCAAGGCGTGCATCCTGTTCAATACGCTCTTGGTTCATCGCCTTGTGAAACCTGTCCATTTCTTCCTGCGGGATATCAAATGTATTTTTTGCCATATTTCTCCTCAATCAAAATCAGCGTTTGCACGAACAATGCCTGCAATATCTTTCATCGGGTTCAACACAAACCTTTTATTTTTACACCAAAGTTTTCACCCAGAATTACAATCTCACCTTTTGCAATCAGCATATCGTTCTTGTAAACAAAAACATCCTCGTACCATTTTTGATCAAGCTCGATTATTGAACCTTTATCAAAACCATCGGATTCTTTTTTGCTTACATTCGCCCAACCAAAAATCACGCGGGTGTTGTAAAAATCATCAGAATCTTTTGCATCGGAAAATTCAAACATACTGTCACTCACTCCATCAATCCGAACGGCTTTTGAATCATCAAGGCAAAGAGCCACACACGACCACTTTTCATATCCGTCAATAAAGATTTTCAGAGCTGCATCTGTCAGAGCATTCAGTTCCAGAATCATATTTTTTTCAAGTTTCAGCTCGTTGCTAAGTCGGCACCTGCCAATTTCAACCAAAAGATTTCCCTGCGGTTTTTCAAGTTCCACCACCTTGTTTTTTTCGCCATGACAAATCATGTTCAGTTCGCAAAGTTTTTCAAGAATCTGCTCGTTAAAGAAAATATCCATCGGATAAAGTTTATCTTTTCTATTTGTCCCAGTCCCCCCAAAAGTCAGTTCAATAGTTGCCATTGCTCCCATCTCGCAGTAATTTTCGCCATAAGGAAGAAAGGTTGGATTGTCCTCAAACTTGATTTTTGTTATGGGTAAAAGAGCAGTTTCACTTCGCTTAAAAAACGCCTGTTCAAGCAGCTCCATGCATGAATTGGCCACAAAATTTCTGAAAATATTTTTCTCGAATGCATTTGGGCTTTTCCACAAAAATCTTGTTTGTTGATTCTTTTTCTTTGCTTCTCTACCCAAAAAGCCTTTTAGAAAAGTGGCAGGATTTACATTAAACAGGAGTACACCGCCAAGCCAGGATGACGAAATCGAAAACGTCGGAGTTGGAATGCAGCGGATAAATTCCTCGCGTGTCAGCTGGTCAACCGAAGCAAGATGAGCCTTTGCAGAAATTTCCAAATCATTATTAAAATATTTTGTAAGGGAAAGGCAATATTCTTCCAAAATATTACTCAGGTTTCGGATTGTACTTTTACCGATTATATCAGAACGCTTAAAGTCTAAGATTTTGACTTTGCTGGTTCCTTTTTCAAACTTTGAATATTTTTCAGCACATCCAATTGCCCCCAAAAGCTCATCGATTTCTTCTTGTGAAAGAACTTCGTTTTTGTCGCTCATTTTTTCACTCCTTAGAATGGAATATCATCATAATCTTTATAAGAAACGTTAAGTCCGTGCCGCTCGTGCCATTTTGCGAGAACGGCTTTTTCTTCGTCGGTTGGATGAGCGTTTCTGTCAATCCGTTCCTGCATGATTTTATTTCTGCTCGCTTCAATGCATATTTTATACTCACCGTCTTTTGTCACATATACAATCGTGCATTTTTTATTTTCAACATTTTCAGCGTACCTTGCCACGCAGTTATGAAGTGCCGTTCCTATTTCGCACATCTGAATGTTAGTTTTCGGAAGCCTAAAAGAATAGCCGTCGATGTCATCCTCCAGATTTTTCTGCTCTACCGTATATTCAAAAGTGATGTGGCGATTCTCTGCAATGTAAGAAATTTTTGCAAGTGCATCATGATTAAAGCGGGTGAATCCATCTTTCAGAATATCCTTTCGCAACTCTTCCGGAATATGGCGGAAATACTTCTTGAACATACAGAAGGCATCGTCTTTCATGTAAGAATCTACATCATCGACTTTTTTGAGAAGCGTATTCATCGTCGCAAGCTGGCCCCTCTTTTTTATGCTGTATTTTGAAAAGAAAACAAGGGCTTTTCTGTCAAGGTTTTTGATTTCCTCCCGATTTTCTTCACTTTCTATCACACGGTTGTATAAATTGATGTCGCAGAAGCCACAGTCATAAAGCCTCATGCATACAAGAAGAACCATTGAATGCTCGGCATAAACTTTTCTCAAAATCCGATGGTCTTTAATGTGAGCCTCCTGCAAAAATTTACCCAGAACTTTTGTATCTTTGCGGTCATAGTTGAAGTTGAATTTCAGCTCATGAAGTTCATTTGACATAAGAACGGGAAAAAGATTTGGCTCACAAGGAAGCAGGGTGCGTACATACATTTTCGAAAGATAACGGGGATTTTCATTCTCGTCGCTCAAATGATTGATTGCCCTTGGAATTTTGGCAAGGCCTGTGAATTTTTTGGCAAGATTCCAAAGTTTTTTGTATGCCTCGCAAAGCACGCTCTCTGGATAAAAATGTAATTCCAGATTTTTGAGAAAGTGCAGGATTTCTTCATGCCGCTCAAAAGGTAGAAGAACCTCCTTCCGATTTTGACTCAACCGCCAAGGTTCAAAATCTTCTTTCTTCTCAGAATTTCTGACGGATTCAAAAGAGAAGGAAACCTTGCCATTATTCATGTCAAAAAAAATCGTTTCCGTTATAATAAAAGGCTTTTCAACAGCCCTCAAAGGAAGCACAGAAAATAATGATTCAACAAGCTGGACAAAGTAACCTTTCCCTTCAAGATCTTTTCTCGCGAATGTTTTAAAAGCCAATGAGAGCGTGAGATTTTCTTCATCAACACAAATCTCTGCCGCAAAACAATCTTTTTGTATGCCATTCAAATCCCCGAAATTTCGCGAATTATAAAAATAACGGCTTTCTTGCTTACGCCACTCATAATAATCAGTCATCTCACACGGAGAGAGGTCTTCAATTGCAAGGCCGTCCTTGTCAGAAAGAGCTCCGTTGCCGATAAACTTTTGCTTTACAGGACGCACAGGAAATTCGACAAATTCAGCAGGAAGAATCTCATCAGTTTCTTCTGGAATTGAATCTGATTTCTCCCAAACATTTTTTTCTGAATTAAAAACAACCGTATCTGGAACAAATTGATTTTTTAGACGAACAGGGATTATTTTCTTTTCGCTTTTGCATTGAATAAAATCTGCCGTACCAAACTTTCTATAAAAATAAATTTTCTCTTCCATAAAATCCTCCATGAAACAATACAAGCAATTTGAAGTTATTGAGTTTATTGAAACCCTAAGATTAAACAAACTCTTCACCAAGATATTTTCCGGAGCATTTTGCAATCACTATTTCGCCAGCCTCATAGAGTTTTTTCAGAATACCTACAAGTTTTTTTTGCATTTCAAGCACATCACTTTTTTTGACGGGTCCCATAAATTCAATGTCTTCCCTGAGCATTGTCACCGCACGCCGGCTCATGTTTTGGAAAATCTTCTCCTGCACTTTTTCATCCGTTCCTTTGAGTGCCACTGCCAAATCCTTTGAATCGACTTCACGGAGCCACTTTTGAATGCTTCTGGCATCTAAATCAAGTATTACATTCATGTTCACAAGATAATAGTCAACATTCATCGAAAGGAGAGGATTGGCCTCAAAAAGATTTTTGTTCTTGCTCTCAATCGCCAAAAGAGAATAAATGTCATCGTTCTGAATAATTTCATGCACCGCCTTCTCACCGTAAAAATCAGCGTTCTTCAAAACTGTTCCAACTGCACTCATGACATCCGGAGAAGAATTCTTTTTTTCGACAAAAGTATTTAATATGGAGGAAACGTTTTTACGCACATTTTCCGGCAATTTCTGGATGGCAGTCTTTCTGCGTTCTTCCGGAAGATAAAGTAAAATCCGGGCAAGGTTTTCTTCATATCCACCGGCAATAAAATCTTCTATTATATTGAATGTCTTTTGATTTGCCGCATCAAAGCGTGATTTGATTATTTTGAGGGCTTCATTTGACTTTTCTTTGCTTATGTCATCTATTATTACGGTGCGCTTCTTTGCCATGTTTTCCTCCTGTAAATGCCTTAATCAATAAAATCATCCAGAGAACTACGCAGATTTTTTAATGCGGATTTTTCAATCTGACTAATGCGGGATTTTGTGAGGCCGTAGCTTTCTCCAATTTTTGTAAGAGTTTCTATTTTTCCATCATTCAAACCATAATAGCGGGTAATAACGTCGGCTTCTTTTTTGTCAAGAGCTCCAACGGCTTTATGGAGGCACTCGCGAACTTCGCCGTCAATATACTCATCCTCTACATGAGCAAAAGACTTGTTGCTGGAAGAGGAGAGACATTCTTCTTCGCTAAAATCTTCATCAGAGGAAAGTTTTGAAAAGCTGCAGGAAGATGTTTTTGAGGCTTTTTCTTCGGCTCTCAGAATTGCTCTGCGGATGCAGGATTTTGCGTAGGTTATAAATTTATTCCCCCTTTTTGCATCAAATTTTTCGGCGGCACAAACCATGCTTGTAATTCCTTCCTGAATCAAATCATCCTCTTCAAGATGAGAATAAGATGAGAATTTTTTGGAATAGTAAATTGCAAAGCGGATGTTTGAGAGGATAAGAAGGTCGCGGGCAGATTTGTCACCTTTGTTGGAGTTAAGTGCAATGTTGTACTCTTCTTCAGCGGAAAGAATGTTGTAGTGTGGATAATTAACCATGAATGCCTCCGGTTTAAAATAAAAAGTGGTAAATTTAAAAATTATGTAATGCAATATATTGAGGTGAGAGGGAAAAATTTATAAAAAAATTTAAAGAAATTTCATTTTTTTATAAATTGAGGTAAAAAACCCGTATTTTTACGAGCATGGCCAATTTTCATAAACCTATTCTTTTTCGGCATTCTTTTGTGAATCTTTGAATTTTTCCTCCCAGTATTTCGCTTTTTCCTCATCATAAATAGGATTCAGAGGATTTTTTGAGGCATAGACAGCTGAAAGCCATCCATACAGAATTTCAATAACCTCAGGGGTACAGTCGCAGGAATCTTTTTTGCTTTCCTCGATTGTTTTTAGGACAGATTTTTCCGCTTTTAGAAAATCCTCCGCGCTTAGAGGTTCTGTATTTTCATCCGCATCGTCTGATTCAAGGGCAACACGCATACAATCTCTCAACGCAAACCAAGACATGGCGTGAACGCTTCCAAGCTCACTGGATTTCTTAAAATACCATTCGGCTTTTTCATCGCTTTCTTTTGTATTGATTTGCACAAGAGCGCCTTTTGAATCGTCAAACGGATTGAAAGCACCGGTGCAGTAAAGGAAGCCTAGGGTATTGAGGGCAAAAATATTGTCTGCATCAGCCATCTTTTCAAGAAGCACAACGCTTTTTTCAAAATCAATACCATGGAATGCCTTGTATGCCGCCAAATCCAAAAGCGCATTTTTGTCGCCACTTTTTGCTGCGTCCGACATTTTTAGGCAAACGTCAAGCTCTTTCTGCCAATCCTCGCCAGCTGAAAGTTCTTTTTTCATCTTTTCAATGTAAGAAACCCATTCCTTTGTGTCAATTTCAAATCCTACCATATCAGCCTCCTGAAATGATGTTTTGATGGAAACATGCAAACGCATACCTTATTGATTTTGCATATTATAACATAACGTGAAATTTAAAAACGTCAAGTTTTTTTTGAATTTTTTTTTACGTTTTTATACGGCAAATCCAATATGATATTCGCCACCATTTTTTTCTTCCTGAATCTTGCAAAGTTCTTCTATTATGTATGATTCAGTGCACAAGTCCTTATCCATAAAGCGAATCCTTCCTTCAAGAACTCCAAAGTCGCCTGGCGTTACGGTAGAAAGCCTGTCCAGACGGCGGATATTTTCCTCGTCAAACGAAAAGCGACCAAAATACCTTTTGAGCAGAGTATTAATCCCTTTTGAATCCAGCGGCTTGAATTCAGAAATTATATGAAAACGGCGGTTCATCGCAGGATCCATAATGTTTTTAAGATTGGTTGTGCAAATCAAAATGCCGGAAAATTCTTCCATCTGCGTAAGGAATTCATTTACCTGTGTGCGTTCCCAGCTGTGTTCGGAATTCTTTCTGTCAGAAAAAAATGAATCTGCCTCATCAAAAAGCAGGATGCTGTCGGTGCGTTCGGCTTCATCAAAGGCATCCCGGATATTTTGTTCGGCTTCCCCTACCCATTTGCTTAAAATGTCCGATGCACGCTTTAACAGAATCTTGCTTCCAAGGCGGTCTGCAATGTATCTTGCAAATTCAGTTTTTCCGGTACCGCTTACTCCGTAAAAGAGCATTCTAATTCCGTTTTTGCTGTCTTTTGCCCCACAAGATTCCCTGGCATAAGCTCTGGCATTTTCTACCATCTTCACAATATGTTCAGGATTCATGGATGCATTCAATACGCTTAAATCATAATTCTGAGACACACTTTCGCGCATACGGCTTTTTCCATTCAAGAGCAGAGCATTTTCTTTTAAAACCGACTTTACGCTCAGAACAAGTTTGTCCGATGAATCATCAAGATTCCTGATTGTTTTTACAACGTTATCAACAGAAGCGCCTGTAACCTTGTAATGCTCAATCAAATCAAGAATCTGATTGTTAACAGGAAGCGGAAGTTCAAGCGGCTTAAGTTTTGATTCGGTAATAGTTCTAAGCTGTTGGCGGGACATGGACTCAAAACGGTAAGAATAGGTAAAGCGCCTAAGGGTACTTTCATCCATTTGTGAAGTAAAATTTACAATCCAGATGATTTTATTGCGGTTTTCTTCAAGCATTTTATTCACAGTTCCTTTGTTTTGAGATGGAGATAGCATTCCCAAAAAAGAGTAATCGCATGTGCGCAAAATTGAATCCGCCTCATCTATTATGTAAACACGATCTTTCGATGCCATGGAAAGAAGACAGTTCAGTCTGGGAAGAACGCTGCCATTTTTTCCGTTCAAAAGTTCACTCTCGTTTTTGAAAATATACGGAGTAAGCCCGCTCTTTTTTGCAAGTGATTTTGCAAATTCTGTTTTACCGCTTCCCGGCTTTCCGTACAAAAGAATAGAAAGGCCTTCTTTTCCGCCAAGCATACGGCTCATAATATTGCGCGTATTTTCGTCTACATTAAAGGACTCAAGTTCGTAGCAAGATTCGGAATCATCCTTTTTTAGAAGATCGCAGAAAAAAAGATCCATAGAATGGGTATTCATACATTCAACAAAATCATCGTCAAGCGTGCCGTCGTCATTTATGAATCCGTAAAGCCTGAGCTTTGAGTCCTTTCGCTTTAGAAGATTTATGGAACGGTTTGGAATGCCCAGTATTCTTGCCAAAATCTCATCCTTGCATGCATCTGAAAAAGTATCCATAAGGCTCTTGCAATAAATATTTGTTGACAATCTGAAGACTAACGCTAAAAAAGAGGCTTCTACAGAAGAAAGATTGACTGCTTCAGAAGCAAAACGAACCTCGCTGTTATCTTCCAAAGCTCTTTTTAACGTTAGCGGAAGCCTCCCTAGTAGGCTTGAATCCTCCGACGGAGTTTTTCTGATGAGATAATTTGCAATAAGGCTCAAAAGATATTCATTTGATTGGGTAACAAATAAACACCGAAACATATTCACATGGATTAAAGAAAGTTTGTCAAACCTATTCGAACACAAGTTTTCAACATTGCGGTCTTCCTTGTACTTACACAGCACTTCCGAACCGCAAAATGGTCTGTTTATTATTTTTTCATCAACATGAAGCTTTCCGTACTTTTCAAAACTTGCAATTGTTTTTTCAAGGGAAGCCCCTATTGCCTTTTCCTGACCGAGTTTTTTTGCAAGCTTTACAAAAAGACAATATGAAAAAAAGACAAAATCATTATCGTCTTCATCGTCAGAATAGAATTCGTGCTTGTATTTTATTATTTCGTACAGATAATAGGCAAAAAGTCTACAGTCAACAGGATTAGCTTCATTTAAGGTTTTAGTTTTAGGTCTGATGATTGACCTTAAACTTCTACGTCTCCATGCCATAAAATTACCTCCACTTTGTTTGTACTTACATTACATATATAGCAGGAAAAATAAAACCGTTAATTTTTTTCTGATTTCTGCATTTTGATTCTAAGCTGCTTTGCGGTAAACTGGGTAAAATCCATAAGCGACTCTGACGGCAGAGGAGGAAAGATAATCTTTTCTTTGTTTTCACTTGCCAGTTTTTCGTACGAGTACATTCCCTGTTTTACATAATCTCTGTATGCCTCTATTTCTTCAAGCTTCATTTTGCAATAGCCTGCACATTTTTTATATCCGGCTGCGACTTCCTGCAATTCTTTTTCTGAAAGATCTTTGGCACTGAATATTATTATTGGCCTGCTCATTTTTTACCCCTGCTTGTAGTTTTACATTACATATATAGCGCAAAAAACAAAATCGTTAAGTATTTTCTGAGATTTTTTTTATAATGAGTGAAGAGTTTTAAATTTTTGGCACAGTATAATATAGGTAAAAAAGAGGGAGAAATTTCTAATTATTTTTGTTTTTTTGAGGATTTTTTTTGTGGAGAAGTGTCCGGAAATGTTGGGGTTCCGAACACTTCATTTTTTGTTAAGAATTATCTTTTAAATTAGCGTTTTTTTTCAGTTCCTTTTCCTTGTTTTTTTAGTTCTTTTAGTTTTTCCGTTTTTTTGTCTGCTAACTTTTCCCCTTCTTTAAACATATACAATTCTATTTTTGCAGGATCGTCTATGTTTAAATCATTTTTTATCTTATCCATTAAATCAAGATACTCAAAGTAGCAGTCACCTGTAGGTTCCCAAGGGGCTTTCCTTATAAAATCTTTTAATTTTGCTTTTAAATCACTATTAAGAATAAGGTATTCGCCGTAACAATCCTCGCACAAAGTTAATTTATTCTCATCATGATTTAAGAATTCTATTACGTTGGAATCATAAATAAGGCATTTTTTTCCTTCAAAATAAAAGTTAAAAAAATACAATAGTTTTGATTTTGTAGCTATGCCACCATCACCTAACCCGCTTACCTCTTTCAAATCTTTAAAAAGTGTCTTGATGCCATCTTCATTTAAATTGCGAACTTTATTTGCGTCAAAACGTTCGTTAAACTTTTCTTCTAAATAACCAAGATGTTTAGCAATACTTTCAAAAACAGCCCTATTCGGATGACCAGACGGCTTTTGATATCCCCACATCAGAACTTTCATTATTTTTGTTTTTGTTTCTGTTTTTGTTTCATCAAACACTTGCTTACGAGTCAAACTAATTGAAGGGTTAGAAGGGTTATCACCAAAGATAGCTTTTTGTATTTGTATTTTATCTTCTTCAGGATAATTGAGTTTACCCCAAGTATCTCTTTCTATTCCACCAATTTCTTGCCCTGACACATCTTTACGTTTTATTTCGTTAGCGTCACACCTACCTTTTATTTGTTCGTAATCATAATCCATCTTCACTTGCTCCTTCTACAATTAATTTTGCTCTCTAATAATATAGTTAAATTATACCACATTTTTCTAAAAAAGTCATCCTTGCAAAAGCTTTACTTATTACACTTTGCAAACAAAACCCAGCATTGGATAGAACAAAAGCTTTGCTATTACTTTTTTTCCGCTGGCAGTAAGGATGCGTTCGTAACATTCAAGCTGGCCCTTGTATTTTCCTGCGTAGAATTGGCCACCTTCACAGAGCAGGTCTTTTTTTGCTCCGTTAAAGGTCTTAAAGTCTACAACAACCACTCCGTCTTTCTCTGTTTCCCAAACAAAATCAATGCTGCCGGTAACAATCTGACCGTTTGCAAGACGCTGCTTAAAGGGAAGTTCGTGGTAGAGCTTCTTTTCCTTGCCGTAAGTTTTTTCTAGATATGCCTTAAAATCATTCCAAGATTTTTTTATTTCTCCGCAATGCTGCAGATTGTCCCCAAAACCGCAAAGCCTTACCATTTCTGCAATTTCTTCATCACTCTTATAATCTGCAACACAGAAAACGTTATGGATAAAGGTTCCAAGCGCGGCACTATTGTATTTCCCAGAAGCGGTAATAGGTTTTGCGCAATCATAAAATTCAGCAGAAATCTTTCCGCCCGGCATACTACTAGGCTGCAAGTCACGAAGCAATGCATTCTTGTCTTCTACCCCAGCAATCTTGGGCGCACGATTTTTTTCTTTTTCATGCAAAAATCCTATATCTTGAGGAGCATTATCAAATTTGGCCAGCTTAAAGCCTACTCCAAACAAGTCACACGGGTTTGCAGAAAAATCCTCTGCAACACAAAAGCCAAATTCCTTAAAGGTAACAAGAGGCTTTGGAACTTTTTCTTTTCCTTTTCCTTTTCCATTCAGTGCAAGAATCAGATTATCCCGCGGGCGTGTCATTGCAACATACATAAGACGCTTGTATTCTTCTTTTACACTTTCTACAGTGGCAGAATATTCTTTTGACTTCTCTATGGCATTAGCCCAGTCTTCTGCAACCATACGTTTTCCAAATATGTCTGGAAAAACGCTTATCCTAACCTGGGGAAAAAGATTTTCCTTTGACGGATTTTTATCATAAACAATGTGGGTTCCAAAAATATTATTTTTTATGAGCTTATCTTTGTAAAGAATGTCTTTCTCAAGCCCCAGAAGTATCACTGTTTTCCATTCAAGACCTTTTGATTTGTGGCAAGTAAAAAGCTGAACGCCATCTGTTGAACCGGGAACAGTAAATTCCTTCTTGGAAATTTCAGCAATAAATCCCAGAATAGAAGGTGTAAGTTTTAAAAGCTCGCAATGTTTTTCATAAGCTTCTGCATAATCAATTAGAGCATGAAGTATTCTTTCTGAATCATCAGAATCAGGAAGTTTTTTTGCAAGGCGGTACAAATCAAGTTCAATCACAAGGCTTTTTACCAATGCAGAAAGCGGAAGTGCTTTTAACCGTCCGCGTTCTTCAAGAATCTTTTTAACCAGAGGAACATCATCATAAAAGCCCTTTTCCTTTGTTTCTTTTTGATTGTATTCAAACTTATCATCAATAATTTTACCAAGCTTATAACCATCTTCGGTAAGAAAGGCAAGTTGTGCTTTAGGAAGTTCCACCCGACCATCTTCAATCAGTTGAAGAAGTGAAGTAACCAGAGAGACGGTATAAGTTGCAGAAATAACATCTTCATCAATATAAACCGGAACATCATACCCCCTTAATGCAGTGGCAACAGCTTTAAGTTCACCCCAAGTTCCTGCCAGTACAGCAATATCAGATGGATTCTCTCCTTTATTTATTAACTCTACTATATTTGAAGCCAATACAGAGCAACGCGATTCAACGTTTGTGCCATCAAGCCACCAATAGCCGACTTTTGCATTCCCTTCTCTTTTTGGACTAAGGCAGACTTCTTTTTTTTCTTCCGGGGAAACTTTGTTGAAAGCCCTTGTAAACACCTTGTTTGTAAAGTCAACAATAGAAGGAAGAGAACGCCAGCTGTTACTTAAAATGTCTGTTGTGCAACCGCCAACACCATTTGCTTCATTTTCTTTTACGACGTCCATTACGGCTGTTGTTAGAGTTGTATCTGAACCGCGGAAGCCAAAAATTGCCTGTTTTTTGTCGCCCACCCAGATGCTATGCTCAACAATATCCGAAAGCTTTTCAAAAATCTTTAACTGTATCGGTGAACAATCCTGGAATTCATCTACAAAAACATATTTATAGGTTGACTTAATATCTGCCCTAACTTCACTGTTGTCCAAAAGCTTGTAGAAATAATCTTCCATATCTGCAAAGTCTATAAGATGATGCTCAGTTTTATAATTCTGATATTCTTCATTCCACCGCTTGGCCAGGGAAAACATAAGTTCAATGTAGCTGTTAAAATCCTTATGGGTTTGAGCTTCATCATTGCCACGAATATACTGCTTTACCTTTTTTTGCGAATAGTCAAGGCTGGGCTTATAATCCTTGATCTGATAATTTTTTGTGTATTCAAGGATTTTTGACAAGTCATCCTTCCAAAAATCAAAATTTATTTTTGACGACTTAGACTTTTTAATGTTATATTTAAGTGCAAAATCATTAAAAAAAGAAATTTCATTTTCTGTCAAAAGAGCAACCAGAGACTGGTTCCTAAAAAAATCCAAATCTCCTTCTTCTATCGGATTGATTTTTGGACTTAACCCCAGGACATACCAGTATTTTTGAATCAAGTTTTCTGCAACACTGTGAATTGTGCCAATTAAAGCCTGATCAAGACGGTCTGCTTCAAAAACAAGGCCTTGCTCATAAAGTTTAGCCTTTGCCTTTTCTTTGAATTCTGCTGCGGCGGCTCTTGTATAAGTTGTAAGAATCACATTTTCGGGTTCTACTTTTTTACTTCTAATTGCTTCTGCCAAAGTTTCGGTAAGTGTAAAAGTTTTTCCGCTTCCTGCACTTGCGCTGATGTATTTAATATTTTTCATATTCAATTCCCCTACTTTCTGCTTTTAAGCACACCAATGTCATTATATGCACCGCTTTTCTTTCCCTTATAGTAATCTACTGGCATAAACTCATGTGAATCAATCTGGTTTTCATAAGTAATATCTTCTTTTTCCCAGTTGGAGTTTTCCTCAAGTTTTCCTTCAGATATTTCTTTTTTACGGTAATCATAGGACTTCTGAATTTCTTCCAGCAGATTCTTTCCTTTGCGCTCAGGGTCAAGTTCAACTTTCTGGAAATTTATTGCACCTTTTAATTCTTTAGAAGAAACAAACTTTGCGGCAGGCATTAAAAAGTATGCTACATTTTTTACGTTTGCCTTCATCTCTTTTTCTACAAGTTCTTCGTACAAGGCAAATTGGTATGACTTGTTTTCTTTAATCAGATTGGCATGTCTGTCTGCAGAAGAAGTCCACTTAAAGTCAAAGATATATATATTTCCATCTGAGTCGGCAAGAAGCATATCAATGAATCCTTTTATAGTAAGAGTCCCAACCTTTCCCACCACCTCTTTTTCGCAGGCAAGAACATGGAGGTTATTTTCTTTTATTCCCTTCAAAAGCTGTTCAAGGCAATCCTTGAGCTGGGTTTTGAATTTTTTAATGTCGAGACTGGTTTGTTCTTGAAGAAGAATTTCTCCTTCCTTCTTCAGCGCTTCTTCAAATGCTTTATCAAATCCAGTGCCAATTTGCTTTTGGATATATTCAGCGCTTCCGCTTTCTTTTGTGTTTTTATCCGGACTGAATAAAAGTTCAATAACCTTATGAGCAACAGTACCTGTCTGGCTAGACAAATAATTTTGATCTTCGGGGGTATTGTCAGAAAACTTGGCAAATTTTTCTATTACATAATCAAGCGGATGGGGAATAAGGCTTTCCAATGCAGAATAGCTCAGATGCTCAGGCCAATTTTTTTCTATATATTCCGTATTTTTTATATGGATGAATTCCTGCTTGCTTTCCATGCGGTTGTCAATTTTATTTATGTCTTCATAAAGATCTTGGGCAATTTTTTTCTGCTTAACAAAAGGATAAATCTTGTTCTTCTTAAAATTATTCGGCTCTTTTTTATCTTCAAAGTATTTTTTTAGCTGAATAAAGACCGGAGACTTTGGGGCATCGGCAGAACCTATTTTGTCTAATGTAACAAGCACAAGCTTTTTTTGTGTCTTAGAAAAGGGAGTCAGCAACAGTTTTCTGAGATACTTGCGCTCTTTTTTTTCATCCCACAACGACAAGCTTTCCCGGAAGCCGTCTTTTTCTACAGGAGACAAAAATGAATAAGTAAGCTTTTCCACCTGGCCGCTTTGATAAAAATCACACCAAATAGTTTTTTCTGCTAAATCACAAAAATCGGAAAAATAATTGATGATATTTTTGCAGCCAACCTGAGCAGGATACTGGTTTATGCTATTGGACGAAGACAAAACTTCTGTTAGAAACTCCATTTCTGAACCTGAAATTTCATCTGAATCTTTTTCTGCAATTGCAAGCGCCTCATCGATTTTTTCTGGTGGCAGGGGAACTCCCGATATTTGGGAGCCGGAAAGCTTTTTTCCTTCAAGGTAATGCCAGTTGTCAAACTCTTTATTGTCGGCATTAATCCATACATCAAATTCATTGGATTCAAGACGGGAAAGGTATTTTAAGGCTTCGTCTTTTTCTGCAAAGTTCCATATTTCAAAAGATTCATCGTTCAAGTTAAGCTCAACATTTTCTTTGCCGTTCAGAACAGAAAGTATTTTTGAGATATTGTTGTTTTGCTCTTCTGTTTCTTTGTCCGTTACACAGACACCCCGCTTTTTTAGGGCTTCCAACAGCCGTACTTCTGCCGGAGAAAAATATTCATAATATGATGCTGTTACAATTTTAAAATCTGGAAGACGGCAGCCATTCTGAACAGCTTCAATTATTTTAAGCAGCTGTTCTCCATAAGATTTGTCGTGAAAGTATTCTTCTATTCCGCAGAGAACTTTTATGCGCTCACTTGGAGCTGGAGAGTTTTTGTTCCAACCGGCAGCCGCAAGTGCATCGCGCCATTCAAGGCATTTCTTTACGGTGTTCAGTTTATCAATGTTAAAGGAGCTTTCTATTATGCTGTGCGGATTTTTTGCCATATATTTTTTTGTGGCAGAAAAATAATCTACAAAACGCTTTCCATAATCAAAAACTTCAGAACAGATTCCGGCATGCAGTGCAATTATTGAACAAAGTCCTCTGGTGTTTACAATTTTTGCATCGAACAAGACAGGTGATTTTGCAAGATTAACATAAGCCTGTCCGGTAAAGAATGGATTATAAAAGAGTTCCATATCGTTATACTCCAAAAAGTATTAATATTATTACAGTACTGAAACAGATTATCTTGAAAGCACTGAACATTCAAAAATATCACGGTCAAAAGAAAGTATTTCGCTTATCGAAAATACCCGTACAAGACACAGACATGCGAGAGCGCGGTTTACAGTCCAAAGTTCTTTGTCAAGTTCACTAGGAAAAAGCGTATTAGGTATTGCAGAAAGTTTCACACCGTTTCCATTTTTTAACTGCTCGAAATTTTGGAACACCATGGCCTGTGTATTATGAAGATAGCTGTTTGGGGCCTGCATCAAACCCAAGTTTGCTCGTTTTATACAGTCGCAAAACTTTTTTTCTGTCATTTCGGGAAGCTTGAATTTTATATCGCCGGAAAGAAAGATTCTTCCTACAGGATTTTTGATTAAGTTCTGTTCACTAGCGGTGGCAAGTTTTTCATAAAGCTCAAATCCTTTTTGATTTAGAAAATCACTCAGCTCCTTGAACTTCATGATGTTTTCTATTGACCAGAAAAATATTTTATTCTGGCTCTCGCAACGAGCAAGAACAGTCTTATTTTTGCACTTAAGCTCTCTCCATGAAGGCCATTCTCTTTTTTCTATAAAACGCTTTTTTAAATCATCTATTTCTTCACGAGTTATTTCTCTTGCTGCCATTTTATTTCCTCAAATCCTTGAAGGGTGCAAACTCTGTATTTTCTGCCGTAAAAATATGGAGCATTTCCATTGCACGGGTAATGCAGACATATACCATGTTGTACTGCTGTTCGTAATAGGTTTCTGAATCAAAAATCGACTTTTCTTCAGCTCCTCGAATGCGGTGATCGGCAAGCAGAAGAACAACAGGAAAATCCAGTCCCTTGCAGTTTTGCATTGTGCAAAGACGGATTCCGTCCGTTTCCGCAAAATCAAAATCATCATCAATCTGATGGCTTTTTACACCAAGTTCTTTATCAAGCGAGTCTTGCAGTTTTTCAAGTTTTTGCTTTTGGTTTGCAATTATGCAGATGTTTTCTTCGTCATAGTTCAGGGCATTCAAAAGCATCTTTACCTGCTGAACCATCTGTTTCATTATGTCGTCAGGATTTTTTCCTACCGAAATTTCCACCGGCGGTCCAGGCCGAAAGGCAACTGGTTCCAGAGCTTTATCCATATTTTTGAATTTGCTGCGGTAACTTTCTGCAAAAGCATGAATCTGATTTGTGTTTCTAAAATTCATTTTTAGAATTCTGCTTCTTCCGCGAATGTCTATACCGGAACGGTTCCAGTTAAAGCCTTTGCGGTATATTGACTGGTCACTGTCTCCCGCAAGAAAAACTCCCCTCTTTGAAGTCTTTTTAACAAGGGCAAGAATTACAGGCGGTAAGTCCTGGGCTTCGTCCACAAATGAATATTCGACACAAGAATCACCATTACCACAAAGTTCCAGTATTTTTTTTGCGGCAAAATTGCGCGGCCAGACATTCAAATTTTCCAAAGCCCTTTCCGCTTTTTCCATAGCTTCCCAGATGGCAATGCGCTCTTCTTTTTTGAGCGGAAATTTCATTCCTGCTCGGTCACACATCTTTTCTATATAATCTTCGTTTGTTATGAGGTTTGCCCAAATAAATTCATAACATTCATTAAAAACTTCTTTTTCCGAAAATCCTTCACAGACAAAAATTCCCTCATAAGAATTGTCCCAACCAAACGAAAGGCGTTTTTCCGGAAAATATTTTTTTACCATAGAAAACAGGAAAGAGTCGGCTGTTGTGATTGTGCCTTCGGGAACTTCTGCACCAAGGATTTTTGTTACATACTGGTTGTATTTTACAAGGCTTTTTGTATATGTTAAAAGGCGGAAGCTGTTTTTTGATTCATCAAAAGTAAGTTCAGATTTTAAATCGTTCACGGCTTTTTCAAGAGCTTTAAGTAGAACAAGAGACTTTCCTGTTCCTGCGGCTCCCTTAATCAAAAAGTCTTTGTCCAGTTTTATCTGTTCAAGAATGTCGTTCTGCTCACTTGTAAGCTTTGTAACAGAAGCTTCGTAGTCATGGCGTGTCTTGGAATAGAAAGACACTTTTTCAAGATAAGAAAGATACTGTCTTGTTACTTCGTAATCCTTCATCTGCTCAAGGATTTTTTCTTTTTCTTTGCGGAAGCTCATCATCTGTTCGTTTGACTTATGCCTTAATTGGTCAAGTCTTGCATCCTTTTTGGAAAGCCGGGCTTCTGCTTCTTCAAGTTCATTTTTTAAGAGAGATTCATGGGCAGACAGAACGTTAAGCTGATTCTGAAGTTCCCCATACGCATTAGCTTTTTCCGCAAGATTCTGATTTTCTTTTTTGAGCTGTTCAATCTGGGCTATTGCCTTTGTAAGTTCTACACTTTGATATGAACTATGCGAATCCCAATTTTCAAGTTCTTTCTTAAGTTTTTCCAGTGCAAGGAGAGGCCCCCATTTTTCCGCCTGTGCAAAAGCAAGAAAGTATTTTACAGAAACCTGAGCATCTTCCGGGCTTATGACTTCAAAATTGTGGCGCACGGAATTTGAAAGCTCGTGACTTTTAAAAAGCTTTTTCAATGTCTTATAAACATAAAATTCCTCATTAGGAAGATTGCGAGTTTCGGCCCCATTGTAAACAGGTCTGCCGTGAGAGTTGTAATAATCATCAATATAAAGTTTTAAAAGTTTTCCGAATGAATTTTCTGAATCGTAATTTCCGGAGTTTCCATATTTTTCACCCAGGGAACGTTCTATAAGGGAATGCATTGCAAGCACAAAAAGCCCCAAATCAACAGGGCGGACTTTAAGGATTCGTTCAAGATTTTGTTCAAGTGCAGTCATTGTTCCATTTTAGCACTTTTCTGCCCTTCCGTCATCTAAGATTGCCATGGACAAATTCCGCTTTTCTCCGCCCCCTTTTACAAATTAAAAAAATCTTCTATAATAATTGCATGAAACAAATGGGGATAAACAGAAAATTTTTGACTTTTGCTATTTTTGCCGCGCTTTTTTCTATTACTGCATGTAAAAAAGAAACCAAAATGAAGACTTACGTCTCTTCTGCGGAAACGCTGAACATAAAGGTAAGGGACACCAAGCCCGACCAGACGGTTTCCGCAAAGGACATTAAGAGCCACGGTCATGCGGAAGACGGTGAAATCTGCGTGCTTTTTGGCTACGGCTTTAATTCGGAGAATTTTTATTCGCAGATTATCCGCAACCTGGACACGCTTTACGGTCTTGAAGAAAACGACGGTATGATTCTGCCCCTTATTTTCCCGGATGAGATGAAGAAGATTTCCTCTTTGCGAGAAACGCTCAACGCAAGGAACATCCGCGGAGTGGTAATTCTTGGCGCCCCGGAAGGAACCAACTACGTTTTTGCCCGCCTGCAGGATGAATACGACGGAAAAATCCCCTACCCTGTCTTTAGCCTTTTCCCCCAGGACGACATTCTTGGCCAGGAATCTACATGCGACTTTGTTCTTGAATACGAACGCAAGGTAGAAGAAGAGTCAATGGAAGAACAGATTCTCCAGCAGATAGATTCAGACGCAAGTGAAATAATAATGCGCACCATTGCCTTTATAATTAACTGCGAGGAACCGCTTGCTCCAGATTCAAGTCTCCATGGCTTTGTGCAGAAAATTGTAGGCAACCGCAAGGTTAACCGCTACATGGACAGCGAGACCCTTATTCCATCTTCCAACCATTTTGTTATTGAACGCACGGAAGGTAGCGAAAGTTGATCAAGTCTCTGACTCAGGACAAATCCCTTCTTATAGGCAGCCGGGAAAGCATAGAGCTTCTTGCGCAAAAAGACAGCGCACGGATTCTTGCCATTTCCGACAGCCACGCCAATGCTAACGCACTGTCTTTTGTCCTTCAAAAATTCGGAGTGGAAAGCGACCTCTTGGTTTTCTGTGGGGATGGGGTTAGCGACATAGCCTATCTTTTGCAGAAGGCTTGTGAAGACGAATATTTTTTTGCCTGCATTCCCCCGGTTATTGCATTTGTTAAGGGGAACAACGATTCAAGCTCATACACTTTTATGAACAAGGCGGCTTTTGCTAAAAATTCCGGCAGTCCTTTGGTACAAATACGCCTTCCTCTGCAAAACGAACTTACGGTTTGCGGTCACAAAATTCTTCTTGTTCACGGTCACGCACATTCGCTTTACAGCGGCCTTTCGTCTCTTGTTCAGGAAGCGGAAAACTGCGGGGCAGACATTCTGTTTTACGGACACACCCACATTCCGGCTTCTAGAACCATAAGCACGGAAAGCGGCTCACCCCTTCTTATTGTAAACCCGGGAAGCTGTTCCATTCCGCGTGCATGCCAGCCTCCATCCTTTGCACTTTTGGATGTAAAAAAAGGCAATCCCAATCCAGACTGTGTCTTTTACGAAATACGGCGGCCAGACCCGAAGCCCTTTATTCCACCGCCTATCTACATGGCCTAGTGTATCGAATAAATAAACCCTGAATTTGTTCCAGTGTCTGTACCGACACACACTTTGTGGCAGCTGCGTGCAAAGTGGCGTAGCATTCGGAATGACAGCTTATTTTATATTCGTTGTACTAAGGACCGGGCATGGTGGGACAACGGGATTTTTAAGGGACAAGGCGCGGCAGGCACTGGAGGGGCCCGCCAAAGGCGGGTTGCAGAGCAATGGAGCGGGTAGGGTCCCGCGGAACCCCGGAAGCGCCACACAAGGGACACGGCAGGCAGCAGAAAGGCAAATTCGATCTTGAAAAAAAAGTGCCGCAAAAAAATTCAGAAAATTCTAAGCTGAAATTGGTTCCGGAGGAGAATTTGGAGGCGTATTGTCGTCATCACCGTCATCCGATGGGGAAACTTTTGCATAGGCAAGAAGGAACTGCAAGCGGCGCAGGGCTTCCGGCAGGGCTTGGCGCAGGGGACGGGTTTCGGCGGACTTGCCAGGATCAAGGGAAAGGACTTCTTCCATAAAGTCATTCATGGAAGGAGGCAAGGCCTTTATAATAGAAAGAAGTTCCTTTGAGTCGTATTCCTTGTGTTCCAGAGGAGGCTCGTGTGAACTCAAAAACTCCTCTGAAAGATGCCGGCAGGGCTTCCACCTTACATTTCCGTCTTTTCCCCTGTCTCCGCAATAGCCGAACATTCTGCATATAAGGGCCCTTCCACCGTAGACAGTGCAGTGGTATTCATTCTGGGGGTCAAACAAAAAGCAGCCCTTGTCATTGTCTTCCCTTTGCAGGGGATAAGTTCCGTCGCGGATGGCTTTGGCAGCGGCTGGCTCACAGGCAATAAGGTACATTGCCATGTACATTGCCTCGCAGTCGTAAACATGGGGTTCAAAGGGAATGCAGCAGTATCCGCACCCTTCCGGGCAGAGGGACCCCACGCTCTTTTTCCAGGCCCTTTGACGCCTTTCAATCTTCTGGTAAACCTTATCAAGCCCGCTAAGAATGTCAAATTCGCGCAGGCCCTTCAATCTTTCGTAAAATTTCATAAAAATACCGTAACCTGCAAAAGTATACAGAAAACGCGAGTGAATTTCCAGTAAAATTTGCAGGAAATTCCCTTGAATTCCGCCCGAATTTTCCTCCAGACACTTGAATTTCTTTGAAAATTTATGATAACATTACGGAACTACTAGAGCATCCTGAAAACATTGCCGTTTTCCCGATGTAATGAATTTTTCTAAGCTCTTAAAAACACGGCTGCTTTAAAGGCTTACAAAAACTCAAAGTAAAATTTTAGGAGAATACAATGGCAACTAGAAGAACGCCCCGTTTTAAGGAATGCCGCCACTTGGGAGTAAATGTTTGCGGCCACCCAAAGGCTCTTAAGAGAGCAGAATCAGCATCTTTGAAGAGAACAAAGAAGATTTCTGAATACGGCAAACAGCTTATCGAAAAGCAGAAGGTAAAGGCATACTACGGCATCATGGAACGCCAGTTGCGCCGCTACTTCTCTCTTGCTCTTAAGGCAGAAGGAAAGACAGGCGAAGCTCTTATCGAAACTCTCGAATGCCGCTTGGACAACCTTGTTTACCGCCTTGGCATTGCAAACTCAATCCGCATGGCACGCCAGATGGTAACACACCGCCACATCACACTTGACGGAAAGATTGTTAACATCCCTTCACAGGCTGTAAAAGTAGGACAGGTTGTAGCTCTCAAGGAAAAGGACCGCAGCAATGCAGAATTCAAGAAGTGCTTCCTTGAGCTCAACGCATCTCCTCTTCCATACCTTGAACGCGACGAGTCAAACTTTGGCGGAAAGCTCCTTATGAAGCCACACCGCAGCGAGATTCCGGTTCAGATTAACGACCAGATGGTTGTTGAATACTACTCAAAATAAGGCATAACCCGCAAAGGGAGCTTAATTTTGCAGCAAAAGCCCTTTTTCCGCCAAACAAACCGGCAGAAAGAGGGCATTTTTTTTGAATCAAAAATCAATCCATGGGACAGGCAAATGACACAGGAAGAAAAAGACAAGCTTTATTCAGACGCAGAAAGGCTCCTTTCCGTCTACAATGAATTTTCCCCGGTAAAAGACGGTAACAATTTTGACAAAGAGGCAACAAAGAACTGCATCCTAAAGATGAACCAGGCCGCCATAGAAAATCAGGATGAATGTAAAGCCTTTAGCGCATGGATGGAAGAGTCAGCTTTTTTTACAAGCCCGGCTTCCACAAGGTTCCACGGCAACTTTGAAGGTGGACTGGCACTTCATTCGCTAACCGTTACCCGCCAGGCACTTCTTGTAACAAAGCCTTTTATGGAAAACTATTTCCTTAGCCCTGCAGCAAAAAAATTCACGGAAAAATACACGGTGAGCGCAAGCGACATATACATAAGCGCAATAGCCCACGACTTCTGCAAGGCGGACGTTTACAAAACCGAGTGGCACAACACAAAGGACATATTCGGCAACTGGAAAAAAACGCCTGTTTACAAAACCAAGACGGACACACGCACTCTTGGCCACGGCAACGAGTCTGTTCTTAGGGTTCTGGAAATAATGCCCTCCCTTATAAAAAAGCGCCCGGTTCTGGAAGCAATAAGCCGCCACATGGGGTTCTCCGACCTTTCTGAAACGGAAAGCTACAACTACACAAACTTTCTTGACAATCCGCTCGTCATGCTGATTCAGTTTGCAGACCAAAGCGCCGCCCAGTGGTACGACTGCTAGGTAAGGTCATGCTTAAGGAAAGGCCTCCGTTAGCATAAAAAATATATCTTCATGCAAATAAAGCCTACCCCCGATTGGAAGGGCCGCGTAGCGGTTGCCGTCAGGCAATGGAGGCGAAAGCCGGAACCCTGGAAAGCGGGTTAGCAAAAAAACTCAGGTCCAGAAAAAGAAAGAAAATCCCCTAGGCTTTCTCTGCATAGTGTTTTTCCTTTTCCTTGTAAAGCTCCTTGTCTGCAAGGGAAAGCAGTGTATGCAGGCTGGAACTTGTCTTCTTGCCGAATGGAACGCAGCCTATGCTTATGGAAAGGGTAAATTCCTCTCTGGAAGACTTGTTGTATTCCCTGCACTTTTCCTTGATTTTCTTGTAAAGGGCCACAAACTTTTCTTCAGTAAGCTTTGGCGCAATCACCGCAAATTCATCTCCGCCAAGCCTTCCTACAGTGCATTCCTTTCCAAAGATTTCCTTTAGAATGGCAGCCTCGGCCCTGATTGCCTTGTCTCCGCTTGAATGCCCGTAAGTGTCGTTGATTTTCTTAAGGCCGTCAATGTCGCCAAAAAGAATG
>ODAI012188637.1_pt1 | contig 24099 bp, 18 predicted proteins | sample 1539321 | NCBI WGS metagenome assembly ODAI01 (sample SAMN02144231, study PRJEB22623) | gut metagenome | biome: sheep rumen | host: Ovis aries | place: New Zealand | reverse complement strand
GTTCGTGCCGGCAGGACGCTGGAGGGAGGAGATGAGCTGGCCAAGCACCTGTCGGCGTCCGGGATCCGCCGTGCCGCAGAGATCTTCGCCAAGCTCCCAGTAGGACCAGCACAGCCAGGCCTTCTTCATGCGGGCGTGCAGATGCTGCCAGAGTGCAGGCCAGGCTTCAGGCGCGATGCGGGTGAAGGGGATGGGAGGAGCCACAGTGCGCTGCAGGACGTCTAGCCCGTTTGTCCGCCAGGCCGCAGGACGCTTTGATGCCTGGGGGGACTGCTGAGTGGCCTGCTGGGGTGGCTGGTAAGCCGGTCGGCGCTGCGGCTGAGGCGCCTGCTGGGGCTGGAACGTCTGCTGCGGCTGAGGCGCCTGCTGGGGCTGGAACGTCTGCTGCGGCTGAGGCGCCTGCTGGGGCTGGAACGTCTGCTGCGACTGAGGCGTCTGACGTGGCGGAGGCGCCTGTCGCGACTGCTGCGGGGCGGCTGGGCGCGTCTGCCGTTCGCGCCACGAGGGCCGTGCCTGGGCGCCAGCCCGCGCCTGCCAGGAGGGCGGCTGGGGCCGCCCGGTCTGGGGGGCGCCTTGGGATCTGGCGCTGGAAGGGGCGGGCATGGCGCACAGCGAGAAGGACGCCGGCACATCCTCGGGCTGGAGAATGTAGCTCAGGCCCATGCGGCCAAGGACGGCGGCCAGCGGGCCTACGCTTGCAAAAGCCATGTGCACAGATCCCAGGCCACGTCGGCCTTGCTGAGGGTAGGCCAGATTTCCCCGCGCCCGTCGGCGCAGGCCACGGCCATGCTGTTGGTGGGCGCCGCAAAGCCGGAGCCCGGCTGGTTGACGCAGTTGGCGGCGATGATGTCGGCGCCCTTGCGTTCGCACTTGAGCCTGGCCAGGCTCAGCAGCTCGTCCATGGAACCTGCCGTTTCGGCGGCAAAGCCGAGGGTCTTCTGCCGTCCATGCCGCTCGCCGGCAAGCGTGGACAGTATGTCCCTGTTGGCCGTGAACTGCACGGAGAAGCCGTCCTGGTGATCGGCCTTCTTGAACTTCTTGTCGCCGAAGGGCACGGGCGAGAAGTCAGCAACGGCCGCGCAGAACATGCCGAGCGTGCTTTCGGGCCAGACGCCTGCGGCCTTTTCGAACATGTCCTGGGCCGTGAAGGCGTTAATGCGGACAAGGCCAGGCAGATCGGAGGGAAGCAGCTCCTCCGGCACGCCGGGGCCGGCCACGGCCGTGACCTCGGCGCCTCTGATCCAGCTTGCCATGGCGAGGCAGGAGCCCATGAGGCCGCTGGAGGGATTGGACCAGAATCGCACGCCGTCCCAGGGTTCGCGGGTGGGGCCGAGGGTCACCATGACGCGCTGGCCCTGCATGTCGCTGGGGGCAACGGCGCGCAGCGCGTGGAGAAAGAGGTGCTGCAGGGAGGCGAGCCGGCCCTTGCCGCTCGTGCCGCAGGCAAGGCTGCCCGAGTCGGGCTCGATGACGGCAACCCCCCTTTCCTTGAGAATTTTGACGTTGTTCTGGGTGGCCGGATGGTTCCACATGCGCACGTTCATCGAAGGAGCGGCCAGGACGGGGCCGTCGAAGGCAACGTACTGCGCGGAGAGCATGTCCATGGCGAGGCCCTGCGCCATCTTGGCCAGCGTGTTGGCCGATGCCGGCACGACGAAGAAGGCGTCGGCGTTTTGGCCGGGCTCGAGGTGCGCAAAGACGTCGCCGTCCCGGAAGATGTCGGCGTAGACGGGGAAGGCTCCCAGCGACTCGAAGAGCAGGGGGGTGACGAACTCTCTGGCCGCCGGCGTCAGTGTCGCCGAAACGCGCATGCCGGCGTGGAGAAGGGCGCGCATGAGCTCGATGGCCTTGTAGCACGCCACGGAGCCGGTGACGCCCAGATGGACGCTCTTGTTTTTGAGCCGCGTGAGCAGGCGCAGCGCGGAAATGACGTCGGTCATGAGTCTCTCTCTATATGTCGCGTCCCTGAATGCGGCTGGTGCCCTCGTTCAGGGGCTGGCTGGAATGATCCGCAGGGAGCGGGATTGGCGTGGGCTTGCCTGTCGATGCGCCGGAGCCCTGATCCGGGCGCTGGGGCATGGCAAAGACCGCACCGTCGGGAAGCGTCCTGCCCTTGGCGATTTCCACGATGGTCATGCCGGGAGGCGTCTGGATCCGCACGTGCACGATGGCATGGCTGGCATCGCGCTCGAAGAGATACCAGGCGCGGGATCCCACGGTCTTGCTGAGGCGGATGCGCCAGCCCTGGTCGAGCATGGCCTGGGCCACGGCCATGGCGCAGGCGGCCGGCGAGACCGTGCCCCGCAGAACCTCGACGCCCTCGCCGCCCGAAACGGCGCTGTGGGAGGGGTAGTATTCCATGCCGGCAGGCAGGGGAATGCCGAGCAGGACGCTTTGCTGGGCGGGCGTGCCGCCGGCCGCCGATCGGCCGGTCAGCGAGTCGAAGGAAGCGCAGGCGGACTGCAGCAGAAGCGCGAAGGCGAGCAGGAGGCAGAGAGCGGGGCGGGACATGGCGGATGCGGTCCTTGGACAGGGGACAAGGGGGACAGGGGGAGCCGAGGCCTCTTGATACCTTGTCGCCTTGGGCGAGGCAAGGCCGGGGCTGTCTTGACGCTCGCCAAGCCCCGGCTGTACCTTGCCGCAGGCTTGCTTCACCCAAGCCCGCGGGCCGTTTGTTCCTGCGGGAGAGAAAGGACAAAAAGGATGCCGGATCCCAAGGACTTGCTGCTGGAAAGCTACGACTACGAGCTCCCTGAAGAGCGCATCGCGCAGGTGCCTCCCGAGCATCGCGGCGCCTCGAGGCTCATGGTCATGAACAGAACGGGAGCGCTCGGCATAGAGCACCATATGTTCGCCGAACTCTGCGATCTGCTGCCCGAGGGCGCCCTGCTCGTTGCCAACAACTCGCGGGTGCTGCCGGCTCGGCTGCGGGGGCTGCGCGCCACGGGCGGCAAGGTCGAGTTCCTGCTGCTGACCCCCCTGCCGGTGGTCGTGGAGGCGGCAGGCCAAGGCTCCGGGCGCCATGAGGCTCCGGCAGGCGGCCTTCTGCGGGCAGGCGGGCGCCTGAAGCCCGGCGAGGAGATTTCCTTCGGTGCATCCATTGCCGTGAAGCTCGTCCGGCAGGGCGAATTCGGCCACTGGGACGTCGAGCTTTCCTGGGAGGGCGACCTGGCGGCCTGCTATGCCAAGGCAGGCTCCGTGCCGCTGCCGCCCTACATCAGGCGCCTTCCCGTCGAGGCCGATCTCGACCGCTACCAGACGGTCTATGCCAAGCCCGAGAAGACCGGCTCCGTGGCTGCCCCCACGGCGGGTCTCCACTTCACGGAGGAGCTGCGCGCAAGGCTGCTCGAGCGGGGCTTCGGCTGGCAGGAAGTCACCCTCTACGTGGGCTACGGCACCTTTAGTCCCGTGCGCTGCGAGAACATCCTCGACCACGACATGCACGCTGAACTCGTGGAGGTGCCGGAGGCGGCGGCCGAGGCGGTGAACCGGGCCAAGGCCGAAGGACGTCCGGTCATAGCCGTGGGCACCACGTCCGTGCGCTCGCTGGAAGGCTGCTGGGCCGCATGCGGGAAGCTGCAGGCCTGGAAGGGCTTCACGGACATCTTCCTCTATCCCGGCAGGGACTTTCATGTCGTGGACGGGCTTGTCACCAACTTCCATCTGCCCAAGTCCTCGCTGGTCATGCTGGTCTCCGCCCTGGCGGGCCGGGAGCGCATCCTTGAGGCCTACCGCCAGGCCGTGGCGGGGGGCTACCGCTTCTTCTCCTACGGCGACGCCATGTTTATCCGGCCTTGATGTCCGTCGCGGCAGCTCTCTCCGACGCTGGCCAGGCCAGCCCCCCGGTCGCGCCCAAGGACAGCATGCCGCAGGGCCCGCCAATGGCTGCGCCTCGCCTGCTTCCCTCAATTGAGGGAAGCTGCAGGCCATGGCAAGACGTTGCGCAAAGCGTGGTTCACGGCAAGCCCAGCGTGTTCGCCTTGCGTGGCTCAAGCATAAAACCTGCGTGATTTCCAACTGTTGCGAAAAAGCCCTGGATCGCCATGCGCGCATGCGGCGCCCTCGGCGGACATTGGCTTCTTTCGGCAGACACCGGCGTCTTTCCCTCGTCTGCCGCGCTGCAGACTAGTCGTAGTCGAAGTTCGTGAGGCTGCGGCGCATGGCCACGTTGAGCACGATGCCGATGAAGATGAAGTTGACGATGGTGGCCGATCCTCCATAGCTGATGAAGGGCAGGGGAATGCCCACCACGGGCATGATGCCGACGACCATGCCCATGTTGATGAAGATCTCCCAGAAGAAGTAGAAGAAGACGCCTGCGCACAGGAGGCTGCCGAAGCGGTCTTTGGCCTGGGCCGCCGTGGTGAAGATGGAGAGCAGGAAGAAGCAGAAGATGGCGACGAGGCAGGTGCAGCCGACAAAGCCCCACTCCTCGCCGAAGACGGCCACGGCGAAATCGGAGTGGCGCTCCGGCAGGAAGCGCAGCTGCGACTGGGTGCCTTCGGTGAAGCCCTTGCCCCAGAGCTGGCCTGAGCCGATGGCAATGCGCGACTGGAGGATGTGGTAGCCCGAGCCGAGCGGATCCGCGCTGGGGTCGAGGAAGGTGAGGATGCGCTGGCGCTGGTAGTCGTGCATGCCGTAGTTCCACATGACGTAGAAGACCGCAGGAACGGCGAGGACGCAGATTTTGAAGATGCTCCCCTTGACGCCGTGGAAGAGGATCATGCACCCCAGAATGAGGGCGATCATGATGGCGGTGCCGAGATCCGGCTGCTTGACGATAAAGGCCACAGGCACGAGCCCCATGGCCGCAACGCCGGCAAAGCCCTTCCAGCCGAGCGGCTCGCCGTCCTTGGCCAGCAGGCGCGCGCCCAGCAGGAAGACGGAGATCTTGGCAAGCTCCGAAGGCTGGATGCTCATGGCGCCGAGGGAGATCCAGCGCTTGGCGCCGTAGACTGTGGTGCCGATGAGGGGCACGAGCAGGAGCAGGACGAGCGTGACGATGTAGAAGGGCCAGGCCACGGCCCTGAGCTTGCGGTAGTCGAAGCTCATGACGGCCACCATGCTGGCCAGGCCGCACAGGCCCCAGATGGCCTGCTTCTGGTAGAAGTTGGAGAGCGTCGAGCCGGTGCCGAGGCGCGCTCCGCTGGCCGAGTAGAGGTTGACCTCTCCGATGAGGAAGAGGACCAGGGCGAAGAAGGCAAGGCCCCAGTTGATGTAGGTGACGAGCGGTTTCTTTTCCATGGCGTCCTAGCGGGGCAGCTGGTGGCGGTGGCGGACCTTTTCCTGCTCCCTCTGTCTGGCCCGCTCCATGGCGGGCGGGAGCGGCGGCCCGACAAAGGGCGTGTCGGGCTGGGGCTTGGCGGCGACGGTGTATTCGGGATTGCGGAAGAGGTAGTCGTAGACCTTGCGGGCAACGGGGCCGGCGACCTTGCCGCCGCCTCCGCCGTGCTCGACCATGACGACCACCACGTAGGTCTTGTCGTTCTTGTGTCCCCAGGTGGCTATCCAGGCGTGGTCCCGCTCCTTCCAGGAGAGGGCGCGGCCGCGGCTGCGCAGGCGCACGGCCTGCGCCGTGCCGGTCTTGCCGCCCATGTCGGCGTCTGAACGCCGCACGGACTTGGCCGTGCCGCCGTTGACCGTGCGGCGCATGGCGTTGACGATGAACTCGAGGGTTGAGCGCTTGGCGGGAACCCGGCCCGTGACGGTCCTCGGCTCCGTGTCCACGAGCAGGGGCTTGAGGAGATCTCCGCCGTTGAGCAGGGCGCTGACGTAGACGGCTATCTGCAGCGGAGTGGCCAGAACGTAGCCCTGGCCGATGGAGGCGTTGTAGGTGTCGCCGCGGCCCCAGCCGCGCTTGAAGCGCCGGCTCTTCCACTCCCTCGAGGGCATGAGGCCCGACTTTTCGTGGGGCAGGTCGATGCCCGTGGGGCGGCCGAAGCCGCAGGCCTTGGCAAAGGGGGCGATGACGTCGATGCCGACGCGCTCGGCCATGCGGTAGTAGTAGACGTCGCAGGAGTTGACGATGGAGTGCAGCATGTCCTGGCCGCCGTGGCCGCTGCGCTTCCAGCAGTGGATGACGTTCTTGCCGAGGCGTATGCCGCCGGAGCAGACGACGGGGTCGTGGGGCGAGACGCCGTTTTCCAGGAAGCAGGCCGCCATCATGAGCTTCCAGACCGAACCCGGCGGATAGGTGCTCTGGATGACGCGGTTCTGCAGGGGGAAGCGGGGATTGTTCCTGAGGGCGTCCCAGTCGCGCTGGGAGATGCCGGCGGCAAAGAGGTTGTTGTCGTAGGATGGCGTCGTGACGATGGCCCTGAGCTTGCCGGTGTCGGGCTCCATGACGATGACAGAGCCTGCCTCGCCGCTCAGGGCGTTGAGGCAGGCCTGCTGGATGTCGCGGTCGATGGAGAGTCTGAGCTCCTCGCCGTGCTGGGGCTCCTCCTTCAGTACCTGGCCGAGCATATGGCCCGAGGCGTCGACCTCGATGTCGTAGAGGCCCTTGCGGCCCCGCAGGCGCTTGTCCAGCGTGTACTCGATGCCGGACTTGCCCACGAGGTCCCCCATGGCCAGCTCCGGATCCTTGGCCAGCTCGGCCTCGTTGGCCTCGGCTACGTAGCCCAGGATATGGGCGAAGAGATTCTGCTCGGGGTAGCTGCGCTTGGTGAGGACCACGACTTCGAGGCCGGGCCAGGCGTAGAGCTCGGACTCGATGCGCACGACGAGGCTGTAGTCGAGATCCGTGACGAGCAGGAGCGGCTCGAAGCTTTTCACCTTGTTTTTGCTCTGGCGGTAGCGCTCCTGGACCTGCTCTAGCGGAACCCCCGTCCACTGGGAGACCTGCGCCAGCGTGGCCGGCAGATCCTTGATGTCGTCCCTGACGAGGGAGAGGCCGTAAGCCGTGCGGTTGTCCGCAAGCACGCGTCCCTTGACGTCGAAGATGCGGCCCCGGGGGGCCGAGATGCGCTCCTGGCGCCAGTGGTTCTCCTGCGCCTGGCGGGCGAAGTCGGCGCCGAGGTGCATCTGCAGGAACCAGAAGCGGGAGACGAAGGGGCAGAAGAAGACAAGCACGAAGCCCTGGAGCATCCACAGGCCCCACTTGGGCGGCTGGTAGCGTTCCGTGGTCTCCTTCCTGATGCGGATCTTCGGCTCGCCCTTCTCCGGCTCGCCCTTCTCGCCCTTGGCGAAGAGGCGCTTCCAGGCGGGAGCCGGGGCGTCAGTCTTCTTCTTGTCTGTCGTCATGGCGCTGCCTTGGACGTCTGAGGGAGGAGAGGAGGAGCCAGGCGCAGGGCAGGTAGCAGGCCTGCATGCAGCCTATGCGCATGGCTTCGGCCGGATCGTCCGGAAAGCCTTGCAGAACGGCGAAGAGGCGCCAGAGCAGGAGCCTTGCCGCGCCAAGGGCAAGGGAAAGGGCGCAGATGAAGATGAACTTGGAGGCGGAGTGGAGCACGCTGAGCAGGAAGTAGCAGGCGAGGAAGACCGCGTAGAGGGCCACCGTGGCGCCGAAGTACGTGGTGCCCATGCCCTCCTGCAGAAGCACGGCGAGGGGGAGGAACCAGACGAGGGTCTTATAGTCCTTTTCCTCGAGCATGACGAGCAGGCCGGCCGCAAGGGCGTCGAGCCTCGGCGCGTAGAGCTCGGCCACGATGCCGGCGCAGGCGAAGGCCAGCCACCACAGGACGCTTCGCAGCTTAGCCATGGCAGTCTAGAAGCCTCCCCGGCGGGAGGCGCCCGGCGCGTCCTGGCCCTGGCGGGCGCGCTCGTCGCGCAGACGCTCGGGAAGCGGCGGACCGATGAAGGCGTCCTCCGCCTCGAGGGGCATGGGCGGGCGGATAATGCCCGTTGCCTCCAGCAGCATGACTTCCTCGATATTGTGCATGTCCACGAGCGGCTCGGCGTAGATGGTCATGAACTCCGTGTAGTTGGAGGGGGCGATGGAAAGTATCCTCGCCACGGGTATGCCCTTGGGGTACTTGCCGTCGAGGCCCGACGTAATGAGAATTTCGCCCTGACGGGCCTTGGTGGCGCGCTGCATGTAGCGCACGGCCAGCGGCTTGGCTGCGCCTTCGCCGGTGAGCACGCCGGGGGAGCGGCTCTCCTGGGTGAAGACGGCGATGCGCGATCCCGGATTGGTCAGCAGCAGAGCCGTCGAGGTGTGGGGGGAGGCGCGCAGCACCCTGCCCACGAGGCCCTTGTGCGTCACGATGGGGGTGCCCGGACTTGCGCCGGTGGCGTAGCCGCGGTTGATGGTGATGGAGTCCAGCATGGAGTTGGGGCCGAGCCGGGCCGCCAGCACGCGCGCGCCCACGGGCGTCCAGGAGTCGTCGACGGGCAGCTGCAGGAGCTCGCGCAGGCGTGCCAGCTCCGCCATGTCCTCGCGGTGGCCGAGGATCTGGGCCTCGAGCTCCCTGACCTTGGCCTTGAGGACTTCGTTCTCCTCCCGCACGCTGACCAGGTCCACATAGCGCCGCCAGGCCGCGGTGCAGGCGTCCTCGGCATCGCGCAGGGGCTCGATGAGGAAGCCCACGGCCTCGAGGCCGAGGCTGCTCGCCGCCTTGTCCAGCACGTGGCTGTTCCTGTTCCACGTATAGAGGGAGAGGAACAGGACGAGCAGGCCGCCGAATGCGATGAGGAAGCGCCGGAAGGTCAATGGGAAGCCCTCGTGTCGTGGGGGAGGCCGGGAACCGTCCCGCGCCTCTCGGTGCAGCGAAAAGGCGCCGCGCCGGTTCGTGACGGTGCGGCGCCTCTGGGCAAAAGCGGATCTGAAGCGGAGGGTCTAGTCGATGCAGACGGCCTTGAGGATGCTGATGTTGTCCATCGCCTTGCCGGTGCCCAGGACCACGGTGGAGAGGGGATCCTCGACGACGGTGATGGGCAGCTTCGTCTCTTCGCGCAGAAGCTGGTCGAGGCCCTTGAGCAGGGCGCCTCCGCCCGTGAGCACGATGCCGCGGTCGACGATGTCGGCCGCCAGCTCCGGCGGCGTCTGCTCCAGCGCGATGCGCACGGCCTGGACGATGGTGTCCACCTGCTCGGAGATGGCCTTGCGTATCTCCTCGGACGTGATGGGAATGTTCTTCGGAATGCCGGTCACGAGGTCGCGGCCCTTGATCTCCATGGTCTCCTCTTCGGCGAGGGGATAGGCCGAGGCGAGCTTGATCTTGATGTCCTCGGACGTGGTCTCGCCGATGAGCATGTTATACTTGCGCTTGACGTGGGTCATGATGGCTTCGTCCATCTTGTCGCCGCCCACGCGCACGGAGCGGGAGTAGACGATGCCTGCCAGGGAGATGACGGCCACTTCCGTGGTGCCGCCGCCGATGTCCACGACCATGTTGGAGATGGGATCCTGAATGGGGAGGTCGGCGCCGATGGCGGCTGCCATGGGCTCCTCGATGAGGTAGACCTCGCGGGCACCGGCCGACTGGGCGGATTCCTTGACGGCCCGCTTCTCCACCTGGGTGATGCCCGTGGGCACGCAGATCATGATGCGCGGGCGCACCAGGCGACGGGACTTGTGCACCTTGGCGATGAAGTGGCGCAGCATCGCCTCCGTGACCTCGAAGTCGGCGATGACGCCGTCCTTCATGGGGCGTATGGCCTCGATGTTGCCCGGCACGCGGCCGAGCATGCGCTTGGCGTCGTGGCCGACGGCGAGGACTTCCTTGTTGCCGCGGCTGTCCTTCTTGACGGCAACCACGGAGGGTTCGCGCAGCACGAGGCCCTGGCCCTTGACGTAGACGCAGGTATTGGCGGTGCCGAGGTCGATGGCGAGATCGCTGGAGAAAATTCCGAGGATGGAATCAAAAATCTTGGACATGGGGGGTTCGGTTCCTCGCTGGGGGCCGGGAAGCGGAGAGGGTCAGGGGATGGGAATGGTCAGGCGTGCAGGCCTGAAAAAAGCAGAAACCACTTGTTCGGCTAAAAAGAGCGTCAAGTCAAGCAGATCCTTGCCCCCGAACGCGTCTGTCCCAAGGACGCGGCGCCTTTGGATCGGACGGGCGCAGGGGACGGCAGAAGCCCCGCGCAAGCCTTCCTGGGCCATGGCGCGGCATTGTGGCGGTATTGCTAAGGCGGTGGCAGTCTGGCATACTGCAGGGGCCCAAAAACCGGAGTTCCGCATGCAGGACAACTTGCTTCTTTTCGACATCGGCAACACCACCACGAAGGTCGGCGTTTCCGTCGGGGGCGTGCGCAGGCAGTACACCCTTCCCACGGACGCAGGCCAGACCGCCGACAGTCTGGGCCTGAATCTGCTCCTGCTCCTGCGCGAAGCCGGCATCGCGCCGGAGAGCCTCGCCGCGTGCGTCGCCGCGTCCGTGGTTCCCGTCCTCGACCCCCTCCTGAAGGCCGCCTGCGCCCGCTTCATCGGCTGCCCCGTGCTGTTTGCGCCGCAGGACCTGCCCATCCCCCTCGAAAACCGCTACCGCAATCCCCGCGAAGTCGGCGCAGACCGCCTTGTGGCAGCCTGGGCCGCGCGCAGGCGCAAGCCCGATGTCCCGTCGCTGGTGGTGGTGGACTTCGGGACTGCGGTCACCTTCGACTGCATCGAGGGCAATGCCTATCTGGGAGGGCTGATCTTTCCCGGCCCCATGACCGCGCTCAAGGCGCTGGCCTCCTCCACGGCGAAGCTGCCCAGCATCAGCCTGGAGACCGAGGCGCTTGAGCCTGAACCCTGCCAGGATACGGCCACCAGCATACGCCACGGCATCGTCTTCGGCTTTGCCGCCATGGTGGACGGCCTCGTGGAGCAGCTGTCCCGGCAGATGCAGGGGCCATGCGCCGTCGTGGCGACGGGCGGCTTCGCCAGGACCATGGCGCGGGTTTCCCGCTCCCTCGGCGACGTGGCGCCGGGCCTGCTCCTCGACGGGCTGGAAATGCTCTACGAACTGCAACAACAACGCCATCAACAAGCTCGGAGGCAATCATGAGCAATATCGCATCAGTTCTCGGCCGTGAGATTCTCGACTCCCGCGGCAACCCCACCGTTGAAGTGGAAGTGACTCTGGAATCCGGCATCGTTGCGCGCGCTGCCGTGCCCTCCGGCGCGTCCACGGGCAGTCGCGAGGCGCTCGAGATGCGCGACGGCGACGCAAAACGCTATGGCGGCAAGGGCGTCCTGCAGGCCGTCGAGAACGTCAACGGCGAGATCGCCGATGCCCTCACCGGCATGGACGTCCTCAACCAGGTTGCCATCGACAACACCCTCGTCGATCTGGACGACACGGACAACAAGTCCCGCCTCGGCGCCAACGCCATGCTCGGCACCTCCATGGCCTGCTGCAGGGTTGCCTCCCTGTACACCGGCCAGACCCTGTACAACTACATCGGCGGCGTCAACGCCAAGGTGCTCCCTGCCCCGATGATGAACATCATCAACGGCGGCGTGCATGCCCCCAACAACCTGGACATTCAGGAATTCATGATCATGCCCCTGCGCGCCGAGAGCTTCCGCGACGCGCTGCGCATGGGCGCTGAAATCTTCCACACCCTCGGCGCCATCCTCAAAAAGGACGGCCACGCCACCAGCGTGGGCGACGAGGGCGGCTACGCCCCCAACCTCAAGAGCCACGACGAGGCCTTTGCCTACATTATCCGCGCCATCGAGGAATGCGGCTACAATCCCGGTGCTGAAGTCATGATCGCCATCGACGCGGCCTCCTCCGAGTTCTACAAGGACGGCAAGTACGTCCTCGCCGGCGAAGGCAAGGAGTTCAGCAGCGTCGAGATGGTGCAGTGGCTCAGCGAGTTCAGGAAGAAATATCCCCTGATCTCCATCGAGGACGGCTGCGCTGAAAGCGACTGGGACGGCTGGAGCATGCTGACCTCCGCCATAGGCGACAACGTGCAGCTCGTGGGCGACGACCTCTTCGTCACCAACGCCTCCATCCTCGCCGAGGGCATCGACAAGGGCATTGCCAACTCCATCCTCGTCAAGCTGAACCAGATCGGCACCGTGACGGAGACCATGGACGCCATCGAGCTGGCCCACACCTCGGCCTACTCCACCGTCATCTCCCACCGCTCCGGTGAAACCGACGACAGCTTCATCGCCGATCTCGCCGTGGGCGTGAACGCCGGCCAGATCAAGACCGGCTCCCTCTGCCGCTCCGAGCGCATGAGCAAGTACAACCAGCTCCTGCGCATCGAAGAGGAACTGGGCGACCACTGCGAGTACTACGGCCCGATGCTGGCCGACTACTACTTCCCCGTCGAAGACTAGCCTTTCGTTCTCTCCGCTCGACCCGGTCCGCCAGCTCCCAGCAGCGCGGACCGGGTCTTGCTTTCCCGCACATCGCGACAAGGACGCCGGCCACGGGCCGGCGGCCGCAGGAGTCCACAAGTGAAGCTCATAGATGGAAAGAAGACGGCCCAGGACATACGCGCCGAAATCAAGGCAGAGGTCGCCTCCCGCACGGCCCAGGGCGTGCGCGCCCCCGGCCTTGCCGTCATTCTGGTCGGCGAGGATCCCGCCTCCCAGGTCTACGTGCGCAACAAGGAGCGCGCCTGCCAGGATGCGGGCATACGCTCCGTTCCCCACCGTCTGCCCGCCTCCACCAGCCAGGAGGAGCTCATGGCCCTCATCGCGCGGCTCAACGCCGACGAGAGCGTGGACGGCATACTCCTCCAGCTGCCTCTGCCCAAGGGGCTCGACGCCGACAGGTGCCTGCTTGCCATCGATCCGTCCAAGGACGTGGACGGCTTCCATCCCGAAAGCGTGGGACGCCTTGTGCAGGGGCTGCCCGGCTTCGTTTCCTGCACGCCGGCGGGCATCATCGAGCTCCTCAGCCGCTATGATCTTCCCACCGAAGGGAAGAAGGCCGTGGTCATCGGCCGCTCCAACATCGTCGGCAAGCCCCTGGCCGTGCTGCTCGCCCGCCCCGGACGCTTCGGCAACGCCACGGTGACCCTCTGCCATTCCCGCACCGCGGATCTGGCGAAGGAGTGCCGCGAGGCCGACTTCGTCTTCGCGGCCATAGGCAGGCCCCGCTTTGTGACCGCCGACATGGTCAAGCCCGGCGCCGTGGTTGTTGACGTGGGCATCAACCGCACAGAACAGGGCCTGTGCGGCGACGTGGACTTCGAGGCCGTCAAGGACAAGTGCTCCGCCATCACTCCCGTGCCCGGCGGCGTCGGCCCCATGACCATCGCCATGCTTCTGAAAAACACCCTGCAGTCCTGGCGGCAGAGGCTCGGCCTCTGCTAGCCCTTCAGGCAAAAGGTAGGATAGCCATGTTCCGCAATGCCAAAAACGTCGGCTACGTCATGATAGGCCAGGGCGCCATCGCCCAGCTGGAGGACGTCCTCAAGCCCCGCCGCGAGGCCGGCGGCCCCGCCGTCTGGTTCTTCGACCACTTCTTCAAGACCGGCTCCCTCGCAGGGCGCCTGCCCATCGAGGACCAGGACGTCGTGGTCTATGTGGACACCGCCGAGGAACCCACCACGGACGGCATCGATGCCTACAAGGCCGAAATTGCCGCCCGCATCGGCAGCTCCAGTCCCTGCGCCCTGCTCGCCTTCGGCGGCGGCGCCACCATGGACACCTGCAAGTGCGTCGGCAACCTGCTGACCAACCCGGGGCGCGCCGAAGACTACCAGGGCTGGGACCTGGTCAAGCATCCCGCTCCCTACAAGATAGGCTGCCCCACCCTCTCCGGCACGGGATCCGAATCTTCCAGAACCGGCGTGCTCTGCAACGTGGCCAAGAATCTCAAGCTGGGCATGAACAGCGACTACACCATGTTCGACCAGCTCATCCTGGATCCGGATCTCTCCGAGACCGTGCCCCGCAACCAGTTCTTCTACACGGGCGTCGACACCTACATGCACTGCTTCGAGAGCCTTGCCGGCTCCTACCGCAACGTGGTGGTGGACGCGCTTGCCGAGAAGGCCATCGACCTCTCCCGCCAGATTTTCGGCTCCGGCGACATGATGCTGCCCGAAAACCGCGAGAAGCTCATGATCGCCTCCTACCTCGGTGGCATGGCTGCCGGCTTCGTGGGCGTGGTGCACCCCATCAGCGCAGGCCTCTCCATGGTGCTCGGCATGCACCACGGCATCGCCAACTGCTACGCCCTCTCCGCCCTCGCCGACATCTACCCCGAGCAGCACGCCGAGGTCGCGGAGTGGATGGCCAGGCAGGGCATCGACCTGCCCAAGGGCATCTGCAGGAATCTCACCGACGAGCAGTTCCAGCAGCTCTACGGCGCCAGCATCGTGCACGAGAAGCCCCTCGCCAATGCCCTTGGACCCGACTTCAAGCAGATTCTGACCCTCGAGAAGGTCACCGCCATCTACAAGTCCATGTAGCGCGCATGCCGGAGGCGGGCCCGTCCCGCCTCCGGCCGTCCTGCCCGCACCTTTTTCCAGCACTCTTGCTCCCAGCAATCCCTTTGGAGGCGGCCCGGGGCCAGGCGCCCGGCCGAATCACCGATGCAGCTCAGAATCAATTTCAGCGGCCGTTCCATACGCTACACGGAAGAGGAAATCGCCGTCGTGGCAGAAGCCATGCGCAACGCCGAACCCCTGACCCAGGGGCGCCACCTGGCCGAGTTCGAGTCGGCCTTTGCACGCTACCAGGGCGTCGAGCAGGGCAGCTGCTTTGCCGTCATGAACGGCGTCTCCGCGCTGGAGCTCACCGCCCAGCTCTGCCGCTTCAAGCCGGGCGACGAGGTCGTCATCCCCTCCCACACCTTCACGGCCTCCGCCTATCCCTACGTCAAGAAGGGCGCGACCCTGAAATGGTGCGACGTCGATCTGCACACCCACGTCGCCACGGCGGAAACCATAGCCCGCGCCATGACGCCGAAGACCCGCGCCGTGGTCGTCGTGCACCTCTACGGCTACGTGGCCGACATGCCGGCCATCGCCAGGCTGTGCCGGGAGCGGGGCGTTGTGCTCATCGAGGACACCGCCCAGGCCATAGGCGCCGAGATAGACGGCCAGAAGGCCGGCACGTTCGGCGACATGGCCATCTTCTCCTTCCACTCCCACAAGAACCTCACCACCCTGGGCGAGGGCGGCATGGTCTGGATACGGGACAGGAAGCTCTGGCCCCTGCTCCCCATGCTGCGCCACAACGGCCACTGCGCCTATGGCTATGACCGTCCCGACTACTGGAAGCCGGCCATGGGCAACGTGGACATGCCCATGCTCGACGGCGAGATGCTCCAGCCGAACAACTACAGCCTCGGCGAGGTGGAATGCGCCCTCGGCACCAAGCTGCTCGAGCGCATCGACGCCATCAACGACGCCAAGCGCGCCCGCGCCATGCAGTTCATCGACGCCCTGAAGGACTATCCCGAGCTCGAGTTCCTGCGCGAGGACAGCCGCCGCCACAACTACCACCTGCTGGTGGCCCGCATGACCGCAGGCCCTGCCATGCGCGACGCCTTCATGCGCGCCATGCACGACGAGAAGGGCATCAAGTGCGTGGTGCAGTACATTCCGCTCAACCGCTACGACTACTACAAAAAGCTGGGGCTGGGCGAAGCCGACTGCCCCAACGGCGACCTCTTCTTCGACACCATGGTCTCCTTCCCCTTCCAGCTGTGGATGAGCGACGAAGACTTCAGCTACATGGCCGCTTCGGCACGGGACGTGCTCGAGTCCCTGCGCGGCGAGCGGCAGGCCTAGCCGGCGCGCCTGCTCCCGAAAGGGGAGGGGCGGCCTGCGCAACCCCAGGATACCGCATGGACACGCGCTGCATCATCATTCCGGCCATAAAGAAGAATGCCGTCATTCCGGACCAGCTCGTCAAGAAGCTTGCCGGCGTCACGCTCATAGAGCGCGGCATCGGCACGGCCCGCGACGTCTGCCCGCCCGAGGACGTCTACGTCCTCACGGACAGCCAGGAGATCGAGCTCATCTGCGAGCGGGCGGGCGTGGGCTGCCGCCGCAACAAGGATCTCAAGTTCACCTCGCTCAACATCGTGGCCGAGATGCGCGACGTTCTGGGAGAGCTTGCCCAGAAATACGGGCACTGCATCGTCCTGCGCGCCTCCTGCCCGCTCATCACCTGGGTGGACGTCGAGGACGCCTGGCACAGGTACCTTGAGGCCGGCGCCGACAGCCTGGTCACCGTCAAGAGCGTCCACCAGCGCATCTGGGGCGTGCAGGGGAGCAATCTCGAGCACCTGCTCGACGAGGCCGAGGGCGAGCGCGAGGTCGTGGTCGAAAGCAGGGCCCTCATCATCCTGCGCTCCGAGGCGCTCCTCAAGACCCTCGCCTCGGGCTATGCGGCCAGGCTCACCAACGTCGTGCCCTACTTCCTCAACGACCGGGCCATCGAGATCCAGTCCTACCAGGACTGGTGGATCTGCGAGCGCCTGCTCCTGCGCCGGCACGTAGTCTTCGTCGTGGCCGGCTGGCCCGCCATCGGCATGGGCCACATCTACCGCGCCCTCATGCTGGCTCACGAGATCCCCAGCCACAAGATCACCTTCGTGTGCACGCGCGAGTCGGAGCTCGCCGTCGAGAGCATTGCGCGCAAGGACTACCGCAGCGTCCGCCAGGGCGGCGAGGAGCTCTGGGAGACGGTGCTCGGCCTGCGTCCGGACCTTGTGGTCAACGACATCCTCAACACCGATGCCGAGTACATGGGAAAGCTCAAGGCCGCCGGCGTCAGGACGGTCAACTTCGAGGACGCAGGCGAGGGGGCCGCTTCGGCCGACCTCGTGATCAACGCCCTCTACGACCAGGCGGACAGCACGCCGCAGAGCCTGTGCGGCCCCGGCTACTTCTGCCTGCGCGACGAGTTTGCGGGCGCCAGGCGCAATCCCTTCCGCCCCGATCTCAAAACCCTGCTCATCACCTTCGGCGGCACGGATCAGCGCAACTGCACCAAGCGCGTGCTCGACATCGTCGAGCCCGTCTGCCGCGAGCGCGGCATAGCCGTGCGCGTGGTGGTCGGCCCCGGCTACGCCCACCGCTACGACATGGAAAGCCATGTCAAGGAGCTGAACAACCCCCTGGTGTCCTTCACCTGGGCCACCAACGTCATGAGCCGCATGATGGAGGGGGCGGATCTGTGCATCTGCTCGGCCGGACGCACGGTCTACGAGCTGGCCCACATGCGCATCCCCTCGCTCATCCTCGCCACCCACGAGCGCGAGGCCAGGCACACCTTCGCCAGGGCCGTCAACGGCTTCATCTTCATGGGCCTCATGGACGAGGTGGACGATGCCCAGATCAGGCGCTGCTTTACGAGCCTGCTCGACAACCGCCTGCGCGGCCGCCTGCACAGGCGCATGGCCAAGCTGGACTTTTCCGCCAACAAGCTCAAAGTCGTCGGCCTCATGCTCTCCCTGCTCGAGAAGGAGCAGGCCGGCGCCGGACAGGACGGCGAAGGCCTGACTGGGCAGGCAGGCAAGGAAGAGACGGAGGAACGCCCATGAAAACCGTCGCCATCATCCAGGCCCGCGTCGGATCGACCAGGCTCCCCATGAAGTCCCTGCTGACCCTGCGCGGCCGCGCCCTCATCGACTGGGTGGTGGAGCGCGTCTCCAGAGCCTCCCTGGTGGACGAGGTCGTCGTGGCCTGCCCGGACACCGAGCGCGATCTCGTGCTCGCCGAGCACCTTGCACGGCACCATGTCAACGTGGTGCCCGGTTCCGAGCAGGACGTGCTCGACCGCTTCGCCACGGCAGCCAAGGCCGTTGACGCCGGGCGCATCGTGCGCGTCTGCGCAGACAACCCCCTTATCTGGGGCGAGGCACTGGACAGGCTCGTGCGCGAGTTTGACAAAGGCGGCTGCGACTACTGCTACAACCACATTCCCCGTGGCAACCGCTGGCCGGACGGCCTCGGCGCGGAAATCGTGAGCCGGGAGCTCTTGGACAGCATCGCAGCCAAGGCCGCTGCGCCCTCCCAGCGCGAGCACTGCCTCAACTACATCTGGGACAACCAGACCCAGTTTGGCATCAGGACGTTTGATCCGGAGGAAGACTGGCTCTGCCGTCCCGACATCAAGCTTGACATCGACACGCCGGACGACTTCTGCCGCCTGGCGCGCCTGCCCCTCGAGATAGGCATGGACGCCCGCGCGATCGTCGATGCCGTCGATGCGGGGCTCCCCCGCTAGCATCAACCGGCGGCCCGACGCGGCGCCAGACCCATGCAGACCGCATGGCAAGGAAGGATACTCATGCCCGAAGCACAGGAAAAATTTCAGCAGGCCGTGAAGGACGCCTTGGCCGGCGTCATGTTTGAAAACTGGCTCCGCTTCTACTTCATCTCCGAAAGCGAAGACAAGGACGCCGAAGGCAACCCCAAGCTCGTTGTCCTGATCCCCGAGAAGGGCATGGAGAAGATCAAGCAGCTCTATCCCCGAATGGTCTCCATGGCCGAGGACGTAAACGGCAAGGAAGCCAGCTTCGCCACTTCCCAGAGCGCCGTGTGCACTTGGATTGCCTGCGAGGTCGACGGCAAGTCCGTCCAGCAGGGAACGAGCCAGGCCCTCGTGAACTCCAAGGCCTTCCAGACGGCCAGTACCCTCTTCAACATCTGGGTGCAGGCCTACGAGCAGCAGCTTGACCAGCAGTTCCTGGACTTCGGCCAGTGGGTCAAGCTTTTCGAGACATGGAGCGCCTCCGAGCAGGGCAGGGACATGGAGATGAAGATCGAGATGCAGGCGCCGACCGGCTCCAGCACGGTCCAGTAGCGCCGGCGGCTTTTTGCGCGGGCAAGCCCGCGCTGGGCGGCGTCTGCCGAGAGCTTTCTCCCGGCAGGCGCCGTGCCTTTTGCCGGGATCTGCGGACTTCTTTGGCCTGTGCGCGGGCGGAAGGAGTGCGGGCGGAAGGAGCCTATCCCTTGCCAAGGCAGAACATGGCGTAGAGAGGGACGGCGCGCACGCCATTCTCATTGCCGAAGTTCTTCAGTGAAAAGCGGTAGCAGATGTCGGGCCTGTACTTTTGCCTGAAGACGGAAAGGCTGCGCGAGCGGGTCCTGACCCCCTTCTTGATTTCAGCGCAGGCAAGGCTGGCGCCGAGCTGCAGGACAAAGTCGACTTCTGCCGTGGCGCCTTCCCAGTAGTAGAGCGGCTTGCCAAGGGCCGCCAGCTGCTGGGCCGCATAGTTCTCCGCAAGGGCGCCAAGAAAGGTGTTTCCCTGGTTGGCGAGCACGGTTTCGGCAGGCAGACGGGACTTCATGGTCAGCATGCCGACGTCCGACATGTACAGCTTGAAGGCCGACAGATTGGCATACGCTTCCAGCGGGATCTCGGCATGGTCGAGGCGCTTGCACTTGAGCACGACGCCTGCCTGCTCCAGCCAGTCGATGGCTGCGCCGAAAAGCGATGCCGAGCCGCCTTTCTTGACGACCTTGTACTGGAACTTCCTGTTCTCCTTGGCAAGCTGGGACGGCAGGGATTCGTAGCAGGCACGTATTTTGACTGCTTCGCTGGGGCTGGCATACTTCGCCATGTCGGCGATGTAGCTGTCGAGTATTTCCAGCTGCCGTGGCGCAACGTCGAGCAGGGAGCCGCGTTCCAGAAAGCGCCCTACTGCGGCAGGCATGCCTCCGGTCACGAGATATTCCAGATACAGCGAGGATGCCTTGGCATGGATCGCTTCAGGCAGCGGCTGCAGGGTCTGGAAATGCTCGCAGAGCAGAACGGCAAGCGTTTCCTCTCCCCGCGCCAGGAGATATTCGCTAAAGTCGAGCGGCTGGAGGCGGAGCAGATGCACCTTGCCGACAGGAAAGGAATAGTTTTTTCTGTTGATGGCAACGCCAAGGAGGCTCCCGGCCGCCGCCACGTGCAGCTCCGGCATCATCTCGCAGAAATACTTGAGGCTGGTCAACGCCCGTTCGCAGGACTGTATCTCGTCGAGGATCAGCAGCGTGGACCCGGGGACAATGCGCTCGCCGGCCGCAACTTCCAGTCTGCGGACGAGCTGCGCTGGGGCAATGTCGCCGCCAAATATGTCGTCGACGTTGAACAGGAGCTCCAGATTGACGTAGCAGACATTGCCGAAGCGGCGCTCTCCGAATTTGCGCAGAATGTAGGTCTTGCCAACTTGGCGGGCGCCGTTGAGGAGCAGGGGCTGGCGGGAGGGGCTGTCCTTCCAGCGTTCAAGCTGGGCTTCGATGCTGCGGTGGAAGGATTCGGACTGCATGGAGAAAGTCTCGCAGGTTTTTTTGTGTTGGAAAGTAGTGTGAAAACAGATTTTTTCGAAGTTAACGGCAGACCTCGTGCCACGCCGCAGAACAAGGCAATGGCGGGGCCGTTCAAGAGGAGAGGAGCCCACAGGGGGGCAACGGCGATGCTGCAGAAGCCTTTGCCAGGCTGGTCGAGCGCTGATCGCCTGTGCCGACACTACCCTGAAGGGAAGTTAGCTTCAAGAAAAAGACACATGGATCGATTTTTTCAAAGGTAAAAATGGCAAGCTTGCTGCTCTGCCCACAGGGTTCCCGGACCGAACTGCCGGGTCAGGAAGGCAGACGGGGGCGCTGCCTGCGCGATGCAAGCGGCGCGGCGCGTTCAGCGGCAGGCTCCATCGAAGGCGCCAAGCGCCGCTGCCAGGGAGGAAACAAGGCCCGTATAGCGTGGCGCAGAGGGTCGCGGAGCTTGAGATCTCCGTTCAGAGGCGGAGGCGAAGCGTTGCGCGGTGCGGTCCTGGGCAGGCTTGAGGTCTTGAGCGGGGCCGAAGGAAGGGCGCGGCGAGGCTTCTGCAGGAAACTCCCTGCAATCCCCGGGCCCCTGTCTTGAGATGCCCAGGGAACAGCTTGCCTGAGGCAAGGGGTGGCGTGGCCGCGGCGATCTGAAGCTTCCGGCCGCGGGCAGGCGTCAAGCGCACCGGATCGCCAAGGGAGGCCATTGGCGCATCGCCGATGCAGGGCTGGCCACGCGGCGCGGGTCCACTGGCAGTGCTGGCAAGGTGGCTGTCTTTGTGCTACCCCTGACAGTACCATGATAGAATACGAGAAACTGCTCAACGAGGCCCAATACAAGGCCGCCACCATGGCGGAAGTGCCGGCCCTCATCGTTGCGGGCGCTGGTTCGGGCAAGACGCGGACTATCGTCTATCGGCTCGCCTGGCTCATCGAGCACGGCGTGCTGCCCACCCAGATTCTTCTGCTTACCTTCACGCGCAAGGCGGCCCAGGAGATGATGCGCCGCGCAGGCGATCTCCTGCCGGGCGGCGTGGCGGGCCTTTCCGGCGGCACCTTCCACTCCTTCGCCTACAGCGTGCTGCGGCAGTACCGGCCGGCTTGGCTCGAGGACCGGCCCTTCACGGTCATGGACAGCGCAGACCAGCTGGGCGTGCTCAAGGAATGCAAGGACGCGCTGCTTCTCGGCAAGGGCGACAGGGCCTTCCCCAAGACCCAGGCCGTGATCGGGCTCATCAGCAAATGCCGCAACAAGGAGATGCGCCTTGAGGAGCTCCTCAAGATGGAGGGACCGCATCTGCTGGCCTACGAGCAGGACCTGCAGAAGCTGATGGACGCCTATGCCGAGTACAAGCGCGACAAGGCCGTGCTCGACTACGACGACCTCCTCTTTGAGCTGGAAGCGCTCCTCATGAGCGAGCCGGGCGTGGCCAGGAGTCTCAGGGCGCACTACCGGGCCATTCTCGTGGACGAGTACCAGGACACCAATCTCGTGCAGGCGAGGCTTGTCCGCATCCTCTCGGGCATCGACGAGGGCGAGGCCGGCCCCGTCATGGTCGTGGGCGACGAGGCCCAGTCCATCTACTCCTTCCGCGGCGCCACGGTGAGCAACATTCTTGACTTTCCCCATCTTTTCCCCGGCGCCGCAGTGGTCACCCTCGAGCAGAACTACCGCTCCACCAGGCCCATTCTCAACGTGGCCAACTGCGTTCTTTCGCATGCGGCCGAAGGCTACAGGAAGCGTCTCTTCACCGAGCGGCAGGACGGAGAGCCTGTCCGCCTGAAGCAGTGCATTTCCGACAAGTCCCAGGCCGAAGCCGTGGCCAAGCGCATTGAGCGCCTGCTCGAGACCTATCCGCCCGACGAGATAGCCGTGCTCTTCCGCTCAGGCTACCAGTCCTACCAGCTCGAGATGCAGCTCAACCAGCGGGGCGTCAAGTACCGCAAGTACGGCGGTCTCAAATACACCGAAGCCGCCCACGTCAAGGACGTCATCGCCTACCTCAAGCTCGTCATCAACCCCATGGACTATCCGTCCTTCCTGAGGCTGGCGGCCCTCTTCCGCGGCATAGGCCCCAAAACGAGCCAGCGCATCTATGCGAGCCTCGGCGCAGGCGATGCCAAGGCGCTAGCCCGTCTGCGCAAGAAGCATGCAGAGCTCTTCCAGGAACTCGACTTTCTGAACGGCATCAGGGGACGGCTGAAGTCTTCGCCGTCCACGCTGGTTGGGGAGGTGGTCGAGCAGTATGATCCACTGCTCAAGCGCCTCTACCCGGAAAACTACCCCAAGCGGCGCACTGACCTGGATGAGGTGCGGAGCATGGCCGCAGGCTATGGCGATCTGGACCTCTTTCTGGCGGACCTCATGCTGGAGTCCCCCGAAGAGGACGAGCGCGAGCAGGGGCGCGTCGTGCTCTCCACCATCCACTCGGCCAAGGGGCTGGAATGGAACGCCGTCCTGCTCATCGATCTCGCAGAGAACCGCTTCCCGACGAGGTACAGCCTCTACCGCGACGATCTCTACGAGGAGGAGCGCAGGCTCATGTACGTGGCCTGCACGCGCGCCAGGGATGTGCTGGAGCTCTATGCGCCGGCATCGCTTTTCGACCGCACCTCCGGCGGCTCCATGCCGGCCGAACTGAGCCCCTTTCTTCAGGAGCTGGATCCCTCCCTGGTCGAGCAGTGGAGCGAGGGCTACGGCGGGCGCTTCGCCAAGCGAAATGTGCTCGGCCGGGGCCGTGCGCCGGGCGTTGGGGGCTTTGCCGCGCCCGCTGGGACGAAGCGCATGGCGCAGGCTGGCCGGGGCGAGGGCTCCCAGCTGCCTGCCTGGGACGAAGACGGCAGGATGCCCGAACGAAGCAAGCCTCTTGCCGTGGACGAACTGCAGGCTGTCGCGGGCGGCGATTCCGCAGACGCTTCGGGCACGCCGGCCAACGAGGTCTTCGAGGACATCGCGAAGGGGAAGATTTCCCGCTGCCGCCACCGCATGTTCGGCAGGGGCAAGATTCTCGGCGTGTCCGGCACTGACAAGATAGTTGCGGACTTCCCCGGCTACGGCGTCAAGACCATCGTGGCTTCGTACCTTCTTGTGGAGGGCAAGTAGCATGGCACACTCCCTCAAAATTGCTTCTGAAGACAGCATCCTCAACCTGCTTGGCAAATACTTTCCGCTCAGCCATCCGGCGCTGGTTCTGGGGAGGGGCGACGACTGCGCCCTGCTCAAGGGGGGGGCTCCGTTAAGCGTGAGCACGGATCTCTTCCTCGAGGACGTGCATTTTCGAAGAAGCTACTTCACGCCCGAGGAAATCGGGCACAAGGCTCTGGCCTGCAACATCAGCGACCTGGCGGCCTGCGGCACGCGCCCCAAGGTCTTTACGCTCTGCCTGGGACTGCCTTCAGACATTGATGCCGCGTGGCTTGAAGAGTTCTTCGGCGGCATGGGCTCCCTGGCGGCCAAGTACGGCATGGGCCTTGCCGGCGGCGACATTTCGGCGAGCGACAAGCTCAGCATCGCTGTCACGGTGTTCGGCGAGCCGGTGGGCGAGGGAGGCTTCCTGTCCCGTGGCGGCTCAGTGCCTGGCGACACCATCTTCGTGGTCGGCAGCATCGGCCTTGCCCGCATAGGCCTGCTCGAGATGGAGGCCTGCGGCAGAGAGGCGTTTGCCCGCTATCCCAAGGCCTGCCTGGCTCACGTGAAGCCCGAGCCCCAGGTTGATGCCGGGCTCATGCTGGCGCGGGCAGGCCTCAACGCCCGGCCTCCGGCGCTTATGGATCTCTCCGACGGCATGGCCCGCGATCTGCCGCGGCTGCTCGGCCTCACGGGCGAGCTCGGCACGGCATCCACCATTGGCGGCCAGGGCATAGGCGCGGAGCTTCTGTTGCCCGCGGGGCTGCTCCATGCGGAACTGGTCCAGTGGTGTCGGGAGAACGGCCGCAATCCCGTGCACGAAGCCTTCTTCGGCGGCGAGGAGTATGCCCTGCTCGGCGCCTGCG
>ODAI013079450.1_pt1 | contig 24104 bp, 23 predicted proteins | sample 1539321 | NCBI WGS metagenome assembly ODAI01 (sample SAMN02144231, study PRJEB22623) | gut metagenome | biome: sheep rumen | host: Ovis aries | place: New Zealand | reverse complement strand
GCATAAAGTCTGTTCATTTCATCTGACACCTTCTTCAATGCAGCAAGTGCCTGTTTGGTGTTGAATATAAGTTCTGGCTTTATGTTTATCCTCTGCACAACGGTGTACACGTTCCTTATATTGGCAAGGTTCTCTTTTATTTTCTTCAACTCCTTATCAATCGCCTGCCAGAACTCCGCATCGCTTATGGAGTTTTTGAATATGGTCTGGAACTTTGCAATAAGTTTTTTGCGGGGGTCATTGGGGTCGGTGATGGACGTGTAGAGTTTCTGCCATGACTTGTCAAAATCCCTAATGGCGGGAGTCGGGTCGGAACGGAAATCTTTGAAAATATTTTTAGCTATATCTCTTATCGCAAATTTCAATTCATGGTCAGCGGTGGAGTTGATGAGTTTGTTGGATATCGCATAAAAACGACTTTCAATATCGGCGACAGCATTATCATCCACGTTATTAGGATCAACGCTTCCTTCATCAAAAGCCTGCTTAATCGCCTCGGAAAGATTGGCCTTCATGATCACCTCATACATCCTCTCCCTAATCTGCGGTGACACGCTATCGTCAGGAAGATTGGCAAGAATAAGGTTGACGAAATACTCCTGCAATTCAGCATCTTTGACCTCTGAGCCTTCCGTGTTGAATAGGCCGTTGACGGCTTTCTCGAAGTATTGCATACTTCCCTCCATATCTTTAGGGTCAAACCCGCTGGCTATAACAGCAGCCACATCTTTGACCTTGTTCTTCACACCGTCATAGTCTCCCATCAGGTCTTTTAGTGATTTTCTGAAATCGTTCAACGCTGAATTGTTGCTGGTAAGCGACTTAAACTGCGACTCATTTATTCTCAAGGCGAACGATGCCATGAAATCCTCAAACTCTATACCAGATATTTTCCAACTTTCGTACACGTTTGGGAGCTTATTTTTCAACGCAGCCTCTATCTCCTCGCTGTCCAGAATTATACGCGCCTTGAGGTTGCTGAAGTCCTGGTCGGTCTGGTGCATCTTCTCGGTAAGGGTCGACCACTTATCACTAATCGGGTTGTACCAGGTGCCATCGTACCCCGTGTCTCTGTTTGCACTCTGTATAGCCCCTACCCGCTTCTCGTAAATCTCGTTGCCTCTCCGTACACTCTCGACATCTGAAATCATTCCCTTTATAATCTCTGCTTCATCTCCCATCTGCTTGATGTCGAACATGTGCCCCTTGTACAATGGGTCGTGTTTCTGCATTATCTCATCAAGTTCCTGGAAGGTGGCCTCAAATCCATTGGTATCAAGCGCAGCCTTGTTGAAATTTCCCTTATTGTCGTATAGGCCGCTCTTTATCGGATTGAGGCTTGAGTTGATATTTTCGACATCCTCTCTGGCAATCCTCTTCTCGTTCTCGGTGGTGTGTTCCATCGCAGTTTTCAACTCATTGGACTTGTTTACCAACGCCGTGATTCCTGCGATGGCGGCGCCAATCCACACCATGGGGTTGGTGGCGATTGACACAAACCCAGCACGCATGGTAGCGAAAAATCCATTCGCACTGACTTTCAACCGCTCGAAAGCAAGACCCCATTGACCCTGCATGCGTGTCAATGTTTTTGTGCTGTTCGCCATCGCAGTGAGTCTTGTTATATTGTCCTGATAGGCCTTACCCAGACCCTGTTGGGTAAGAATCTCTCTCCTGGCATCAAAAGCGACGTTTGAATACAATGCAGAACGTATTTTCTGGAAACGGCTCATTTCGCTGTCGTTTATGCCTCGAGCATAGTCCATCCCCAGCATCACCCTTCTGTTTCTACTGAAGAACATATCATTGCCCCTTATTGTGCCCTGATCACCTTGCAATGCCGCTAAATGTTGTGCATTTATTCGGTCTCTCAACTGTGTAAGCATTGCGGCCCTATGGCCCGCCAAACTCTTGCCAAATGCCAATGACGCTACTTTCGCAGCCACCAATGCCGCCGTGACGCTCTTGATGAGCGCACCCCATGTGCGCCAGTTCTCCATCATGGAGTTCATGGCATCGACACCGCCTGTGAGCAATTCCATATATTTCTTGCCGATGTCATCAAGCATGATGTTGTAGTTGTTGCGCAGGTTTCGCAACTTACCACCAAGAGTCTCATACTGGCGCAACTGCATATTGTAGAATTTTCCACCCTTACTGGTAAGATTCTCAATCGCTTCCTCCACATCCTCGAAACCAATCTCACGCTTGGTGATTTTCTTGAAAATGTCGGCATTGGTGACACGCTCGTCAGAACCAGCACGCTTGTAACGCTCATTGTACAGCTTCGCAATCTCACCCGTGATGTTGATACCCGCAGTCTCAAACTGACGGCGCTGGATACCGCTCAGTACACCCGCCGACTTGACATGACCATACGCCAAGATGAGTCGCTGAACATCAACATTAAGGCCAGCACCAAGGTCTGAAAGCGACTTCATGGTACCATACAGGTCTTTTGTCTCGACACCGAACGCCGCCAACTGACGGGTGCTCTTCAACATATCCTGGAAGGTGTACGGTGACATCTGCGACAGACCCTTGATGTTATTGAACAGCTCCTGAGCCTGACCGGCAGAACCGATGATGACCTCAAGTGATTTCTGCTGCAACTCCAACTCACCAGTGATGTTGGCTATCTCCTTGATGAAACTTGTCGCACCCCACACGCTGAGATACTGCGCCGCCATCGAGCGGAGATCACCAAGCACCTGGCTCTGGTGCTGCGCCTTACCCGTGGCACTCGCTATGGCCTGCTCCATGCGGCGCTGCGACTCTGCGACCTGATTGGCGGTCCGAGAGGCAGCTTCCTGGTCCTGCGACAGCCGTGCCAGTGTGCCACTCATATTCTGCGACGAGTAACTACCCATCGCATTCTTGATGATGCCAATATCTCGGCCACGTTCCTTTGCCTGCTCAAGGACAGCGATAAGGCGCTGGATGTCATTGATAGCCTGATCAATGCCCCTAATCTTAATGTTGGGAGATTTAGCCTGGATGGCCTCTATCTCTTTCATCGCAGCTTTCAAGCGATTTATCTCGCTGGTAGCCTGCCTGCGGTTGCTTGCGATGGTGGCTCTTTCCTGCTCCCTTATGCGTTTCTCGTTCTCCTTTATACCTCTCGACACCGCATCGGCAGCACTCTTAGCCATACTATTGGCTCTGGCAAGCTCTCCGCTATCCAAAAACTGCCTGTAATTCAGGCCCTTTGATGTGGAATTCCCTTGAGCGATGCTAACCAGCTCGTTTCTTACCTTTTCAAGCTCATGCCATGCGTCTGTCGCCCTGTCCCTTAAATCCGTCAACCCTTGGGCGTTTGCGGTTCTCGCAAGAACGGCAAGTTCCTGCATCTTGTTGATAGTGGTATCAAGCGCTGTACTTGCTTTGCTGCTGTCGGTCAGACGTTTCTCTCCCTCGGCAATTTTCTTGTAAATGGCGTCCAGGTCGCTGCGCCACGCCTTCATCTGGTCGCTGTTGGTAAAGCCGACCAGAGTGTTGGGCGATTGGGTCTTGAGCATCGCCTCAAGGTTCGATTTGACCTGCATAAGCCTTGCCATCTCTGACTGAATCTGCCCGAAAAATCCCGACATATTGACATTCGGGTTTATATTGGCACGACTCCTTAATTGGTTCAGCGCCTCATTGAGTTTGGTGTACTGAGCGGTAATGTCGGTTATCTCTTTCTTTATAGCTCCATTGGCTTTCGTCAGTGCCTCGGCATCCTTCAACTGCTGCTTGGATGCGGCAATCTCGGCGGCATCCCTGCGCTCTTGCGCCTTGATGCGCTCACCGGCAGCCTTATCAATTGCCTTGTTCGCCTCGTTAGCACGTTTGACAACGTCCTTGAAGTAGTCGTTGAAATAGGTAGACTGCACCATCTTGGTGCCATTACTTGTAAGGGCACTCTGCAAGTCTTTTATTTCCTGTTTAAGTTTGCCTTGGCCAGGGACGCGGTTTAACCCATCTAACTCGGTTTTCAAACGGCGCACAGCATTGGACACCTCGTCGACAGCCTTTCCTTGGTTTGTCATCTCTTTAAGGGTAGACGCGCCTCCTACTACCGCCCATAAGTCTTTAACCTTGGAGTTGTCTTTCCCAGATGCTATATTTGACATTGCATCCCTCAACCTCTCTGCCTGTGTAATTAAAGAGGATAAATTTCCTGTGTCGTGGCCCAAACCAAAGCCTGCATTGAGACGTTTCTGTGCCTGTGTTATAGCGGCATCGAGCTCCTGGTACCTTTTCTTCGCATCCTCGATGTTCTTCATCTCGGACATGCTGCCGCTCTGCGTGGTGCCGATAAGTTTCTCTTTCTTCCCTCCAGTGGAGGTCTCCTGTGCCTTGTCAAGCTCGGCGAGTTTGGCGATGGTCTTGTCAATCGCCTCGTTTATTCTCGTCATGTTGTTGACGATGCCGTTGCTGATGTTGCTGCCGATATTGTTGCCGAGAGCGTTTATCTCATTCGACATTGACTTGAGCGCGGTGGACGTGGCGCTCAACTGCTCGCGTATCTCCACTAACGCTCGAAGCATTCCAGAGAACTTACCGTCCCCCATATTAGAAAGAGATCTCTCAATGTTCTTGATGCTCTCAATGACCTTATTGAGATTATTCTCGTCCACCACCTTGGCGGGTTTCAACCCACTGAGGGCCTTCTCTAAACCCGATATGTTGACATTCTCAGCCTTCAAATGGAAAGTGAGATTGTTGAGCTTCCCCTGAAGCTGACGCACGAGGCCCTGGATGTTGTGCTGGGCATCCTCGTAGAACTTCACATAAAAACTTAATGCGTTGCTATTTGCCATCTCTGTCGTTTTCTTTTATGTTGGCTCCTCCCTTGCCGCCAAGGAACGTGTCTAAATTCACCTTTCTCGCTCTCTTGCGCTCGAGCCACCGCTCGTAATCGCGCTGTATCTTCTCGGGGTCGCTCTTGAAACCGGGGTCTCCGGGTTTCTTCTTCTCCCTCGCCTTGTAGGCCACAAACGGAGCGTCGGCGGTCATAAGCTCTATCTGTGCCTTTGTGTGCCCCCACATGTATTCCCACATCGGGACTCTTGCCAGCCCGAACAGGAAATACCTCGGGGCGACTAGCCATTGCCGCTTTTCTGCTGAGGCGAAGGCTGCGCCGTACTGAGTTCGCGAAGGATACGTTCGGCTTCCCTCGTCCTCATCATCATCAGTGTATCCTTTGCCTCTGTCAGTGACATGATAGTCACGCAGAACTGCTGTAGCGGCACTTTTTTTTTACCCGTCTCGAGTACCTCTTTCAAGTCCTCGTCATCGTACTGGCGGATATAGTAGAACCATCGCCACAAAAACCAATACTTGAATTTCAGTTTCCAATACCCGTCAAGGATATATATGGCGGCGGCCTTGCAGCAGAGCTTTGACGACTCTGCTATGTCTTTTAATAGGTCCTCACCGGATGAGCCCTCTTCCGTCCCAGGGGAGAGAAGCAGGATTTGGGACAGCTTTCTTATCTGCCCGTTCTTCGCCCACCGCAGTTTGTATGCTTTCTTGCGTATATGCACCACAGTCGCGCTGTTGTCGCGCAGTGACGCATACTCTTTCTGTTGTTCTTGGTCCGGCTGTCTCACGTCCGGCTCTTTGTTCTTCTTTGCCATAGTCTTTGAATTTTAAAGGGGTGGTGGCTTTCGTGTTCCACCACCCCCTGCTCAGGAATCTTCTTTTCTCTACGTGTTGCCTTCGTGTGGCGAATAGTTTGGAGTGACAGTCACCTGGATGGAACCCGTCACATCTTCTATCAGGATTTCTCCCGTAGACGGGTCGAACGACTGCGTTGTCACATTCTCGCCACCCATAGCAACCGTGCATTCAAGCGCCACCTTCGACGCATCGGCCCCGCTTTCCACTGGGTCGGTCTCGCTTGGACCCGACGCCCCGCCGCCGACATTGAATCCGGTCAGGGCATTGGCTCTCATAAACTCATAACCGCTATCTGGCGTCAATGTGTTACGATACTCTCCACTCACCACCGTAGCAGTATTGCTGGCGGTGCAGTGCGAGAGGCTCAGTGTTACGCTGTAATTTCCGTCAATAAACTCCTCTCTCCCCTTGCGGGGTTAGTCACCAACGGTCTCGAGGATAGCCAGAGACTCAGCATCGGCAGCCTCAGCGACAGTGCCGGTAAGGTTAACCACAAATGGAGTGTCCTCGCCGTTGAACTCTGGAGAAGCGAGCAACTTAGCCTTCTTGATGAACAGGGCCTTATCCTCGGTGTCGTTGATGATGAGCAGACCGATATTAACAGCCTTCTGAGGCCAGCCGAAGCCCTTGCCTGAGATGGTCATGGTGCCGTCAGCCTTGGGAATACCAGTCACCGATACGTTGGTGGTCGAGCCGCCACCATACACGAGGTTGAGCACCGCCTCGTCGTTGGTTGGAATCTGGAGGGTGATTTCTACATCACCAGGGGTCATGTGCGATGTCCAGGGGGCGGTAAGGCCATGCACACGGAACTGTGTGGTCGATGGGCTGCCGCCAGTGATGTTCACACCACCACTCTCCGATACTGGGAGCTCTACTGCGTTCGCTACACTGTAAGAGTCGCCGGTCTTGGTGAAGCCGCCGGCCACTGCATAAACTGCGGAGATGCCGTCAAAAACATGCTCCTGCATTTCTGTTTTCTTCTTGATAGCCATAATCTATATATGTTTATAAATTTGTTATTGAATTAATTCTTGTTCTGATTGTGAATGTTATTGTAGTGACCTGGAAACCATACTCATCAGCACCTCTGAGCAGCACCGTCGGGTTTATGCACTCGCACACATCGTCTTTATAGGGGAACACCCCGAAGACCTTACGCACAAGTGTAGTCTGTTTGTCTATGTTCGGTGTGCCGTCATTCTTGGCACGGAAGAACAGATATATCACGCACTGGGTGCGGTAGCGGAAGTCGTCATTGCCGACAAAGGGACGGCGAAGCGAGACAGGGAAATCCACCACAGCGAAAGCATCCGATTTGGGGGCCTCCTTGGGTCGGTCCATGAGGTATGCCTTCACTCCACAGTCCTTGAGCATCTTCACGACGCTGCCGAACATCTGATATGTCGCTGTCACGTTTGCCATCACTGTATCGCGCTATGTGTGTGCATCTGCACCCATTCCACCGTCTGCATGTAACCCGTCGTGCGACGCTGCGTCTCGACGAAAGAGGCGTATTCCGTGGTGTAGCCGACGACAATCTGGAATATTGCCTTGGGGTCGGGTTTATAACTCCTAATGAACCTTTTCGCATCCTCATTTCCCAGTCGCATGCCCGCCACCAGCTCAGGTTCATAATATGAGCTTGGTCTGGTCTGGTCATAGTCTAATCCGTGCTTGCTGCTCTCCGAGAAATAATAACTAAGCGGATATGTCATCTTCTTCCTTATCGGTGGCTCGGCCAGGCCCTCTTGAGCCGGCGTCATAAAAACAACCAGCTCGCCTTGACGGAACAGGCCCACCACGATTGAGTTGATGAGGTTTCCCGTGAAGTTGTGAGCGTCTTTTTCAGCACTGCGGGAGTCCACAGCCTTTATCAAAATGCGCTCGCAGTGCTTGATGAGCTTCTTCTCAAGCAAGTCGTACTGCTCTTTCTGGAACTTCTCAAGCCCCACTCTCAATATCTCAAGATTACTCCCTGACATACTCCCAAAGCAGATGTGTCCCTAAATTGCCTGGCATCTTGTCTTTGACGATGCCGTACTCGCAATGCGACCCTTTGCACACACAGATGCTGTCGCCCTCAAGGGGTATAGGACATCCCTCGCCCCACTCCTGCTGCCGCACAGGCAGCGAGAGCTTGCGCACCGAATAGACAACCTCACCCCTCTGGTTGGTGGTGTGGTTGTCGAAACTGCGGCACTTGCCCTCATAGATGACAACATCCTCGGTGGTGTCTACCATCGGGTCATCACTCTGCTGCGGACGTGTTATCTTGCAGTGGTGCGGGAAACGGGGGTTGTCGATATACTCTACCATGATGTGCGTCGTGATCCTGTCCTGTAACGTATATTCCTGATGCCGCCTGTACGCATGCCCCACTCGCCGCCTCCGACGGCGGGCAGGCCGTACAGCTTGAAGATGGCGTTGGCGCGGCGCACCCACTCCCTTATCTGCCAGGCCGAATAGGTCGTGCCGCCGCCGCTCTGGCTCCAGTCGCCGTCACTCTCGGCCCATCGGGACGAGGTGGTGGGACTGTTGGAGAGCGCTATGTAAGCGTAGGCAAGCGCAAGGTCTTTCTGCCTGTCGGTAAGCTCGTCGATGTACGACGCCATATCCTCAATGCCGGCATCGACACAGATTGACCGCAAGGCGGACTCAGGAAGCTCTATTCCCTGAATCTTGCCTTGCAGATAATCTTTTATGGTGCTCTCGGTGCTCATGAGTGGCCTCCTGATTCACTTTATTGCTTAGCGCGGATTTGCACTCTTGCATAGTCACGCATGTTGCGGAACACGGGACCGGCATAGAGCTCGAACTCCACGGTGTTGTGGATAGGATTCTCGTGCCAGGTGCTCAACACAGCGATGCGGTCCTCAACGAGTGAGTACATGGTGCTCTCCGAGATGCCGCCGTAACGCTGACGGTCAACCCAGATGCTGTTAGTGCACTTGATGCTGAACATCTTCTCGTTGGCGTTGAAAGCGACCATATAGAATGGGCTGAACGCTGGGGCGTCCTCAACAGGCTTGCCGTCTTCCTCATGTACCGACTTGAAGTCGATGGGGAGGAACATCCATACGCCACGGTCATGCAAGAACTCTGCAATCTCACGGCGAGTGGGGATGAAGTTGGCGGTTGTGGCGGGGTTCAGGCCTGGACGCCATGCGATGTACGCATTGAGCACTGCGGGGTGCTCGAGGATGGCGTCAAGGGTGTCGACATTGACCATCCATGCGTTCACGTTGCGGCCCTGGGTCGAGGTGAGGGTGCGCTGCATGGCGATGAGGTCTTGAATGACGGTGGCATTCGCGTTGGGGTTGCCCGCATTGTCAAACCACATCGGGTCAGTGGTGAAGAACTGGTTCTGGTCAAAATCGAATGTGAAGTCATACTTCACACCATCCACGCTGGCCTCGTGAATCTCGCTGGTAGAGGCGAGCTCCATACACATGTGGGTAAGCTCGTTGTGGATACCGCCAAGGATGGCGCTGGAATTGGTCAGCAGCGAGTCGTAGATGAGCTCCTGCATGTCACGTCCGGTGTTGTTGCGGGCGTCACGGAGCAGGAACATATCGTCCTCGCTCATGGTATAGCCGTGGCCCATCTTGGGGGTCGAGCCCGAATAGAACTTCCATCCCGAGGTGTTGCGCATAGGCTTCAGACCATGGGTCGAAAGCAACGAGGCACGCGCCATGATGGGGGTTGTCTTATGACCCTGCGACCAGATCTTGCTGTCGCTGGGGGTGTCCCAATCAGCGAGCATACGCCATTGGGCATTAGCCGAATTGAGGCTGTTGTACTTACGGTTCGCCTCATTGACGATGACGCTGAAATTGCTGCGGTCAACGTAACGGCGAAGGTCGTACATGCTGTAAATGTCTTTACTTCTTGTCGATGGCATAATACACTCCTTTCTTATTTACGGTTACTGAATGTTAGTTTGTGGCCATTTGCCTGCACAGCGGCCTTGAGGGCATCGTTGTAGGGAGGCATACGGCGCTCAAGCAATGGACGGTCATTACCAATCATGCCGTCACCGTCAACAGAGATGGCGTTCTCGTCACGCACCACGTCATAAGGAGTGATGGCGTTGGGGAGAACCTTAATCCTGTGGGTGGTAGCGTCAAGCGCGACGATGATTCCGTTGGCAGTGATGCTGGCAACCTCATGGTCAAGGGTGATTGAACTGCCGTCAACAGCGGTGACGGTGGCATAAGCCTCAGTGGCCTTGGTGAGGTCATCCTGCAACATGCCGACAACATCACCGGGCTTGAAAGCGCACTGGTCGAAACCGTAACTCTCAAGAGTGATAACTGCACCCTGACGGCTTTTCACCTTCGCAGTGATGACAGGTGTGATGGTGCGGTTGGCCTCATCACAGTAAACGGGGGTGCCGCAAGGCAGCACAGCCCCGGCAGGGGGGAGGTCATCAAGGCTGTAGTTGAAACCGCCGACAAGCAACTGGGGATGCCCCTCGAAAACCACGAGAGCGCCACCGAACTTGTTGTGCTGACCCTTGATGATCTGATTGAATGTTCCTGTGTAATTAATCATTTCTTCTCAGTTTTTAATTATTCTTGAATGTTCGTTCTCCCTACATCATCTTCTCACGCAACGCCCTGGCGTCCTCAGCCTGCCGCTCAGCATCCTTCTGCTGACGCTTGATGTAATCCTGGAAGCTGTTGTCTGTGCTCTCCCCGTTGCCGCCACCAACAAAAGGCTTCACGCCGGGAGCGAACTTCGGGAAATAGAACTCATACCTCTTCTTGGCCTCGGCGAGAAGGTCCGCATAAGCCGACTCTTTGCCGAAATCCACATCACGCAAGGCGAGATCCACAATGAAAGGCACGTCATAGCGTTCCTTGATGCGGTCGTCCTCAAGACCCACGAGCTCGCTTTTTACACGCCCGCGCAGGTCCTCGACACGCTCCTGCTGACGCTTGGTGTTGTAGTCGTTGATGAATGTGTTGAAACTGTCGGTGAGCTTGCCAATGGCTCCATCTTTACCAGTGAGCCCCTCAAGCATCGCGGTCATCTTCTGTTCTATCAGAGTGTTGATGTCGTCATGGCTGCCTTTTGTGGCAGCAGGGTCTGGCTCCTTGGGGTCCGGCTTCGCCATCTGCGCCTTCAATGCCGCAACCGCGTCTTTCACGGCTTGGTCTTTCTCGGCCTCGAAACGCGCCTTCTCGCTCTTGATGCCCTCGGCAATATCGTGACGGCTCTGGCCAATGAAGGACTTGAGCATCGCCACAGGTATCGCGTATGTGTCCTCGGTGACTTTATCGTCCTCGGCGAACATAGGCATCAGCGGCTCAATGATAGTCTCAATACTGCGACGGGAAATCGCATTGAAATCGGGTTCTCCGATGCGCTCCTTGAGAGCGTTGATTAGGGATTCTTTCTCCATGTCGTAAATTCCTTTTTAAGTTGTTCAAATGTATGGGGTTTCCATACCAATTCCTTTTTATCGCCACAAAGATAAGATAAAAAACCGAAAAAAACAACTTTTTTTAAAAAAACGTAGGTAAATATTTGACATATCAAGAAAAATGATTAACTTTGCAGTCGAAAGTGAGAATCGGATAAACCTTTTTAGGTAAAACGCACATACTCATAACATCATACTTTGGAATCCCCTGCGACAACTTTCATCCGATTCACACGTCGCGGGGGTATTTTTTTAAAAAGACATGCAAGTAAGACGCAGCATATTCAGTCACATCAAAGGGAGCCCTAAACAACAAAAGGCCCTTTCCCTTTGCCTGTTGTTGAAATACAGGTGCGGCCGGAACTCCACAATAAAAGACTGGACCTACAACAAACTGCACAACATCACCAGCATGTCAGCGACTACACTGAGGAAGCTCCTCCCCATTCTCATCAAGAACGGGTGGGTGCATTTCTCAGGAAAGAACAATCAACACTTGGTCGTGGGCAGAAACGCGTCACACAACAAAGCACGCAACATCCGCGTCGACATCTTCTACTTCGACTCTTTCAAGAAACTCTATAACTCAGTGAGGGCCCTCGTCGCTCTCGCCGTGCAACACCGCAAGGACTTCATACGACACACGATTCAGACTTGCCACAACCCCAAGGACAACAAGGAACTGAAAAGGGCAAGGAAACACATGAAACGTCTTGTCAGAATGGGCGTCCTTAAAGGAATGGACGACGAGTACAACGAACTCGGCCTGAGCTACAGCCGTATCGCACAAGAGACTGGGAACTGTATCCGAACAGCACAGAGAATAATCAAATTCGCCATCATCGCCGGATGGTGCAGTAAGAAACAGAAGAAGACATTCTATCAACTGAAAGGCATATCATTCAGGGAAGGATATGGTCTGTTCACTTACGCATCAAAGGACTATATCGTAATCATGGGAGCGAACAGATATTCTCTCAAGGAAGATGTTTCCAACTGTCTTGGTATGGTATTTTAATAGTTGGTAAAAAGTGAAGACTAACAAAATCATATACACATCACTCGATGGTTTCACGACGGATTTAGCAATCGTGAGACCTTTCACTGCGTTACCCGAGTCAACACAGGAAAGGATAACGGAGTTCGCTGTGACACACCTGTCGCGGCGCACAGAGTCGGAGAGGAAAGCGGCAGATGAATTGAGACGCTCGTTTCCCATGATGGAAGAACAGGTGTTCTTCAAGATCGGGTTCTGCTCTTATTTTTTGGATTTCTATATACCAGAGCACAATGTCGCCGTGGAAATTGATGGAGGATACCACTCACGCAGAGTGAACACGGATATTGCGAGGGACAGGGCATTCGGAAGCATCGGCATAAAGACGATAAGGATAAAGGCCGATAGGGTAATGGATGGCCATCTGCTCACCGATTTCTACGAGGGGCTTAGAGCGCCCATGAAGAAGCGCAAGTTCGTCTGCACAAGGAAACGCGCGGCGGGGAAGGCAAGAAAGGGCCGAAAACACACGGAATAAACCGATAAATTGGTCTCTGAAAGGTAAATTTACCGTAAAAAAGTCTGATTTCTCGGTTTTTATTTGTATATTTGCAACAATAAAAAGGAATTTACTTTTGAAGGAATGGATTTCTCTAAGACGACAAACGGGCTTCCGCTCGTGCCGTTCTCCGAGGTGCAGAAGCAAAGGGGACGCTTCATGAGCGGCGAAGTCCATGACTACATAGCACAGGAGGGAGGACAGGTCAACTCCCTGCGCGCTGACGCCGACATCGTTATCTCGGGAGGTAACCGTGGCGGCGGTAAGGCCAACACCTATAACACCGACATCATCACCCCGGACGGGGTAGTGAAGATGGGTGAGCTGAAGGTGGGGGACAAAATCTGCACCCCTTATGAGGGGATACAGACCGTTCAGGCTATCTTTGAGCAGGGAAAGCAGACAGTGTACAAGTTCCATTTCGATGACGGCACACATGTCACTGTGATGCCTGAGCACCGCTTCATGGCACGTTTCGGGAGCGGTAAGGAGTTCAAGGTGATGACGGGAGCGGAGATAATGGAGAGATACAGGCTGGGGATGGAATACCCGAACAGCCTCAAGAGGACCAATAAGTATGGGGATGTGTTCTCACCGAGGGTGCTTGCGGAAATCCCCGTATGTGGTGCGGTGGAGCTGAGAGAGGACATCAAGTGCGAGGACCTGCCAATGCACCCCTACGTGCTCGGGGTTATCACGGCGAGAGGGCAGCTTGCGATGACGAGCAATGGCGCCACGATAGCGCATTTCAATCCAGATGCGAGGAGCAAGGTGTTTAGCTTGGGTTATGTGTGGAAATACTACAGCAACGGGGCGAGCAAGCTCTTCGGCTATACACAGGAACAGAGAGACATACTTTCAAGGCACAGGCCATCTGGCTGTGTGCCGAACTGGAGAATACCGCAGAAATATATGCTCGCGTCAATAGAGGCGAGATGGGAATATGTGCGAGGCGTGATGGATGTGGGGGCGAACTTCTACAAAGAGAGCCCCACAATCGTGATGTACAACAAAGAGTACCTTGAGGACCTCGCATGGATGATGCGCTCGCTCGGCGTGAAATGCAGGATAGAGCAGCAGGATCAGAACGACAACTTCAAGCTGAGGATGAAGGCTCCGGATGACGCGATGCTGTTCTACTCAAGAGAACGGCAGAACAGAGTCATGTATAACGCCGAAATTCCTGATTCGTCGCTATCTCCCGAATGCCTCACAAAGCATATATTATATATAACAAGGTGCGACAGGAAGCAGTATTGCCGGTGTATACAGGTGAGCGGCAACGACCACCTGTACCTCTCCGATGCGTTCACGGTGAACCATAACACGGTGATGCTGCTGATGTACCCGATGTACAACATCAATAACCCGAACTTCGATGGAGTGATACTGCGTAAGGAGAGGGATGACCTCACGAATATCGTCAGGGAATCCGACAAGCTCTACGGGGAGAAAGGAGTGTACAACCGCTCAGCACAGTTGATGCAGTGGATTTTCCGCTCTGGGGCACAGATGAAGTTCACCTACTACACAGGGGCCTATGACGATTTCACGGACCGATTCCAGGGACGTCAGTATGCCTATATCGGGGTCGACGAGATTACGCAGATAGAATGGGAGAAGTTCAAATATCTGCTCACCACAAACCGTAATGGCGCCCATATCCGGAACCGTTTCCTCGGCACATGCAACCCTGACCCCGACTCGTGGGTGCGCACGTTTATCGACTGGTGGATAGGGAAAGACGGATACCCGATACCCGAGCGCAACGGGGTGGTGCGATACTGCTTCATGGGTGGCGACAGGCCGGAGGAGATAACGTGGGGGAACACGCGACGCGAGGTGTATCTCAAGGTGAAAGACAAGATTGACGACCTTGTGTCGCCCAATGACCCCGACACGCCAGAGAATATGTACATCAAATCGGTGGTGTTTGTGCGTGCCGAGCTCGATGATAATATCGCCCTGCTGACGTCATCGCCTGAATACAAGTCAAACCTTGCACAGCAGTCCGACGAGCAGCGTGAGCGTGACTTCAAGGGCAATTGGAACTATAAGGCCATAGGTGATGACCTCGTGAAGGTGCAGCACATGAGGCAGTGCTTCGAAAACCCCGCAATGCTTGATGACGGGATACGACGGATGTCCATCGACGTGGCATTCACAGGCGGCGACGCCTGCGTGATGTTCCTCTGGATAGGATGGCATGTGGCCGATGTCTTCGTGTGCAGGCTCAACCCGAAGGCACTGCTCGTCGCCATTGAGACGAAACGTGAGGAGTGGAAGGTGCTTGAGGAGAATATCGTCTACGACTTACAGGGAGTAGGGCAGTACCTGAAGGGATTCTATACCAAAGCCCGACCGTTCAACAACCAGGAAGCTGTGGACGACAAATACAAGGGTATGTACGACACGAAGAAATCCCAGTGCGCATTCATGCTCGCCGACAAACTCATTCAGGGGGAGATTTCTTTCGATAAGACAATGCTCAAACGGCGATTCTCCGGGAAGAACTTCACGAATATGGAGCTGTCGGAGATCCTGATACAGGAGAGGAAGATGATAAGGGCGGATGACTCTAAGGCCGACAAAGGGAAATGCCTCATTAAGAAAGACCTGGTCAAGACAAGGGCAATCCTCGGACGCTCGCCCGACTTCATGGAGGCGCTGATCATGAGGATGATTTTCGAGCTGAAAGGGAAGCCTGTGGCTATACCGTCATTTCTATCCAGCCACAGGGGATTGAGAGTGAGAAGTTTTTAAACAATACAATATAAAACAGAAGGAATGGCAACACAAACAACTAAAAAGAGAATGCTGCTCGCGAAGAAACCCTTCACGAGGGTGAAGGCGGTAGGGCATGAGCGGCACGGCAGGGAAATCCGCGGCACAGTGGGCGAGATGACTCTGCCCAGGGACACTTTGATAAGGATGCAGGTCACGCAGGAAGATTTCATGCGTGAACTTGACCCTTTGGCACACTTAATCTACGACAGGGAGTACTATCCCGACATCTGGCGCAAGAATGAAGAGGACGGGGTGTGGTATATCGAGGAGGTGCCACGCTACGCTTTCGCGTTCCAGCGCATCATACTCACGAAACATCTGACGCACCTGTGCGGCAACGACATCGTGTTCGAGCTCGCCGACTACTACGACAACCCCGAGATGGTGAGGGTGCTCGACAGTGTGCGCCGAGGGTGGAACAAGAAGAACATGGAGGAGGCATGGTACAAACTCGCACGCTCGGTGAAAGCCACAGGTGACGGGGCTATCGTGGGTTATCTCTACAAGGGCAAGTTCGGATGGCGCAGCCTCTCCTATCTCGATGGGGATACGCTGTATCCGCACTACGACCGCCAGACAGGCGAACTGGAGCTATTTGCCCGTAAATACAGCGACACCGACGAGAACGGCGATACAGTGGATTATCTCGACGTGTGGGATGATATGTACTATTACCGCCTGCGCGCCAACGGAGAGCCCTATGACAACAAAGAGAAGGCTCTCGAAGACAAAAGGGTCTATAACTCCACTCTTGACAACTATGACATCACAGGGTGGGATGTCGAGGTGAAGGCGATTCACGGGTTCAAGTCCATCCCCGTGGCATACCACCGCGACGACAACGGACCATGCTGGTCGTTCTCGCAGGAGAGCATCGACAACTACGAGATGGCTTTCAGCCGCCTTGCACAGTCCAACCACGACTTCGGACTGCCTATCATGTACCTCAAGGGTGAGGGAGCCAAGGAGCTGACCGCCGCCGACATGTCATACGCCTCCAAGGTGCTTGTACTGCCGGAGGATGGCGAGGCGGGGTTCCTGAACCGTCAGGATGCGTCAAACGCCTACAAGGCGGAGCTTGACGTGCTGGAGGACAACATCTACCGCCAGTCGTTCGCCGTGCGCACCCCGGAACTGAAATCAGGTGATACTCCAGGCGTGGCAATCAAGATGCTCTATTCTGATGCCTATGAGAATGCCATCAACGACTCGCAACTCTATCACCATGCAGTCGGCGAGCTCTACGAGATGTTCGTCTGGGGATATGGCATCGAGACGAAGAACAGGTTTGATTTCAAGGACACAGACATCACCTACTACATAGCGCCGTACTTCCACGTGAACGAGACGGAGCGGGCCAATATCCTCGCTCTCGCCGTGCAGAACAAATTCTGCTCGCGACAGACCGCCGCCGAGAAATTCACTCTCTCGACCCCACAGGAGAGCAACCGACTGGAGCGTGAGAAACGCTACGAACAGGAGATGGAGCTGATGCTCGAGGAACAACGCCTGGAAATCCAACAGGACAATACAGTCGAGACACAGGAACAGCTCGCCGAGATTAACGCCGAGCAGCAGATTAGCGTGGCGCAGGCGCAGGCCGACATCGAGGAGGGTAAGGACGCCGACAAGGCTCGCAAAGTATCGAAGATTCGCCGAGGTTCAGTGGCTACAGGTCGAGGCCGTGGCCGTCCCAATCTCAGTGGGAAAAAATGGGATGACAACGGCAATTACTTTGGCCGTAACGGATGGGACCAATGGAACGCAACACACTAAACTATTTGATTTACAATAATTTGTAAAGAAAGGGGGTGTTTGAAAGAAAGGATGTCAATCTTTGGCATCCTTTCGTTAGACAAATAAACACCCGTCAGATGAATCTATAAAAGATAAACATACAAATAAACACCTGAATTTGATTTTTTTTTCTATCTTTTCATAAAACAGACCCCATCTGCACGAGACGGGGACCAATTCACTATTTAATGTTTCTTTTATCATGAAACATGGCAAAGATACTACATTGTTTCAACATAGCAAAGGAAATGGCGAAGAAATTGACAATAAGACTCGACACATCACGGTACCGCAGGCCCACACAGCAGGAACTGGACGCGGCGAAACGCTTCGTGCTCGCACGTAACGACGCAGCGAACGCCATGCGCGACATCGCCACCGACGAGATAGAGGACGCCGCCGTGGAGCTGGTGCAGATAGCCATGCGCTACAATATACCCGCCGAGCAGTTCGCCTTCGACAGCTCGGTGAGCGAGCCGATGATGCAGGAGGTGACCGCTGTGATGGACAAGCTGGAGGAAGACCTCATGGCACATCTTGAGGACATCGTGTCGAAGGCGGTTGACGGAGAGGGGGCAAGGCTTCTCCTGATGGGGTTTGTGCTCGCCCTGGGACACCGCAACATGGGACTGCGCAACACTATCCACGAATACCTGTGGCGCACGCTCAGACAGTGCGAGGCACTGGTGGCGGCAGCAAAGGCCAAAGGGCTGTCCCAGTCACAGACAATATCAGCGGTGCGCTCGACATTGGGCGATGTGCGCTCGTCACAACTGTTCCAGGACATGAGCCAGTACCGACACCTCTATGCGGCACCTTTCATAAACAACGGGGGTATGGCGACATTCTCCGACGGCTCGCCGAACATTCAGGGCATACCCGTGTCGGGACTCACGGCGACGGTGAACGTGCTCAAGGGTGTCGTGCATCAGGCATGGGAGCGGGCGCACATGATGGAGATGCAGCAGAACGGGGCGATAGGTTACTACCAGTTCCGTGGCAGCGACTTCCCATGCGCCATGTGCGACGAGGAGGTGGGATTCCACCCAATAGAGAACCCCGACGACTGGATGTACATAGATTTCGTCCATTATAATTGTTGTTGTGGACGTATACCGATTTACAGAAAAGAAGAACTTGATAACGCGACAGATTATGGAATATAGCGCAAGACTAAGAAAAGAGGCGGGCAGGTATAATGTCCCAGTACAGACTATCATCATGGTGGACCTTATGGGTATCGGATACACCGAGAACGAGGCCTACAGTATAGCGTACAGCGAGAACGCGAGGCTGTCAAAGCAGCAGAACATCTCCATACGCGAGAATATCACACAGGCTGTCGGGTTCAGCGACATCCTGAAAGACCGAGGCAGGGTGGTCAAGGCGAAACCCTCCACAGAGACGCACATGGGAGACACCACGCCCCAGATGTCGAAGGACGAGGTGGCGGCGCAACTGAAGGTGCAGATTGACATGCTGCCCGACGGCTCGAAGGAGAAGGCCGACGTGCTGATGAAATACGCCGACCTGTTCGCCATGAAGAAGGAGGAGAAGAAAGGCGACGAGGAAGAAGTCATCAAGGTGTGGATGCCGCTCACATGCGACCTGTGCCCATACAAGAAGAGTTATGCAGCTGGCGAATGACCTGAAAAGAGCCCTGGGGAGAAAGAGGGCAGGGGCATGGAAAGCCGCAGGTTACGCCGTGAAGATAAGGACGGGCAGGGCGAAGCTGTACGACCTCGAATCCCTCGCCAGAGAGGCGAAATGCTCGCTCGTGTACCTCACGTCAGGAGGAGAATACGGTGTCAGGGAGGAAATGAGGCCTGTCGACGCCGTGACAGCGAGCATCATCCACGCAGGACTCGACAAGCACGACTTCGCGAGGAGCATGGGGTTCCGTGACTACAGTTACGTGGCGACGATGCTCAGGGAGAGGACAATCCCCGTCAGGACTCTCATGCGATTCGCTGACGCCCTGGGGCTCAAGATATGGGAGCTGCTCAGCGACAGCGAGTGCGTGAGCATGGAATACGAGAGCAGGATACCGACACAGTGGGACCAACTCGTCGAACTGAACCTCATGGGGTGGCTCGACGCGAAAAAGAGGGATAAATACGAAAAAAAGGAAGGACCGGGAATTTGACCTCGGCCCTTCTCTTTAATTTTAGAACTGTAAGTCACTCGCCGCCGAGTATCTCCTCGGCCTGGATGGCTGTCTCATCATGTCCGTCATCAGACCCACGCCCTTCGACGAGCGACTTGCTCTCATCGTACCACTGGAGGAACGCCTCACGCACGACTTTCACGTCATGGCGCCAGCCTTTCGCCTTGCGGTTGAAGATGCCGCCCTTGAGGAGCGACGGGTCGTAGTACGCGCCGAGAAGCAGCACCATCGCCTGATGGAAATAGCCGTTGGGTATCACCGACACATGGTAGATGTTGGTGGTGACCACCGACAGCCATTCTGACGGCTGCCCCTTGTCCATGTTCTCAAGGTGCGCCTGCACAAGCATCGCCATCTGCGACCCCGGCTGGAGGCGCACCATCCACGAACGGTCGAGGCTGCTGACCTCAAGGGTCTCCACGGTGCCTATCTCGCCTTTCTTCACACGCGAGCGCACCTGGTTCTCACTCAACTGCCAGTCCTCGTCCCCGAGGGTGGGCACGTCGACGAGACGCCACACGAAATTACCCACCCGCCAGCGTTTCTTCTTACTCATCGCTCTTGGTCTTGCGCCTGCGCGACTTCTTTACGGGTTCTTCACTCTGCGCCGTGTCATCCTTACGGACTTCCGCAGGCTTGACATCACGCTTGATTTTGCTCTCTGGAGCGGCCTGTGGGGCCTCTCTCTCTACTCTGGGGTTGCCCCCTACAATGATTGCCATGTCTAATCTTTTTTAGATTGTTAGAAAAATTATTTTGACTTATCTCTGTATATCTTGTACGACATACCCTTCGTCGTGCGCCGCGACACATATCCGGCACGCATGAGCTCGCGGCCCATCCCGGCGAGGTCGACGTCAATCTCGCACCCCTCCTTCACGCACCACTTGTGGTATCCGTCATAGAGGACCTTCACGAGTACCCACTCGCCGCTCTCGTTCTCGCCGGTGTACCCGTACGGGCGGTATCCCGAGCGCCGCATGAACAGACTCACCGACTGGCCGTTCTCCTCCATCCAGCGGTCCGTCTCGTCCCTGGACTCGTCGGTGGGCGAGATCACACCGCCCGAGGCGTACAGCTCGACGAGTCCCCCGAGGAGCCAGTTGCGTATCCCCGCAGCCTCGGCCCGGAGCTTCGACTCCAGCTCGGGGTCACGCTCGCTCTCACGCACCGCCGTGGGGAACACCACGAACAGTATCCTCCTGCGTATCGCGCCGTCGATGGACCTGTTCTTCGGCTTGCGGTTCATGTTGAACACGAGGTACGGCACCTCGTACGACATCTCCACGTTGCCGCCTATGCGCCGCATCATCTGGGGCTCACCCGAGCACAGGCTCTTGAACGTGTCGGCACCCCTGGTCATATCCTCCATCTGCACCTCGCCGCAGTAGTTGAACGCCTTCCCGTCGATGGCGGCGGCGAACCTCGCGCGGTTCTCCCCGTTGCCGCTCAGCAGGGCACCGAGCGAGACGGAGCTCACCCGCGACTCCCCGACGACATACCGCACCGTGTTCATGATCGTGCTCTTCCCCGCACCGCCGGGACCCACGAGCCACAGCGACTGCTCGACCTTGAACGGCAGGGAGCGCCGGTCGACGAGGGCGAGCGACAGGAAACGGCGGAGCAGGTCGACACTCGACTTCGGCAGGGCACGGTTCAGGAACGACAGCCACAGGGGACACGAGGCGCCCGCGTCATACTCGTAGGGCAGGACATCGACAACAGGGCTGCGCTCCTCCGGCGGACAGGGCACAGGCGACGACGGGTCCGAGAAGTCATACACGCCGTTCGCGAAACCGACGACGGAGCGGCTCACCGGCAGGGGATTCATCGTGGCGCCGTCACGCAGGGCACACACGAACTTCTTCTCGTTGCGCACCCACTCCGACGCTCCGACACCCAAATCGTCCAGACAGAAGTACTGCAACGACACACGGAGCTCGACATCCGACACCACAGACCATACCTTCCCGTCATGCCAGCGCACACAACTGGCGCCGGTGGGACCAGGGTAGACCGACAGCACCGACGAGCCCATCAACTTGAGCACCTCGCAGAAACCGAGCAGGCGGGAGCGCCACATCACAGAGTCCGACATCGACGACGGATGAGACTCCAGCCACGAGGAGAACTGCCCGTACAGACGCACTATGCGCTCCTGGGCACCCCCGCGCGACGTGTCATACCGCAGGGAGATGCCGCCAGAGGCGTACTCCTCGGAACCGGAAAACGACTCAACCAGCTCCGACACGAAACGCGAGTCCTTCAACAGGAACCACTCGCCACGAACATCATCAGCCATCTTGCGCATCGACGACAACCAGCTCCTGACGTCAGAGACACCGCCAGGAACCTGACCCACCAACTCCAGCGACGGATTGTCGTCGGCATCGACCACGTAGCGGCTCTCACTGTGCCCTACACGGTACCATTCACCACTTCTTAGTAGATATATCATTGAAATACAACCTTTTATAGTTTATGAAAATATTTTTCAACAAGAAAAATATGTTCTTTTTTTTATTCAAAACATTGTGTATGAGAGATTTAGAAAAAAAGATACATATATATTATATATATTGTTTTACCTCTTTTAAGCAAAAATATAGGTATTAAATATATATGCCCTCCTTCATAACCTTCATTCCGACCGCAAAGATAATAAAAAATTCACAATAAAACAAATCTACATATATCTACTACTGGGAAACACTCCACCTAAAGACTCTACTAACATACCAGAGTCCCATGAACAAAATAACAGACAACAAGAACATATAACAGACTCCACAACATAAAAACAAAACCTGTAACTAATAATATGCAACCATACACCATAAGGAAATCTAACACCCCACCAGAATGTACAACAAATAAAATAATCGCCATAAACCAATGAAGATGAAATGAACACTATGAATCAACCAAAACAACAAAACGAATGTAATCACACAACAAACCATAGAACATATGAACTGAATAAGAAAAAATAATAAATAATGTGAAAGTAAACATCTGCAAGTGCCTGTAAATCAACAAGATAGGAGGAAAAGAAAAAATAAAATAAAAAAAATTTGGAGGAGGTGAGAGGCTGGTTGCCAGCATGATATTATCCCCCCCCGTGTGCAAAGTTTCTTTACATATATAAAGCGACTATCTATCGGGGGGGGCGTTTTAGGACAGTAAAATAGGACAAATTGACCACTCCCAAAAATCAACCTATTTCACTAATTAGCTTGTTTTTTAATTCAATTTTCACGGCAAAATTGACTTGCTATTTTTGCGCTTGTTTTCGGTTGTATTTTTTCTGTGTTGTTTTTGTGTGTGTTGTGCTGGCTATCTCCAGCGGTGCAAGCATTTATATATATAAGGTGTAAATGTATACAAATATTAATCAATGTTAAATAATATGTAATTTTATTGCTATATTAAATGTAATGTGTATATTTGCACCAGTTAATTAGTTTTCAGTCGGTTAGCACTCTAACCTGAAAACGCAAACGAAAACAAGCGATGAAAACGAAAACGAAAACAAGCGCCTATTTTAAGGCCGTGAATAGCGACGTAAAAAGCTGGCGCAAATGTAGGTTAAAAGTGGGATTCATAAATGAATGCCGAAATTTGATATATATATATGATAATTTCGTGTGGCAAAATGACGGTGCAACACGCACCGAAATAGAACACCGAAAATTATACAATTCACTATTTAATAACACTAATTATTTTTTTATTATGAAACAATTAACAAAAATGCTGGGCGATAATATTTTATCGGCCACAACCGAAATTGCTAACAAGTTTAGTAGTTTCAAGTCAAGCGAGATTAAAGTAAAAAAGGACGATAACAAAAAAGTTGTCGGATACACCTTTGAGTTTTCATTTAACCAAGCCGATAAGGAAGGCAACGAAATTAACCGCAAGGGCTTTGTGGAAAACAACAACGGCCGTGAAAATTGGTTTATATTCGATATTAAAAACGGCCAAACAACCGACAAAAAGCGGTTGATTTACACCGCCACAAGTGACGCAATATTAGACGTGAATAGTGCAAAGCACGCAACAAAGCCAAACGATGTAGGCACACTCGCAACACTCGCAACTAATTTAGGTGTAACACCTAATGATATTGCCAAGCTAGATGTTACTAACATTGTGGCCGCAAAAACCGCTGAACAAGCGACGGCCGCTTTTATGCTGGCTATCTCTAAACTTGACAATTTCGCTACTTATGCAAACAAGTGTAATGAACTTGCAAAAGCAGCCGAAAAGGAAACACGCACCGCAAAGGCAATTGACAATGGCTTTAAGCTCACTTGCAATGGTGCAGGCCTCAATTATGACGATGTTATAGCCACCGCAACGCAATACAACATAACTAAAGAACTTGCTTTTTCGGCTCACATGCTTGCAAAAGCCACTAAACAAAGTGTGGCTCAGTGCGTCAACAACTTTGCACCAGCGACCGCAAAGTAACACTTAATTAACCCTTCTACAATTGCCCACAATCTAAATAGGTTGTGGGCAATTTTTGTTATATATAGCAGGGTGCAAGCATCCAGCGAGGGTGCAAGCATCCAGCGAGGGTGCAAGCATCCAGCGAGGGCGCAAGCATCCAGCGAGGGTGCAAGCATCCAGCGAGGGCGGAAGCATCAAGCCAGGGTGGAAGCACTCCAGCGAGGGGGAAGACATCCAGCGG
>ODAI013349370.1_pt1 | contig 24117 bp, 18 predicted proteins | sample 1539321 | NCBI WGS metagenome assembly ODAI01 (sample SAMN02144231, study PRJEB22623) | gut metagenome | biome: sheep rumen | host: Ovis aries | place: New Zealand | reverse complement strand
TTGTCGTTCTCTATTGTGATAGTGACCGTTACCTCTCCGTCATAGCCGTAAGCGCTTGCGGAATATGTGCCGTTCTTGTATTTGAGGGCAGGTGCAGGCGCGGTAGGAGGTTCGGTCTGCGGGGGAGCAGTTGTCTCCGGGGGAGCTGCGGCGGTTTCAGCCGGAGCGGTAGTTTCGGCTGCTTCAGTAGTTTCTGAGGTGTCGGATTTTTCCTCAGTTTCAGGCACGGATGAGGCCTCTGTTGTTGATTCAGACGAAGCCTCTGCGGTCGAAGTTTCTGTAGTTTCGGAAGCTTCCTCTGTGGAGGCGGCAGCAGTAGTGGTCTGGGAAGAAGCAGCAGTAGTAGTTTCAGAAGCGGTCGAAGCTGTAGTCACGGCGGCAGGAGTTTTTCTCTCACGAACCTTCCCCATTTCCGGCTCACCGCCTGAGCGGTCGCGGAAGATAAGTGCATCCGCACCGGTGAGAAGGAGTGTTATGACAGCGCATATCAAAGCGGAGACCTTTTTGTTTGCATCAGGACGTTTTTTGAGGATATACTTTCTTATCCTGAACGCCGCATAGCCTCCGAAAACCGCGGTATACACAAGGATACTCTCAAAATAGCCGTCGAATCCGTTTCGTGACTTCGGAGCATAGAGAACGATGATATGTATATACAGGAATGCGTAGAATGGGTAAGCCGCACGCTGTATCTGCTTCCAGCGCTTCAGGTCCATTTTTTTTCGTATCTTCTTGAATGACATCACAGTGAGCGGTATCATAATCAGCAGCATTGTAATAGCGGCGAAGTTGAAAATTATAGTGAGAGCGGTGCTGTCGAAGCCTGTTCTGCCTTTGAACAGGTCTCTCAGGTAGTTGAAGGCGTAGGTAATGACGTGAGCCATTGATATGACGCCAGCCATAATGGAAAGCTCACCGCGTATCGGCATGAGTTTCTTTATAGCCCGGCTGCCGTTCGGGAGAGCGCCTGCCCACATTACAACGCACCAGAATGCACCGGCGAGCGCACCCTTTGCGAAAATGCCGATAACATAGTCATTGATAAATTTATTGTTGATATCGAGGTCACCGTCTGTCATTGACCTTGAAATAACTATGACTGTCACAGTGATAACGGCAGCAGCAGCGTAGAACACCGATGGGTGTTTTTTGAGCTGCGAGCCGCCAAAGAATGCCACGCACAAAGCGATAGCGAGAGCGATAAGAAATAACATAATTTCACCTTTCAGTCAGAAAATTGCCCCTGTAGTATCACCACAGGGGCAGATTAACATTATATATGGAGAGTGGAGATCAGTCGTTCTTCTTTCTGAGGACAAATGCAGCGCCAGCAGCGACTGTGAGGAGAGCTGCCGGAACGCCTACACCTGCAACGCCGGTCTTGGGGCTGTCATTTCCGGAGGTGGTTCCTGAACCGTTTGCAGTGGTGGTAGTTGTTGTGGTGGTGGAAGAAGCTGTATCCGAAGTCTGGGCGGCAGCCTTTATCTCGAACTCATAGGGCTTCTCATAGCCTGTTGCAGCAACGGAAACTGTGTAGTTGCCGCTGCCGTCGAATACCTTTTTTTCGCCGCTTGCAGCCTCAAAGTCAACGGTACCGTCCTTAGCGATGACAGTAGTTCCGCGCTTGCCGGTCTTGTACTCAGTGCCGTTTACGGTAACGGAATTGATATTTCTGATGAAGTTTGAAGCTTCATCGTCTGTGAAGTCCTTGGCAGCGACGAGCTTGCCGTCCTTGTATTCAACGGGTACAGCGTCGGTGGTAAGTGTGAACGAGCCGGTGATATTGCCGTACTTGCCGTTTGCATCGGAAACAGTGAGCTTGTATGAACCGGGAGCGGCATTGGTATAGCTTATCTTTCCGTCTGCGGTCACAGCGAAGCCGTCAGCAACGCTGCCTGAGAAAGCAAGGTCGGAGGGAAGTCCGGAAGCGGTGAAGGTAGTTGAGCCTGTGCCGGCTTTTCCGTTTTCGATGCTGAGCGAGCCCTCATAGATAACCGGGATATAGGCGTTCACGCCGGTGATATTGGTATATCCGCTGAGGGTGATGTATGTAACCTCGGTGATAGTCTTGCCCTGTGAGCTTACGAAATTATCGGGGTTGAGGGTATTGCCGTGGGATTCTGTGGTCTTTACGCCTACAGACCATGAGAACGAGCCATTTCTCCAGATATTTTCGAGGTGACGTGTTGCATAGCTCTCGCCGTCGGCTGTTCTGAAGATAACGCCGTAGATATCGCAGTCGGTGGGGTAGCCCTTTACGGTGAACTGAACGTCGCCGTAGTTTGAGGGAGTAGTTACCTCAACGGAGCCTGTGGCGGTTTCGGGAGAAGAATCCTTAACGGCAGAAACAGTGATATTGCCGCCTGAAACGGAGACCTCCTTATAAGCCTCGGGAACGCTGTCCGAGCTTACGAAGCCGTAGTTTTCGGTGAGGTAGCTTACGTCTGCGGGTGACACGGCAACGGGGTAATTAACGCCGAGGATAGTACCGTTTCCGTCGTTATAGGTGCCTGCAACGAGACCGCCGTTTGTCCATTTGCCGTCCTCGCCGAGGCTTCCGGTGTTATTTGCAGCCCACTTGTTAGCGGTTGCGGAGGAAACAGCATCGACCTCATAGGCGCCGCCGATCTCAGCGCTGTAGAAATCAGCGTAGGGTATATTCATAGTTCCGTATACAACATCAGAGCCCTCTGCTCCGGCAGAGAAAGGGACTGCCGCAAGAACAGCAGCTGCACAGGCAGAAGCACTGATAAGTGATGTCAGTTTTTTCATTATAACAGCTCCTTTTAGATAATTGTTAGAAGTCTCTAACTTCTATTATGATAACAGAAAGCTGATATTCTGTCAATCATTGTGTGGAAAATTCGTCCCTCTGGCTTTAAACGTTTAATTTAGCGGAATAATTTTGTTATATAGCACTAACCCGTTCGGACATTTTCTTTTATCTGGTTAGTGCTGGTTAACTGGTTAAGAATTATTACGGCTGGCTTTTAAATATCTCACGGCATGAAAGGCGGCGCAGCCTGCTCATAAAGCGGATTGCTTTCGTGCGGTTCAGAATCTTACCCGGCCCACACTCCGGCTCAGGGGGTGACAAAAGGGAATGTTTGTGGTATAATAGTGAGGTAAGGGAGGATCCAGATGAACAAATACAAGAATCTTGCGCTCAACACCGTGATCTTTGCGGTAGGGAGCTTCAGCTCGAAGATATTTTCCCTCCTGCTGAACAACCTCTACACCAAGCATTTCAGTCCATCGGGCTTTTATACCAAGACCCTTCTTGATACGCTGCTGCTGTTCATGCTGCCGGTGTTCACGTTTTCAATAACCGAGGCGGTCGTCAGGTACGGACTTGACAAGCGTTATGACAAAAGGCAGATATTCTCGACTGCCGCAGTTATCATGGCATCCGGACTTGCCTTGATGCTTGCAGTTTCGCCGTTGCTGAGGCTTGTGCCGTTCCTGAGGCAGATAAGCGGCTACACCGTGCTGCTGGTTATATATATATGCGCTTCTGCGTCAAGAGCGCTCTGTGCACAGTTTGTCCGTGCGCGAGGAATGGTGAAGCTCTTTGCCTTTGACGGTATACTGACGACGATGCTGCTGTTCGTATTCAGCTTGATATTCATTTCCGGCATGGAACTCGGTGTCAGGGGCTTTATGCTTTCTGGAATACTTTCCGACCTGTGCTCGGCAGTATTTCTGTTCACAGCAGCGAATCTGCGCCGCTATTTCAGCCTGAAAAGTGTTGATCTTACGTTTGGCAGGGTAATGCTGCGTTTTTCGCTGCCGCTTGTGCCGACCGCAGTTATGTGGACGTTTACCGGCTTTTCCGACCAGATATTTATTGGCAACATCCACAGCGACCGCGTATTCACAGGCGTTGACGCGGCAGGGATATACTCCGCAGCGACAAAGGTCCCGAACCTTGTATCAATGGCGGCGACGATATTTTTTCAGGCGTGGAATATGTCCGCGATAACCGAGAATGATTCCGCCGACCGTGAGCGGTTTTACGAGAAGGTCTACTCCTCGTTCGAGGCTATGCTGTTCATTGGCGCAGCGGGGCTTATGATATTTCTTCGTCCTATATCGGCGATCATAATAAACTACAGCACCTATCCGGAATACTCGACAGCCTACCGTTACACACCGCTTCTGATCGCGGCAGCCGTATTCACCTGCCTTGCCTTTTTCCTGAACGGCATATATACAGCTACGGGGCATACGAGGAACGCTTTCTGGAGCATATTTTCGGTCTGTACGGTCAACATTATCCTTAACATCTGCCTGATACCGGAGTGGGGGATACAGGGGGCGGCGCTGGCGACGTTCATGAGCTACCTGCTGTGCTACTGTATACGCATGATCGATGCACGTTATTATGTGCCGTTCAGGTTTTCAGCGGTAAGGATAACAGCGAACACAGCGCTGCTGCTTGTGATGTGCGGGCTCTGGATATTCCGTCCGGCGGGATATTTTGTACTTCTGCTGATGACGACGGCGGTCATCACTGCTATCGACATTAAGCCGATGTTTCTTACTGTAAACAAGCTTTTAAAACGGGAGGAAAAGTGAAATGACAAGGATAGACCTTATCACGGGAATTCTCGGCTCGGGGAAGACGACCTTTCTCATCGGCTATGCGAAGTATCTCATTTCTCAGGGAAAACGTATTGCTGTGCTGGAGAATGATTTCGGGGCGGTGAATGCCGATATGATGATGCTTCAGGAGCTTAAAACAGACGGCTGTACACTTGAAATGGTGGCAGGCGGCGGAGATCCGGACTGTCACCGCAGGCGGTTCAAGACTCAGCTTATTTCCCTCGGGATGCAGCATTTTGACCGGGTGATAGTTGAGCCGTCCGGTATTTTTGATATGGATGAATTTTTTGACCTTCTGCACGAATCTCCGCTTGACCGTTGGTTCGAGCCGGGGAGCGTACTGACCATTGTTGATCCGACGATGAAGGAAGACCTCGGCGGGCAGATGGAGTACCTGCTTGCGTCGCAGGCGGCGTGCAGCGGCAAGCTTATACTGAGCAAGCTCGGACTGCCCGGGAGGGGGTCTCCTGACGAGGAGGCTGGAAAAGTCCTTGCACACCTGGAACGTGCGCTTGCGGCAGTGAAATGCGACCGGAAATTCAGTCTTGCGGATGTATTTGCGAAGGACTGGAGCAGTCTTGACGGTGATGATTATACGAAGCTGATGAACGCAGGATACCGTGGAGCGAGGTATGTGAAGCTATACCTCCCGGACGATATCAGCAGCACGACGCATTATTATATGAACCTTCGTATTCCGGAAAATGAGATACCCGCAGTGCTCAGCGGGATAATGAGCAGCTGCGGGAAGATTTACCGTATAAAGGGCGGGCTGCCGGCTTCCGGGGGAGGCTGGCTGAGAGTGAACGCTTCTCCGGAGCGGATAGAGCTTATACCGGCAGAGGAGGGACAATCCGTGCTTATAGTTATAGGTGAGGGGACAGATCATGCCGCAGTGGATGCGAGGCTGCGCGCGGTCAACACTGACCCGGAGTATGTGTCGATATAAGGTTAACAGGTGAATACAAAAACAAAAGCCATACAAGTGACCTTGTATGGCTGATCTGCTATTCAATAACGACGCCCCATCGTGAGGTCATCTTCTTATACATACGCATTTTTTCTTTTTTCTTCTGCGATTTAAAGAGCACAAGAACAACTAAAACAGCAACAACGGTAAGAGCTGAGCCGAGAACAGCTGCAAGCATCATATTATCCTTGAGGAGAACGAGTGCAGCAGCCCACACGATAGCAGCAAAAATGATAATAAGGGGCAGACAGAATGAAGCGAATGTCCTGTTTTTCACCTTGATGTAGTGCTGTATATCCTTTATGCTGAAGCTTTCGTAATTTCTTGCGATGAAATTATCAGGCTGAGCCCACTTGCAGAAGGAAGCAAGATCCTCGAACTTAGCGTTATAGTCCTGATAATCGTGGTATTTACCGTTGAAGCGGGCAACGCGGTATGTAACGTGAAGCTGATTAGAAACTTTTTCAGCGTCCATAACATGGATTATGGTACCGGGTTCAGCCTGTCCTTTAATATTCTTGATCACGAGAAATTTTCTGTCAATAGCCTCATCAACATTAAGCAAATAAGTCATATATATCCCTTTCTGACTCCGGTATTTATCAATCAGTGCTTATTGATAAATCATAAGTCGATTGTAGTTTTCCATCAGCATTGCGCCGCTCTTACAATTATATCACAAGAAGCAACAAATTGCAAGCGGAAAATATTGAAAAAATCAATTTTGCCATTGCTGTGAATTATTGAAGCTTCTCTAATGAGAGTTTTGGCTAATGTGTTGAACATTTTCCTGCTGTACATGATCCTCAGGAAATACAGCGTACCGCAATATGTAGAGCACTGAACGGCTGCGCTCACGCGGAATGGACCGCGGAGCGCAGAGGATTATTTATCAGAACTTGTTGTTCTTGAGGTTTGCCTTGGCGATCTTTTTCCTGTCTTTAGCCTGTTTGAGCATATCGCTCTTAGACATGGGACCGTCCTCGAGGCTTGTCTCGCCTGCTGTAGCAGCATTTGCAGCGATCTCAGCGGTCTCAGCGTCGATTCCGCTGCCATCATCATCGAGGAAGCTGCTGAGTCTCTTTTTAAAGGCACCGCCGCTGTTCCTGGAGAGCATAACGCTGCTCTGCTGAACGCTGTTCTGGTAAGCACTTCTCATGGGAGCCGCGCCGCCGACATGAACGGAATGGCCGGTATAGCCCTGATTATAGGGGGCAGCGTTTATGCCGCCGTTCTGGTATACAGAGGTATGGGTACCGCCGCCCATGAATGGCTTAGGCTGCGGGAAACCGCCCTGCTGGGGGTAACCGCCCTGCTGGGGGTAGCCGCCCTGCTGAGGATAGCCGCCCTGCTGAGGATAGCCGCCCCGCTGGGGATAGCCGCCCTGCTGCGGGAAACCACCCTGCTGCGGGAATCCACCCTGCTGCGGGAAACCACCCTGCTGCGGGAAGCCGCCCTGCTGCGGGAAGCCGCCCTGCTGGGGATAACCGCTCTGCTGCGGGTAGCCGCTCTGCTGGGGATAACCGGACTGCTGCTGGGGGTAACCGCTCTGCTGCGGATAGCCGGACTGCTGACCTGCTGCAACGAAACCGCTCGCACCCATCTGCTGAGCCTCTGAGGGCTGCTCATACAAGAACTTGGGACCGTCGCTGGTGCTGGCAGCGGTATTCTGAGCAGCGGCCTCGGGGGCTGAATCGGGAGCAGCGTAGAAGGGATTGCTCTCGTCAACGTCAAAGCCGGCTGAAAAATCAGCGGGAGCGCCGAGAGAGTGAGCTGAGGTAGCTCCGTCGTAGCCGCTGAGGAAATCGGGGGGAGAATTGCTCATGCTTGCAGCCGTAGCAGCCTCCTCGGGGGAGGTTATTATCTGACAGCCGCTGTTGTCTGCGCCGGATGAAGCGAGGAGGTTTATACTCTCCTGACTTGGCTCGAAGAAGCTGAAGTCGTCGAAGGAAATGACGATAAGCTGCTTAGCCTTGGCGCTGCCGTTTGCCAGAATGGAGGCAACGGCAATGTTTTCTGCGGGAACGGTAACGATGTTTCCGTCGGTGTCGAGCCCGATAGTTGTGATTCCGGCGAATATCTCATCAGTATCGGCGATGATAAGACAGAGACAGGCATCGGGATCAGTAACATATTCCGGCTTTTCAGTTTTGATCTTTGTCGCAAAATTTTTTGCAGTATTGTAGAAAGCGCTAATTTCCATAGCAAACACCACTTTCCCCTTTCGGTTGTATTCGCTGCTGAGGGGCAGCGTTATTTATATCCCGCACAGGCGGGCAAACGGCTCAGCCGTTATAAGGCGGGGTCATTCAAAGTTGTCTATCTTCTTGGTGAGGAGTGCAGCCTTTCTTTCGGCGGCACGTTTTTTGTTTTCCTCGACTTTGGAGAGGATAAGGTCCATATGGTTATCGATCATATCGGTACTGTAAACGCAGGAGAGGGAGATATCGTCCTCTGTACCGAAATGCGAGCGCTTGGTAAGGTTATTGATAATGACCGATTTGAAGTTCTCCAGATTGGAGAGCTGGCTTGTAATGATGGTATGATAATCGAGGAAGTCGTACTCGCTTCCGAACGAGGTATAAAGGCCGTCGGTGGATGCATACATAGCGATGAGCTTCTTATTGTCAACGTAGAAACCGCTGAAATAGCCTGCCGCGTTGGAATTGCACATTGAAGCGGTAACGTTAGCCGGAGCAGCCTCATTGTACTCCATCGGCATGATAGCCTCGCCGTCGTCGAAAATAGCAACGAGGGAGCCGTCGCCAATCTGGATGCCGAAGGTGAAGTCCTCAGCGGCGATGCCGGCGATAAGGGTAGTGCCATAGTAGGATTCAGGCTGTATTTCGGCGAATTCCTCCTCTGTAAACTTGCTTTTTTCCTCCTCGGTAACGGGGTTGGCGTTCAGGTGCGCGTTGACCTTTTCATTCCAGTTGAAGATAGCCAGCCTCTGGATATTGCGGATTATCATTTTATGGTTCTTGGGAAAATTGGCGACGAAGTTGTCATAATCCTCGAAATAGGTTTCGATCGCTTCGATGGTAGCCTCAACAGCGCACTTTGAGCCGATATGGCTCCTGAAGTGTTTTTTGCTTCCGTGACCGTCTGCTACAACAGCGATAGAATAGTGGTCGGTGACCTTGAAAGATGAGCTGTCCTGACAAACGAGACCTGTTCTGTCGTGGCTTGCGCCTCTTACCGAGTGACAGAAGCCGTTGAACATAAGAATACAATCCTCCTTCCGATAATAATAGTATAATTATGCTGCGTCTGAAGGGGGATGATTACCAGCCTGTATCGAAGGGGACGTCGCTGTCCTCTACCTGATTGCTTACGAGTTCCTGGATCTGCTGACCGAGGAGCTTCTGCTTTGCGGAGAAAACGTCCTCCTCGCCGAGCTCATGGTTAGTGTCATCGGAGAGAGTCATACTCTTGCTTCCGATCTGAGCGGAGGTTACAGCGATGATCTTTATCATCTGAGCGAGCTGGCTTCCGGAGTAAGCATGAACAACGGTGTCCTTGGAGCCTGTGAATTCGGCAAGAACGTCATCGTTAGCTTCTTCGCCGATACCGAGGGCAGCCTTGAGGCCGAACTTGTACCAGCTGTTGGACTGGAGCTCCTTAAGACCCTCCCTGTAGTCGTCGGAGGGATAGCCGTCAGTCATGAGGAAGATAACGGGAGCGAATGAGAGTGAAGGGGAATTGAGGTAGCTGTTTCTGGACATTCTTGCGGAGAGCTCCTTGAATGCAGCGCCCATGCTGGTAACGCCGCTTGCGCGGAGTCTTGCCCACTCAAAGTCTTCGATAGCGATAGGGGTGGAGTACATCCATCTTACCTCAGTTGAGAAGGTAAGAACAGCGACCTTGACCTCTGTATCAGCCTCACCGACTCTGCGTATCTCAGGGATGAGCTCCTCCATAACGGTGTTGAGCTCGCCCATTTTCTTTCCCTTCATACTTCCTGATGTATCGATGAGGAAGAAGATAACGAGGCTTTTTCTGGAAACGCCGGTAGCGCTGAGGGGGTCGTCATCGAAGTCGAGGAGACTGTTTGCTGCGGCAGCATCAGCAGCTGCTGCTGGTTCAAAATCATTAAGAGCGGCTGCCTGATTTCCGTTTACAACCGGCTCATTCATGTTTTCGTTGCTCATAATAAAAATACATCCTTTCGATCCTGCTGTGCCTAAATAACTGCCAGCGGGTTAAATCTGTGCTTTGATCTCGCCAAAGTCTATTTCAAGACCCTGCCATATCGGGAAGCCCTTGCCGGGGGCTATATCGTAGAAGGCACCGTCGGGCATCTTAGCCTTCCAGTTCCATTCAGAGCAGTTTTTGATACCGAGCATCCCCGGCTTGAGCTTGTTCTCAACGAGCTCACCGGCGATCTTTGTGAAATCGTCGGAATCGGGGCTTATCTCGCATTCATAGAAGCGGCAGCCGAGGTAGAGCGGCATACGGTATTTTCTGTCGCTGAAGCCGAGGGAAGCGAATTCCATGCCGCACTTGGGGCACCTGAAGGTCTTCTCGTTGGTCTGAACGAACATTGAGGAGAAATTAGTTCTTCCGCAGCCGCACATGATTATTTCAGAGCGCAGGCGGATGAAGAGCTTCTGCCATTCGTTCTCGATGATACGCTTTGTTGGCTCACTTATACCTGTGGTGAAGGAGCGGATGAAAGCGTCCTTTATGTAATCGGGGTATATGCGCCAGAACTTGATGACATTGTCGTGGATACCTCTTACCGGGCGGTTTGAGGCATCGTTGGGGTCATAAACGAACACTGCGTTCTGACCGTAGTGCTTGAGCTCGGAGGATTCGGTCAGGCAAACGTCTCTTACGACCTTTTCGCCCTCCATGGGATCGCCTCTGAACAGGAGTTTGAAGAGGACAACTGCGAGGGAATACTTATCGGTCTGGACATTTGGCTGAGCGATGCCTCTTACGACCTCGGGAGCCATATATCCGGGCTTGCCTCCGATACCGAAGTTGCTGCCGTCAGGAGCGATGTTATCGCAGTCGCAGACGAGAACGGCGCCGGTATTGACATTGATGAAGAAGCCTCCGTCGTTAAGGTCCTGATAGCTCTTTCCTGATCTGTGGAGCTGACGGAACGCATTTACGATATTGATGACAGCGGTCACCATAGCATTGAGGCTGGAAAACCTTACGGGTCTCTTTACCGCATGGCCGGTGAGGGGGTCGATCTCAAGCTTGTAGGTATTGAGGATATCGACGAAGGAGTCGAAGCCGTCGGGCTTGAGGTCCATGATGTAGCCGAACGTACCGTCGGCGGTTTCCTTGGTGAGATACTTCGGCCAGAGGAACTTATTGCTCGGGGGGCCGTCATTGATATTGGTCTGGAGGTTTTTACGGAAGACCTTGGGCTTTTTCATCTTGTCGATATCGTACCATTTGAGCGCCCATTTCATACCGTTGAATCTTACAAGATAAACAGTACCCTGACCGCCGCTTCCGATAACGCTCAAAACCTTGGCGCTTCCGCCGTATTCCATTTCAACTTCCTGACCGATTTCAAGCTCTACCATCTCTATTCATCCTTTCATGTATTACTGTAGGTTCACACCTCTGCCGATGAGTTTACAAGCTTGCAGCTTATTCCGTTCACGAGGCAGTATTTATGAACATAAGAATTCTCAATGCAGTGTATAGTGAGGTTGGGGCAGTATGAGAAAGCGTTGATATCTATAAACTTTATGCTTTCCGGGAGGAAGAGCTTCCTGAGCTTGTCACAGCCCGAGAAGGCTTCTGCACCGATACTGCTTACCGAATCGGGGATCTCAATGACCTCGAGACTTGTACAGAATGAGAAAGTGCTGTCGGCGATCTCCATAACGCCCTTGGGGATTTTAACGACAACGAGCTTTGCACACTGGCTGAAAGCGCCCTGTCTGATAATCCTGAGGGATTCGGGGAGTTCGATGCCGCGCAGTCTCTTGCAGCCGGAGAAGCAATACTCACCGATAGCCAGGAGAGAGTCGGGGAGCTGTATAGTCCTGAGCGAGCCGAACCTGTCGAAGCAGAAGGCATCGAGCTTGGTATAGCCGTCGGGGATCGCGATATTTCCGCTCAGGCGGTATCTGAACGCATTTCTTGGGGTGAAGACCATGTCGTCGATACCAGCGGCGCGCTTCTTGGGTTCTTCCACAGCCGGTTCTTCCGGGGCGTTCTCGTCAACGGGCATCACCTTCATCGGTGACTCGAAGACCCAGCCGAGCATATAGGTGAAGCAGGCGAGGACGAATTCGGCGGCACTTTCAGAGAGGAAGAGGTCGCCGAGCATATAGCTCCTTGCGCGCATGATAGAGATTTCGCGGTTAGGCTCCTTGAGCATGAGCTTGAGTACGCCGAGACGGTACATATTAATAAGCAGTCTTCGCTCTTTGCCGTAATCGGGGATATAGTCGTTAAGAAAACCGATGAATCTGTTCTTTTTTAGTACGGCATAGGGGCCGTGATGAACAACGATCGAGCGCAGCTCCTTCTGAAACTCCATGGTATTTTCAAAGCCTTCGATATTCTGCGGAACAGGGGCACCGCAGTTAGGACAAGCCGAGAGTCTGAGGTCGAGCTCGGCCTGACATTTCGCGCACTCCATAGTTACCCTCCTGACATCTTGTTAAGTAATATGCTATGATAATATATTTTTACGAATAATTACACATTGCTATCACAATAAGTATATCACCTTTTGTAATACTTGTCAAGACGTAAATAGTTAAAAAGAAAATTAACAGAGCACATTTTTTAACCGAAAATGACAGACGACCGTAAGAAATTTGCCTGAGGCATGGGAAATCACAGAGGGAGCGCGGGTTCAGAGCGACGGAAAGGCTGTTATACGCAGAGTAATATTTGTTTTTGCGTTAAAAAATGGTATAAAAATCGTATAATTTGCATATAATCTGTCCGGAATTATTGGTAAAAGTGTGAATGAAATATTTTCAGAATTGTGTTGAAATCCTGTTTGATTTGTGTTAAAATAAAAATATCCTAAAAAGATAAAAATCGAATCGCTCTTGTCACTGCCGGCGCACCGTGAAAAGGATGGGCGGCGCGGGCAGGCAGAGCGGTATCCAGGGGATATCCTGCGCGGAGAACTGCTTCCGGCGCCGGGATAGGTTCCAAATGTTAAGGAGGTTCAGTTCTTATGAACAAAAGCAGAAGAAAAAGGATCATAAGTACGCTTGCTCTCTGTGCGGTCTCTATGACAACTCTCATGTCTACCGGCTGCGGTAAGTCAAATGATGATGACGAGTACACCATTGCCGTTATCACAAAGCAGGATATCGCATTCTGGCACGATGTACAGAATGGCGCTGAGGACGCTGGCAAGGAGCTCAACGCTAAGATCCTTTATAATGAAGGCGGCGAGTCAGACTACCCACAGGGTGATAATGACTTCGCAACACAGGTAGAGTATATCGATTACGCTATCAAGGAGGGGGTTGACGCTATCGTTATCGCTCCCAACGCCACGACTGAGCTCAACGAGGCTTTCAACAAGGCTGAGGCTGCCGGAATAAAGCTCATAAACATCAACTCCAGAGCACAGTACGGCGGTATCCTGTCGTGCGTACACTCATCAGATGCTGACGCCGGCGCAGTTGGTGCAAGATACGCCGCAGATGCTGTTCTCGGAAGCGATAAGGTACGTCTCGTTATGACCAGAGGCGATGTCAAGCTCGACGACGTTAAGAATCTCGGACGCGGAGCTGTTGCTATAATGCCGCATACCGCCGCTACTGCTGCTGCCCGTGTAGGAGGCTTCAAGTCGCAGGCTGTAGCATCTATCTCAAAGCAGATGGCTGCTGACGGCGTTGATATCTCCAAGATCGGTCTTACCGAGCAGGAAGTTGCTGCAATGTTCCAGAAGTTCTTCGTTGACTGCGAGCCGTCCGCTACTGTTGACGCAGCTTATGAGGAAGCAAAGAGAGTCCTCTCAGACAAGGATTCAAACGTTATCTGCTTCTTTGCAACGAATACAAACACTACCCTCGGTGTCTGCAAGGCTGTTGACGAGCTCGGACTTCAGGATACAGTCTATGTTATCGGCTTCAACTCGGACGATTCCGAGCTGAACTACCTCAAGCGCGGTGTTCTCGACGGCACTATCATCCAGAACCCCTACAACATGGGATACGTTGGAGTAAGATATGCAGTAAATGCCAGCAAGGGCTCCGGAGTTCCCGGCGACCTCGATACCGGCGTTACTTACATAACCGCTGAAACAATGAACACGGATTATGTAAAGCTCCTTCTCAACCCAAGAGAACTGGATTAATAATGGAGGTACACAGACATGGCTGATAAGAAACAACGTACAATTAACCATTCGCGTCCTTACATCCTCGGTGCTATCATACTTGCACTCGTAACTGCTGCGAATGTATTCCTTGTATCACTTCTCTATACCCGTAATAAAGATGCCGGCAACAGAACACAGAGCGCTATGAGCACGATCAACCGAATGAATTCAGAACTGGAACAGATCAACGGTGATGTACTTTCGATCATCGCAGGCGTCGGAAGCCGTACAGGCCACGCTAATGCCGCTTCAGCACACTTTGTAAATATCAATGAGGTATCAGATACTTTCCTTTCCATAGACGATATATCTGGTACCGCCAAGACACGTTTCAGACACGCTAAGCTCGTTATTGATACATATCAGTCAAGACTTCAGGGCTTCCGTGAGCTGTGGGATCAGGCCGGCGGCGGTGAGTCAGACCTCAGCGCAAAGGCTTTCGGTTCTGATATGAACTCTCTCTACACACAGGATATCTACCCGCTTCAGGTAACTGCCTCCGAGATGCTCCGTGCTACTATTGATATCGTTAACAACGATATGGACAAGGTAACAGCGCGTAACAGACGTCTTTTCTACATCATAGAGGCTCTTATCCTCGCGGTAGCAGTTGTCGGTGAGATCGCTGTTTACATCATCGCTAAGATGGCCAAGAAGGCAAGACTTGAGCTCGAGGAGCGTGAGAGAAGCCTCCGTGAGGTCGATGCAAAGCTCAAGACCACCCGTCAGAAGGCGAGCGACCTTGCTCTTACCAACATCCTTACGAATATGAAGAACCGCTATGCTCTTGACAACGACATAAGCGGCAGACTCGAGACCGACAGATTCAACATCGCGGTATTCGATATGGATAACTTCCGCAGCATCAACGATACATACGGCTATGACTTCGGCGATGAGTACCTTATTGCTCTGTCAGACAGACTCAAGAATGAGTTTGGCGGCTCTGCTGAGATATACAATATCACCGGCAACGAGTTCTGCTTCCTCTTCAACAAGGAGATCTCCGAGAGTCAGGCAATGGGCATCGTTCAGAACATCCACGCGGTAATGAGCAGTCCCTACGATGTGCTCAACCTTACAGTACAGCTCCCGGCATCAGGAAGCGTTTACCACTACCTGCCCGGCGACTGCCTCAATGTAAACTCGCTGCTCGTTAAGCTTGATACAGCGCTCAGAAACGCTAAGCTCAACGGCGGTAACATGATAAACACAGTTGTTGATATCTAATAAGCTTCACAAAGCTGCCGGGACAATTCTCCCGGCAGTTTTTTGTATGAATTGCACAAATCAAGGGCTGAGGAAGTCCGTAAATACGGTTTGACAGATAGTAGGATTTGTGCTAAAATATACATAAAGGTTTATCGGGCGCAGTGAGGTGATGTTGTGAAGAAGTATGCGATATTCAGATCGCCGACAGGTCTGTATTACCATGAATATATCGATACCCTCGAAAAGCTTGAGGAGACTGAGTTCGCCGGGCTCGTCACAGAGGAGCAGCTGCCGATAGTCCTCGACGACGCGGGCGGGTATTTCCGGTTCGAGTTCGGCAACTACCGCTTCGTAAGAATAATAGAGAGCGATGAGGAGGTCCCGCTGAAGCTCGAGGAGATGTTCTACAAGAATGACCCGGACTTCAAGCTCGGCTGGATATCCCCGGGCGGCGACACCTATTCGTGCACCTTCACAAATCACAATAAGTGCGCGAAAATGCTTGCGAGGAAGTTCTTTCCTAAGTCAGAGTATCCTGAGACCTCACTGCTGAAGGCGGGCTGGATCAAGGTCATCGATTCGTGGGACGGGTCGGAGCGCCGGCACGGACAATTCGTTCACTCCGGCAGCGGCAGGATCACCAAAAGACAGGCGGATACACTGTTCGACCTCGGACTTTACAACAACGATGAGGTGAAAGAACTCATCAGAGCGAGCGATACATCATGGTGAATCAGCGTTCACGCAGTTCATGCGGAACGCTTCTTTGATTTTTTATGCGAAATAACCGCGTATGCAGGACTAATGTTTTTACTAATTGGAGCGTGCGAGCCTCAATTGTGAATAAAATTAAAACTTCTCTGTGCAATGTACATAAACAGGGACGTAGTTTTGTATAATATTTATATTGACTTCGGAGCAATTTTAGGGTATAATTGTTTTAATAAACATTTAAAACGGCTGTCTGTGACAGCACGAATTACGCACCGTCAGCTTGTGTAGGACAAAGTGCTGCCGGTACAGGGAGGTTCAGATATGGCAGAAGCAAGGTTCATAAAGACCGTAGCATTCGGCGGATATGAGAAATCAGAAGTGATCCGCAGACTCGAATACCTCAATTCTCAGGTGTTCGACCTCAAGAACGAACTAAGACAGACTAAGCTGCTCCTCGAAGCCTATAAAAAAGGTACCGACGCCGAAAAAGCCAACGAAACTGTGCTCGCCGGCGAACGCGCCAAGCTCACTCAGGTGCAGGTCCAGAATGAGACCCTTACTACTAAGCTGAAGGCTGCAGAGGAGGAGAACCGCGGCTATGAGCAGAAGGTCAGGGAGCTCGACGGAACGATTGCTGACCTGAATGACCAGTTAAAGGCCGCAAATGACAGTATCACTGCTCTTAAAGCAGGAAGCGATGCCGCTGCTCTCAGCCAGGTGTTCATCGAGGCTCAGAAATCTGCGGATATGCTGATAAATAATGCTAAGTCCAATGCCGAGAAAATGGCCGAGGACGCCAGAACAGCCGCTGAAATAACTATTGCAGACGCTAATGATGAGGCTGCCCAGATCGTGTTCGAGGCTGAACGTGAGGCTGCCCTGAAACTTACGGATTCAAAAAACAAGACCGAGGAAATGAACGTTTCATCAAACAATATGAAGGCGATAATGCTCGATGACGTTACCAAGCTCGGCGCTGAGATGAGCCACCTCAGGAAGATAATCGAAAAATTCATGGAGACAGGCCTGTCAGATATTACAGATGCCGAGGAGAGGCTCTTCCAGGTCAGCAATACCCTCAGGGAGGGCGGAGTGCCGGTATTCAAGGCACCGGAGTATTTCGAGGCAGAGCTCCCGGAGACTCCCAAGAGGAACGCTCTGAAGGCGATCGAGGCTAATGCCGAGAAGGAAGAGGAAAAGCAGAAGAAGCAGAATGAGCTCGATAAGCTGAAGCAGATGGCTCAGGCTCTCGGCGGGAAGAAAGATACCAAGCCTGAGAAAGCCGATACCAAGCCCGCAGAAGCTTCTCCGAAGCAGGAGGAGCAGAATGAAAAGAAGGGCGGAAAGATCGACCTTGCAGCCCTTGCAGCTCAGGCAAGCGCTCTCGGCGGAAAGAAATAAAACAGGAAGCAGACAAGGACTTGTCCGGTGGTGCATAATGGACAGGTGCGATACAAATGTAGTGGGGTGTATATTAAATGAATGAACTTGTTATCGTAAAGCCGGAAAAATGTACGGGCTGTAATGCCTGTGTACGCTGCTGCCCGGCGCCTGAGGCTAATATCGTAAGAAAGCTCGAGGGTAATAAATTCGTGGTCACTGTTGACCCGAACAAGTGTGTCTCCTGCGGTGAATGCGTGAATGTCTGTCAGCACGGCGCAAGAGATTACATAGACGACACCGAGGAGTGTATGTCAAGAGTTATCAAGGAGAAAATGGTCATTCTTGTCGATCCGTCGATAAAGTCCATATTTCCAAACAAGTGGAAGGGCATCCTTGACTGGTTCAAGAAGCAGGGCTGCTCTGTGTACGACGGTTCACTCGGTGCAGATATCTGTACATGGGCTCACCTGAGAATGATCGAGCAGGGCTCCGTCGGCAATATCATCACCCAGCCGTGTGCGGCAATAGTAAAATATATCGAGACTTATCAGCCTAAGCTGCTCTCGAATCTCTCACCGGTACACAGTCCGGTATCCTGCCTTGCTATCTATGTAAAGCAGTACCTCAGAAGAACTAATCCGATCGCGTTCCTTTCACCCTGTATCGCAAAGAAGGCGGAATTCGACGAGACCGGAACTGTTGATTACAACGTGACCTTCAAGAAGCTCATGGATTATTTCGAGCGCAACGGCATAGCTATACCCACCAATACCACGGATGATTTTGAGTACAAGTTCGATGATATGCAGGGGCAGCTCGGTTCAGTATACTCACGTCCGGGCGGACTCAGAGACAATTTCTGGGCTCATAATCCTGATATCCATATCACTACTTCAGAGGGCGTACGCAAGGTGTACCCTGAGATAGATATGTACGGAAAAATGTCAGAGTCCAAGCACCCGCAGGTATTCGATGTGCTTTCATGCGAATTCGGCTGCAATATCGGACCTGCCTCCGGAACATCACAGAACTTCTTCGACGTAATGGCAACAATGAGGAGCGTTGAGAATGAGGCGAAAAGCCGCCGTAAGTCTGCCGGTATCATGGGACGAGGCGAGGATAAGCTCTTCAAGAAATTTGACGATGACCTCAGTGTTGCGGATTTCGTAAGGACTTACAAGGGCTTCATGCCGACAGCGATCCCGAGCGACAAGCAGCTTGAGCCTATCTTCGAGAAGATGGGCAAGCACACTGATTCTGATAAGCAATACAACTGCCGTGCCTGCGGCTTCAAATCATGTAAGGAAATGGCTATCGCTATTGCAAGAGGTCTCAACACTCCTGATAACTGCGTGGTCCATGCAAAATCCGTACTTCTTGCAAGACACTCCTATCTTGCACAGCAGCATGAGCAGCTTGAAAAGCTTACCTCCGAGTGCCTTGAGCTTTCCAATAATCTTAAAGTGCAGGTAGGCGAGATCAACAAGAGCATGGATGATATCGGAAGCTCTACCTCAGCGACCAGCGAGAGAGCTGCAGTCGTTAAGGAGCTTCTCCAGAACGTTGTATCCTTCTGCAACGACAATCCGACTATGGATTCTGACAGCGTAAAGCAGCTCACAAGCATACTGGAAATGACGATCTCGGCGTTCAGTGCGCTTGATGATAATGTGAATATAACAAACGAGAGCTCGAATGTTATACACAATTCTATCGGCGAGATCACAGCGCTCGTTGACAAGATCAATGAAATGCTTGTCAAGACCGAGGAGAAATAATATAATTTGTACCGCAAGGGGCGTATTAGTACGTCCCTTTTTGTTGTATGGAGCGATATAGCGTACTTGCCGGTCCTCACCGGAGAGGCAGACCATAACTCTGATCTTTCGGCTTGCAGATCACGCGGATGCACGATCTTGTGTCCTTCTGCTGACTTATATGTGATAAATATTTACAAAAAAATCTGCAAACTCTTGACAACGGATGTTGGTTTTGCTATAATAAACATATATAGGTTTTGGAGGTGATACCGTGGGCAAGAGGATACTTGGATTCCTCGGAATGGATAAGCAGAGCAAATATGTAAGAAATTATTTCTATAATACAAACATGAGAGCAAGTATTTATATGTCTCTCGTTGTGATAGTCCTTGAGCTGTGGATGATAGTTCGCATGACAAGGACAATATTTGAAAATCATCTCCAGAGCCGGTTCTGGGATCTGACAGAGCGTTATTATTCAAATTATGTGCTGCTTCTGAGCTCAGGAGTGCTGATGCTTCTGTTTGCGGTCAGAGCGCTGTTCAACAGGCGGAAAATGCGCTGGGCAGCGATCGGCGTTATAGTCATGTGCACGGCGGTCGCGGTTTTTGAGGTCTGGCGGCTCACGAAATATCCCGGGAGCGGCAAGAAAACAGCTGATCTGGTAAATTACATAATCCTCCTGAGCGCAGCGGTAATAATGATAGCCTTCTCGTTCGTTATGCTAAGAAATGACAGGGACAAAAAATGGCAGAGCCTTGCGGTAATGTACGTTTTTTCGTTCGTCTGCATAAATTTCGGAATAATCATTTCGGTCAACGGCTACGCGAAGGGCGAGCAGATGCTGACCTTCCTTACAATGGAGCTGTTCGTGGTGTGTCTGCTGGTATGGAGGCCGCTTATCGGTTTCGTTGTACTGACGTCTTCCTACCTGGTATTCTACTACAGGATAAGCGGGATGCTCGATCTCAGCACGGTCGGGAAGTTCACCGGGGTAGTCGATTTTTCGCTGTACAAGACCGGTCTCGGCGACGGGATAAAGATCAACGGCTTCACGATGTGGCTTTCGACCCTGCTGTTCTGCATTGCGAATTATAACAAGACGCTCTCGCAGGCTCAGAAGGATGAGAACCTTGAAAAGATAAATTCGTACCTGAGCCGTATTTCTGCGGAGGATGAACTGACCGGCATACACAACATGGTCTACTTCCGCAGTGAGGCCGAAAAGCTGCTCAGCTACGTTACCACCGACAGGGAAAAGGTAATTTTCCTGTTCTTTGATATTGAAAATTTCAAATCGTACAACGACAAATATGGCTTCCACAGCGGAAATGAGCTGCTCATCAAGTTTGCACGGCGCATGGATGAGGCTTTCAAGGGTTCGCTCGTTGCGAGGTATTCGGATGACCATTTTGTAGTGCTGACGAAGAATGAGGGAAGTCAGGAAATAATCCGTGAGCTTTCGGATAATATCCGCGAGCTGCAGGGCGAAGTTCAGCTCGCACTCAAATGCGGTGCCTACAAGCCTGCCGAGCATGAAAGCGACATCAGTCACGCCTGCGACAGAGCGCGTTTCGCCTGCAACAGCATAAAGAAGCATTTCGACCGGAATTATTGCCTCTATGACAAGACCCTCGAGACCCGCTTCACACTCAGGCAGTATATCGTTAATAATATTGACAATGCTATCGCCAATAATTACATCAAGGTCTACTATCAGCCTGTCGTTTCCACAAAGGATGGCAAGCTCTGCGGCTTTGAGGCTCTCGCAAGGTGGCAAGACCCGAATTACGGCCTTCTCCCGCCGGGTGCTTTTATTGAAGTCCTTGAAGAATACCGCCAGATACACAAGCTCGACCAGTGTATAATTGAGCAGGTCTGCCGGGATTACCGCCGCACCTGTGATAACAAGGAGCCGTTCGTGCCAGTTTCGCTCAATTTCTCACGGCTTGATTTCGAGCTTTGTGATATAGTTGGAATTCTAACAAACCTTGCGGAAAAGTACAATGTCCCCAAGAGCTACCTTGACATCGAGATAACTGAGAGTGCCCTTACCGAGCAGCAGAATTTCCTCCAGGCAGCAATGAAGCGCCTGCGCGAGGAGGGCTACAGTATATGGCTCGATGACTTCGGAAGCGGCTATTCGTCGCTGAACGTGCTGAAGGACTACCAGTTCGACGTGCTGAAAATAGATATGAAGTTCCTTAGCGGCTTCCCGGACAATAAGAAGACAAAGACCATTCTGAACAATATAGTAAGCCTCAATAAGCAGCTCAATATGGTGTCTCTCACCGAGGGGGTCGAGACTCTCGAACAGTATGAATTTCTGCGCAGTATAGGCTGCGACAGAGTGCAGGGCTTCTATTTCAGCAAGCCCGTGCCATATGACGAGATGAAGGAGAAAATACTCTCCGGCAAACTCATGGTCTCGGACAAATTCGTGAAGGCATAATATTCAGGGCGCACGGGTAGACCGTGCGCCCTTTTAGTACTTATTTGATTCGCTGTCGAGGATCGTATAAAGGATCCGGTAGAGTGCAGCAGCGTCGTCGGGGGAGAGCTTGATGCAGCTGCCAATCCGGAAGGGGACATCGACCGCTTTTTCGCGCAGGGCTTCGCCCGCATCGGTAAGCTCAACGATAAGGACACGCTCGTCCTCGGAACTGCGGTGGCGTTGAACATAGCCCTTGGCCTCGAGGCTTTTTAGCACTGGGGTGAGGGTACCGGAGTCAAGGTGAAGCTTCTCGCCGAGCTCCTTTACGGAAATGGAGCGCACCTCCCAGAAGACGAGCATGGCGATATACTGGGTATAGGTCAGGTCGAGCGCGGTGAGAAACGGGCGGTACTTCCTGATAATTTCCCGTGAGCAGGCGTAGAGCGGGAAGCATAGCTGGTTTTCCAGCTTCAGAGCGTCGTATTTATCCGGCATTTTTCTGAGCCTCATAAGCCTCGCGGACTGCGATGCAGAGCTGGTCGGCGCAGGAAGTGGGACGTCTTCCGCAGGTATTGCCTTTGAGCTTAGCTTCAATCTCCTCGACGGTCATACCGTCAACGAGCTTAGAGATAGCCTTGAGATTTCCGTTGCAGCCTCCGAGGAAGGAAATATTGGTAACGACGTTACCCTCGATGTGAAAGCTGATCTCCTGTGAGCAGACCATTTTAGTTTTGTAGGTATAATCCATAGCGATGACCTCCTTTAATAATCAAGAGCAATTCAATTTAGCTCAATTTAATTTTACAACATTTTTTCCGGTTTGTCAAGAGGTTTTTGAAATTTTGGGGTAAATAACAAACAATATGGTCGGGAAATGCCGGCGCTTGCGTAATTGTCATGCCTCACAGATGTGGTATAATGGCAGTTTGCGAACGCCAAATCACAAAAAACTTATATTCCCCAATTTTTTAGTAAGTGCTGAGTTTTTCAGTGCATATCCGGCATCAGCCTTGACAATGGGCTGGATATGTGTTAAAATTTAATTGAAAATACTTTTTGACATAAAGGGGCTGATCTTATAAAAAATACACGGCTGACAAGGATACTGATATTTGTTTTCAGCTTCATACTGCTGCTTGCGGGAACGGTCGTGAGCTATACCTGCAGTGTATTCCGGGTTCCGGCGCTTACTGATTGTGACCTCGAAAAAGCTGGTATTTCTGGCGCAAATAAGCTTATGATAGTTGCGCATCCGGACGACGACGTGATCTGGGGAGGGGCTCATCTTATGGAGAAGGGCTACTTCGTGGTCGTAGTGACAAACAGGTCAAACACAGTGCGGAAAAAGGAGTTCGAGAAGGTGCTCAGTGCGACCGGAAATTCGGGTATTATCCTCAGCTATCCCGACAAGTCCTTCGGCAGAAGGGATAGCTGGAATCACAACAAGGACGACATCCGCGCTGACCTCGAAAGAATAATCTGCTGCCAGCACTGGGACCTGATCGTTACCCACAACGTCGACGGAGAATACGGTCACATCCACCACAAAATGACTCACAGTATCGTGACGGATATTTTCACGGAGCACCGCCCGGAGCTTGACACCGACCTTTATTTCTTCGGGAAGTATTACCCGGTTGAGGAGATCGGAAGTGTTCAGGACGAGCTCCCACGCATCACTCCGGAGCAGCTTCGCTTCAAGGAGGAGATGCTCAAGCTTTACAAGTCGCAGTCAAAGGTCATCGCAAAGCTCAGCCACATGAACGAATTTGAGGACTGGATACTTTTTGACGGAACAAACGGCTGACGCAAATAGAAAAACGCCTGCGGATATGCAGGCGTTTTCCTTGCCATCAATTATTATTTACAGCATAAACATCGTATTTTGTGAGGATATAACAGCCGGATTCGCAGAAATACAGAATCCGTTCACCGTTTCTGAGTGCGTTCCGGGTTTCCGCATCATTGAATGCTTCTTCGCTGAATTTTGTATAACTGTCGTCGTTGACACAGCCGATACCCCATGCACACTGATAGCCGTTCCTGAACTCAAAGGTCAGGTATTCACCGCTCAGGTCATCGGTACGGTAGGTTATATGTCCGTCTGCCTTGAGGCGGTCGAGGGTCTCAGCTATAAGGCTGAGCTTTGTTTCCGAGTCTGGCGTTGCCGTATAATCGGAGCGTTTCGACGTAAGCTGGAGGTTACCGAGGCATTGGTATACATCTGGACTCAATTCCTTGAAGTCCTCCTCGCCGCCTTCTGACGTCGTTGGCTCTGTAAACTCATTACTGGTGGGTTCATCAGTCACCGGATCTGTAAATTCATCACTGGTGGTCTCATCGGTCGCCGGATCTGTAAATTCATCACTGGTGGGCTCATCGGTCGCCGGATCGGTGTCCTCCTCAGTGGACAGCTCAGAGGTCATCCAGGGAACAGTCGGCAGTTCCGGCTCTGTTGGGAAAACATTGTGGCTTTCCTCAGGCACAGCATCTGTTCCTGACGCAGGCTCGTCACTATGCTGGTGATCTTCGCCGGTATGCTCCATGCTCTGTGAAGCTCCGGCGTGAAGGCCTGAGCTGTCGTTATCGGAGCCTTTGTTTTTGTTCAAAAGTGCGAGGGTAACACCTCCGCCAAGCAATACTGCAGCGATCACAGCAGCGGCGGCTATCCTGCCTGTGCGCGGACGGAGACTTGGTGCCGGAGGTTCACACA
>ODAI011844578.1_pt1 | contig 24120 bp, 12 predicted proteins | sample 1539321 | NCBI WGS metagenome assembly ODAI01 (sample SAMN02144231, study PRJEB22623) | gut metagenome | biome: sheep rumen | host: Ovis aries | place: New Zealand | reverse complement strand
CCCCACCAACCGCCACGCTCTGCAAAGAAGCGGGCAAGAGCGACAAACCCCCCGTCTCCCCCTACAACGACGAGAAGACCCCCGCCACGACGCTGGCGAAGTTCTACCTCGACCGCATGGCCGTGTTCAACGCCTGCAAGAAGCCTTCCTACTACATCAAGCGGGTGGCCGACGACATCAACAGCACCAGCCCGACTTACCTCGGCGACGAGACACCTACGCCCCGAGGCATCGCCACCAACTACGTCATCGACCCCTACTCCACCCAGAAGACCGAGGCGAACCGCTCCGACGACAGCGGTCTGCTGACGACCCTGTTTGCCGACACCCGCATCAGCCAGGTCACGGCGCTGCTGGCAAGCACTGCCGGCAATCCGCCCGCACTCACCAAGACGTCGAAGCCCGTCACCATCGCCTACGTCAACGAGAACACCTACACTAAGGAGATGGCGCAGAAGGAGTATTCCACCGGCATCGTCGTGAAAGGCCGCTACGAACCCCTTCACGACTTCTACACCGCCTACGACAAAGGAAGCGGCACGCTGACCGCTGGCACTTACACGACGGGGCAGGATTTCTGGATGGTGGAGCCCAGTCAGGACACTGAAGTCACGACCACCGAAACAACCACAACGACCACCGACCGCTCCTACACCACCATCAACGAGGCCGACCGCCACTACTTCAGCACCGAGGCGGCCGCCATCGCCTACGCCACCGACACCCGGCACAAGCACTATGGTCGCGTGGTGAAGTACACGGGGGGCGTGTGCTACTACTTCTTCTATCTGCGCCACTCGAACAACGTGGCCGTCATCCACGACACCATGGAGTTCGGCATCGTGCGCAACAATATCTACCGATTCAAGATAGAGGCAGCAACAGGCCCCGGCACCCCCGACGCTGACCCACGGCACCCCGAGGAGCTGAAGGCGAGCGTCTACGTGAAGAAGTGGATTCTCGTCAACCATCCCCTCATCTACGTATAGCCAAGAGAAGCCGTCATGAAGTACTACCTCATAGCAGGCGAGGCCAGCGGCGACCTGCATGCCTCGCACCTGATGCTGGCCCTGCGGAAACACGACCCCGAGGCACAGTTCCGCTTCTATGGTGGCGACCAGATGGCGGCCGCTGGCGGCACGCTCGTGAAGCACTACCGCGAACTGGCCTACATGGGCTTCGTGCCCGTGCTGCTCCATCTGCCCACCATCCTGAGGAACATGAGGCAGGCCAAGCAGGACATACGCGACTGGCAGCCCGACGCCGTCATCCTCGTCGACTATCCCGGCTTCAACCTCAGCATCGCCAAGTATGCGAAGAAGCTGCAAACCTCAAACCTCAAATCCCCCCAAGTCTACTACTACATCGCCCCGAAGATATGGGCCTGGAAGGAGTATCGCATCAAGAACATCAAGCGCGACGTCGACGAGCTGTTCTCCATCCTCCCCTTCGAAGTGGAGTTCTTCGAGCAGAAGCATCACTACCCCATCCACTACGTAGGCAATCCCACCCAGGCGGAGGTTGCCCAGTTCAAGAAGGTCTGCAATGAGGATTTCCAGCAGTTCTGCCATCGCAAAGGTCTCAATCCCAAGAAGAAAATCATAGCCCTGCTGGCAGGCAGTCGCCGACAGGAGATTAAAGACAACCTACCCGCCATGATGCGGGTGGCCAGACAGTTCCCCGACTACCAGATTGCACTGGCTGGAGCACCGGCCATCGACGACCAGTTCTACGCCTCCTTCCTGCTGAAGAACGACGAGACGCTCTCGCAGGTACGGCTGGTGAAGAACGACACTTATGCACTGCTCTCACATGCCCACGCCGCCCTGGTGACCAGCGGCACCGCCACACTGGAGACAGCCCTCTTCGGCGTGCCGCAGGTGGTATGCTACGAGACGCCGCTGCCCCGTCTCATGGGGTGGCTGCGAAAAAAAATTCTCAAGGTGAAGTACATCTCGCTGGTGAACCTCATCGCCGACCGCGAGGTAGTGCGCGAGCTGGTGGCCGACACGTTCACCGAGGAAAGTATCGCCCACGAACTCTCTGTGCTGCTGTCCCCCGACAGCCCGCAGCGCCGGCAGATGCTGCAGGGCTACGACGAGGTGCGCCGCCGACTGGGCAACGAAGTGGCCCCCGACAACGCCGCCCGCATCATGGTTGGGATGCTAAGCCACAAATAAGCAAAAAAATGGCAATTTTGGGTATGTCAATTTGGCTAATTGTCCAAATTGACACACCTTTTGGCTTGGTTTTCTGCGTCTTTTTTCCGACCTTTGCACCAAATAACAAAAAAACGCATCCATTAACACGAATTAACGCACATAATTCATTAGAAAAGAATACTATTCGCTATCTTTGTAGATTCAAAAAAAGGATATGAATATATCTGTTCACATACGCCAACTGCTCGCACTCATCGTTATTGTGCTGATGTGTGCCTGCAACGAGACTGACGAGCTCCCGACCCAGCAGATGGGGCGCGTGGAGGTGCGTCTCGTGGCTCCCTATCGTGCTGCCACCCGAGCAACCGGTGACTGGCTCGACCCCGTCGACAGCAAAGAGAAAATCCACCAGTGGTGGGTTGCCTTCGTCAATAGCAGTAACATCGTGCAGGAACTGGTCAGCGGCGACGCAGAGGGAAAGGAGCAAGACGTGTTCACCTTCCTGCTGCCGCCGGGCACCTACACCGTCTATGGCTTTGCCAACCTCGACAACTTCAACGCGCTGGGCATCACCAAGGGCGCTGCTCTACCCGACCTGAGCAAGAAGACGCTGGCCACCACCAATGGCTGGACCGAGAACATACCGATGAGCAGTCACAGCGGCGGACAGACCGTCAAGGTGCAGGAAGCCGAGAACCAGTCGTTCCAGGTGGAGCTCATCCGCGCCATGGCCAAGCTGGAGCTCAACTTCATCAACAAATATCAACAGCAGATGGACATCCTGGGCTACAAGATTACACCGCTCACCAAGACCAGCGTCAGTCTGCTCGAGCCCACCACTCCCAGCGCCATCGTCACCGCCGACGACAACATCGAAGCCCACGAGGTGGACTTGCAGTCGGCCCCACTTGTTCTGGCAAAGGACAATGGAACAGCCACCAGCTACGTCTATGTGAACGAGACCAACGCCACGGCCACGAGCACCGTGAACCAATATTCCATTCAGCTGAAAGTGCAGCGACATCAAACCGTGGGCGGCAGCGACATGACCCACGAGGTGGAATACCGCTACGGCTTCACCATGAACAGCTCGACGGTGGTGGACGGCGTGGCCGGCTTCGACTATATCCGCCGCAACGACTGGATTCGCCTGCCCATCGTCTTCAGCGACTACACCTTCCGCGTGGAGGCTCTGCCCTTCCCGCCCATCGCCGGCTTCCAGTCACGCGTGGAGACCGCCGACGCCCTGAGCATCACCTTCCAGACGGGTGGCTACATCGCCCTGCGTCCCATGTTCCGCAGCAACACCGACCCCGACGGCGTGTGGCACAGCTTCGACGACAGCGACGTGGTCTTCAAGCTGGGAGAGGAGTACACCGAAAACGCCACCACAGGCGCCATGGAGAACATCGACGACGCCACCGGCACGGGACTGGTGCTCACGGTCGACCTCGACATCTTCCAGAATTATTTCGTGCTCTACCCCTCAGGCGAAATAGTGGGCTACCTGAGCAACGGTGCCACGGGGGGACAGGTCACCGTGACGCTGAAAGTACAGATCGGGGGCTTCTACTACCAGTTCAACTACAACATCATCTTGCACAACTCATAGGCCAGCACCACGCGGCCCACAACACAAAAGATTGAAACAGGATATGCGCAATAGAAACCATCTGCAACACCTACTGAGGACATTGCTCATCATCGCAGCAATGGTCTTCGGCATGTATGCACAGGCTCAGGACGGGAATTTTGCCATCATATTCACAAATGGAGCGCCTGGCTCACGAACGCTTGCCAGCAACGGCGACAACAGCCTTCTGCAACTGACAGTATATGACTATAACAACTATCAGAACAACACAAACAGACTATGGCACTGGGAGGGCGACTATCTCTGCAACTCCGCGGGGCTATATATCGGCTTCGACGGCACCAACTTCATCGGCGTGAGCAGCGTCGCCGATGCATGCGAAATGGAAGGATACTTCGACAGCAACGACAACTACATGCTGAAGCGGAAAGGAGTGAATGCCGTCATGTCATACACCCAAGTCGGTCAAGGCTGGAATAGTTCTTACTACCTTGTAGAAGACACAGACATGGCCAATAACGATATCATCGCCTTCATAGAAAGAACGGGAAATGAGGGCCCTGGCGGGGGAACGGTCGTCACCCCAACCATAGAATCTCTCACCTCCAACGCCTTCTACATCCGCTTCTCCAACCGCACCAACCGGAACTGGAACGCATATTATGTGGTGACCGACAACGGCGCGGAAAACGCACTGACCATGACCCTGCGCGGCAACAACCCCACCACCGACACCGACGCCGCCAAGAACAGGCTGTGGACATGGGTAGCAAACAAATGGCTGCGCAACCTGCAGGGCAACTACATCTACCTCGACGGCACCACCTTCAAGACCACCACCGACCGCACACAGGCCACCACCTTCCGCATCTACTACGACGACAACGCCCGGCCGAAGCTGCGCGTGCTGAACAGCGACAGCAGCGACGGCGACTATGTCATGCGTGCCGAGACGGTGCACACTGCCAACTCGGCAGTCATCGCATCCACCACCCTGACCGCCACCGACGACGAGCTGGAGCTCTCCGACTACACACCCGTCGCCAATCAGAAGTACTTCATCCGCTTCCTGCACAACGGCAACGACCGCTACATCCACGAGATGGGCTGCCCCGGCATGGCCGACACCTACAACGGACACGACCCCGTGCTCTGCATCAGCAGAGGCGACGTGAGGAGCGGCGACAATGTAAACAATCTGCCCTCCGTGTCCTATCCACCCAACATGAGGTCAATGACGTGGACGCTGGAGCAAAACGGCGACGGAATATACCACATCAAGAGCGATAACGGACTCTACATGGGTCCGACTTTCCTTCTGTCATCAAGCTATACAGGCACCAACCCAGTGTATTCTGTCGTCGCAACAGATGCAGAGGCCGGAAACTTCATCTTCCGCATCAGGGAAAGCGACCATCTGATGACCCTGACCGACGAGGGCCATCCCGGCAACACCTTCAACGTCCATAACAACAAAGTTCCGAGATACTTGATTAGTTATTCTGCCACAAGCCTGGCAGACAACACCATCCTGGACTTTGTGCGCAACGACGACCCGCTGCCGCAGGACGTGCCCACGATGGAGGACGGCAAGTGGTATGTGCTGAAGTTCGCAGGAGTGGAGCAGACGCTGGTCAAGGTGCATGTCGATGCCGACGGCTACTATCTGTTTGAGCACGACAAGGGACGCTACATCTGCCTCACGGAGACAGGCTTCGGCTACACACTCGACGCAACCAACGCCGCACAGTTCGAAGTGCGCCCCGAGCGCAGCCAGACCGCAGAGCGCAACGGATGGCACCTGGAGTGCCGTAATGGCGACACGCCCAACGTGAAGGTGGTGGTTGCTACAGGCGATTCCTTCTCAGAAGTCTACCATGCACGGAACGCCGCCAACTCCGGCGATGCCAACACCGTGTTCTCGTTCGAGGAGGCCGTCGTGCCAGACGACATCGAGGCCGAGCGCCCCACGATGGAGGACGGCGGCTGGTATCAGCTCTACTTCCACGACGTGCCCATCTGTGCCCGAAAGGTCAGCTATGTAGGTGATGATGCTACGGGCAACCGCATCTACAAGCTGCAGTATGGCACGCAGTACTTGAAAGACGACCCAACTGCCGAGAACACCACCAGAAACAAATTCACCACGACTACCGACCCCGACGAGGCCGCCCGCTTCACCGTGACGCTGGGCCTCGGCGGATGGCAGCTCACACGCCTCACCGACGACAACGACTACTACGGCGGCTACACCGTCGCCGAAAAGGCAGTAGGCAACAACCGCACCATCACATTCCGCGAATACCTGAACAAGCCCACCAGCTACTTCGGCATAGAAAGGCTGACCTACAAACTGGAAGACGGAAAGAAATACGTGTTCTACTTCGACAACATGTTGCTCTACGGCATGTACGACCTGGAGATGGAGAGCGGCAAGGACTGCGACCTGCTGGGCAACGCCGCCAACTACGGTGGTATGGCATGGACGGCACTTGAACCCGAATTCAGCGAAGAGGACCAGGAGTATTACTACCGCTTCCAGAACGAATTCGGGCGCTATATCGCCTGGAACGCCCAAACCAAGCGCTATCAGGTGACGAGCGATGCCAGCACGGCATCGCGCTTCACCCTCGTCGAGGGAGACTACGGCTATATGCTCCAACGACTCGGCACCAGCAGCGTGTTCCTGCCTGGAAGCGGCATTACTTACGGCGTTTGTTTTACTGAGAAGGCCATCCTAAAATCGGATGGTACCTCCAACCTGAGCGACACCGAAAAGCACTTGGCCGCTATCTACTTCCGCGAGGTGACGTCGAACGATGCGTGGTTCGACGACAGCACCGAGGAGCTGGAAATCCTCCACCGCCCGTCGTTCTTCCAGGAGCGTGCCAACGAGCTTGGAAACGGTGTCTTCACACGTGAGTTCCTGCAGCCCGGCACGGGCATGACCGAGCGCACACTGGCCGACGGCACCACCATCAGCACGCAGGACACCCCGGAATACCAGCTGACACGCTACGTCAGGCAAGGCGACTTCGTGGGACTCTACCTTACCACCAGTAAAGGAACGACTGCCACCAATCACATCGCCTACCAACGGCTTTACCTCTACGACACCGACGAGCCGCTGACGCACAAATACTTCATGCCCTACAACGACAACGATGCCTACCTCTACAAGAACGGACTCGTGCTGGGCAACGCGCTGACGAACAGCAACGGCACGAACCTGAGCAAGACCACCACCGCCGGTGCACGCAACCACTTTGTCAAGCTGTCGGTTCTGGGGCGCCTGCCCACCGACGAGCAGCAGGTCCCCTTCGCCTGCGACTTCTGCTACAACAAGAGCGCAGACAACTACGTCAACGACCTGAGCTATGCCAACGGCAGTGCCACCACGGCCGCCGAGGCTGGCAACCTGACCGAGCCCACGCTGAGCCTGCGGCAGATATGGACGCTCATCGACGCCAAGGTGATAGCCGATGAGCTGGTGACCAAAACGGGCGACGACTGGTTGGAGGAACGCACCATCCACTTCTCGAACATGACGCAAGGGCTGGTGAAGGAATACGTAGCGCTGAACAACGACCTAGAGAACTTCTGGTTCTACAAGAATTATACAGGCGACGAAAGCCAGCGCACCGACGAAAATCTGGTGCAAGTGGGGCAAGGAGCTGCTAATGCCGACCGCTACTACGTCATCGAGACCACCGACCACGGCTCGGGCATCATCGTTGACCCCACTATGCCCAAGCTGCCACAAAGCACCAACATTGGCGACTACATCAAAGAATCGGAATACAAGCGCCGCCGCCACATCTCGTTCAGCTATCCCGAGAGCCGCAGCGTAGAGGCAGGCACGTCCATCGACATCAGGGTCTATGCCGTCGATACCGACGGCAATGACAACCGCTACAACATCGCTAAGTTCACCATCATCTTCGACGCCGGCACAGAGACACTGCCCTACATGGACATCGTGGGCGACGAAGCTGTCTATCCCGACCGTTCTCCAGAGGCACTGCGCGAACACTGTGGTGCCCCACGCGCCTACCTCAACTTCGACTATCACCGCGCTAACGGCTTCATCTCGCCCACCCGTAGCAGCATGGAGAACGTAATGGCCGCCCTGCCGCTTGACTACAGCACTACTAACTATGCCTTCGCACGCCGACCGGGCAACACCAGAATAGCCGCAGGATGGGGCAGCTCCGCCGTAGGCAATCTGCACAAGTGCGCGCTTGAAGGTGACATAGGCCATTATGAAGGTAATAGCAAAGAGTTCTGGCTACGGAGCGTGAGCGACTACACGGGCATCACCTATTCTGACCAGTACGATCCGGGGTTCCTCTTCATCGATGCTTCCGACATGCCGGGACAGGTGGCCACCGTGTCCTTCGAAGGCGACTTCTGCGAGGGGTCGCTGCTCATGTGCTCAGGATGGATGTCAGCGGTGGAGGGCGGTTTCACCGACAATGGAAAACCCCAAACCCTGCATGCCCCAGGCAGCGTGGTGCTCACCGTGATGGGTCGCAAATATGACACCAATGGCCAAATCCTTTCCGAAGACGTGGTCTACAGCTTCTGCCCCGGCCAGCTGCCCTACTACGCCCGTCGCGCCGACGGCACCGTTATCTACCCAGAAGACAACAAAAAGTACAGCACCAACGGCGACTACATCTGGCAGCAGTTCTACTTCGAGTTTTTCAGCAACGGGTCGGACGAGTACTACCTAAAGATTGAGAACAACGCCATCGGTACCGCTGGCGGCGACTATATGCTCGACGACATCTGGATCTTCGCCACCCTGCCCTCGTTCGAGACCAGTTCCCAGCTGCCTATCTGCGGCGGCGAAGTGGAACTGGTGCGCTTGGAGAACGACTTCGAGAGCCTGCTCAACGCCACGGGCATTAAGGAATGGCAGGAGGGCGAAGCAGAAAAGACAGGCTACGTGGGCATCGCCTATCTCGACTGGGACAAGTTCGTCACCGACTTCAAGGCGCGGGTGGAGGCCATCGACGGCACCACCTACACCAAGGAGCTGTTCCTCACCAAGCTGAACGGCGGCGAGTTCCTTCTCGCCGATTACAGCACCGCCTATCAGGAGGTGTTCCAGGCCTCGCTGATGAGGGACATGGACGACAATATTGCCTACACCAACCTGCAGTGGAGCAACAATTTCAAGTCGGCGACCTGGCATGAGGAGTACACCTTCGCCAAGTTCTTCAACAACCGCGCCGACCGCACAAAGGTGTACTGGGCCGTGGAGGACGACAAGCGCAAGCTCATCTTCAACGGCAGCATGGACATCGACGGCTTCGAATACTACCACAACTACATGATGCTGGCCGCCCTGAACACCGTGCCGCTGACGGATTCTGACAGGAGCCATTTCTACAACTTCTTCAACGTCATCAGCACCTGCTCCACGCGAACCCTGCTCTACATGGAGCCCTTCATCGAAGTGAACGGCGAAGTGGGCGTGCAGGACCTGAACGATGTGGAGCACTGTCTGAACACCATCGAGACGCTGGCCCTGCACGTGAAAGCCTTCCGCATCGACGAAGAGACGGGCGAGCTGGTGGAAGAGACAGCCGGCTCAGTGGCCTTCGACTGGTGGGTGGGCAACAAGGACATTGCAGCCACCTTGGAGAACTTCAAAGCCCAGCATTACAGCGACGGCACCGACGAGTTCACCCTGCAGCACGCACTGAAGTGCCTGCGCTACAACTACCCCTACGCCACCTCGCTCGAAGGCCTCAGCGTGCCAGCCACCAACGAGCTCTACGAAGACTACACGCTGACGGAGAAGATGCTGCAATACCTGAAGAGCCTCGCTGAGCCCGCCGACGGCAGCATGCCCCAGCTGGTGCTGCGCTCGAAGACGGCCAACGTCATTCTCGACGAGCAACACCTGAAGCTGGTGGAGGAAGACGGTGAGAAATACGCCTATTTCTGCACCATGCCCATCGAGAACGACATGGACGTGGGACATGAGAACACCTACTATACCTGCTCCGAGCCGCAGCAAGTCAAGATACACATCGACGAGGTGGCCCCACACATCGACCTGGGCTTTGCCGACAAGGCCTACCCCGACGGCCTCGGCCTGCTCAGCGTGCGCCTGGCCAAGAAGCAGTTTGAGCAGGTGAACGAGCGCAACGAGGGATTCACCCGCCTGCACATACCCATCAGGAGCGTAGCAGCACAGTCGGAGGGGGCCGTCGGCATCATCCCCCCCTTAGACCCTGAGCTCAACGTCATCTACCTCACAGCGACCACCGACACCGAGATGGAGGACTACCTGCTGGCCCACTACACCGAAGAGAACGGTGCCGTGGTGGGCACGATGACCTACCTCTACGGCACCAACGGCAACACAGAAGAGCTGCCTGAAGAGGCCCTCACGCTCTACTTCAACAGCGACTTCAAGGTGCGCGAGGGCTACAGCTACACGCTGAAGTTCCCCTTCACCGAGCGCTTCAACGGCTCTGCCGTCTCCACCCGCTGCATGGGCGAAGGTGCCTTCATCATGAAGATTGTGCCCGACTACGAGGTGTGGACGGGCAGTGCCGGCAACACCGACTGGAACAACGACGAGAACTGGCGGCGAGCCGACTACGACGAGCTCTTCGCCGCCAACGGCACCACGCTGAACTCCTACATGAAGAACGGCAGCAACGACGCCGACGGCAACATCGTTGAGCCGGCCTCGAACCAGGACGGCACGCCCAACGTGAACTACATCACCGCCCATGACCGCGAGCGCCGCCAGGGCTTCGCCCCACTCTACTGCACCAACATCCTCATGATGACGCAGGAGACGGCCCCCGCGCCCTGGCTCTACGACCACGGCATGCTCGCCACGGGCTTCCCCGACCTGGAGGACACCTCGTCGCCCATGCTGCGCTACGACTTCCAGGGGCATACCTGGCCCAACGACAACGACGATGCCAACGCCAAGAACCCCCTCGTCTCAGGCAGTAATGTGCGACAGGAGGGCGACATCGTCACCGAGCTATACACCAGCAACGTCTGCGACAAGATAGCCTTCCAGCCCGAGACGGAGATTGCCCACACCGAGCTGCTCACCTACGACAAGGCCTGGGTAGAGTTCGCATTGAGCAAGAACCTGTGGCATCTCGTGGGCTCACCGCTGAAGAACACCATCTCGGGCGAGTGGTACGCACCATCCTACAGCGCCCGCCAGGAGACCACCTACTACGAACCTGTCGAGTTCAAGGTTGCCGACCTCGGCCGCATCATCACCCTGCCCGAAGGTTCCCCCACGGGTGTCACATCCTACAAACTGGGCTACGACCGCTTCTCACCCGCTGTCTACCAGCGGGCATGGGACAAGGCCAAGGCCGTGCTCTATGAGCGTGGCGCTGAGTGGAGTGCCGACGACAGCAGCCAGACCGAAGGGCTGGGCGACAGCGGACAGGGCGAATGGACTTCGGCAGGAAACGGTCAGGAGGGATACGAATGGGAGCAGGATCTCAATGCCGACGGATACCTGAACCGCCTCTCCTATAAGCCCATGGGGAAGAGCAAGGTGAACGTGGCCATCCGCGGCGGATGGAGCGGCGTCTACAACGACCACACCGTGCCCTACGACGGCGGTGGCTTCAGCGTCATGCCCATCAACCACTTCAAGAACACCAGCGACGACGGCATAGGCCACAACAGCGACGAGGTGGACTGTGTGTTCCGCCTGCCCAAGGAGGACTATTTCTACGACATCTGGGACTGGAGCAAAAGCTACAACCTGAACCGTCGCGTGCGCGTATATATAAAAGATGAGAACCGCCCCTGGCCAGACGACGCCCGTTGGCGCGACAGCATCACCACGACGAACACCGTGGAGCTGAACTACCGCGGCCGCCTTCGCACCGACGACCTCAGGCCCACCACGGAACAGCCCTCGCCCACCTACACCGTGACGCTGAAGAACGAGGGCAACGGCAGCCTGGGCTACTTCCTGGCCTGCAATCCTTTCATCTGCGGCCTCGACATGCATAAGTTCTTTGCTGCCAACAGCGATGTGCTTGCACCTTTCTACCTGGTGCTCAAGGACAGCAAGATAGCTACCGACGAAGAACTGACGGGCAGCGACTGGTCGTGGACCGACGTCATCATCAACGGCACCGACAATGCAGGAACCTTCAGCGGACGCCAGATTGTCCCTGCCCGTCATGCCTTCTTCGTGCGAGCCAAAGACGGCGGCAACCTGAACGAGGTGACCGTCACTTTCACCACCGACATGATGGATACCGTGGACAGGACGCCACCAACAACGCCTGAGCCAGACCCTGGCACAGACCCCGTCCGCCCCTATCTGAGCATCCGTGCCCAGCGGGACGGCTTCAGCAGCGAAGCCCGCGTGGAGCTAAGCCCCGGCGCCAGCAACACGTTCCTGCCCGAAGAGGACATGGAGACGTTCGTGGTGAGCGACATCACGTCGAGCATTCCCGTGGTCTACACGCTGACGGGCCGCCTGGCAACCAGCATCAACCGCCTGAACCACTTCAACAGCCTGCCCCTCGGCATCGAGTCGGGCAGCAACGACCCGGCCATCCTCACCTTCAACGGTGTGGAGAGCATCGGCACTGACGTGCAGCTCTACGATGCGCTGCAAAAAACCATCATACCCCTGAAGGACGGCCTGCAGGTTCGTGTGCCCGGAGCCACCCAGAACCGCTACTTCCTCATCACGGGCCTTGCCGACGAAGCCATCGCCGAGAGCAGCATCCAGATGATGCCCGACAAGGGCGGCGTGCGCGTGCTCTCCACCTCTGGGGAACCCATTTCCAGCATTCTCATCTACGACATCGCCGGCCGACTGGTGATGCGCTCCACGCCCGGCCTGGCCGACTGCTGGCTGTCGCTGCATCGTGGTGTCTATGCCGTGAAAGCCGCCACCGACAATTGTCAGCAGCTGAAAAAGATTATCGTTGAATAATTATTCTCATTTCTCATTTCTCTGGTGCTGCCATATCTCCACGCTGTTGATGATGTTCTGCCAGAGAATATAGCAGCCGGGGCCGACGCTGCTGAGCGGCGTCAGGTAGGTATAGGCCAGCCAGATGGCAAAGGCGGTGTTCTTTTGCCCCAGCGCCTGCCCGGCCTCCTGCGTGTGGCTGAAGTAGTGGCCGATGAAACGGCCCACGGCGAACTGTACCACGCAGAGTAGCAGCCCCAGCAGGGCGATGGTGGCGAGCAGCCATACGGAGGCCTCGGCATGCACGATGTTCTTCACCGTGGTGCCCGTGACAATCATCAGCGAGCAGCCCCAGAGGTAGAACGACAGGTCGCTCACGCTGATAATCCGCTGGTGCAACCGGTGCATATAGTGCTTCACTATGTAGGCCAGCAGCATGGGCAGCACCAGCAGCACCACCACCTGATAGAATATCTTCCAAAAGGCCTCGGCGAACGACACGTCGCTGCCCTTCTCAATCAGCGGGAAGCAGACGGGCACGAGGAGCACGGTGAGGAAGTTCGACATGAACGTGTAGGTGGTCATCTGCTCCAGCGAGCCGCCCAGCTTCTGCGTCACCACTGCCGCTGCCGTGGCGCAGGGGGCAATGATGCACATCAGCAGCGCCTCGAGCAGCACCAGTCGGTCGCTTTGCGGTCGCATCAGCAGGATGACCGCCATGACCATGCCCACGAACAGCAGGTTGAACAGCAGCACCCACACATGCCACCACACGGGGCGCATCTGATGGAAGTCGACCTTGCAGAACGTGACGAACAGCACCAGGAACATGAATACGGGCAGGATGGCATCGCACACCGGTGCCAGCACCAGCGACGGCCCGCCGAGCCAGGGCACGAAGGCAAACAGCAGATAGAGCGCCGCCCCTACGCCCATAGACACGGGCAGCGTCCACTCCTTCAGGAAGCCAATAACACGGTGGGCCAGTCTCTCCTCACTCATCATATAAAAAACGCAAAAATTTATTTCTATATAACTATAGCTATTATGGCGTTTGCGTAGAGACGCCACATTGTGGCGTCTCTACTTGTGGCTGCAAAGGTACGAAGAATTATTGAGAGCGCCAAATTTTTGCCTGCCACTATGCGCTTGGGCATGAACGGCACACCCAAATGGACATGAACGACCATCAAAAAAGTGTTCAAAATCGGAACTACAAAAAGTTCAACCTGAAGAGTGATTCTGGCTCAAAAATCGGCCCTTTTTTGCCTTCAAGAAGCGATTTCGTCACACTGGCGAGAATTAAAAAAGGTTAATTATTGCACATCAAACCCCATTCTGCGCAAAATTTTCACATTTTTTTTGTGATTTTTTGCCTCGATTCCCTCTTCTGTAAGCACGCCAAATTTTCAAAAGTCAACGCCTTTTGAAAATTTGGCGTTGACTTTTTTCAGCCGTCCGCCGCCTTTTTTCGCCAAAATAAGCGTAAGTTATTGCAGCACAATAACTTAGTAAAATCTCTCAAAATTCGCTTATTTTCAGCCAAAAATTTTCTCGCGCAGAATTTTCAAAATTTTGAGGGGGTCGAGTGTTCATTTTCGGAACAAAATTAACAAAAATTTTGAGTCAATTGATGTCTGAGGAAACTCGCCTAAATCCCTAAGCCATTAGGAATACAATACGAGCAGATAGATAATGAACAGGTGGAGCGGATAGAACACATAGAACAGATACTTGGCCACCGGTCCCTGGATGAAGCCCCGCTTACCGTTATACATGCTGATGGGGATGAAGGCCAGGCCCGCCATCCACCGACTGCCCAGCACGCAGCTGCCAATGACAGCCCGCAGCAGTGGCCGCTGGCGCAGCACATAGAGCAGCAGCACGAAGCCATAGCCGCTGCAGCCATAGTCGCATCGCAGCAGCACCGACGCCACGAGCAGCCCAATGAGCGCGAAAGCCTGGCGACGGCGGTCGGCCTGATAGCGTTCCAGGGCACAAAGGCCCAGGAACCCGAGGAAGAGCGTGAAGAGCACGTTCTGGCTGTAGTAATGCCACGTTCCGGCATGCACCAGGTTCCACGGCAGCTCGCTGATGAAGGCGAAGAGCAGCAGGCTGAGCCCATAGCGCCGGCGGTTGCGGGTGTGCACGAAGCCCTCGACCAGCAGGAAGGCAAAGATGGGGAAGGCCAGCCGGCCGATGGTTCGCATGAGCATATACACCGTCACCACCCTGTGGCCGACGGTGAAGAGGGGTTCGAACATGTCGGGGTCGCGCACCCAGTAGAAGGCTGCCAGATGGTCGATGAGCATGGTCAGCATGGCCAGCACCTTCAGCCAGCTGCCGCTGACCATCTGCCAGGAAGAAGTAGTTTCGGTTTTCATCTATCTCTGCTTTGTGGGTGCAAAGGTACACAAAAAACGGCTAACAGCCCCACAGTTAGGGGAAAAGTTGCTAATAATTATTAATTCTTGAGCCATTCGTTTGGCATTTCTACTAATTCTTTGTACATTTGTCACAAATTACGAAGTCATTAACAACTAACAGAAAGGAATCATTATGGACTACAAGATTGTTGACATCGAGGGCGTAGGCGAAGCGTATGCCGAGAAGCTCATTGCCGCTGGCATCAACAAAGTAAGTGAACTGCTGGAGAAGTGCGCCGCACCGAAGGGACGCAAGGAGCTGGCCGAGCAGACGGGCATCAGCGAGAAGCTCATCCTGCGCTGGACCAACCATGCCGACCTGTTCCGCATCAGCGGCGTAGGCCCCCAGTTTGCCGAACTGCTCGAGGTGGCCGGCGTTGACACCGTGAAGGAGTTCCGCCACCGCGTGGCTGAGAACCTGCAGCCGAAGCTGGCCGAAATCAACGAGCAGCGCCACATCTGTGGACGCACGCCCGCCGTGGCCGAGGTGCAGAAGATGATTGACCAGGCCAAGGAGCTGGAGCCCAAGGTGACCTACTGATTTGCCGATGAAGAAACTATTTCTCTTTGCCATTGCCATGCTGCTCTCCAGCATGGCAATGGCTGTTCCTGCCCATCCCGGCAAGGCACGCATCGTGCAGCCCGACGGCAGCAGCGTGACCGTATGGCTGCATGGCGACGAGTACCTGCATTTCAGCACCACTGCCGACGGCTATTCCATCGTCAGGCGCGCTGACGGCTACTACGTCTATGCCCAGCTCGGCAGCGACGGACAGCTGAAGGCCACCAGCCGCATCGCCCACGACGAGGAGGGGCGCTCGGCCAGCGAGAAGGCCTGGCTGGCCGGCACGCAGAAGTTCCTGATGCCGCAGATGAGCACCGCCACCGCCCGCGAGAAGGACGCCGAACTGGCACGTCGGGCCAAGGCCAGGGCCTCGGCAGCACGCAAAGAACCCGAATATGACTACAACAACTTCCGCGGGCTCATCATCCTCGTACAGTACAACGACCGCGAGTTCTCGCGCCCGGACTATGCCAGCATCTTCAGCGACATCGTCAACAAACCGAACTACAAGGGCTATGACAACACGCAATCGGGGCGCTATACCGGCAGCGTGCGCGACTATTTCTACGACAACTCCGCCGGGCTGTTCTCGCCCGAGTTCGACATCGTAGGGCCTGTGACCATCGACTACAGCCAGTACGACGCCCAAGGAACCAACAATGCACCGGCACTCACCATCGCCGCCATCGACTCTGCCGACGTAGAGGTGGACTTCAGCCAATACGACCGCGACGGCGACGGCACGGTAGACATGATTTACTTCGTCTTTGCGGGCATCGGTGCAAACATCGGCGGCAACGACGGACGACTCCTCTGGCCTCATGCCAGCTATATATACAATCCCGACGGCTATCCCTGGTGGGTGGAGCGCGACGGCGTCAGCATGGGTCGTTATGCCTGCTCCACCGAGCTCTACGGTACAGCTGGCCATGCCATCATCGACGGCATCGGCGTCATCTGCCATGAGTTCAGCCACGTGCTGGGGCTCATGGACCTCTACGACACCGACTACGAGGGCGGTGGCGGACAGAGCTCAACCCCTGACGAATGGGCAATCATGGCCAGCGGAGGATACCTGAACAACGGGCGGACGCCATCGGGCTACACCCTCTACGAGCGCTATGCCATCGGCTTCGCCACTCCGCAGCTGCTCAGCAGCGAAGGCGCTTACACGCTGGAGGCCATCGGCGAGTCGAACATGGGCTTCAAGCTGGCCACGCCGGTCAGGAAAGAGTTCTTCCTCATCGAGAACCGCCAGCAGTCGTCGAAGTGGGACCGCTACCTGCCCGGGCACGGCATGATGGTCTATCGCATAGACTCGACTAACACCAGGATGTGGGAACAGAACCAGGTGAACAGCAATCCGAAGCACAACTACTTCGAGTTGGTGCGCGCTGGCGGCAGCAACACTGCGTCGGCCAGCGACCCCTTCCCCGGCTCTAAAAAAGTCACCCTGCTCAACAACTCCACGTCGCCGGGCAACCTGCTCACGTGGGCTGGGAAGATGACGCCCTTCGGCTTCGAGAACATCGCAGAGCATAGCGGCGTCATCACTTTCGACCTCATCGACGTGAACATCCTGAAAAGCATCAGTCTGCCCGAGACAGCCATCCTCGGAGAGGGGCTTACGTCGCGTCTGGAGGAGACACGCTATCCCGACACCGCCCCCTACACGCTGCAATGGAGCTCCAGCAACATAGACGTCGCAAGCGTAGATGCCAACGGCGTGGTCAGCGCATTGAAGGTGGGCAAGGCCGACATCACCGTGGTGGCCAACAACAATCCGGAGCTGACAGCCACCTGCCACCTGACGGTGAACGCGATGGCCATCGGCCACAACATCGCGGAATACAAGGCGCTGCCCACCGACACCGAAGCCGCCCTGATGCTAAACAACGCTCAGGTGGTATTCATCAACGGCAACGACATCTATCTGCGCGATGAGACGGGAGCCATCTGCCTGTCTGACATAGGGCTGACCTTCGAGACGGGCGACGTGCTCAACGGCAGCATCTGCGGCAAGCTGCACTTCACCGGCGGCGTGGCCCAGCTGCAAGCAGCCGAGGGACTCACCAATGCCAACGGCTACAGCGTCATCAGCGGACGGGCGGTGAAGCCCAGAGAGCTGCACGTCGCCGACGTAACGCCCGCCGACTATGGCGACCTGCTGACGCTCAAGGCCGTACGGCTGGTCTCCGACGGAGGGCTTTGGGCCGCGGGAGGCGACAACCGCCTGCGCATCTACAACACCTTCAAGCTGAAGAACATCTCCGTGCCGAAAGACTATCAGGGCCGCTTCTACGACATCACCGGCATCTACCTGACCAGCACGCTGAAAGGCAACACTATCGACGAGCTGGCACTGACGGACAAGCTGGTCGAGGTAGACACGCCTTCACTCATTAAGGACATGGCAGCCGACGTCCTCCCCCCCGACACGCCCGCCACCGTGTTTACGGCCGACGGACGCTTAGCGGCGACGACGGTGCTCTCAGCCCTCCGGCAGCTGCCCCTGCGGCAGGGCATCTACATTGTGAAGGCAGGCGACAGCGCCTGGCGATTCGCAAAATAATGTTAGCTGATGTTGCAAAGTCACAAAATATTACGCACTATCCGGAAATCTTTTGTAACTTTGCAGCGTCAATAAAAAAACAACAGAAACGATGAAGAAAGCAATCATCCCCTGCGCCTGCCTGCTGATGGCCGTGGCGCTGATAAGTGCAAACAAGAAAGACAACGTGATGGTGAAGCAGAACGGCGTCTACGTCGTGAACACCACCACGCTGGGCAAGGACGTGATAGGCTACCAGAGCCCCACGCCGCTGAAGGTCTACATCAAGGGCGGAAAGATTCAGAAGATCGAGTTCCTCGAGAACGAGGAGACACCCAAGTACTGGAAGGCAGCTGCCAACCACCTGCAGAACAAATGGGACGGCATGGCCGTGAAGGACGCCAAGACCAAGGAGGTGGACGGCCGCACGGGGGCCACCTATAGCAGCGACGCCGTCAAGAAGAACGTAAGGCTCGCCGTAGAGTACTACGAGAAGAACAAGTAAAAAAAGAGACAGCCCCCCAGCCCCTCACTTTTGGCGAGGGCGCTGGGGGGGGTGAGCCCTTTAGGAGAGAACCATCAGGAGAGGTCTTTCAGATACTCCCTGGCATACTCCACGTAGTGGGCGGCGTTGTCCGTCTGCCCGGGACGCGTGGGTTTAAGATACTTCGCTGGAACACCTCCCCAGATCTCGTGGGGAGGAATTTTTGTGTTCTGCAGCACCAGGGCACCCGCAGCCACGATGGCACCCTCGCCAACCTCGCAGCCGTCGAGCAGCGTAGCGCCCATGCCGACGAGGGCACCGTCGCGGATGGTGCAGGCATGCACCGTGACGTTGTGGCCGATGGTGACATCACTGCCGATGCGCGTGGGCCCCGTGTCGTGGGTCACGTGGACGCAGCTGCCGTCCTGCACGTTCGAGCGGTCGCCGATGGTGATGGGGGCCACGTCGCCCCGCACCACCGCATTGAACCATATTGAACACTGGTCGCCTATCGTCACGTCGCCAACGATGGTGGCGTTCTCGCTGAAGTAGCAGTCCTTGCCCCACTTCGGGCCCACTCCCTTGTAACTCTTGATTAAAGCCATAGCATTTACGATTTTTTACGAATCTGGCCGCGAAGTTACAAACTTTTTTCCGTTCCGCGAAATCTTTACGCCTAAAACATCTTCAATCATCGAAAGAATTTCGCCGAGCGACCCGCCGCAGAAGTCACCCGTCAGGCAGCGAGTGCTGTCAGTGGCCGTGAGCTGCACGCCGTAGTGCTGTCCCAGCGCTTCGAGCACCTCGGGCAGTGGCGTTGCGTCGAAGTGGAAGCTGGCCGATGCCTGCACAGCAGCTGTGGTGGGAGCCGAGGTCGCTGACGGGACATCCATAGCCGACGTGGCTGACGGCTGCACCGACCGCCACACGAACACAGCTGCCAGCACGGTCAGGCAGAGCAGCGAGGCAGCCACGGCCACCCAGCGGCGCAACGGCTTGCGACGGGCTGGTCGCTCCAATCGCTTCATGGCTTTTTCTGGGTCAAAACGTTCTTGCTCGTAGTGACGGAGCACGAAGTCCAGTTCTTCATCAATTCCTTTTTCCTTCATAGTAGATTTCGTTTGTTATTGGTTGGGGTAGAGTCATCCAGTTGCTCTGGGTCATGCAGTAGCCGCCGACGATGCCGATGCCGCCCCGCACGTTGCTATACGTAGGCGACAGCATCGACAGTCCGCTCTGTGCCAGTTCGTTGTTGTCGATGTCGTTGATGCTCTTCACGTAGCGGTAGAACTCTGGCGCCAGGTGGAAGAGCAGCACCTGATATTGTATCGGCTTATAGCAGTACATCATATGATAGTCATGCCCGGTCGATATGTTCAGGTGCAGCGTGTAGGTCTGCCCGTTGATGGCATGGTCCTCGAAGACGTAGAACTGCTGATAGTATTCATTGTCGAAGCCGAAGTCGGAGTCCAGGTTTCCTAATGGCTGCAGCAGTGGCTCGCTCATGGTAAGTATCTCGGGGTTGGTATAGGTGGAGTCGAGCTGCAGGTGAAAGTCGTACATCTCGTCCCATCCGTTCTCTTTCATGTTTTCGTATACCCTCTCCGATGCCACGGGCCACTCCACATGGCGTTCCTCTACCCATTGCTGGTCGGGATAGTCGGGCCTGACGTCGCCGATGGCTGTGCCTCGATAATGCTTGCAGCGAATGCGCACGGCATAGTAGTCGGTGCTCTCGCCGGGGTCGGCGAAGGTGGCCTCCAGCTGATAGACGTTGCGGCTCTCCTCGTAGTAAGAGTCGTAGACGCGCACCTCGCCGATGCTGTTCAGGCGGATAGGCACGCCGCTGCTCACGACGGTTCCGGCCTCCACGGGGGCATAGCCGTCGGCCTCCACACGAAGCTCCACGCGGTCGCCCTCGTGCTGTGGCTCCACCACAAAGAAGCGTGCGCCTCTCGTGATTGTGCCCCACTGGTCCACGAGGCGGTCTTTCCACCCTACGTTGCACTCCTTGCCGTTCACCTTATAAATAACATGTGCATCGTTCACCTCCATCATGTCGTCGTAGCGGCTGGCGGCGGCCCCCTTGCCGATGGGCACGCTGTGGGTCACCTCTATCCAGGGGGTGTCAGCCTCCGAGGGGAAGCAGTTCACGACGAGCTTCTGCGGCTCGTCGAGGTCTTCAATGTAGAATTTGTCCTTGCAGGCACCCAGCAGCAGGGTGGCAGCGGTCAGTATAATCAGTCTGTTCATTGTTTCGTGTATTTAGAAGATGATGGTATAGCTGAACGACGGCACGATAGGGATGTAGCCGTAGGTCTTCACATAGAAGCTGCGGTCGTCGCGCTCCTTGATCTCGGTCCACAAGGTGTTCAGGTGGCAATAGGCGTTGTAGATGCTCCAGTTCCAGATGCGCTCGTGGCCGTGCTTGGTGGTGTGGTGCAGGTTGAAGCCCAGGTCCAGCCTGTGATAGGCAGGCAACGAGACATTGTTGGGCCGCTCATAGATGAAGTCGCGCCGGTTCTGCCAGAACATGGTGCCGCCTTGGTGGAATCCGTCCTGGATGTCCTCCTCGTGGCCGGGCATGGTGGCATACGACACATACTGCGTGGGCAGCGTCATGCGGTTGCCCGAGTGGAAGGTCCAGGCGGCATACATCTCCGCTTTCTTCGACAGGTGCAGGCGGACCGAAAGGTTCAGCTTGTGGCGGTTATCGAACTTGTCGTAGTACCAGTGGTCGTAGAAGTCGTCAAACTTCCGTTTGTTCCACGACAGCGTGTAGGAGGCATCCACCTGGATGCGCTCATTGCGGTACTGGGCATCGGCCTCCACTCCGTAGAAAAGCCCCTTGCCCTCCATCACCTCCGTGTCCCACGAGGCAGCCGGCGGCTCCAGTCCAGCCCAGCTGCTGAACTGCAGCAGATGCTGCGTCAGCTTGTAGTAGCCTTCCAGTGAGAGGGTCCATTGGCGACTGGGCTGCATATAGAGGCCAGCGGCTATCTGGTGGGAGTGCATGGGACGGGTGCGGCGGGTCGTGGGCACCCAGTAGTCGGTGGGCAGGTCGAGGAAGGAGTTGCTGATTTTGTGAACGTATTGCGACATCATGGTATAGCTGGCCTTCGCCGAGAGCAGGGGGCTCAGCTGCAGTTTCACGGCCAGTCGCGGGTCGGCACAGACGAAGGTCTTGCCGCTGACGGCGAAAAGCGACAGGTTCACGCCGCCATTCAGGCTCCATCGTGGGCTGAGCGTCATCTGGTCTTCCACGTAGACGTTCACTTCGTGGCCCCTCTGGCGGTTGCTACTGCTCTCAGCCAGCGTGTCGCCCTTTTCCTCGCCGGTGTAGAAGAGCTGGCTCTTGGTCTGGGGCCGGAACTGATGATAGGTATAGTCATGACCGAAGCGGATGTGGTGGCGGGGCCGTGGGCGGAAATCGAACCGAGTGCGATAGCCCAGGTCGTCGATGGTCGAGCGTGTGGAGTGTTCATTGTGGCTGATGTCGGGCTGGTCGGTATTGCCGTAGCGCCAGTCGTCGCAGTAGCTGATGTTGGCGCGGTTGTGGGTATAGACGGCGGTGAGGTTGGCCATCAGCTTTGGCGACAGCTGCACATTCCAGTCCAGGGCAGCGTTCAGGTTGCCCCAGCGCAGGCGGTTGTTCGTCTTGTCGATGTCAGTATGCCCTTCACTGCTTTCGTCCCACTCGTCCTTGCTGGTCAGGGCATCTTCGCCGCTATAGAGGCTCAGGCTGAGGCGCTGGCGGTCGCTGACGATGTGGGTGAGCTTGGCGTTCAGGTCGTGGAAGTTGTAGTTCAGGCGGAAGTATTCCTCGTCGTTGAAGTGGTTGGCGATGGCGAAGGCCGGCTCTGAGAGCAGGTCAATCCACGAGCGGCGCAGACCGATGTTGAGCGAGGTCCTGTCGCGCTGCAGGGGGCCCTCGAAGTGTACGCTTCCGTCGAGGAGTCCGATGCGGTAGCTTCCGTGCCACTGCTGCATATTGCCGTCGTTGGTGCGCACGTCGACCACCGAGCTGAGACGACCGCTATAGCGTGCCGGGAAGCCACTCTTGTAGAAGTCGACGTTCTTCACCATGTCGGCGTTGAACGAGGAGAAGAGTCCCAGCGAGTGGTTGGCGCTGTAGAGGGGTGTGCCGTCGAGCAGGAAGAGGTTCTCGTCGCCGTTGCCACCGTGGACGTAGAGGCCGCTGGCCAGCTCGATGCCTTCCTGCACGCCGCTGAGGCGCTGCAGCGCCTTCACCACGTCGGGCGAGGAGAGCAGCGAGAACTCGGTCTTGATGTCGGCCTGCGAGAGCGAGTGCTTGCCCATCTGTGTGCCCACGATGGGCGAGTTGAGGTCGGCGGTGACGACCACCTCCTGCAGTTGCTGACTGGCTGGCAGGGTGACGTTCTGCGACCGATGGCCGGTCAGCGTCAGGCTGAGGGTCTGCTGCTGATGGCCCACGTAGGTGAAACGCAGCTGATGGTCGCCCGCAGGCAGGGTGAGCGAGTAGTAGCCATACTCGTTGGTCATGGTCCCCTGGCGGGTGGTGAGGTCGTAGACGGTGGCGTTGATGAGCAGCTCGCCCTGGTGGTCGCTCACGTGGCCACTCACGGTGTAGCGCTCGCCCTTCGGGCCCTTCGTCTTTAGCAGCACATGGTCGCCCTGCACCTTATATATTATATTGGTTCGCGCGAAGAGCTGCTCCAGGGCCTGCTCCAACGGCAGGGCAGAAAGGGGCTCGCCCTGATAGGCCGCATCGAGCGGCAGCGACGAGTCGTAGACGAAGCCGATGCCGTGTTCTGCCTGCAGCTGTTCCATCTGCTTCCGCACGGTCTGGGCCAGCGCCCCTGCGGGGCTAAATAATAAATAAAGAATAATCAATAAAAAATAATGCCCACTAATCTTTGTAGAGGGCCGATGCCGAACTGCCCGAGGGAGTACATTGCCAAGAATTGTCTTTTTCATCATTGTTGTTTTCTCTATCTGTTTTTCCTATATGACGAAAAAAGGTTGTAATTCCCCCACTCCTTTCTGAAGTTTTTTTTCAATCTTAAACAATAACGACAGTGTTCAAAATTTCCACTAAAAAAAAGTTCGTCCTGAAGAGCGATTCTGGGTCGAAAATCGGCCTTTTTCGACCCTTTGAAAGCAAATTCGACTCGCTGACGAGAATTAAAAGAAGTTAAACTTTGCACACCAACACTCGTTCTGTGCAAAATTTAGGCTATTTTTTGGCATTTTTTTGCCTCGACTCCCCGTTCTGTAAGCACGCCAAATTTTCAAAAGTCAACGCCTTTTGAAAATTTGGCGTTGACTTTTTTCAGCCTTCCGCCGCCTTTTTTCGCCAAAACAGACATAAACGCCTATTTTTCAATCACTTAGCAAAACCTCTCAAAATTCGCT
>ODAI014583898.1_pt1 | contig 24122 bp, 20 predicted proteins | sample 1539321 | NCBI WGS metagenome assembly ODAI01 (sample SAMN02144231, study PRJEB22623) | gut metagenome | biome: sheep rumen | host: Ovis aries | place: New Zealand | reverse complement strand
GTTACGTTTTGACTCGAAATAATTAAAAAACCGCAAATAATCAGGCTATTGTTTTGAAAATCGCCAATGTTTTCGTAAATTTGCAACAATAAAAACCAATTAACTATGAGACTATATTTTTGTGTAAGTCTGCTGCTGTCGCTGATAAGTATGACGGCACAGGCACGAGAGAGACAGAATTTCGACAAAGACTGGCGGTTCTTGTTAGGCGATTCAGCCCAGATGGCAAGGGTCGACTATAACGACTCCTGGTGGCGAAGGCTTGACGTGCCCCACGACTGGGCTCGCGAGGGTGACTTCTTCGTTGGAAATCCCAGTGGTGCAGGTGGGGGAGCCCTTCCGGGGGGAATCGGTTGGTATCGTAAGCATTTCCAAGTGAACGGTGAAGAAGTGAAACGTGAGAAGTTCTTCATCGAGTTCGATGGCGTCTATATGAATTCTACGGTCTATGTGAATGGCGAGAAGGTTGGCTTCCGTCCATACGGCTATTCGAGTTTCGAGTACGATATTACCCCCTATATCAAACAGGGCGAGAATGTGGTGGCTGTGAGAGTTGACAATTCTGATCAGCCCAATTCCCGCTGGTATTCTGGCTGTGGCATCTATCGCCACGTATGGCTCACAAAGACCAACCCCATCCATGTGAAGCATTGGGGCGTGTTTGTACATGACGGCAAGGTAGAGGTGGATTACGAGAATCCCACCAAACAGAAGGTGACTGTCAAGAATATCTGGCTGGATGCCAATGGCAAACCTACCAATATCAAGAAGCCCCGTAAATGGAACTGCGAGGATCCATATATATATAAGGTACGCACGCAACTGATTGCAGGTGGCAAGGTGGTGGACGAAGTGGAGACTACTACCGGTTTCCGTGACTTTAAGTTTGATGCCAAGACTGGCTTCTGGCTCAACGGCAAGAACTTCAAAATTAATGGCGTGTGTGAGCATCACGACCTCGGATGTCTTGGTGCTGCCCTCAATGAGGATGCCCTCCATCGCAAACTTACCAAACTGAAGGCGATGGGTGTGAACTCCATTCGCTCCTCGCATAATCCGCCGGCTCCAGAGCTGTTGAACATGTGCGACACGATGGGACTCATTGTGATGGATGAGAGTTTTGACATGTGGCGACGCAAGAAAACTCAGAACGACTATGCCCGATTCTTCGATGAGTGGCATGAGCGCGACCTGACAGATCTGATCCTGCGCGACCGTAACCATCCCTCTATCCTCATGTGGTCGATAGGCAACGAGGTGCTCGAACAGTGGTCTTCTGCTGAGGCTGACACGCTGACTCTCGAACAGGCGAATCTGATCTTGAACGCTGGCCATGATGCCTCGACGCTGGCGAAGGATGGCGAACTCTCCGTGCAGAGTCTGCTCACCCAGCATCTGGCAGAGATCGTGAAGCGTTACGACACTTCGCGCCCCATTACGGCTGGCTGTAACGAGCCTTCGCCCAATAACCACCTCTTCAAGAGCGGGGCTATTGATCTCGTCGGATTCAATTACCACCATCAGTGGGTGAAGGATGTGCCACAGAATTTTGCCGGCAAGCCTTTTATCTTCTCCGAGAGTGTATCCGCATTGCAGACGCGCGGCTTCTATAGGATGCCTTCCGATACGGTCTATAAGGCACCGAAAGAGTGGTGGCTGCCCTACACCGACCCTACGTATATGTGTTCGGCTTACGACAATATGCATGCTTCATGGTCGAGTACGCATGAGGAGACTTGGGATGTGGTGAAACACAACGACTTCGTGGGTGGACAGTATATCTGGACAGGTTTCGATTATATCGGTGAACCTACGCCCTACGGATTCCCTGCACGCTCGAGTTACTTCGGCATCATCGACCTCGCAGGCTTCCCCAAGGATACCTATTATATGTACCAGAGCGAGTGGACGCAGAAGCCTATGCTGCACCTCTTCCCCCACTGGAACTGGGCGCCTGGCGACTATATCGACATGTGGTGCTATTATAGTGGTGCCGACGAGGTCGAACTCTTCATCAACGGCAAGAGTCAGGGCGTGCGCCGTAAGACGGATCATCAACCAGAGGGCTGGAAACCTGGACTTTGCACAGAGTATCACGTAGGCTGGCGGGTGACGTTCGATCCAGGCGAGGTAAAGGCTGTATCTCGCAAAGACGGCAAGGTGGTGTGTGAGCAGGTGATCAAGACTGCTGGCGCTCCTGATCATATCCGTCTTTCTGTAGATTATCAGGGTAAGACGACCACCTTTATCACTGCAGAGGTGGTGGATAAGGATGGTAATCTCTGTCCTTGGGCTGACGATGAGATCCACTTCATCTATGAAGGTGAAGGCGGTATCTTGGGTACCGACAATGGTTGCCAGACCTCGATGGAGCGTTTCACCTCGCCCCAGCGCAAGGCTTTCTTCGGCAAGTGTCTGGTGGTGGCAACTGGCAATGGCTCGATTACGGCAAAGTCGGCAACACTGAAGCCGGATGTGATAGAGTTTAGCTTTGATCAATAAAGACAAATAGAGAGAGATATGAGAAAGTTTTTAAGTGCGATGCTGATGCTTGGCTGCACGGTGGCTGCCGATGCTCAGATTCAGACGAATGCAGGCATTCAGTACCTGCAGGCTATGCAAAAAGACATGTCGACAGACTTCTACGACCTGTCGAATACCTATTTCCTGGCAGACTCGCTCGTGAGTTTTGATGCCCAGAAGGGTGAGGGACTGGTGCAGTGGAAACGCTACAGGCTGACACCTCGTCAGGCGTTTAACCTCAATGGCTACTGGCCTGTGAGAATGCAGATGCTCGATTTCCCAGATGCTGCTTATGTAAATGATCCGGAGCTGAAGATCAAGGTGGAGTTTATCTCGCCGAGAACAGCCCGTATCCGCATGTTGACAACACCTATCGAACCGAAGTGCTCTGATCAGGAAGATGTGATGTTCTGTGATGGCTTCAAGCAGAAAGGTGCTGGTGCCATGTGGAAGAGTACGCAGACGGCCAAAGGTGTCAAGTATACTTCCGACTATGGTACCATCGAGATACAGACCTACCCCTGGCGTATTGTCGTGAAGGATGCGAAAGGTAAGATTCTCACCCAGACACGCCATAACCTCGATAACGACTCAAGTCAGGTGAAGTTGTTGCCCTTCTCTTTTATCAAGCGTGGAAGCGACAACTCGCGTAGCATCAATCCTGTATGGACACTGGCACCCGGTGAGCGTATCTATGGTTGTGGCGAATCGTTCACCTCACTGAATAAGGTGGGGCAGAAGGTACACCTCAGCGTGACTGATCCTCAGGGACCAGAGACCGACGGTCAGTATAAGCCCGTGCCTTTTTTCTTCTCGAATCGTGGCTATGGCATCTTCATGCATACCTCAGCCCCTGTGACATGCGACTTTGGTGCCTCATACATTGGTGCTGACCGCCTGTTTATGGCTGATGAGCAGATGGACTTCTTCATCTTCTTGGGCGAACCCAAGGATATCCTCAATGAGTATACCGATATCACAGGCAAGAGTCCCATGCTGCCACTTTGGAGCTTTGGCACTTGGATGAGCCGTATCACTTACTTCTCGCAGAAGGAGGGCTTGGAGATTGCCCGTCAGTTGCGTGCTCATAAGATTCCATCAGATGTCATCCACTTTGATACGGGTTGGTTTGGTGTCGACTGGCAGTGCGACTATCAGTTTGCAAAGGATCGTTTCGAGGATCCCGTGAAAATGCTGAAGCAGTTCGCGAAAGACGGTTTCCACACTTGTCTGTGGCAGCTTCCTTATTTCACTCCGAAGAATCGTTTCTTCCCTGAAATCATCGAGAAAGGCATGCATGTGGTGAATGCAACGGGTGGTATGCCTGTAGAGGATGCTATTCTCGACTTCTCGAATCCTGAGACCGTCAACTGGTATCAGTCGAAGATCGAGGGACTGCTGAAACAGGGCGTTTCTACCATTAAGTGCGACTTTGGTGAGGCAGCACCTTATAATGGCTTCTATCATAGTGGTAAGGGTGGACTCTATGAACACAACCTCTATCCACTGCGCTATAACAAAGCCTTGTGGGAGGTTGTTGAGAAGAATCATCCTGGCGAGGGTATCATCTGGGCACGTTCTGCCTGGGCTGGCTCTCAGCGTTACGCCCTCCATTGGGGTGGTGATGCTGCCACCACGAATACAGGATTGCTGGGTGATCTGCGAGGCGGTCTGAGCTTCGGACTGAGTGGCTTCTCATTCTGGAGTCACGATATGGGCGGCTTCGTGACAGCTTCACCTGAGGATATCTATCGCCGTTGGCTGCCCTTCGGTTTCTTGAGTTCTCATACTCGTGCCCACGGTGCGCCTCCTACGGAGCCTTGGCTTATCAGTGAGTCTTTCACAGATGCGTTCCGTGCGTGTGCTGAGATGAAATACAAGCTCATGCCTTATGTCTATGCCCAGGCGAAGGATTGTTCAGAGCGTGGGCTTCCGATGGTACGCGCCCTGCTCGTGGAGTTCCCTCAGGATCCTGGTGCCTGGCTCGTAGAGGATGAGTATATGTTTGGTTCCCAGATGCTCGTTGCACCACTGATGGAAAGTGGCACTGAGCGCACGGTTTATCTCCCGAAAGGTAAGTGGATCGATTATCAGACGGGTAAGGTCTATGAGGATGGTTATCAGACCATCGAGGCTGGTGAGATACCTGCCGTCATCTTGGTTCGCGATGGTTCACTCATTCCTCATGTACCCCTCGCTCAGCGTACCGACGAAATCGACTGGAACAAGATAGAATGGAAGGCTTACAAGGCAGATGCAACAACCTGTTCAGGACTGCTCTTTAAGCCTGGTGACAGCAAAATCGAAACAATTAATCGTTGATTTATAACAATTTCTCGACTAATTTAGTTAAGTTCTCTTAAAAAAAGTGTGCACGAGTTACAACGAATCGATATTTTTTGTACTTTTGCACACTTTTTCAGAGTAACAAGACAAAAAATGAGGCAATTAAAGATTCAAAAAAGTATTACCAATCGATCGAGTGAAGCACTTGACAAGTACCTCGTAGAGATTGGTCGTCAGCCCCTTGTGACCATCGATGAAGAGATCGAACTGGCACAGGCTATCCGTAAGGGTGGTCGTGAGGGTGAAAGGGCAAAGGAGCGTCTGGTTACTGCCAACCTCCGCTTTGTCGTTTCTGTTGCCAAGCAGTATCAGCATCAGGGTCTGACGCTGACTGACTTGATTGACGAGGGTAACATCGGATTGGTAAAGGCAGCAGAGAAATTTGATGAGACACGTGGTTTCAAGTTCATCTCCTATGCCGTGTGGTGGATTCGCCAGAGCATCCTGCAGGCCATCGCAGAGCAGAGCCGTATCGTACGCCTGCCGCTGAACCAGAGTGGTGCCCTGAGCAAGATTAATCAGGAGATTAACAAGTTTGAACAACTTCACCAGCGCCGTCCTTCTGTGACTGAGTTGGCTGAACTGACGAATATCGAGGAGTCGAAAATTGAACAGACGGCCAAAGCCGATAGTCATCACATGAGTATCGATGCTCCCTTTGGTGAAGATGACGACAACTCGATGGCAGATATGCTGAGTTCTGGAGACGATTCGCGTACCGACAAGCATGTCGATTACGAGTCGCTGACTTCCGACCTCGACAATGTACTGCGTAACGTTCTGAAAGATCGTGAGCTGAAGATTGTGAAGGAGTGCTTCGGTATCGGTTGCCAGGAGCGTGGTCTCGAGGAGATTGGTGCTGAGATGGGGCTGACCCGTGAGCGTGTGCGCCAGATTCGTGAGAAGAGCATTACCAAACTGCACGACAGTGGCTATGCGCGCATCCTGATGAAATATCTCGGATAATCCATAAGAAACCCTCGCCAATCGGCGAGGGTTTTATTTTTACTGGATAGGTAATTTGACGTTGAATCTTGCCCCGTAAGTGTAGGTGGTATCCAGTTCAACAATGCCTCCCAGCTGCTCTGCAAGTTTGAGACTCAGCGGCAGTCCTAATCCGATACCCTCCTTGAAGGAGTCGAGCTTCACGAAGCGCTCGAATATCTCATGGGCTTTTTCCTTGGGTATGCCACAACCCGTATCCTCTACAGAGATAAGCAGGGTGTTGTCTGCTTCGACGGCTTTCAGCTTGATGGATCCCTTTTCTGTATATTTGCAGGCGTTCTCCAGCAGAGCTGTCAAGATGCGCTTCAGCATATTCTCATTGGTTGTTATCCTGAAGTCATCGGCCAGTGTCGTCTCCAGCTTCAGTTCCACACCATCATTGACTACATCATCATAATCCTTCAGTACATTCTTGAGCAGGGCATTTACCTGGGGAGTGTCCTCCTCTCTCATCTTCTCTGTCGATTCGATGAGCGACAGGCCAATGATTTCATCGATGAGCGAGGTAATCTGGTGGGCACTTTTCTGCATCATCTTCGACATGTGCTGCCTGTCCTCAACGCTGTCTGTGAGTTCCGGATTGGCAATCACCTGCGAGAATCCGCTGATGATGTTCAACGGCGTGCGCACTTCGTGGCTGACATTCTGGATAAAGGCTGCCTTCATCTTTTCAGATTCCTTCACACGTTCGTAGGCTTTCTCCAGTTCCTTTACGTGCTTGCGCCGGGCTATGAAGATATAGATGAGGGCCACGATGAGCAGAATGAGCAGTCCGATGGTTATCAGAAGTGCGAGCGAGCGTGTGCGGTAGTTCTCTCGCTGGGCATCATAGAGGCGAACCTCGTCGGCAATACCCTGCATGCTGTTGATCAGCACCACGTTGTCAATCGAGTCGTTTGAGGCTGTCTCTGCCTTCAGTGCCTTGTAGGCTTCCTCCCATCTGCCGGCCTTCTCGTAAATCTGGGTGATGGCATCTCTGCCTTCGTCGCCCAGCTCTTTCTTGGCCATGGCGACAGCCTCGTCGACTTTGCCCTGACAGGCGAGATAGTAAACCTCAAGCGCCCTTCCGTTCACGCTCGACAAGCCTTTGGCTTCACCTTCCTTATAGGCCTTGTAGCCTTTGAGGAACCGTTCTATGTCGCCACGGTAATAGTAACTCAGTGTCTGTCGCCCTTCAATGTCGAACACGCGGTCTGGCGAATATTTCAGCGAGATTTGCTTGGCTTTTTCCATCAGGCTGTCGGCTTCCTCCGCATTATCGTCGAGAGCCACGTTCACAATGTTCAGGTAGATAGGGGGCATGCTCGAGTAGTAGCCTTCCTCCTCCATGATCCTGAGCACCTCGTACCAGTTCTGCTTGGCTTCTTCCTTGTTGCCGCAGTAGTTGTTGATGTGGCCCAGCATGTTGATGGCCATGAAGCGCTCCTTGTCTACCTTCTTCTCGCGCAGTTCCTTGGAGAGCTTGCGTGCCAACATGTAGGCTTCGAAGATACGGCGTTGGTTCATCTGGAAGACGATCTCATTACACTTCTGGGTGTAGTAGCCGTGCAGGTCGCCTTGTCGCATCAGGTACTCTTCAAGATTCTTGATAGCAGGGAAAAATGTCGTACTGTCACCATTGTTGAATGCATGGTGCATGGCATCGCGCAGGCTGATATACTTCTGGTCTTGACTGTAATCACGAGCCTGCGGGAAACAGATGCTTGCGATAAGTGTTAGCGAGAGGGTTAATATGATTCGTCTCATTCGTTATAGCCGTTTTAGTCATTATTGATGTTGCAAAAGTAATGCAAAAAAACTAAATAAAAAAAGAAAAAGGCCTTTTTTTTGCGTTTTTTGTCTTTTCTGTGTATCTTTGCAGCATGGAAGTCTATCCGATAGCTCATTTCGAGTCGCCACTAAAGTCAAAATTTGGTATTCCGCGGCAAAGTGGACTCGTCAGTTCACTGATGGGGCGCATTGTCTTCGAGCCCTCATTTCGCAAGGCAGAAGCCGTGCGCGGTCTCGACGATTTCGACTACCTCTGGCTTATCTGGGAATTTTCCAAGAATCGTGGGGCAGAGAAGAGTCTGACCGTTCGTCCGCCTCGTCTTGGGGGGAACCGCCGGCTGGGTGTCTTCGCCACGCGGTCGCCTTTCCGTCCTAACAACCTTGGGCTCTCATGTGTCCGAATAGTTCGTGTGGAGATTGATTCTCAACTGGGCCCAGTCATCTGGGTCGAGGGTGCAGATCTGATGGATGGTACGCCTATCTACGACGTGAAACCATACGTGGCTTATGCCGATGCCCATCCCGAGGCACGTAGCGGGTTTGTTGATCAAGTAGGGTGGGAGCCTCTCGAGGTGTTGATGACCGACGAACAAGCGGCCCTTGTGCCCGCTGACCAGCTCGAAGCTCTTAAAGCCATTCTTGCTCAGGATCCTCGTCCGCGTTATCACGACGATCCGGAACGCATCTATGGGATGCCTTTCCTCAGTTTCGACGTGCGGTTTAAGGTGTCGGGACAGGTACTCTCTGTGGTGGAGATTGTCAACAATTGATACCTTTTTTGCAGAAAATTCAAATAATATTTGGATTTTTAACGGATAATTCCTATATTTGCGTTTTCAAAACTAAGTTTCAACCAAATTCGTGGCGTTTATGGTAGTGGTGTTGGTTATTCTGATGATAGTTTGTCTGGCTCTTGGTCTATGGGGCAGGTCTCAACAGGTGAAATGCGCAGAGTTGCGAAAGGCGAGGGGTGTCAGAACGGCCTTTCTCAAGGGGCTGATACGCGAAGTGCGCACCCACATCCATTCTGTTAGTGGGCTGTCTGAAATCATCTCCAAGGAAGACCTCTACCTTTCCAAAAGCGAGAAGCGCCATATCACCACCCAGATCAAGTATAATACAAGTCTTATATCCACGCTGCTCGATGAACTATCCATCCTCTCCGATGTTCATGGCGGTCATCAACTGAAGGACGAGCGCTTTAGTCCTAATATCCTCTGCGAGCGCTGTATCGATGCCAATCTGCCCAGTGTCCACGAAGGCGTGCGACTGACGTTGTCCCGAAGTCTCAGCGATACCTTTTTCGTTGAGGCCGACTACCATATTATCGAACTTATCATCAACAAGCTTGTGGCCTGTGCCTGTCAGTTTACGATGAAGGGCGAAATTATTGTTGGCTGCCGCACTGGTGAATCCCCCAACCTGCTGGTTTTCTACGTGCAGGATACGGGTGGTTCCGCCATTCCCCAGGATCGCAAGGCGTCGATTTTCGATTGGTTTGATAATCCCGATGAGAATTGTGAACCTACAGAGTTCGATCTCAGTGTAGCCCAGCGCCTGGCTGAGAAGGTGGGCGGCTACCTGCGTTACGATGAACTGTGGACCCGAGGTACGCGCATGGAGTTTACCCTACCCGTACGCTAAGTTTTCCGAGAAGATTCTTGATATTTACATGTTTCTGTCGAGACGGTCGCGCCAGAGGTATTTTCTTGTCTCGTGGACAATGACGCCGTTGAGGCAAAGCAAGGAGATGAGGTTAGGGATAGCCATCAGCGCATTCATGCAGTCGGCGAGGTTCCACACCAAGGCGAGGTTGACCACACTGCCCGTGAATACGGCTGCAATGTAGCAGACGCGGTAGCCGATGACCCATTTGCGCCCCTCTAAGTATTCCACGGCCTTCTCACCGTAGTAGCACCAACCGAGAATGGTGGAGAAGGCAAACGTTAGCAGACCGAAGGTCAGTAGCGGTGTTCCGACGATGGGAATTTTCGAAAAGGCAGCCTTCGTCAGCGTGGCTCCGTTGTCGAAGCTGATATCGGGATAGGCAATCACACTGCTCACGATCACCAGTCCGGTAAGCGCACAGATGACCACCGTGTCCCAGAAGGTTCCGCTTGATGATACCAGTGCCTGGCGCACTGGGTTCCTTGTCTGAGCAGCCGCCGCCACAATAGGTGCCGACCCCAGGCCGCTCTCGTTTGAGAACAAGCCACGGGCAATACCGAAGCGGGCTGCGGTCATGACCGTTGAGCCTACAAATCCGCCTCCGGCAGCCTCAGGACTGAATGCTGCGTGGCAGATCAGTTTGATGGCAGGCCACAGATAGGGTGCATTCACAAATAGAATATAGACACAGCCAATAACATATAAGATAGCCATCGCAGGCACGAGCATGCCGCACACACGAGCGATACTCTTCACACCTCCGATGACAACGGCGGCTGTCAGCATACTCACGACAATCCCCGTCACATAGGGTGAAATGAAATAACTCTCATAGGTCACGGTAGCAATGGCGTTTGCCTGTACTGTACTGCCGATGCCAAACGATGCCAACGCGGTGAAAACGGCAAAAAGTACGGCCATCCACTTCCAGCCCATTCCTTTCTCCAAGGCGTACATTGGCCCACCGAGCATCCGGCCCTTCTCTGTCTTCACACGGTATTTGATGGCGAGCAGGCCTTCTGCATATTTCGTGGAGATACCAAACACTCCCGTGAGCCAACACCACAGAACGGCTCCCGGACCTCCCAGAGCGATAGCTGTAGCCACACCTATGATATTACCCGTTCCGATGGTGGCAGCCAGTGCTGTGGCCAGCGAACCGAACTGAGACACGTCGCCTGTAGCTCCTGCGTCCCTGTGGATCGATAGTTTGATGGCCTTAAAGATATGTCGCTGTGGGAATCTCAGCCTGATGGTCAGAAATAAGTGCGTACCCAGCAGCAGAATAATCATCGGCCATCCCCAGAGCATTCCGCTCACCTTCGTCAATATCTCGTTTAGTTGTTCCATACATCACTCCTTACTTCTCACTCCTCGAACCTGATTCTTACGTTTGAAAAACCCATCGATTGCATCATCTGCCGCAGCTGTTCCTCTGCGTTGTGCTCTGCCGCCTGCAGGTTTTCCTGTGTCATACAATGATTCATCATCTGCCTATAGGCTTTCTTGTAGAGCGCATCGCGATCCTCGGGTTTCCACTTCCCACTTTCAAAGAAAGGCTTCGTCCGGGCTTCGTCAATGAAGTCCTCGTCGAGCAGTCCGATCTTCGGTAGGGTCATCTCCACAGAGTCACCCTCTGCCTTGATCCATCCCTTTGGCAGTCGGTGCATGTTCAGCCCGAGGCGTAATGTGCCGTAGTAGATGCGCACCAACTCGTCATCTTTAAAGATACCCTTGCGCACGGTGTCCACCAGTTCCTCAGCACTCACCGAAAGGAATTCCCATTCGCCGATGGCTTTCATGCTCTGTATTTGGGTGGGGGTCAGTTCGATGTGGTTGTCGGCTCCTAAGCTGATATGGTCGCCCTTCGTGGCACTTCTCAGCCAAAAGAATCCCGCTACGAGCAGTATCACCACTCCCAGCGCTATACCTATTTTAATATATGAAAGGACCTTCATCCCTTTTCAATCTCTTAATTCTCAATTCTTAATAAAGTCTCAATGTCCTTCGGACCGTATTGCTTGCGGAAGGCGATGGTGATATCCTCCTCCGCATAGCCCAGTTCCTTCAGCATGGGTACAAGCACCTTTGCGGCATTGCGCTGCGCACTCTCCAGGATGCCCATCTTCGGAATGCTTTCGATAATGGCCTTTCGACCTTGCTGCTGATAGTCAGCCAACTCAGCATCACTGAAGTCCGATCGTGTCAGCGCCACATACTGGCGCACGTTCTTCTGGTCGATCTTTGAACTGGTCATACTTACCTGAGGGTCGGGTAGTACGATGGTAATCTTCCGTCCGTCGCGCTCGATGTTCTTTTCCGAGAAATCGCTGAAGTCGATATAAGCCTTCAGCTTCGCGTCGATGGGGATGGCAATCTTACGATCGGCCATAGGCACCTTGATGTCAAACTGTTTTTTCAACAGCGAGCCTTTCAGCCTGAGGGCATCGTCGTGGGTCACGATCTTGTGCACACGATATTCAGCCGTGTAGAGCTTCGAGCATTTCTGTACCTGCATAATGAGCATGGGCACCGTGTCGATGCCCTGAGCGATAGTTGCCTCCTGTCTGGCATCATCGTCGCTCTGTAATCGCCAGTCACCGCAGAAGTAGAGTCCTCCCACGATCACCAGCACAGCCAAAATCAGTCCAGTCGCCTTTCTCATTCCTCGTTTCTCATTCTTCTTCGCCCGAAGTGGGAGGCAGACTGCCTGAGGTGTCAAGCTCCGTGTCGGGCTTGATACCTACGGTACCGAAATTGCTTACTGTCACTATCATGGGGATATATTCGTCGGTCTGAGGATGACTCACACTTGCGGCAAACACGAGCTGAGGCCCGTCCACCTTGTCGAACACCAGTCCCTCCAGTATTCCCGTCTGCCGATAGTCATCATCGAGATATTTCTCGAAGGCAGCCTTCGTGAACGTCTGGTTGAAGAAGACGCTACCATCCGAGCGCAGTACGCGGATGGTGATGCGGTTATCTACGAACTGCTGTCCGTTCTCGTCTTTCACCATCTTCAGACTGTCATCGGCCACACGCCTCACCTCCACCTGATAGTCCTTGTGCAACCACTCGATATCTTTGGTCTGGTTATATTCCTGCATACGGATGGGTCCCTGCGGTTTGGGAGTCTCCACACGTTTCACGATGATGTCATCATTCTTTTTCTTCTGACCACAACTGGTGGCCAGCATACCTGCCATCAGCAGGATTAAGAGTCCATATTTCTTCATTTTTGTTGATTTTTGGGCACAAAGGTAGCGTAAAATGTGCGGAAAACCAAATTTCTTGAGTTATTTTTGACTATCTCAGATTATTATTTTACCTTTGCAGTATGAATAAGATGAAATATACGTTCACTGCACTCCTGTGTGTGACCATTCTCCTTGGTGCCTGCTCGGGAGCCCGACAGCCTCGATCCTACGTTGCCGAACTCTCCAGCGATGACAGCATGACCATCCGATTGGGGCAGTGGGAACTTACCCGATACCATAGTGACAAACTTGGTCTCGACATCAACTACCCCTCGTTTCTCTATCGTCAGGATTTGCCCGAGGAGCCTGGGCAGGAACTGTTCATGTATGAGGATATTTCCATTTCGGTCGTGGTCGACTCACTGAAGGGCATGACCTATAGTGCTGGTCAGCAGATGATGGGTATGGGTGCCGATCTCGTCGAGTCGGGCGATGACTACAGCATCCAGGAAGGTTCCGAACAAGACTGGGACTACTACGGCAAGGTGATCGATGATGACACGGTTCGTCTCGTAACCGTCATGCTCCGTTATGCTCCCGACCACTCAGAAGCCGTCGAGCCGCTCCGTGAATGGGTAAAAAACTATAGATTAAAGCCATGAAACGTCTTTGCAAACTGATTTCCGATTATATGGGTGTGCTGGTGCTGCTGGCCGCTGTGGTAGCTATGTTGTGGCCCGAGGCTTTCAGCCGCATAAAACCTACGATTATCAATCCCCTTCTGGGTATCATTATGTTCGGTATGGGTCTGACGCTGCGGTGGGATGATTTCCGTGTGGTGTTCAGTCGCCCGCGTGATGTCGCCTTGGGCTGTGCTGCCCAGTTCACTGTCATGCCCCTGCTGGCTTATGCGCTGGCCCATCTGTTCGCCCTCGACGAAGCCCTTACGGTGGGTGTGGTACTCGTGGGCTGCTGTCCTGGAGGCACGGCCTCTAATGTCATCACCTATCTGGCCAAGGGCGACCTTGCCCTAAGTGTCGGCATGACGGGTGTGTCCACACTGCTGGCCCCTGTACTGACACCGCTGTTCGTATGGCTCTTGGCGGGCAAGACCGTTGATGTTGATGTGGCCGCCATGTTCTTGAGCATCCTCTGGGTAGTGATCCTACCCATAGTCGCTGGCCTTCTGGTCAAGCGGCTGTGGCCCCGGCAGACTGAGCGCGCCACCGCCTACCTGCCTGCCCTGTCGTCGATTTCTATAGCTTCGATTGTGCTCATTGTCATCTCAGCCAGTGCCCACAAACTGCTTACGGGTGGAATTCTCATCATCTTGGTAGTCATGCTTCATAATATCTTTGGTCTGATGGCTGGATATCTTGTTGCCCGACTGCTGCACCTCTCTGAACCCAAGTGCCGTGCCCTGAGCATCGAGGTGGGCATGCAGAACTCTGGTCTTGCCTCCAGCCTGGCCACGCTCCACTTCGCAGCCTATCCCATGGCCACCATCCCCGGAGCTGTCTTCAGCGTCTGGCATAACATCAGCGGTGCCATCGTCGCCCGCCTCTTTGCCCGCTCCAAACCTTAACTGACCCTGGGCCTGCGGGCTTCAATGCCAGACCTGAGGGCCCCACGTAGCTAGAAACCCTTGAGCTACGTACCTCGCGGCGGGTGCTCGCGGGGATGATGGTGCTCTCTCAATAAGCGTGATCTGTTTTGAGTTCTTCTTTGTCGAGTTTCTTGGCATCGATGGCACGCCAGGCATAGACGATGTAGGCAAGGACGAACGGCACGAGAAGCGATACCCAGAACATCGTGGTGAGGGTGAACTCACTCGAACACGAGTTCTCGAGTGTCAGCGATGACTGGAGATCAGCTGTCGATGGGTAATAGGCTGTATTGTTCCATGCACAACTGAGCAGCAGGGCAAGCACCGTGAGCACCGTGCCGATGCCAGCGGGCCAGATACCACTGATAGTGAAGAGTGATGAGTGATGAGTGAAGAATTTGCTACCGCGCAGTATTTCCGTGGCAATACCCCAGAGAACGAGTATAATACCTATTATTAGTATTATCAGGAGATACCACATATCAATGAAGTTGTTGAGATATTTATATGGTTCCATAAAGATGACTCCCTCCTCGTTGTAGGCGAAGCCGTCCTTCAGCAAGACATGCACGAGATAGGCTACGAATAATACCAGGAAAGGAACGGCGGCACCCATCAGACGGCTGGGAACACGACTGCGGATGTCCTCATCGTTTACGTTGTTCGTCACGTAGAGGATGCCCAGTACACGAGCCAGGAAGACCACTGCAAAGCCCAATACGAGCACCCAGGGATTGAGCAGTGCATCGAGTCCGTGTGAGGCATTAGCCCAACGCGAGATGATTGGGGTGAGTGCCTCAGGATTGATAAGGTTGTTCTTCTCGACGATGAAATTTGAACCTTCGAAGAAAGTGGCCACAGCACCGCCAAGGAGCAGCGGACCTACGATGCCATTGAGCGTGAGGAAGAACTGGAAGGTCTTTGGTCCGAGGATGTTGCCGATCTTATTCTGGAACTCGTAGCTGACGGCCTGCAGCACGAAAGTGAAGAGGATGATCATCCAAAGCCAGTAGGCTCCACCGAAAGAGGTGGAGTAGAAGAGCGGGAACGAGGCGAAGAAGGCTCCTCCGAAGGTGACGAGCGTTGTGAACGTGAACTCCCATTTACGACCTGTAGAGTTGTAGACGAGGCGTCGCCCTTCTTCTGTCTGACCCAGTGAGCGGGCTACGGAGTTGGCTCCCTGCACGAATAGCAGGAATACTAATAGTGCACCAAGCAGTGATACGATGAAACACCAGTAGTGCTGTAAGAATTCGTATGACATAGACAAATGAATGTTTTTAGACAGAGTAACGTATTAACTATTATTCCGAGTACTCGGGGCCTTTCTTGATCTGCTTCAACAGAATGTTGATCTCGACGGCGAGCATCGTGGAGAAGAGAATCAGGAAGAGGAAGAAGGTGATGGCAACGCTTGATGACTGGAGATCGCTGACGGCAGCCCATGTGGGGAGCATGTCCTGTATGGTCCAGGGCTGACGACCAAACTCTGCGACGAGCCAGCCACTTTCTGAGGCGATATAAGCCAGAGGAATGAGGGCGATAGCTACCCAGTAATGCCAGGCAGGGAGATTCTCGATAGAACGCTTCTGCCAGAGTCCTTTAGGGAAGCCATAGGCACCAGCCAGCACCACAGCGAAGAAAAGGATAATCAGACAGCCAAAACCCACCATGATGCGGAAAGCCCAGAAGTTGACGGGAATGAAAGGCACCACCTCGCTCTTATCACGAATATAGCCGTAGCCAAAGTAGGGCATGTTCTCCTTAAGTACTGCCAAATGAGCGGCAGCAGTAGAGCCGTCGTCGCTCGAGTTGAACTTTGCCTGACGATAGGCGGCAAGGGCGGCGATGGCTTTCTTGCCTCGCTCCATCTTCTCGTCGATGGATGGCTCCACTTTCCCGTCAGGAGTGGTATAGCCATTGAGAATATCATTGATGCCAGGCACGAAACCATGGAAATCGTTGGTGGCCATAAAGGAGAGGGCGTAAGGCATCTCGATCTTCAGCGGTGCTGACTCTTCATTTGTATAGTCGGGCTGCGTGAACGGATTTACCCAGGCCACAGCCGTCAGTCCTACATCGGTACCGCCATTGTAGAGTGCCTCCATGGCAGCCAGTTTCATGGGCTGCACAGCGGCTACATCCTGTGCTGACTTATGACCCGTAGCTCCTGCCAGCAGTGCGCCTATGAGTCCCACCCATGCGCCAATCTTCATGCTCTCAAGAGCAAGTTTCGTGTCGCGCTTCTTCATGAGATACCAACAACTGACACCTACACAGAAGACTGCACCGATGATCCAGGCAGAGGTGACGGTATGGCAGAACTTGCTGATGGCGAAAGGTGAGAGGGCAACCTCGAAGAACGATACCATCTCATTGCGCATCGTGTCGGGGTTGAACTCACAACCTACGGGATACTGCATCCAGGCATTGGCTACAAGAATCCACCAGGCAGAGATCGTGGCACCCAATCCTGTGAGCCAGGTAGAGGCGAGGTGGAAGCCCGGGGATACCTTCTTCCAACCGAAGTACATCACGGCCACGAAAGTCGACTCCATGAAGAATGCCACGATACCCTCGATAGCCAGTGGCGCACCGAAGATATCGCCTACGAACCAAGAGTAGTTGCTCCAGTTGGTGCCAAACTCAAACTCGAGGATGATACCCGTGGCTACTCCCATGGCGAAGTTCACACCGAAAAGCTTCTGCCAGAAGATGGCGGTGTCTTTCCAGAACAGATCCTTCGTACGATAATAATAGGTCTCCATGATGCCCATGATGACCGCCAGTCCAAGGGTCAGGGGCACAAAGAGCCAGTGATAGATTGCCGTGAGGGCGAACTGCGCTCTCGACCAGTCGATGGTTCCGGCATCAATGTCTAAGAAGAGATTGTTGAACATAATATCTGTAATTTAATGTTTAATCTTTCACAGCGCGGTCGGTGAGTTCTGTGGCAACAAAGCCCGCTTCGTCGCCCTGGGCATGCTGCTTGAGGAAATTAGGGAAGAAAAACAACTTCAGTACAGCAAAGATAATAAACAGCTTGATGAGGATGATAGTCCACAACGTACGACCCAGGCGCATGTGGCGGAAGCCGTCAGAATAAAGCTCGTAGGCTCTGTAGAGAAAACTGTCCTTTCGCATATTACGTAGGTTTTTATTTTGCAAATATACGTTATTTATTTTTAAGTTCCAAATAAATTAGGCATAAAACTGCAAATTTCTTTTGTTTTCTCCTAAATATTATATAATTTTGCAGCCGGAAATAAAGACTGGTGACATCAAGAATATAGATTTTTCATATATGAATAAGAAAATATTGATTCCATTGCTGGTTGTCATCCTTGCTTTGGCAGCAGGATCGGTCTGGCTGTTCCTGAGCCTTCAGGAGCAGCGGCAGGTCAATCAGGATATGCAGGAACTGGCAGAACTCGACAAGCAGGAGATGGAAAACGAATATGAGCGATTCGCACTGCAGTACAGTGAGATGAAGACGCAGATTAATAATGACTCAATCATTCAGCAGTTGACAGAGGAACAGATGAAGACGCAGCAGCTCCTCGAGGAACTGAAGCGTGTGAAGGCCTCCGATGCTCGTGAGATAGCCCGTCTGAAGAAGGAGCTGGCCACGGTGCGTGCCGTGCTGCGCGACTACGTGTTGCAGATCGACTCGCTGAACCGCCTGAATGAGAGCCTGAAACAGGAGAATACCACCGTGAAGGCAGAGCTCGAGCAACGCACCCAGCAAGTGGCTGGTCTGAGTAGTGAAAAGGCTTCGCTCTCACAGAAAGTGGCTATCGCCGCACAGCTCGATGCGACGAATATCAGTCTGCAGCTATTGAACAAACGTGGTAAGGATGCCAAGAAACTGAAGGACTGCACACAGATGAAGACAAGTTTCGTGATCACGAAGAACGTGACGGCTTCGAATGGTAACCGTACCATCTACGTGCGCATACAGAATCCTGGAGGTAATGTGCTTGGCGGTGGCGGTACTTTCGTTTACGAGAATCGTCAGTTGGAATGCTCTGCCAAGAAGACTATTGAATATACGGGTGAGGAAACGCCTGTGACGGTCTATTGGAACGTGTCGCAGATGCTTGAGGCGGGCGACTACCGTGTGAGTGTCTTTGCAGATGGTAATATGATAGGTACGAGATCATTTAGTTTTAAATAAAGGATGGTAAATAGAATAACAGGAACGTTGTTGGCGGTTTTTCTTGCGCTTCCGTCGGGGGCGCAGAGAATACTGTCGCTCGACAGTTGTCGGCAGATGGCCCTGAGCAATAATAAGCAGCTGGGCATCTCGAAACTGAAGCAAGGTGTGGCGGCCAACCTGCGAAAATCGGCTCGCACAAAGTATCTGCCCCATGTAAGTGCCGTCGGTACTTATGAATTTACCAGCAAGCCTATTTCCTTGCTGAGTTCGGAGCAGCAGGCTGAGTTCAGTCATCTTGGAACAGCTTTCGCAGGAAGCATCTCGCAGAGTCTGGCCCCGATGATGCAGCAGGACCCGAAGATGGCAGCCGTGATGGGACAGTTAGGCCCAACGCTGGAAACAGCCATGAACGGTTTGGGCCAAAAGATCGTCGATGCCTTCGATACCGACACGCGTCATGTCTTGGCAGGGTCTGTCATGCTGACGCAGCCGCTTTTCATGGGCGGGAGTATTGTCGCCCTCAACAAGATGGCCGATATCAGCGAGAAACTGGCAGAAAACTCTACTGAAACCCGTCGCCAGGCTACGATCTATCGTATTGATCAGGCTTACTGGCAGGTGGTGTCGCTTCATCATAAGAAAAAGCTGGCAGAGAGCTACCGCGACCTGGTGAAGAAACTCAGCGGTGATGTGCATAAGATGATCGACGAAGGGGTCGCCACTAAGAGCGACGGCTTGAGTGTGGACGTCAAGGTGAATGAGGCTGAGATGACCCTGACCAAGGTGAACGACGGGCTGGTGCTTTCGCGCATGCTGCTGAACCAGCTTTGCGGACTCCCGCTGAATGAATCCGTGACACTCGAAGACGAGCAGGTAGAGAATATTGCCGTCGTGGAGCTCACACCCGAGCTGGATGTGGAACGGGCTGTGGATAACCGTCCTGAGCTGAAGATGCTCCAGAACACCGTTGACCTGACTAAGCAGACGACGAACGTGCTCCGTGCCGGGCACATGCCTCAGTTGCTCCTGACGGGAGGCTATGCCGTGAGCAATCCGAATGTGCTGGACGGCTTCCAACGTAAGTTCGGTGGGTTCTGGCATGTGGGCGTCATGATGCGCGTGCCCATCTGGAACTGGGGTGATGTGATGTACAAGGTGCGTGCATCCAAAGGTGCTACCTCTATTGCCAAGCTCGAACTAGAGGAGGCTCGCGAACTGATAGAGCTTCAGGTGAATCAGAATACTTTCAAGGTAGACGAGGCCAACAAGAAGCTTGTGATGGCTCAGTCGAATATACAGCGTGCGGAAGAAAACCTGCGCATGGCGAACCTTGGTTTCAGCGAGGGCGTGATAACACCGGCTACGGTGATGGAGGCCCAGACCGCCTGGCTGCAGGCACGTTCGCAGAAGATCGATGCCGAGATTGACGTCAAGCTCTCGCAGGTGGATCTGCAGAAGGCATTGGGAACCTTGGAATGAGAAGTGGTAAAGGAAAAAGAACAAGTAAAAAAGTTTTGATATTATGTCAGCAAAAAGTCAACATAACAATATTCTGCTTGCCATCGCAGGCTTTGTGACAGTAGTGATTATTGTAGCAGTGATAGGATTCTTCGCCTTCGATCGCGACCCGGAGATCATTCAAGGACAGGTTGAAGTGTCGGAGTACCGCGTGTCGAGCAAGGTGCCGGGACGTATACTTGAGCTCCGTGTGAAAGAGGGCGACTATGTGAAGGTAGGCGATACCCTTGCCATCCTCGATGCTCCGGAGGTACGTGCGAAGATGGAGCAGGCCCAGAGTGCCCAGAGTGCGGCGGCAGCCTTGGAGCTCAAGGCACAAAACGGTGCCCGCAAGGAGCAGATTCAGGGTGCCTACAGTGTGCTGCAACAGGCTAAGGCAGGTTTTGAGATTGCCGAGAAGTCATATACCCGCATCCAGCGTCTCTACGACGAGGGTGTGATGAGTGCCCAAAAGCGCGACGAGGTCTATGCCAACTACAAGGCAATGGAGGCTCAGATGAAGGCAGCCCAGAGCCAGTATGATATGGCTGTCAACGGTGCCCGTGTGGAGGATAAGATGGCTGCTGCCGCTCAGGTGGGTCGCGCCAAGGGTGCCGTGCAGGAAGTGAATTCTTATATCCACGAAACTGTGCAGACGGCCCAGATGGAGGGTGAGGTAAGCGATGTCTATCCGAAGGTTGGTGAACTCGTAGGTACTGGTTCTCCTATCATGTCTATTGCTGTGATGCAGGATATGTGGGGCACATTCAATGTGCGCGAGGATCAGTTAAACGGTTTGAAGGTAGGTTCAGAACTGACGGCTTTCGTACCAGCTTTCAATAAGGAGATAAAGATGAAGGTGTACTACCTGAAGGACCAGGGCTCTTATGCCGTATGGAAGGCCACTAAGGCCAATGGTCAGTACGATCTGAAGACCTTCGAAGTCAAGGCTCGTCCTGTGGATAAGCTCGATGGTCTGCGTCCAGGTATGTCTTTGATTATTAAGAAATAAGCGTTAAGAGTGAAATACCTCTTTAATATATGGCAGGTAGCGAAGCGCGAGTGCAAGATCCTTCGCGTGAATCGCATTTACGTCATCAGCATGGTGATCTTCCCATTGCTGGCGATGTTGTTCTTTACTACGTTGATGGATGAAGGACTGCCCGAGGATATGCCTGTGGGGGTCGTCGACCTCGATAATACGTCCACGTCACGTGGACTGATCCGTCGCCTCGATGCTTTCCAAAGTTCGCGCGTCGTCGCCCATTACCCATCGGTAGCAGAGGCCCGTCGCGCCATTCATGAGAACCAGATATATGCGTTCCTTTATATTCCCAAAGGAACTACCGATCAATTGCTTTCCAGCCGCAGGCCTAAGATATCCTATTATTATAATATGGCATCGGTGATGTCGGGATCACTACTGATGAAGGACCTGAAAACCATTTCCAACCTCGGCTCTGCCGCTGTGGGGCAAGCAACGATGCGAGCCAAAGGTTATACGCAGGAACAGATGATGGCATTCCTTCAGCCCATCCGTATCGACCTTCACCAGATAGCCAATCCATGGACTAACTATAATGCCTATCTGTCGACAGTATTTGTTACGGGTGTCATGATGCTGTTCATGTTCCTTATTTCGGCCTATTCCATCGGTATGGAACTGAAGTTTGGGCGAGGCAAAGAGTGGCTGAAGGTGGCCGATGGTAATATGGTGGTGGCCATCTTAGGCAAATATCTCCCTCAGGCACTCGTCTGGCTGACGCTGATCTTCGTCTATGAATTTTATCTCTTTGGCCATCTCCACTTCCCCTATTTGGGAAGTGTGTGGAACATATTTTTCCTGGGGTTGCTCGAGGTGTTTGCATCTATCGGATTCGGTATCTTCGCCTTTGGTCTGATGCCATCTCTGCGCATGTCGATGAGTGTGTGCTCGCTCTGGGCAGTCCTCAGTTTCTCACTGGCAGGCTCCGCTTTCCCAGTGATGGGTATGGACGGCCCCATCCAGTCACTCTCATGGCTCTTTCCTCTGCGCCATTATTTTATGGTGTACCAGATAACCGTGTTCAACGGCTTCCCGTTCATCAATGCTTGGTTCCACATCGCGGCCCTACTGGCTTTCAGCCTGTTGCCTTGGCTCGTCATGTCGAAGATAAAAAATGCAATGCTTACTTATGTCTATATTCCATAAGCTATACGGTGCAATACAAGATGCCGCTTTCATCTGGCACGAAGAGATGAAGCAGGTGCTGAAGGATGAGGGCGTACTCATCTTCTGTATTATCGTGCCTATTGTCTATCCGCTGCTTTATTCCTGGATCTACAACAATGAGGTAGTCCATGAGGTTCCTGTTGTCGTAGTCGATCAGTCGCATAGTCAGCTCTCACGTCAGTTTATCCGTATGTGCGATGCCTCACCCGATGTAAAGGTGATTTCCTATGCAGGCAATATAGAAGAGGCAAAGTCCGTCGTCAGCCGTCAGGCAGCCAAGGGCATCTATCTCATACCCGCAGATTTCGCTACCCATATCAACCGTATGGAACAGGGTGTTATCAGCGTCTATTGCGACATGTCACTGATGCTCACCTATAAGGCTATCTACCAGACATCTGTTGCCGTGTCGCAGACGATGGGAGCCGAGATTCAGAAACGGGTATCAGGCAACTATACCGATCGCGAGGATCTTATTACCACGCGTCCGCTCGACTTTGCCGATGTGCCCATCTTCAATCCTGCAGGAGGTTATGGTAACTTCATCATCCCTGCCGTGCTCATGCTCATCCTCCAGCAGACACTCGTGCTGGGTATCGGACTGGCAGCAGGTACGGCCCGCGAGCGTAATCGCTTCGAGGATCTGGTGCCTATCCATAAGTGTTATGGGGGAGTCTACCGCATCGTGGGCGGTAAGGCCATGTGTTATATCATGATCTATATTTTCATGGCAGCTTGGCTTACGATCATCGTTCCGAGGTTATTCTCTTTCCTGGCGCTCATTCACTGGCAGGATTTGTTAGCTCTGATGATACCTTATCTGCTGGCTTGTGTATTCTTTGGTATGACGGTATCATGCCTTGTGCGTTATCGTGAGAATGTCATGCTCATTATGGTATTCGTTTCTGTGCCCTTGTTGTTCCTTAGTGGTGTGTCGTGGCCACAGTCTAATATTCCTGGCGTATGGCAAGGCATCTCCTGGCTTTTTCCCAGTACGTTTGGCATCCGTGCTTTCGTACGCATGAACACACTTGGTGGAACACTCAGCGATGTATTGCTCGAGGTTCGTTGCCTATGGATTCATGTGGCAGTCTACTTTGGAGCCACCTGTCTGGTGTATGGTCACCAGCTGCGACTCTCGCGTAAGCATGCCAGAGAGCGTCTTATTTATCTGCGTCGCAAGCGTGAGATTCGTCAGCAGTTGAAGCAGCGACATAGTCGTACAGATAATCCGAAACTTCCACATTAATCTTTAATGTTTAATGCATACCGCTTCCTGTCAAGTTTGCCATTGAAGGTCCTGGCTACCTTTTCCACTTGTTCGTAGAGCATCGGCACCTTGTAGGCTTCCAGTCGCCCTTTCAAGTGCAGGGCCAGTTCGCGCTTGTTCAGTTGCTCCCCGTCGCTCATCACCACGAGCAGTTTCAAGGCACGTCCTGTGATAGGGTGTTCAATGGCAATACAGATACAGTCCTTCAGTCTGGGGTATGACATAGCGGCGTCTTCCACTTCAGTGGGAGCCACCTTGAAGCCCCCCACGTTGATCACGTCATCCTCGCGCCCCTTCAGGTGTAGTAGTCCGTTCTCGTCGATCATGCCGATGTCGGAAGTGTATACGGTGTCGCCCCTCAGGATCGAGGCTGTCCTTTCAGGATCGCCCACGTAGCCGCTCATCAGCGTGTCACCCTGACAGGCAATCAGTCCGCCCTTGGTGATGATGAGCTTTGAGTGCTTCATGGTTCTGCCCAGACAGCCCGCCACGCACTTGCCGCCGTTATAGTTATAGGTGGCAATGATACCCGTTTCCGTCGAGGCGTAAGTGTTGTAGAGCCTCGTCTTTGGCAATAGTTGGCACAACGCCTCCATGTCGGCCTGCGAAATGGCAGCAGCCCCCGTCTCGATGAAATCTATCTTGTCGGCATACCTTGCGAGCTGTTTGCCGCTAAACTGTATGAGCATCCTAATGCTGGCAGGCACGAGGAAAGTTGCCGTCTTCTTAACTGGATAGTCGAAGGCTGCGAAGAACTTATTCATATCCTTCAGTCCGTCAACGATAATCAAAGTAGCCCCCAGCACGACGACGGGGTATATCTTCGACAGACTGCCGATATGGTTCAGAGGTCCGTTCACCACAAAAGC
>ODAI010664484.1_pt1 | contig 24130 bp, 22 predicted proteins | sample 1539321 | NCBI WGS metagenome assembly ODAI01 (sample SAMN02144231, study PRJEB22623) | gut metagenome | biome: sheep rumen | host: Ovis aries | place: New Zealand | reverse complement strand
GCCGATGAATTCATACCGAGGATGTTCAAGGCTTTAAAAGAAAAAAATGTCGAAAGAAGAGAGGGTGAAACTGCAAAGAATATTTACGATGACGTTGCTTTAGCGAGTGACGAGGATTATTTTACCGAATATAATGATTATATAATCGCCGCAAAGGTGGTGGACGGCGTTGATGAAGCAATCGCGCATATAAATAAGTACAACACAAAGCATTCAGAAGCGATTGTGACGACAAATTACAACAATGCGCAAAAATTTTTAAACGAAGTTGACGCAGCGGCAGTATACGTAAACGCTTCAACGCGCTTTACGGACGGCTTTGAGTTCGGCTTTGGCGCGGAGATTGGCATAAGTACACAAAAAATGCACGCCAGAGGTCCTATGGGACTTGAAGCGCTCACATCGGTGAAATATATCATTTACGGTGACGGACAGGTAAGAGAATAATTTGGTTTTGGGGGATTTTAAAATGGATAACAACGAAGCGGAAAACATCAGGGAAAATGTTGACGCAGAAGCAAAGGATGAGAGTGTCAATGCGGAAGAAGCAACAGAAATAAATGCCGAAGCTCAAAATAACGGCGAAGACACAGAAACAGAGAGCAGTACTGAAACAGAAAACGAAGCAGAAGCCGAAAACAATGCGGAAGCTGAAAGCGAGGCGGAACCCGAAGAAAGCGCTGAAGGCGCGGACGACAATTCCGAAAATAACGAGAACACAGACGGAGAAAATGTGCCTGCTGAAACCGGCGAGGAAAATACAGGCGAAAGCAAAACGCCTGTATTTAAAAAAATCGGCGCGTTTGTTAAAAGCAAAAAGTTTTTAATTCCTTTATGCTCGGTTTTCGGCGCAGCGGCGCTTGTATATCTCGGCGGCGCGTTATTTTACAGCGGTCATTTTTATATGGGAACTCACATAGGCTCGTTTGACGTTTCAAACCTGACTCCGTCCGAGGCCCGGGATAAAATTCAGAAAGAGCTTGATAACTTCGGTTTTACCTTCTACGAAAAGAACGATAAGCAGGAAACTATCTCAGGCGGTGAAATCGGTTTTTCAAACTCTCCTATCGGTGAGCTTGACTCCTTAAAGGCACAGCAAAACCCGTTTGTATGGCCTTTTGCAGATAAAAAGGCAAAAAAACTGCCGATTGATATTGAAGTAAGCTACAACGAGGACGCGCTCTACAACAGAATTAGCGAAATGGAATTTATGGCGTCTACACGCGAGGCGGCGAAAGGCAAGGCGCAGAATATTCAGTATGCGGACGGAGCCTATACAATAACGGACGACAGCGATAAAAATATAGTCAGCCTTAATGATGTATTTTACCGCGTAAAGCCTAAAATATATGACCTTTACAAAGGTATGTCGCTCGAAAAGGAAGGCTGCTACGGCGGTCTTGAAAATGACGACACAATAAAGGGCGTACTGAATTTGCTTAACAAGTACATCGCCTCAAAAATCACGTACGGCGGCAGCACCACATCACGCGTGCTTGACGGCTCGACCTTTAAGGATTGGATAACAGTCGGTGATGATTATTCAGTTACCATCAGCTCCGACAAGGTGACAGAGTACGTTGACGACGTCTCAATGGAATACAATACGGTTGGACGCAACCGCACTTTTAAAACCACCGGCGGCAGCGAAATAACAGTTTCTGGCGGCAATTACGGCTGGGTATTGAACAAGAAGAAAGAAGCAGCCGAGATTATAAATAACATAACCGGCGGCGAAGCTGTTGAGCGTGAACCGGTTTACAGTCAGAAAGCGGCGGCTCACGGCGCAAGCGATGTGGCAAACACGTATGTGGAGGTTAGCATTGGCGGCCAGCATATGTGGTACTATAAGGACGGAAATTTACTCGTTTCAAGCGATGTTGTAACCGGTAATCCGAACGTTGGCCACGGCACTCCCGGAGGAGTTTATACTGTTGCATATAAAGCACGCAATGTTGTATTAAAGGGGCAGGGCTATGAAAGTCCCGTATCCTACTGGATGCCGTTTAACGGCGGTATCGGCCTGCACGACGCGACCTGGCGGGGCGCGTTCGGCGGCAGCATCTACCGCGGCGGCGGTTCACACGGCTGCGTAAACCTCCCCTTCGGCGTTGCACAGCAGCTTTACGGCGTCATCTCCGAGGGCGATCCCGTAGTTGTATATTAAAGCAATTAAAAAGGATGTATCGTAACTGATACATCCTTTTTTGTTTAGGCTTAGTTAAATTTTACAGCAGTTCCGTATGCCATAACCTCAGCCGCGCCCTGCATAAGCTCTGAGGACGAGTAACGAACGCCTACGATTGCGTCTGCACCCATTGCCTTTGCGTCGGCAACCATACGCTCGGTGGCAAGGTCTCTCGCCTTAGCCATCATCTCATTATACTTTTTAAGTTCGCCGCCGACAATGGTCTTAAAGCTCGCGCCAATATCTCTTAGCGCGTTTACTGTCTGAACCGTGCTTCCGTTTACGATACCGAGTGTTTCGCAGTTCTTTCCTGCGATTTCATTTGTTGTTGCAATAATCATTGCAAAAACCTCCTTAAAATTTATTTACACACCCATATACGCCTGAAAACCGCCGTCTACGGGAATTGTTGTGCCTGTTATAAAGCCGGATAACGAGCTGTCCGCCAAAAACAGCATTGTGCCCGTAAGCTCCTCCGGCATACCGAAGCGCTCAACCGGCGTGTGCGCTATAACCTTTTTTGCGCGGTCTGTATAAGAACCGTCCTCATTTGTGAGAAGCGTTCTGTTCTGCTCGGTTATAAACCAGCCCGGCGCAATAGCGTTAACGCGCACACCGCTCTTTGCAAAGTGTACCGCAAGCCACTCCGTAAGGTTCATAACCGCAGCCTTTGCCGCGCTGTAAGCGCTTACCTTCGTGATAGCGTGATACGAGCTCATTGACGCCACATTTATTACAGTTGTGCCCTCTCTGCCTACCATATCCGGCAGAAATACCTGCGTCGGAAGAATGGTTCCTATGAGGTTTAAGTCGAATACAAAGTTGTAATTCTCCTTGGTTATGTCAAAAAATGAAGCTATATCGGGATTTTCAATATCACCGTCCTCGTAATATTCCTTTGTCGTGTTCGCGCGCGGATTATTGCCGCCTGCGCCGTTTACGAGAATATCAACCTTTCCGAAGGCTTCATTTACCGCCTTTTTTGCGGCAATAATGCTTTCCTTGTCGGTAACGTCACACGCCACCGCAAGCCCCTTTCCGCCCAGCTCCGTAATCTTTGCTGCGACAGGCTCCAGCTTTGACAACGTTCTTCCCAAAACCGCAACATTCATTCCCTGCTCCGCGTACGCGTACGCAAACGCACTGCACAAAACTCCGCTGCCGCCCGTAATTACAATCGTCTTGCCCTTCAGATTATCAAATTTCTGCATTAGTAGTTTCCCCTTTCTTATTCAGCGTTTGCTAATTTTGCGGCCTGGTCAGCCGTCACAAGCGCGTCTATTATCTCGTCCAACGAACCGTTCAAAACCTGCTCCAATTTATATAAAGTGAGGTTTATTCTGTGGTCAGTTACACGGCTTTGCGGATAATTGTACGTCCTTATTCTCTCGCTTCTGTCACCGCTGCCTACCTGCGACTTACGCTCGTCAGCAATTTCCTTATTGCGCTCCTCTTCCATCTTCTCAAAAATTCTTGAACGGAGAATTTTCATAGCCTTGTCCTTGTTCTTATGCTGAGATTTCTCATCCTGACACGATACAACTATACCTGTCGGAATATGTGTAATTCTGACAGCCGAGTCAGTGGTGTTTACGCACTGACCGCCCGGACCGCCCGCTCGGAACACATCTATGCGGAGATCGTTCTGGTTAATATCAACCTCTACCTCCTCAACCTCCGGCAGCACCGCAACCGTTACCGCGCTCGTGTGAATTCGTCCGCCCGACTCGGTTTCGGGTACGCGCTGAACACGGTGGACACCGCTTTCAAACTTTAACCGGCTGTACGCGCCCTGTCCCTCAATAGAAAAGCTGATTTCCTTGTAACCGCCTATATCGGTGGCGTTGGAATTTAAAATATCAATCTTCCATCCCTGCGTTTCGGCATACATTGTGTACATTCGCATAAGGTCAGCCGCGAAAAGCGCAGCCTCCTCGCCGCCCGTACCGCCGCGGATTTCCATAATAACGTTCTTGTCATCGTTGGGGTCTTTGGGAAGAAGCAATATTTTAAGCTCCTCCACTGCCCTTTCCACTGTTTCCTCAGCTTCAGCCATTTCAGCGCGTATCATTTCCTCGAACTCCTTATCCTCAGGAGCTTCAAGCATTTCCTTGTCATCCTCAATCGTCTGCTTCGCTGTCTTTAACTCTCTGTACTTCTCTATAATCGGCGTCAGGTCACTGTGCTCCTTGCAGTATTTTCTCCAGCTTTCCTGATCCGCAATAACGTCGGGATCGCTGATTTTTCCTGCAATCAGCTCAAATCGTTCCTCCAATGCCGCTAATTTGTCAAGCATATTTATTCTCCTTCAAATATTCATTATATTTATTTTATATTATTTTTCCGTTACTGTCAATATTATTTATGCGCTCCAAAATGCCGTAATTGACTTTTTTCATTAAATATGATAAGATTATAAATTATAATAGTGGTGCAGTATCCTAGTCAGTACGGCTTTTCGGAAAGCGGGCCTAAAAATCCGCCAAATGGCACATCGATGAAGTTTCTGGTGTTTTGCTTTGAACGCCCAGTTCGGGGCTGATGCTGGGAGTTAAGGTTTAGGGGCGGTTACTAACGGCATAGTAGCGCTACCCCCTTTTCCGTGGAGGCCTGTGACTGTGGCAGCCCATTCCCCCTAAGGGAGTAAGCTGTTACGGCTCAGGGGAAAACCTGCTTTGCGGTTAGTACGGCGTATCCCTCACAAGGGGAACGCCCGAATGCTGTGGGCAGCGTAGCCAGCCTTGAGTGGACGTGGCGGATGCGCGAAACAGACCCTTTCACCTATTTTGGCCAATCAGGTACAAGGGAAATCGCGCGCTGAAACCACGCTCTGCAAAAGAGGATACGGAAAGCTCAGGCTGTATGGGAAAACCTCTAGGCTGTCTTTATGGGTGATTGGAGGATTGCAGTGCGGACTCAGTGGCGATTCGGCGCTCCGCCGTTAAAGCGGAGGGCGGTCTTTAATGGGAAACCGCTCCTTTGGCGACGAGGGAGCAGACTATCGGGAAAACCTGCCGGACCTAAGCCGCAAACTTTACTCTGATCACTGCCCTATTATTTTACTTAGTAGCCAAAGGAGAAAAACAAATTGGACAAATCCGATATACCGAAACGAAAAAAATTCACCGTACCGCGTCCGAAAATCAACGTTTCAATCTCGCATAAATGGACGGTCACGGTTCTCATATTGTCGTTTGTGCTTTCAGTGTTTTTCAGCTTTATAACCTCAATGCTGATGGAGTCACTGACGCTTCTCTTTGCGTTTTTACTGCTCCTTATCATCATTGCGGTTAATATATTTTTCGATATGATAGGCACCGCTGTGCAAAGCGCGGAGGAGCGTCCTTTTCACTCGCTTGCCGCGAGAAAGGTAAAGGGTGCGAGGGAAAGTATTTCCGTTATCCGCCACGCGCCGCAGCTTGCCAATATGTGCTGCGACGTTATAGGCGACATAGCCGGAATTATCTCCGGCGCGACAACCGCGCTTATCGTTACCGAGCTTGTAGCTGTGTTTCATTTAAAGGGCATACTGCCCAGCCTGATTTTAACAGGTCTTGTCGGCGCGCTTACGATTGGCGGCAAGGCTATGAGCAAGGGTATATCGATGCAAAACGGCAACGCAATTGTGTTCGCCGTCGGTAAAATAATGTACTTTTTTAAACATTTACGAAGAAGATAGATTATGGACAAGCTATTAGACAAAATCAACTCACCCGACAATTTAAAACAGCTTACCATTTCCGAGCTTAATACGCTCTCAGCGGAAATTCGCGAGTTTTTAATTGACAGTGTTTCAAAAACAGGCGGTCATATCGCGTCAAATCTTGGCGTTGTGGAGCTGACCGTTGCGCTGGACACTGTTTTTGACGTGCCAAAAGACAAAATAGTTTTCGATGTCGGCCACCAGTCCTATGTTCACAAAATCCTCACCGGCCGCCGTGATAAAATGGCTACGCTCCGTCAGTTCGGCGGCATATCCGGCTTCCCAAAGCGTTCGGAGAGTAAGTATGACATATTTAATACGGGTCACAGTTCAACTTCTATTTCGGCAGCTTTAGGCATCGCCCGCGCGCGTGACCTTGACGGTGATAATTACAACGTCATAGCCGTGTTCGGCGACGGCGCATTAACAGGCGGAATGATGTACGAGGCTATGAACGACGCAGGGCACTCGCACACGCCGCTTATACTCGTTTTAAACGACAACGCAATGTCTATCGCAAAAAATGTCGGTGCAATGTCGGCTCATTTACGAAAGCTCAGAATGGCGCCGGCATATTTCCGGAGTAAGGTTGTTGTTGAAAAAATCCTTAACAAAATACCGTTTATCGGCAAGGGTATAGCGTCGGTGATACGCAGAATAAAGCGTTTCTTCCGCCGCCTTGTAATTCCCACGACTATGTTTGACGATTTGGGCTTTACGTATATGGGGCCTGTTGACGGTCACGATATTGAAGCCTTAATTCAGTGCTTTGAATATGCAAAAGCCGAGCAAAAGCCTGTGTTTGTACACGTTCAGACGAAAAAGGGCAAGGGCTATGCTCCCGCAGAAAACAATCCGCAGAAATTTCACGGCATTTCTCCGTTTGACAAAGAAACCGGCGAAACACAAAAACGCGGCGAAACGTACAGTAACCGTTTCGGTACAGCAATTACAAAAATAGCAGAGAAAAACACAAGAGTTGTCGCGATTACAGGCGCGATGCCGAACGGTACAGGGCTTGAAGAATTTACAAAGGAGTTCAAAGACCGTTTCTTTGACGTCGGCATAGCCGAGCAGCACGGTGTCACGCTTGCGGCAGGTCTTGCAAGTGCGGGCTACATACCGGTTATACCGCTCTACTCGTCATTTTTGCAGCGCGCCTATGACCAGCCGCTGCCCGATGTCTGTCTGCAGAATTTGCACGTCGTATTCCCCATCGACCGCGCCGGTATTGTCGGCGCGGACGGCGAGACGCATCAGGGCGTTTACGATATATCATACCTCTCACATATGCCGAATATGACAATTCTATCACCGGCAACACTTGACCAACTTGAAGAAATGATTGACTTTGCGGTAAACAGATTTGACGCGCCGATTGCTATACGCTATCCGCGCGGCGGATGTGAGGCGAAAAACATACCGTCCGGATTTGAGCTTGGCAAAGCGCAGCACATACTTGACGGAAACAACGTTACGATTATTGCGACAGGCAGAATGGTAAAGCGCGCCGAGGAGGTCGCTGCGCTTGCAGGCAGAAGCGTAGAGATAATCGCGCTGCCCACCATAAAGCCGCTCGACACTAAGGCAATAACGGCTTCGGCTAAAAAGACCGGCAGTGTTATAACGATTGAGGACAACGTTAAAACAGGCGGCCTGGGAAGTATGATAGCCACTGTTTTAGAGGAAGAAGGCGTCAGGTGTAAATTTAAAATCTTCGCATTCCCCGATAAGCCGATTACCCACGGCACGATAGACGAGCTTGATAAACTTTATGGCTTAGATACAATGTCAATTTTGGAATATATGAATAAATCAGAGGAATAACAAATGGCAAAAATACGATTAGACGCGCTTTTGGTACAAAAGGGACTTATGCAGAGCCGCGAACGCGCAAAGGCGGTCATTATGGCAGGACAGGTTTATATAGACAACCAGAAATGCGACAAGGCAGGTCAGATGGTTGACGAGGACATAACGCCCGAGGTGCGCGGTGAAACGCTCAGATACGTGAGCCGCGGCGGTTTGAAGCTGGAAAAGGCAATGGTGGAGTTTCCGATAACCCTTGAGGGCAAAACCACAATGGACATCGGCGCGTCAACAGGCGGCTTCACTGATTGTATGCTGCAAAACGGTGCGAAAAAGGTGTTCGCCGTTGACGTTGGCTATGGACAGTTCGCGTGGAAATTAAGAAACGACGAACGCGTTGTCAATATGGAGCGCACGAACATCCGCTACGTAACGCCCGAGGATATAGGCGAGGAAATAGACTTTGCCTCAATAGACGTTTCGTTCATCTCGCTGAGGCTTGTGCTGCCGGTTGCAAAAAATCTGCTTTCGGCGGACGGTGAAATCGTCGCGCTTATAAAACCGCAGTTTGAGGCAGGCCGTGAGCAGGTAGGTAAAAAAGGCGTTGTAAAGGATATAAAGGTTCATTACGAGGTCATAAAAACAGTACTTGATTTTGCAAGGAGTATTGATTTCTATGTTGCCGGACTTTCATTTTCACCGATAAAGGGACCGGAAGGAAATATAGAATATCTTGCATATTTAAAAAAGAGTGAATGCGAGGATAATATAACAGACGAGGTTATAAAAACGGTAGTGGATAAATCGCATAACGTACTTTAAAAAAGGGGGAAAGGTCAATGATTAAACAAAACACAATCATCACGGGAAAACGCGCTATCACACGCTCCTTTGCAAAAATCAATCTGACGCTTGACGTTCTGGGGCGCCGCGAAAACGGCTATCACGACATAAAAATGATTATGCAGACGCTTTCGCTTTTCGACCTTTTAATCATTGACAAGACGGACGGTAAAATTTCTGTTTCCACAAATCTGAAGTATTTGCCCACTACAAACAAAAATATAGCGTACAAGGCCGCCGAGGTATTCTTTGAAAGAACAGGCATCCGAGGCGGCGCAAAAATTATGATACACAAAAACATACCTGTTGCGGCAGGACTTGCAGGCGGCAGCGGCAACTGTGCCGCAACGCTTGTGGCTGTCAATATGCTCTACGGCTGTCCGATAAGCGACACGGAGCTTATAGCCCTTGGCGCGGAATTAGGCGCAGATGTTCCGTACTGCTTTGAGGGCGGCACGCAGCTTGCCGAGGGGATTGGCGAAAAGCTCACTTCCCTCCCCCCTATGCCCGACTCTTACGTGCTTCTCGTAAAGCCGCCGGTCAGTGTTTCAACAGGACTTATTTATGAGGAAATCGACAGTGCACCGCTCACGGTGCGGCCCGATACTGATGCGGTGATAAACGCCATTACTGAGAAAAACGTCAGGGGCGTAGCGGATAACCTCTGCAATGTTATGGAAAGTGTCACGGCAAAAATGCATCCGATGGTCGGCGGTATCAAACAAAAAATGCTTTTAAACGGCGCGCTTGGCGCGGTAATGAGCGGCTCAGGACCAACCGTTTTCGGGCTATTTGATGATTTTCAAAAAGCAAAGGCAAGCGCGGACAGCTTTTCGCTGCAGTTCCGCGACGTTTACCTTACGCGAATACAAAACTAAGAGGTATAGCGTGAAAGAACCAAGTTCTTTCGTCTTTATGCGGCTTTGCAGTGCAAAGCCCGCAAGTCCTTGAATGAAGTGAAAGGATGTCTGATTATATTGGAAAAGGATAAGGACATTATCGTAATTATAACTGACGATAAGACTGAAAAAGTGAATATAGACGAGCCTGCTCCTGCGTCCGCAGCGAAGGAAGTTATTATCACCGATACCGCGGAAGATGAGAAACCCGAAAAAACAAGCAGCGAAAAGCCGTCTGTAAAGCCATTGATTTTAATAAAAGAGAAAATCGGTCACCTTTTCAGCCGGATAAAAGAATACTTCAAGTCACTGCCACGAGACCTTGATAAGCGGTTTATGAAGGTTTCCTTTGCCGCAGCCCTTGTAATTGTGCTTGCCGCAACGCTAACGGCATATTTTATACCGAAAAGCGAGCACGCCGTTTCGGAGGGGCTTGAAAGGCTTATGCAAAAGGACAGCGCATACCTTGATGCAAAGAACGCCTACGACAGCGCCGCGGCGGAAAGAGATAGCCTGACCGCCGAGCTTGAACTAAAAAAACAGGCGCTTGACGAGTTTCACGGCGCACAGGACAGCCTTAACAAAATCACTGAGAGCAACGCGGAGCTTGAAAAGACGCGTGACCAGCTAAAAAAGGATATTAACGCAAAGCAATCGGAGCTTGATTCGCTTTCGGCCGGACAAGAGCAGAACAGCAAGAAAATTTCAACGCTCTCCTCCGGCTACTACACTGTCGGCACCGACATCGCCGAGGGTACGTACACCATCACCGGCACCGGCTCAATAGCAATCGCAAACTCCGGCAGGTCAACCGCAAATAAACTTTTAAAAGCGGACGGCGAAACCTTCACCTTAAAAACAGGAGACCGCGTGCAAATCGAAGGCAGCGCGAAGCTCATTCCGCAGTAAGCGGCGAAAGGAAGTACGAATATGACGCAAAAAAAGCTGTTTATTATATTGCTTGCAATTTTAACTGTCGCCGTGACCACGGTTTTATCGATAGCCGCATTTTCTGTCAGCGCGTCAAACGCGGCAAGAGAAGATGTTGCGCGTGAAGCAAAACGGCTATCCGAAATGACAGATGTTGTAAATGCTGATATAAAAAATGTTAAGAATGAGCTTGGCACAATTGAAGCGGAGCTAAGCACAAGCGATACGGTAAACAATTACTATATGGAGTACAAGAAAACACACGACTCTCTGACGCAGGAAATAAGCGAGCTTAAAGGAAGACTGGAAGCTCTCGACAGCGAGCTTGAAGCTCGACGTCAAGAGAACGGCAAGGGCGTAATTTCAGGCACAAAGACAGGCAAAAAGTATACGCTAAACGCAAATGAATCCTACTCCTGCCCCGACAAAATACCGGCCGGCCGTTACACGGCCAAGGGCGGCGGTACACTCACTATTATAAACTCAGCAGGTCAGACGCGCGTTTCGCAAAACCTTAGCGTGGCATATGATAACTCCTATACGTTTAATCTCTCCGAAAAGGAAAAACTGCAGGTTACGGACAGTGTAACGCTTACAGAATTAAAGTGATGAAAAACAAGACGGGGACACTAAAACTTTAGTGTCCCCGTCTTTTATTCGTTTATTTCAGATCAACTCTGTTTCTATTGCCGCCCATTAAGAACGTTTCTATATTCTTAGCGATTTCTCCAACACATCTCACGCGCGACTCGTGCGCGCCCCAAGCCATATGCGGCGTGAAGATTACGTTGCCGCGGTCTAAAATCCGGTTATACGGGCTTTCCTTTTGCATAGGTTCAACACTGTACACGTCAATGCCAAGTCCGCCTAATTTGCCGTCTATGACCGCTTCGACTACCGCCGCCTCGTCAACAACAGCACCGCGCGAAACATTTATAAGTATTGCGTCGTCCTTTATTTTTGCCAAGCGCTTTTCGTTTATAATCCCCTTTGTTTCAGCCGTAAGAGGAACGTGGAGTGAAATTATGTCGCTTTTTTTCATAAGCTCTTCAAGGCTCACAAAATAGTCGTAATCACCCATAGGACGGTGCGGTGTTATAAGCACCCTGCAGCCAAGCCCGCGCGCGATACGAGCGACCTCGCCGCCTATGTTACCGTAACCTAATATGCCCCACGTAAGACCCTTTATCTCGTGGAAATACGGCTTTAAACGATTCTGAACGCCGCTGCCTGTGTAACGTCCGTCCTTAACGTACTTATCGTACTCGCCAAGGTGCGTCACAAGCGAAAGCGCCATAGCCACCGTCACCTGTGCAACGGAATCGGTGGAGTAGTCCTTTAAATTACACACGCCTATCTGCTTACGCCAGCAATAGTTTACGTCGATATTGTCATAACCGGTTGCAGTCACACATATAAGTTTCAGCTTTTTCGCCATAGGCAGATTTTCTTCGTTGAGCTTTATTTTGTTGACAATAATAATCTCCGCGTCGCTTATGCGCTCCTCAAGCTGCAGCTCCGATGTTGTCTGATACACCACAAGCTCGCCCAGCTTCCCTATCTCGTCAAAATCAATGTCGCCGCCAAGCGTTTTTGCGTCAAGAATTACAATTTTCATTTTCAGTCCTCCACAAGACCGCAGAGCTTTTCCCAAACATCGGGAAAAGTCTTTTTTAAATTAAGCGGCACAAAATCCTTACCAACAAAGCCGTGCGCCGTTCTGCCCTCGGTTGCAAGCGTCATATCTGGCAGACGGTACACCTCATATCCAAATTCACACCGCGCAACCGTGAGCTTTGTAATGCGGCACTTTATAACCACTTCATCCTCGTACTTTAAGCCGAGATGGTATTTTGCGCCTGTTTCTGTAAGCGGAAGCAAAATACCCATCTGCTCCATTTCTGTATACGTTAATCCTGTTTTCTTAATAAACTCCGTCCGCGCCACCTCGAACCACGGATAATAACGCGAATGGTGAACAATTCCCATCATATCCGTTTCAGCATAGCGCACGGTTAAATATGTTTCAGATATATAAGACATATTTTAGTGTCCCCTTTTATTTTAGTGTCCCCATCAAAGAACTTTCTCAGTACCCGAATATACAAGTCCGCGTTTTGCGTCCATCGTGATTGTTGTGCCGGTTGTTAAAATCTTTGTCGCGCCGGGAGCGGCTACGATTACGGGAATATCAAGCGCGGCAGCCAAAACCTGCGCGTTGTTTGCCTCGCCTGTTTCCTCGCTGATAATACCGGCAGCCTTTCTAAGAAGCGGTATCATATCCTTCGTCACAACATTTGTGACAACAATATCACCTTCGCTAAAGTCGCGCTCCAGTTCCTTGACATTCTGCGCCACGCAGACATTAGCCGTTGCGCTCATCTTTGACAAGCTCTTACCGCTTACCAAGATATGTCCAACCAAGTGAACCTTCATAATATTCGTCGTACCCGCAACGCCCATCGGAACACCTGCTGTTATAACGGCAAGCTCGCCGTCCTTTATAAGACCGGTTTTCTGTGCGCACTCAACAGCGTGGTCAAACAATTCATCAGTGTTGTTCCTCGACTCGCTCATAATCGGTATAACGCCCCACGAAAGGTTAAGCTGTCTGCGCCCCTTTACGCTGAGCGTCGGCGCGATAATCGGACAGGCCGGGCGGAAACGTGAAATCTGTCTTGCCGTACCGCCGGCGTAGGTGAGAACGATAATTGCCGCCGCGTGAAGATCGTGCGCCGTGGTGCAGGTTGCGTGGCTTATGGCGTTCGTAATATCCATACGCGAGTCAAATTCCATATTTTCAAGACGCTTTATGTAGTTGATGTTGTTCTCCGTTGTTTCAGCGATAAGCGCCATAGTTTTAACCGTTTCAACGGGATACTTGCCAACAGCCGTTTCACCCGACAGCATAATCGCGCTTGTACCGTCATAGATAGCGTTCGCAACGTCCGTTGTTTCGGCTCTGGTCGGTCGTGGGTTGCGTATCATTGAATCAAGCATCTGCGTAGCCGTGATAACAACCTTACCCGCGCGGTACGTTTTCTTTATAAGCTGCTTCTGTATAACAGGCAAATCCTGCATATCTATCTCAACGCCCATATCGCCTCTTGCCACCATTATACCGTGCGACTCGTGCAAAATAGCGTCTATATTTTCAACACCCTCGGCGTTCTCAATTTTTGCGATTACCTTTATATCCCCACCGCCGTGTTGAGACAACAGGTGTTTTATCTCCTTAACGTCCTCGGCAGTTCTCACAAACGAAGCCGCGATAAAGTCAATATCCTGCTCAATGCCGAAGATAATATCATCAATATCCTTTTGGCTCATATACGGCATTGAAAGGGAAACATTCGGTATGTTTACGCCCTTTTTATTTGATACAGTACCGCCGTTTTTAACCTGACAGATTATTCTGTCGGCATTAACACTCAAAACCTCCATCTCGATAAGGCCGTCATCAATAAGTATTCTTGTGCCTGTCTGAACGTCCTTGGGAAGGTTAGTATATGTAATCGAAACCTGCGTTTCATCACCCTCAACATCATCGGTGCAAAGCGTGAACTTCTGTCCCTCCTTAAGCTCAACGCTACCGTCCTTGAAGTCCTTTATACGAACCTCCGGCCCCTTTGTGTCAAGCAATATCGCAACGGGCATATCAAGCTCTTCGCGCACCTTTTTAATGCTGTTTATCTTTTTTAATGCCTCCTTGTGTGTGCCGTGAGAGAAGTTTATTCTCGCAACGTCCATACCGGCAAGCATAAGGTCGCGAAGCACCTCCTCATTCTCCGTAGAAGGGCCCATTGTGCAGATTATTTTTGTTTTTCTCATAATTACTCCCCTTTCTGTGACATATACGCAAAAAGGCGCTTTTAAAAAGCGCCCTGATTTTCATTATACACTGAGTTTTTTAGCAAGGTCAACAAGCTGCTGCGGCAACTCCTTGGTCATTGCAAGACCCTCTTCAATGTCAACATCGGTTATATGGTGATCGCGCATACAAACAATTCTGTTCTGCTTACCTTCAAGCAGCAATTCAACCGCCATACCGCCCATTTCACTCGCAACAACTCTGTCGCGTACTGTCGGGCTGCCGCCGCGCTGTACGTGACCTAAAATCGTCGCTCTCGACTCAATACCGGTCTTAGCCTCGATTTCCTTTGCCATTTCAATAACGCCGCCTATGCCCTCGGCAACAACGACAATTGAGTGCTTTCTGCCTCTCGATTTGCCCTCAAGGATAGGACGTAGAACGTCCTCGTCAAAGCTCCACTTTCTCTCCGGCACAAGAATAACCTCCGCACCGCAGGCGATACCCGCCTGAATTGCGATATAACCGGCAGCTCTGCCCATAACCTCTATGATTGAGCATCGCTCGTGGCTCTGCGCCGTATCTCTTATCTTATCGACAGCGTCCTTAACAGTGTTAAGGCAGGTGTCATAACCTACTGTGTACTCACTGCAGCTTATGTCGTTATCTATTGTACCGGGCATTGCGATTGTAGGAAGTCCGGCTCTGCACAAATCTCTTGCGCCGCGGAACGAACCGTCACCGCCGATTACTATAAGTCCGTCAAGACCGAATACCTTTGCAATCTCAACTGCCTTCTTAACGCCTGCCTCCTCTTTAAATTCAAGGCATCGCGCAGTCTGCAGTATTGTACCGCCCCTTTGAAGTATCTCACTAACGCTTCTCGCGTTCATCTCGTCCATATCACCGCGGATAAGGCCGTTATAGCCGCGTCTTACACCAAAAACCTTTAATCCATAGTAAGATCCGACTCTGACAACTGCACGGATTGCCGCGTTCATACCCGGCGCGTCACCGCCCGACGTCAAAACTCCGATTGTCCTTATATTCCTGTGTTCCATCTCTTTTCATCCCTTCCGCCTTATTTAAAACAAATCATTCTCAATAATAAGATCCTGCGCTGCCTCCATCTCTGTATTCGGTACAAGAACCTCCAGGCAGCTTTCCTCACCCGCGCTCACGTCTGCGCGTCTGAGCTTTGAGATAATGCCGCTACTATACAGCTCGTCCATAAGCTTCTTTGCCGTCTGGCGTGTTTGCGAAACATAAATCACTGTCCACATAAAATTAAAACTCCTTTCGGCATGCGTTGAATGCCGCCTTACTGCCTTTCGTCAGACAGTACCTTGCCGTGCTTTGTATAAACCTCGGCCTTGCCGTTAATTTTAATCGCTGTCGTATTCGCCGTGAACTGTGCCACAAAAACCTCGCCCTTGTCAAGCTTCTCCGTGTGGTGGAGCTTGGTGTCGCGGCCGCTTGTGAGGCCTATTATGTTCACGCCGTTCTCCAGCGCCTTAATAACAATATAATCCTCCATCTTGTCTCTCCTAATCTCTGCTAAATCTGATGTTAGTGAAAAATTTAACTACCTTATATATTACTATATTTTTATCTTTTTTTCAAGTGCAAATCCTATAAAATATTTACCTCGTTTTTGGTTGTTTTAGTGAATTTCACTTGATTTTGACATTATTCTCTCCAAAAATGTCCTTTAAATCACCAATCGCACCGCTTGTTCCGTTAAAGTACAGTCTTCTCGGCGCGCGCGTTATCTGTTTCGTATCCTTGAAATAGAGCCTTACCTCCATATCGCCGCGGTATGGCGCAAGCGCTTCTTCCACCTGTCTTAGCGTTTCATCGCTGCGCGTGTCAAGCTGAATATAAAGACGCTTTGGCTCGACGTGGCTCGCAATTGCCTCATCTATCGGAAGAACCGACTGCATTAAGAGCTTGGGTTCCTCGTCCTCGCGTATACTAAGCCGCGCCGTTACCGCCACAAGGTTATCCTCCTGCAATATAGGTGAATAGTCTGACAGCACCTTCGGGAACACTATACACTCAACCGAGCCGTAAATGTCCTCCAAGGTGAGAAACGCCATCTGGGCGTTGCTTGACCTCGTTGTTTTGTTTTTCCTTGAAGTTATCAGTGCGCATATGACAATCATATCATTATCCTGTATGCCGCCCTTTGCAGCGTGGTAGTTGCCGTCCTCGTCGCGGTGAACGCTCGACAAAACATCGCCTATATTGTATTTGGTGAGCTTCTTTATCTTATCCGCGTACTCCTCCATCGGGTGTCCGGAGAAATACATTCCCGTTGATTGCTTCTCCATTTTGAGCATAACCTTTTTGTCAAGCTCCGGAATATCGGGAAAGTCCATTTCATTATCCGCGTCATCCATATCGTCAAACAGCGACATCTGACCCGCGATATTGTCGCGCGCCGCCCGTGCCGTACCGTCAAGCGCGTTTTCATACACTGCAAGGAGCTGTGAACGCTTTACGCCCATTGAGTCAAACGCGCCGCAGCTTATGAGTCCCTCCAGGGCGCGCTTGTTCATATCCTTGCCCGCCATACGCTCGATAAAGTCGGAAAAGCTCTTAAACTCTCCCATACGTTTTCTTTCATTTACAAGGTGCACAATCATAGCCCGGCCTACATTTTTAACAGCCGATAACCCAAAGCGTATCGCCTTTCCCTCAACCGTGAACGTATCCTCCGACTTGTTTACATCTGGCGGCAGACGGTCAATACCCATTTCGGCGCAGTTCTGGATATAGTGGTTTATCTTATCCAAATCGTCAATACTTGAAATAAGCGCCGCCATATATTCCACGGGGTAGAACGTCTTTAAATACGCCGTCTGATACGTCACAAACGCGTATGCCGCCGCGTGGGCTTTATTGAAGGCGTAGTTTGCAAAATCGTTTATCTCGTCAAATATAGAAATCGCTGTTTTCTCGTCTATGCCCATTTTAATACAGCCGGGAATATCACCGTCGTCGGAGCCGTAAATGAAGTTCTTACGCTCAACCTTCATCTGCTCCTCTTTCTTTTTACTGATTACGCGGCGAAGTGAGTCCGCCTTACCCAGCGAATAACCGGCAAGGTTACGCACAATTTCCAGTACCTGCTCCTGATACACCATACAGCCGTAGGTTACGTCAAGCGTCTGCTTCAGGAGCGGGTGCTTGTAGACAATGGTTTCGGGGTTTTTCTTACCCTTTATATAACGCGGTATCTGTTCCATAGGGCCGGGACGGTACAGCGCGATACCGGCTATTACGTCCTCTAAGTTATCAGGCTTTAATTCCTGCATAAACGACTGCATACCTGCGCTTTCAAGCTGGAACACACCGTCTGTATTGCCGGAGGAAATGAGGTCATAAACCTCTTTTTTATCGTAATCTATATTATCAATGTCAATCTCAACCCCGCGCGTTTTCTTGATTATCCTGACTGCATTACCGATTACTGTAAGGTTTCTGAGTCCCAAAAAGTCCATTTTAAGAAGTCCGAGACTTTCAACCGTGTCCTTCGGGAACTGCGTCTGTAAAAAGTTATCCGCATTAAGCTGAAGCGGCACATAATTTACAATAGGCTCGCTCGTTATAACCACACCCGCCGCGTGCGTTGAAGCGTGGCGCGGCAAGCCTTCAAGAGCCATTGACGAGTCTAAAAGCTCCTTTATCTTTGGGTCGTTTTCATAGAGCGCGTGAAGCTCATCCGAAATATCAAGCGCCTTGTTTATCGTCATTTTCGGGTCAAACGGCACCAGCTTTGCCACCTTGTCAACCTCGGCATACGGTATGTCAAGCGCGCGGCCTACATCACGTATGGCGAGCTTCGCCTTCATCGTACCGAACGTCACAATTTGCGCAACGTGACCGTCGCCGTATTTTTTCGCTACATAGTCAATAACCTTCGCGCGTCCGTCCGGAGCAAAGTCAATATCAATATCCGGCATACTGACGCGTTCGGGGTTTAGGAAACGCTCGAATACAAGCGTATACCGTATCGGGTCAATGCTCGTTATACCGAGCGAGTACGCGACTATACTACCCGCCGCGCTGCCGCGTCCCGGGCCTACCGGTACGCCATTGTTTTTTGCAAAGTGGATAAAATCCCAGACGATCAGAAAGTAGTCCACAAAGCCCATATTTTTTATAACGCCCAATTCATAGTCAAGACGCTCCTGAAGCTCCTCCGTTACGGGGTTATATCGTTTTTCAAGTCCCTGCTGACATAATTCCCTGAGATAATCAAACGCGTCCTTACCGTCCGGCACGTCATATGCGGGCAGGTGGCGCGTGTTGAAGTCAAAATCAACATTGCACCGCTTTGCAATCTCCACTGTGTTTGAAATTGCCTCGGGCGCGTAGTCGAACAGTTCCGCCATTTCTTCGGGGGATTTTATATAAAACTCCTCCGTTTCAAACTTCATTCTGTCCTCGTCCTGAACCTTTTTCTCCATCTGAATACACATAAGTATATCCTGATATTTTGCGTCCTTTTTGGTGAGGTAGTGTATGTCGTTCGTAGCAACTAATTTTATGCCTGTTTCCTTTGACAGCCGTATCATTTCGGGAATAATGCGCTTTTCCTCGTTTAAGCCGTGATCCTGTATTTCAAGAAAATAATTTCCCTCGCCCATTGTGTCGCGGTAACGGAGCGCAATCTCCTTCGCCTCGTCATAGCTGCCGCGCAACAGAGCCTTCGGAACCTCGCCGGCAACGCAGGCAGATAAAGCAATAAGCCCCTCGTGATTTGCCTTTAAAAGCTCAAAATCAATTCTCGGCTTATAATAAAAGCCCTCAATATATGCGGTTGAAACGAGCTTTATAAGGTTTTTGTAGCCGGTCTGATTTTCGGCAAGCAAAATAAGATGGCTGTTTTTGTTGTCAATGTCGTGAACCTTGTCCTTGTAGCTTCTCGGCGCAACGTACACCTCGCAGCCTATGACCGGGTGTATGCCCTGAGCCTTTGCCTCGCGGTAAAAGTCCACCACGCCGTACATTGAGCCGTGATCGGTTATCGCGCAGGAGGTCATACCAAGCTCCTTGACGCGCGATATGAGCTTTGGTATACTCGCTTCACCGTCAAGCAGACTGTATTCCGTATGCGTGTGCAAATGACAAAAATCCATCTTAATCAGCCATCCTTTCACTTCGTTCAAGGACAAATAGGATGTGAAAGAACTACGTTCTTTCACACTACTCACCTCTTTTACTTATGATAACTCTCGTTATTGTTTATCTTAAACGCCCTGTATACCTGCTCTAAAAGCACCACACGCATAAGCTGATGCGGCAGGGTTATTTTTCCAAAGCTCATTTTGTGGTTTGCTCTTTGCTTAACCTCGTCAGAAAGCCCAAGCGAACCACCGATGATAAACGTTATATTGCTCGCCGTCATAGAAATTGTTGCGATTTTCTCCGCCAATCCTTCCGAAGATATTTCCCTTCCCTCGATGCACATCGCTATAACATATGCGTCTCGGCTTAATTTTGATATAATCTTCGCGCCCTCTTTGTTTTTTACAATCTCACATTCCTTTTCCGACGCGTTATCGGGGATTTTCTCGTCCGCAACCTCGATAATATTGAGCCGCGAGAAACGCGAAAGCCGCTTAGAGTATTCCTCAATTGCGGCTGTAAAATACTTTTCTTTAATTTTTCCTACGCAGATAATATTGATATTCATATGTACACCTTACAATACTGTTGGCTTATATCTATGCGCTACTTGAAGTATTACGTCCTCCCCGACCTTGACATCGGATTGTGTAAGCAGATTATACGTTTCGAGCATTGCAATTTCGGGGCGGTTGTTCTCCTGACTGAGATGACCGAGCGCGATATGCTCAGTGCCGTTCTGCACCAAATATAGCGCGGTTTTTGAAGCCATTTCGTTTGAAAGATGTCCTCTGTCGCTCAAAATCCTCTGCTTTAACGGAAACGGATATGAGCCGTATTGCAGCATTTGTATATCGTGGTTTGACTCCAAAATAACCTTTTTACTGCCTGTAATATGTTCTAAAATATTGTTTGTCATTTTACCGATGTCGGTTGCAAGGCTGTACTTTTCGCCGCCCAGCTGAAACGTAAAGCCGACAGGCTGCTCCGCGTCGTGCGGTATTGCGAACGGCGTGACGGCTATTGATTTAATCTCCGTTACCTCGTCCTCTTTGACAAAATGTATATTTTTATCATCTATGTTGCCTATATCAAGACCGGCGTGTGTGCCGATTGTCGCGTACACTGGCAAATCATACCGCCGCGATACAACGCCCGCACCCTTTGTATGGTCGCTGTGCTCGTGCGTTATAAGTATTGCGTCAAGTCTCTCCGGCTGAACGTCGATAAGGCTGAGCGCCTCCTTTAGCTTGCTGCCCGACATTCCGCAGTCAACCAGTATATTTGTTTTACCGTCGGAGATAAATGTAGCATTTCCCGACGAGCCGCTTATAAGTGAAACAAATCTGTTCATTCTATCCCTCATTTAAACTCTAAAAGGCTGCCGAGGCAGCCTTTTCTTAGTCAAGTAAATCATCTACAACGGTGACACGTTGAATATCGCCGCCCAAGGCAACAAACTTATCCTCAAAGCTCTCATAGCCGCGGTCAATGTGGTAAATATCGGTAATTTCCGTTACACCGTCAGCCATAAGTCCGGCTATAATCATCGCCGCGCCGGCTCTTAAATCCGTCGCCTTTACGTGCGCGCCCAAAAGATGGTCAACGCCGTCAACTATTGCAAGCTTACCCTCCACACGGATATTTGCTCCCATACGCTTCAGCTCATTTACATAGCGGAAACGATTATCCCAAACACCCTCGCGCGCAGTGCTTGTCCCTTCTATTGTCGTGAGAAAAGCAACAAGCTGTGGCTGCATATCGGTCGGGAAACCGGGGTAAGGCAGCGCGATAAAGTTTATTCGTTTAAATTTCTTACCTTCATCAACCCATACACGGACACTGTCAAAACCGTCCTCAACGTTTACGCCCGCTTCAATGAGCTTCGCGCTTATCACCTCAAGGTGGCGCGGAATAACGTTCTTAATCGTCACATCACCGCGCGTTGCGGCAGCGGCAATCATAAATGTTCCTGCTTCAATCTGATCGGGAATTATGGCATACGTACCGCCGTGCAGCTCCTTTGCGCCGCGAATTCTTATTGTGTCTGTACCCGCGCCGCGGACATTTGCGCCCATAGCGTTTAAAAAGTTAGCCAAATCAACGACGTGCGGTTCTTTCGCCGCGTTCTCAATTATCGTAAGCCCGTCCGCGCAAACTGCCGCAAGCATAGCGTTTACAGTCGCACCCACTGATACTACATCAAAGAAAATATGACCGCCGCGTATTGCGTCCGCCTTGGCGTTCACAAAGCCGCGCGACGTGTCAACCTCCGCACCCAGCACCTCAAAGCTCTTTATATGCTGGTCAATCGGGCGCGTACCAAAGTCGCAGCCACCCGGCGGATCAACCTTAAACCTCGCAAAACGTCCGAGAAGCGCGCCCATAAGGTAGCTTGAACCTCTCATTCTGCGTGTAAGCTCGCGTGAAGGCTCAAAAGAATTCACATTGGTGCAGTCTATCTCCACGGTGTTCCTGTCAATAATGTTAACTTCCGCACCCAATTCCTTAAGTATCCTGAGATACAATTTAACATCTTTTATGTCGGGCAGATTTTCAATTTTGCATACGTCCTTAACGAGTATGCAAGCCGGCAGAATAGCCACCGCGGCATTCTTCGCACCGCTTATGGTAACTTCTCCGCTTAACCTGTTACCGCCCCGTATCAAAAGTTTTTCCAACTATGACACCCCTTCAAATCAAGTAGAAATCCGTATATACAGTTATTTTATCATAAACCTTAGAAAAAAGCAATTTATTTGAGAAAAATATCCCAAAAAAATTTGATTTTCCTTGTTGCAGAAAAAAACAGCCTGCCCTTTGGCAAGCTGCCTCTCACAATTCGATAATTACGCGCGTTCAACCTTTCCGCTGCGGAGGCAGCGTGTGCAAACGTGTATAGACTTAGGAGCACCGTTTACGATAGCTCTTACCTTTCTAACATTCGGCTTCCAGGTTCTGTTTGAACGTCTGTGCGAGTGGCTGACCTTAATACCAAAGGTAACGCCCTTTCCGCAAACATCGCATTTTGCCATTATTTTACACCTCCTATATGTGCGTATCAAAACATCAAGCAATATTTTAACACATATTCCCGAATAATGCAAGACTTTTCTTTATTTTTTTTGAAAAATAATGAGCTTGTAAAAATTGAAACAATATATAAAGAAAAGTTACCTCTTTTTTATTGAAAAAAACTTAGTTATGTAGTACAATATAATTGGAAAACTATGAACAGCGGAAATTTCGCCCTGTTTCTTTGGGCATAAAACAAAAAATATGAAAGGCGGATAGGAATAATGCCGGAAAATGAATTTAAAATACCACTGATTAAAATAATTGAGGAATTTGATCTTGAAAAAATCTACGAGCCTGCGGATATTGAGGAAATTATGATTTCCCGCTCGGATATTACGCGTCCCGGACTTCAGATAGCCGGATTTTTCGATTATTTTGACGCCAGCCGCATACAGATTATGGGTAAGGTTGAGTTTACATATCTCGAAAACTTTCCCGCGGATGAGAGAGCGGCTAAGATTGAAAAGCTGTTCGCTCAGCATATTCCCGCACTTATCATATCGCGCGGTATGCAGATATTCCCCGAAATGGTCGCTTTGGCAGAAAAGCATAACGTTCCTCTTTTAAGGTGCGAAAACGGTACATCTGCCTTTATGAGCGCGCTTATAGAGTACCTTAACACTCAGCTTGCGCCGCGTCTTACGCGTCACGGCGTACTTGTCGAGGTTTACGGCGAGGGCATTCTTATTATGGGCGAAAGCGGCGTCGGCAAGAGCGAAACGGCAATCGAGCTTGTAAAGCGCGGGCATAGACTGGTGGCTGATGACGCGGTTGAGATTAAGCACGTATCTGACAACACGCTCGTTGGCTCATCACCTGAGATTATACGTCATTTTGTGGAGCTCAGGGGCATAGGTATTATTGACGTTAAGGAAATATTCGGTATCGGCTCGGTTAAGGACGAGGAAAATATTGATATGATTATCCACTTAGAGCCCTGGGAGGACGGCAAGCAGTATGACCGTCTCGGTATGGTGGACGAGTACACGAATATTATGGGTATAAACGTACCCTCGCTCACAATCCCCGTTAAGCTCGGACGTAACCTCGCCGTTATAGTCGAGGTTGCTGCTATGAACAACAGACAGAAGCGTATGGGCTATAACGCTGCGGTTGAACTCAACAAGCGACTTATGGAGCATATGGAAAGTCAATTAAGTCTGTAAGGAGAAATAATGAAGATATTATTTGATACACACACCCACACGCTTGCAAGCACACACGCGTATTCAACAGTTATGGAGAACGCAAAATACGCGTCGGAAATCGGTATGGAGGCAATAGCCGTTACCGATCACGCGCCCGCGATACCCGACGGCGCTCACGAATGGCATTTTCTGAATTTAAAGGCATTGCCGCGCGAGATATACGGCGTTAAGATACTCTACGGCGCGGAGGTAAATATTGTTGATTTGGAGGGAAATATAGACCTGGGCGAGGATATTTTAAAGAAACTTGATGTGGTAAACGCAAGTATACACCGCCCCTGCTACAAGGATTTCGGTGCAAAGGACAATACAAGCGCGTATCTTGCTGTTGTGCAAAATCCGCTTATAGATGTTATATGCCACAGCGGCTCACCCGATATGGCATATGATTACGAGAGGATAATCGACCTTGCGAAGAAGAACCACAAGCTGATGGAAATAAACAACCACTCCTTCTTTGTGAGAAAATCGAGCATACCGAACTGCAAAAAAATTGCGGAAATATGCAAGGAGAAAGAGGTTGGC
>ODAI012134557.1_pt1 | contig 24131 bp, 25 predicted proteins | sample 1539321 | NCBI WGS metagenome assembly ODAI01 (sample SAMN02144231, study PRJEB22623) | gut metagenome | biome: sheep rumen | host: Ovis aries | place: New Zealand | reverse complement strand
TCGCTGAGGCTGCCATCCGTGCAGGCTGCAAGTGCTTCTTCGGTTACCCGATCACTCCCCAGACAGAGCTTGCCGCTTATATGGCAAAGCGTATGCATAAGGCAGGCGGCGTATTCCTTCAGGCTGAGTCTGAGGTAGCTGCTATCAATATGGTCCTCGGAGCTGCCTCCACAGGCGTCCGTGCAATGACCTCATCTTCATCTCCCGGAATCTCCCTCAAGAGTGAAGGCGTTTCATATATCGCAGGCTCAGACCTTCCCGCTGTTATAATCAACGTAGAGCGCGGCGGCCCCGGACTCGGCGGTATACAGCCCTCTCAGGCTGATTACTGGCAGGCTACAAAGGCTCTCGGCCACGGCGACTTCCAGCTTCTCGTATATGCACCCGCTTCCGTTCAGGAAATGGTGGACTACGTTGTAAAGGCATTCGACCGTGCTGACAAGTACCGTATGCCCGCAATGATACTCGCTGACGGTCTGCTCGGTCAGATGATGGAGCCTGTATCCTTCCCCGAGATCAACCCCGACGCCTATGACAAGAGCGGCTGGGCTACAACAGGTCATAAGAACCAGAGAGAGCACCACATCGTAAACTCCCTCTACCTCCAGCCTGACGCCCTCGAGAAGTCTATCGTTGACCGCTATAAGAGATACGAGATAATCAAGGAGACCGAGACCGAGGCTGAGCTTTATCTCACCGAGGACTGCGATATCCTTCTCTGTGCATTCGGCGCAACTGCAAGAGTTGTAAAGTCTGCCGTAAACTCAGCAAGAGAGCTGGGCATAAAGGCAGGACTGTTCCGTCCCAAGACCCTCTGGCCTTTCCCTGTAAAGGAGATCAACGAGGCTGCAAAGACTGCAAAGTGCCTCCTCAGCGTTGAAATGTCAATGGGTCAGATGGTAGAGGACGTAAAGCTCGCTATCAACTGCTCCAAGCCCGTTCACTTCTTCGGAAGGACCGGCGGCGTTATCCCCACCCCTGTTGAGGTGCTGGAGGAGATCAAGAAACTCGGAGGTGCTAAGTAATGGCTGTTGTATTTGAAAGACCAAAGTCACTGGTCGATATCCCTACACATTACTGCCCCGGATGTACCCACGGCATCGTTCACAGGATACTCTGTGAGGTCATCGACGAAATGGGCATCGAGGGCGATACTATCGGTGTTTGTCCTGTAGGCTGCTCGGTTATGGCTTACGACTACTTCGCCTGCGACATGATCGAGGCAGCTCACGGCCGTGCTCCGGCTGTAGCTACAGGTGTAAAGCGCACCAATCCTGATAAGTTCGTATTTACATATCAGGGCGACGGCGACCTCGCTGCTATCGGAACTGCCGAGACAGTTCACGCTGCTACAAGAGGCGAAAATATCGTTGTTATCTTCATCAACAATACTATCTATGGCATGACCGGCGGTCAGATGGCTCCGACCACTATCCCCGGACAGGTAACTCAGACAACACCTTTCGGACGTGACCCGCAGCTTGCCGGCTTCCCTGTAAGAGTATGCGAAATGCTCTCAACACTGACAGGTACAGCTTATGCAGAGCGTGTTGCCGTAGACAGCGTACCCCATATCAGAGCCGCTAAAAAGGCTATCCGCAAGGCCTTCGAGAACCAGAAGGCAGGCAAGGGCTTCTCTATCGTAGAGGTCCTCTCGACTTGTCCTACAAACTGGGGACTTGCTCCTCTTGACGCTATCAAGCGCCTCCAGGACGAAATGATCCCCTACTACCCGCTCGGCGTTTACAAGGACGTTGAGAACAGCGTTTTCGAGAATGTTCAGGGAGGTAATGAATAATGGCTACAACTGAGATACTTCTCGCAGGCTTCGGCGGACAGGGAATCCTCTTTGCCGGAAAGATACTCGCTTACTGCGGACTTATGGACGACAAGGAGCTCTCATGGCTCCCCTCATACGGCCCTGAAATGAGAGGCGGTACCTGCAACTGTTCCGTATGTATTTCCGATGAGCCCATTGGTTCGCCGCTTGTGCTCACTCCCGATATCCTTATCGTTATGAACCAGCCCTCGTTCGACAAGTTCGTGAAGGCTGTACGTCCCGGCGGAAAGGTATTCTTCGACAGCACTCTCATCGAGGCAAACACAGACAGGACTGACATTCAGCTTTTCGGCATCCCCTCGCAGCAGCTTGCTGACGATAACGCTCTCAAGGGCGGCTCAAACATAATCCTCCTCGGAAAGCTCCTCAAGGAGACTGAGATCTGCTCACTCGATACCATGAAGAAGGCTATCGAGAAGGTAGTCCCCCCGAAGAAGGCAGCGCTTATCCCCAATAACTATAAGGCGATCGAGATCGGCATGAATTCATAAAGCAAAAAGCTCCTCCGGACCAGGGGGAGCTTTTATTTTAAAAATGCGGGGTTGTCAGTCCGTTCAAGAAGATAGTCGATAGATACGCCGAAATAATCCGCAATGAGGATGAGTGTCTGGTAATCCGCCTGACGCTCGCCTGTCTCATACCGACTGAGGGTGTTCTGGTTCATATTAAGTTCAATTGCAAGCCGCTGCTGTGTCATTTTTTTAGTTTTTCTCAGCTCTTTAAGTCTCATAGCATTTTCACCAAAGGAATGATCTGCACTTTGTGATTAGTGTAGAAAAGGTGTATGTTCCCTTGACGTTATTATACCATTCTGGTATAATATAAATATCCCAAAACGGGATATTTATAAAGGAGTGAGTTAAATGAAAGACAATTCAGCAACCAAATTATGCAAGCACTGTAAATCAGAGATGAAAAAAGGTGCAAAGGTTTGCCCGACCTGCGGAAAAAGGCAGCATATGAGCATAGGGTGCCTTGCCGTTATCGTAATACTGGTAATTATTGGCATTATAATCGCTTCATGCAGCAAAGCGGCAGATGACGCTGTAAAAGAGGACGAGAAAAAAAGCAATGACAAGAATGTGACTGCCGAGACAGTTATTTACGATGAGAGCGGCTTGAAGGTAACCTACACCGGAATGGAAGCTGCTGCCCTGAATGTCAGCACCGACATCAAGCTGAAAATAGAAAACAATACCGATAAATCACTTGTTATCACGATAGACGATTTCTCTGTTGACGGCTATTCGATAAATGCACCTTTCTACGCTGAGGTCGCTGCCGGAAAAATAACCAACGATACCATAGATGTCCTTGACTCCTATCTCAGCGACAACGGTTTATCCTATGCGACGATAAAAGAAGCTGAGTTCAAATTTAATATTACCGACAGCAACAACATAACCGACAGAAAAACCACCGATACCATTAAGTTCAGTCTCAGATAGTTTTCAGGCTCTGGACCTGAATATACAAGCCTGAAATGCCGTTTCCGGCAGTACAGCTGTACTGACCGCAAAGAGTTTATGAAAAACTGCTCCGTGCAAACGGAAACGCCCGGGAGAATCACTTCTCCCGGGCGTTTTTGCTTTATTCATCCTCTGCTGCCGGTTCAGGCTAAGCATCCTTGCAGGCGGCAAGAAATATCCCCCGACCTTACAGCCGGGGGAAACTCACGCATTATTCAGCGTCTTCTGTCTCAGCGTTCTTCTCGATGTAGTTTACGATATCGCCGACAGTCTTGATCTCCTCAACAGCCTCGTCGGGGATAGAGATATCGAACTCATCCTCGATTGTTGTGATAAGATCAACAACGTCGAGGGAATCAGCACCGAGGTCATCCTGAATATTAGCCTCAGTTGTTACCTCGTCGGCGTCAACACCGAGCTGCTCAGCAATAATATCCTTGAGCTTTTCAAAAACCATTATTCTTCCTCCTTTTATATTGCAAGTAAAATCAGTCATTCTGTGAATGCACCGATTTTTCTAAATTTAGTATAACGTTCTTTTAGCAAAACGTCAATATCTTTTTTGCATTTTTCTGGAATTTTCAGTGACAAATATTCTTTAATATTCTCCGAAATTTTGTCTAAATCGTTATGTGCGCCTCCGAGGGGCTCCTCAATGATAGCCTCGGCAACTCCCAGACTGACCATATCCTCGGCTGTAATCCGCATTACCTCGCTTGCTTCCTGCTCACGGGAGGCGTCCTTCCAGAGGATGCTTGCGAAGCCTCTTGGCGAAAGAACTGAGTATTCAGCGTTCTCCAGCATGGCAAGCTCATCGCATACGCCGAGCGCAAGTGCGCCGCCGCTTCCGGCTTCGCCCAGCACGACGGATATGATAGGCGTGCGGAGGGTCATAAATTCTGCGATATTCTTGGCGATAGCCTCGCCCTGTCCCCTCTCCTCAGCGGCAACTCCGCAGAATGCACCGGGAGTGTCGATGAAGCATATAACTGGTCTGTGGAATTTTTCAGCCTGTTTTGCAAGCCTCAGAGCCTTTCTGTAGCCCTCCGGGTGGGGCATTGCAAAGTTGCACGCCTTATTCTCATTGATGTCACGGCCCTTGACCTCCGCGATAATAGTCACCGGACGGTTGTCAAGCCTTGCTATCCCGCCTATAATAGCCTTATCGTCACCGAACAGCCTGTCACCGTGAAGCTCATAGAAATCGGTGAAAATAAACGGGATATAGTCCCTTATGGTAGGTCTTCCCTTAGCATGGATTATCTGGAGGCGTTCCCACGCAGTTTTTTTCTCGTCCATAGCTCAGACCTCCTTCGGCGTGAAGCCGTGCAGTTTTAGCAGGTGGGAGAGCACGCTCCGCAATTTCCTGCGTTCTACTATCATATCGACGAAGCCTTTTTCGTGCATGAATTCGGCAAGCTGGAAGTCCTCGGGAAGTCTCTGCTTGATAGTTCCCTCGATAACGCGCCTTCCGGCAAAGCCGATGAGGACCTTTGGCTCAGCGATTATGATGTCGCCAAGCGAGGCGAAGGAAGCCGTAACACCTCCGGTAGTCGGGTCGGTCATGACGGATATGTAAAGACCGCCCTTGTCGCTGTGGAGCTTTACCGCACCGGAAGTCTTTGCCATCTGCATCAGGGACACGATACCCTCCTGCATACGCGCACCGCCGGAAGCTGTGAACATTACGACCGGCAGGCTGTTTTCAGTTGCATACTCGAATGCTCTTGTGACCTTTTCGCCGACAACGCTTCCCATACTTCCCATCATATATCTCGAATCCATGACGCCAAGCACGACAGGCGAGCCCTTTATCAGAGCGGTACCGGTAACAACAGCGTCATTCAGGTCGGTGCTTTCGCGGAGCTCCTCCTGCTTCTCGTCATAATCGGGAAAGTTGAGGGGGTTAAGGCTTTTCATATCCGCATCGAACTCCCTGAAGCTGCCCTTGTCGGCGGTGATAGCGATACGCTCGTTCGAGGAGAGCCTGCCGTGGTAGTTACACTTAGGGCAAACCCTGTGAAGCTCCTCATATTTTGAGAGCGGGCTGGTATCCTGACATCTCGGGCATTTGAACATCGGCGGTTTATAGTCGTCGTCGCTGCCGTTGAAGCGCTTTTTCACGACGTCAAAGAAATCTTCAAACAATTTATTTCACCACTTCTATCAATAATAAACGGACGCCGGGGATATTTTCCCCTGCACTATTTGTTCTTCTTCCGCTTCTCCATATACCGGTTGAGGAAGCCTATATCATAGGAACCGCTGCGGAATTCGGGGCGGGTTATCATTTCAAGCTGAAATTCGATATTCGTATCCACGCCCTCCACGATGAACTCAGAGAGAGCCCATTTCATCTTGTTTATAGCGTCCTCGCGGTCGGAGCCGTGAGCAATGAGCTTGCTTATCATCGAGTCGTAATAAGGCGTTATCGTATACCCCTGATATACCGCGCCGTCTATTCTTATTCCGGGGCCGCCGGGCATATACAGCGCTGTAATGGTGCCGGGCGACGGTCTGAAATCGAGGCTGGGATTCTCTGCATTGATACGGCACTCTATAGCATGACCGCGGAGCTTTACCTCGTCCTGGCTGACCTTCAGCGGCAGGCCGGCGGCTATCTCTATCTGAGCCTTTACGAGGTCGAAGCCGGTAACCTCCTCGGTAATCGGGTGCTCGACCTGAATACGGGTATTCATCTCCATGAAGTAGAAGCTTCTCTCCTCATCGACGAGAAATTCTATGGTACCGGCGTTGAAGTAATTACACTGCTTTGCGGCAGTAACAGCAGCCTCACCCATTTTCTTCCTCAGCTCAGCGTCAACTATGGGGCTGGGACACTCCTCAATTATCTTCTGATTACGGCGCTGCATCGAGCAGTCGCGCTCTCCGAGATAGATATAGTGACCGTGCTGGTCGCCGATTATCTGTATCTCGACATGGTGGGGGTTTATGAGGAATTTTTCGATATATACGGAGCTGTCGCCGAAGAACTTTTCGGCCTCCTGCTGAGCGGCAGTCATCTGAGCCTCGAGCTCTGAGGGGAGGTCAACACGGCGTATACCGCGTCCGCCGCCTCCTGCGGAAGCCTTGACGAGCACGGGATAGCCGGCCTTTTCAGCAAAGGCTCTCGCCTCGTCCACCGTAGCAACAGCGCCCTTTGAACCGGGAATAACAGGTACACCTGCCGCTGCCATAGTTTCCTTTGCAGCAGCCTTGTTGCCGAGCAGCTCGATAGCCTCCGGGGAAGGCCCTATGAACACCAGGCCATACTCCGCGCATTTTCTTGCGAACTCCGCATTTTCCGAAAGGAAGCCGAATCCGGGATGGATAGCCTCCGCACCGGTATTAAGCGCAGCCTGTATCACAGCGTCCATATTGAGGTAGCTGTCCTTTGTAGCGGGCGGACCAATGCACACAGCCTCATCGGCGATCTGTGCATGGAGGGAATTTCTGTCAGCGGTGGAATAGACCGCTACGCACCTTACTCCCAGCTCGCGGCACGCCCTTATGATACGGACGGCGATCTCGCCTCTGTTAGCGATAAGTATTTTTCTGAACATCTATATAATATCTCCTTGCATCACAATACATAATGCTTAATCCGTAATAAAAGCGGGTACACCGCAGTTATGGATCACAGAAAAGCAGTTATTTGTTAGCGTCAACAAACGCAAAGGTCAGCTCGCAGGAGACTGCCTTTTCGCCGCCGACAGAAGCCAGACCCTTACCTGTGCCTACGGAACCGCGCTGACGTATCATCTCAACTTCAAGATCAAGCACGTCGCCCGGTACGACCTGACGGCGGAACTTAGCCTTGTCAATGCCTCCAAAAAGTCCTATTTTTCCCTTTAATTCGGGCTTTGACAGCATACATACAGCACCCGCCTGAGCGAGCATCTCGATCATGAGCACTCCGGGAGTTACCGGATAGCCGGGGAAATGTCCCTCGAACCAGAAGTCCTCCTCTTTAATGTACTTCCTTGCGTGGATCTTCACGCCTACCTCCATATCAACGACCTCGTCAATGAGAAGGAACGGTTCACGGTGCGGGATTATCTCCTTTATCTGCTCTTGGTTCATAAGTATATCAGCCATAGTTACCTCCGGGAGTTATTTTATGACCATGATAGGCTGGTCGTACTCTACAGCCTGACCGTCAGAAACGAGTATCCTGTCAACGATGCCGTCGTAGTCGGACTGTATCTCGTTCATCAGCTTCATGGACTCGATTATCATGATGACGTCGCCCTTCTTGACCTCATCGCCGACCCTTACGAACGGCGGCTTATCAGGCGAGGGAGCTGCATAGAATGTGCCAACGATAGGTGATTTCACGAGCTTTCCGCTGATCTCTCCGGCAGCCTGTGCCTCAGATGCGGAAAGATTTTCCTCAGCCGGAGAGGAAGGCACTGACGCCTGAACCGGAGCTCCGATAAACGGCATAGCCGGCGGAGGCGGAGGCAGGCACTTCTTGCCCTTGATAGTAATAGTCTTTTCGCCGTTTGACAACGTGAGCTCCGAGAGCTCCTTCCTGTTGATGATGTCAGCAAGTTTTTCAATGGTCTCGGTATCGACCATTCCTAAGATTTCGCTCATTGCTTGCTCCTCCTTAATCTGTAACTTTTCTGAAACAGAGCGTGGCGTTATGACCGCCGAAGCCCAGTGAATTTGAAAGCGCAGCGTTGACCTCCTGCTCCACATTTCCGTTTACGCAGTAATCAAGATCGCACTCCTCGTCAGGGACCTTATAGCCAACTGTCCTGTGGATGAAGCCCTCCTGAATGGATTTAGCGCATACTACAGCCTCAACAGCACCCGCAGCGCCGAGAAGGTGTCCTATCATGGACTTTGTGGAATTTATCTTCACCTTCTTTGCGTATTCACCGAAGGCGAGCTTTATCGCGGCAGTTTCGTACTTGTCGTTGAGACCTGTTGAAGTACCGTGCGCGTTTATGTAGTCTATATCAGCAGGTGTAAGACCTGCCTCCTGTATAGCAAGTGTCATGCCCATTCCGGCAGCTTCGCCTGAAGGCATAGGAGAGGTCATGTGGTAAGCGTCGCAGGTAGCACCGTAGCCGGCCACCTCAGCGTATATCTTAGCCCCCCTTGCCTTAGCGTGCTCATATTCCTCAAGCAGCAGAACAGCGCTTCCTTCACCCAGAACGAAGCCGCTTCTTTCCTTATCAAAGGGGATAGAAGCTCTTTCGAGATCTCCGGACTTTGTGAGCGCCTTCATATTTGAGAATCCGGCATAGGTGAACTCAACGTTCGTACTCTCAGTACCGCCTGCAAGAGCAGCATCGAGGTAGCCGTCCTTGATCTTCCTGAAAGCCTCGCCGATCGAGTGCGTACCGGTAGCACAGGCTGTTGTGATGTCAAAATTAGCGCCCTTGAAGCCTGTCTTCATGGCTATGGTACCGGCAGCCATATTGCTTATCATCATCGGGATATAGAATGCGGATATCCGTGAGGGACCTTTTTCGAGGTACTTCCCGTGCTCCGAAAGTGTCAGATCGATACCGCCGATGCCGCTTCCAACAAGCACACCTACTCTGTATGGATCGAGGTCGGAAAGATCGGTGCCTGCGTCAGTAAGCGCCTCATGCGCTGCTACAACAGAATACTTGGTGAAGCGGTCCATGCGCTTTGATTCCTTCTTGTCGAAACAGCCCTTGACGTCGAAATAGTCCTCGTCGTTGAAATCGCGGACTAAACCTGCGATCTTTACGCCTGTACGCTCCGTATCGAAAGCGTCGATGTAGGAAATACCAAGTCTGTTTGCCCTGATGCCCTCCCAGAATTTGTCAACTCCTGTACCGAGGGGAGTTACAGCTCCCATACCGGTGATAACAACTCTTCTGCTCATAAATTTTCCTTTCAATTACCTTTATACTGCCGTGCCTGTGCACGAATAATTATTACGCTCACATGGAAAGTCCGCCGGAGATCTCGATGACCTGACCGGTGACATAGGAACAGTCCTCCGAAACAAGGAACGATACCACAGAGGCGATCTCCTCAGGCTCGCCATAGCGCTTCATAGCAACAGCCTCGAGCATTTTTGCCTTGATCTCATCGGAAAGAACGTCCGTCATAGGAGTTCTGATAAGTCCGGGAGCTATAGCATTGCACACGATGCCCTTCTTGCCGTACTCCTTTGCAAGTGTCTTTGTCATGCCTATGATAGCCGCCTTTGAAGCGGAATAGTTCATCTGTCCGGGATTTCCGTAAAGACCTGCAACGGAAGAAACGTTGACGATACGTCCGTACTTCTGCTTCATCATGACGGGGCAGGTCTGCTTGAGCATATTAAAGATGCTCTTCTGGTTGACGGCGATAACAGCATCGTAGTCAGCCTCGTCCATACGCGCAAGGAGCTTATCCTTTGTGATACCGGCGTTGTTGACGAGAGCCTCGATGCTGCCCATAGTCTCCTTAACAGCCTTTACCATTTCAGCACAGTCGTCCATTTTTGAGACATCCGCTGCGAATATCTCAGCCTTTACGCCGAATGCGCGGCACTCCTGTGCAACTGCGACAGCCTTTTCCTTATCGCTGTCACTCGGGTAGTGGTTGATAGCTACGTCGAAGCCGTCCTTTGCAAGGCGCCTTGCGATACAAGCGCCGATGCCCTGTGAGCCTCCGGTTATAAGTGCAACTGACATATTATTTCCTCCAAATCATGATTAATGAATATGTTCTTTAACTTTATCGTATATTTCGTCAACAGAAGTTACATTGTCCACATCAAAATCAGTATATTCATCTGTTTCAGGGTTATATATCTTCATGGCAGGATAAACCTCGATTTTTCCATGAAATTGTGGGGGATCCACAACTGCATACTTAACATCAGCATCCTTTATGACCACAAAATATTCACATTCAGGCTCATCAGCAAACAGGGTATAATTCTTTACCATTTTGTAAAAAAATTCTGTATCCAGCTTGACTTCACTGGTATTCTTTGAAGGGTCGGAATGTATAATATACGTTCCGCCTATTTTAGAGCCTTTCGCACTCAGATCGGTCAATGCCGCCTCACTTGCTTTTGTGATGCTAAACGCAGACGAAGATAAGACATTGATAAGCTCATTTTCGTCCTTATGATATTTCAGAATTTTCCAGCCTTCTGTTTCTGTATGGACGACCGAAAAAAAAGTATCGTAGCACTCTTCTTCTGTAACTCTCTTTTTGGGAGCATTTTCATCGTCCCAGCGATATCCTTCTTCAACAACATCTTTATAAAGCAAACGATATATCTCCAGACCAACACTGTATCCTCTGTCTGCTTTTACTTCAAGGAGTCTTGTAGCTCCCTCAAGTGCTTTCTCACCAAGAGGCTTATATCCATAGATTTCAGAAACAGATTCGTCATAATAAAAATAATCGAAGGTCAATCCCTTGTTATATCCGTTCAGTTCTTGTTGATACACACCGCTTTTTTTATTTTTATCAATCTGCGCTGTTGAATACATGAGTTTAAGAAGTTCCTCGCCCTCATGTGAATTCTGCAACTCATAAAACCGGTTTAATAATTCTTCGACAGCGATTCTGTCATCGGAATCAATGTCATCCGGACTGAGAAGCTCTGATAATTCTTCTTCAATATTATCTGTAGTTCTCTGAACTTTTCTGACAGTCGTTCCTTCTGTAGTTTCCTCTTCCAGTGTCCCCACCAGAGAATCCCCCGACGCAGCCGGAGCATTTCTGCTTTCAGAGCCGCTGCTGTCGCCGCAGGAAAAAGACGAAGTCATGAGTACAAGTGCTGAAAGAAGGAGAATGAATCTGCTTTTCATGATATCACTTCCTTAGTCTGCAAATCAGAGCTTCAGAAGCTTCTCCGCGCCTGCCATTATCTCCTCAACGATCTCCTTGCAGGGCTTTACCTCGTTGACCATGCCAGCGATAGCTCCGCAGAGGAAGGAGCCGCTTTCGACATTTCCGTCAACAACAGCTCGTCTGAGGGCGCCGAGTGTGAGTTCCTCGAACTGCTCGGGAGAAAGGCTTCCGTCCTTTTCGCCGTTAGCGAGCTGCTTGGCGAACTTTGTCTTTATGCCGCGGCAGGGATGACCTGTATAGCGTCCGGTGACGATGTTATCGGTATCCTTTGCCTTGATAACGAGGTCCTTGAAGGTCGGGTGGATCTGGCACTCCTCCGAAGCGAGGAAGCGCGTACCTATCTGAACGCCCTCTGCGCCGAGCATGAATGAAGCCGCCATACCTCTGCCGTCAGCGATACCTCCGGCAGCGATAACGGGTATCTCCAGAGCGTCAACGACCTGCGGGACAAGGCACATCGTGGTATTTTCGCCGATATGGCCGCCGGACTCAGTGCCCTCTGCAACAACGGCGTCTGCACCGGCTTTTTCCATTCTCTTGGCGAGAGCGACCGAGGGGATAACGGGGATCACCTTTATTCCGGCTTCCTTCCAAGCAGGGATGAACTTTCCGGGATTGCCGGCGCCTGTAGTGACGACCTTTACGCCCTCATCGATAACGAGCTGAGCGAGGTCCTCAGCATTCGGGCTCATGAGCATTATGTTCACGCCGAAGGGCTTGTCCGTAGCCGCCTTGCAGAGTCTTATCTGCTCGCGGAGGTAGTCAATTGGAGCGTTGCCGCCCGCGATAAGTCCCACACCGCCTGCATTTGAAACAGCGGCAGCGAGGGTATGCTCAGCGACCCAAGCCATACCGCCCTGGATAATGGGGTACCGGCAGCCTAAAAGCTCAGTTATTCTTGTTTTCATAAACGATCTCCTTTTGTTGTATTGGTAACAGGGTCAATACTCAAGTATTATCCCGCCGTAGGTAAGTCCTGCACCGAAGCCAATGAGTGCGAGGGTCTGACCGCGTTTGATAAGTCCCTTCTCAATGCCCTCATTCAGGGCGAGGGGGATCGAAGCGCTGGAGGTATTGCCAAAGTGGTCGAGGGTTATGATGAACTTTTCCATAGGCACTCCGAGCTTCTTGGCAGCGGTCTCGATTATGCGTATATTCGCCTGATGCGGCACGAACCAGTCGATATCGTCAGTGGTTATGCCGATCTTACCGGCAGCAAGGGTGAACGACCTTGGAAGTGCCTGTGTAGCGAATTTATAGACCTCCTTGCCGTTCTGAAAGAGCTTGTGGAGGGGCATATCCGGGTATTCGTCGGTAAAGTCAGAGGGAGGCTCAGCAGCGACCTCCGGAGCGACATTCATAGAGCGCGCGCAGAGCAGCTTTCCGCCGCTTCCGTCAGAGCCGAGGGCCGAGGAATATAGCTTATCGCTTCTCTCAACTATCGCGGCAGCCGCACCGTCGCCGAAAAGAATGCACGATGAGCGGTCGGTGAAGTCAAGGAATCTCGAAAGCGCCTCGTTAGCGACAACGAGGACATATTTCAGGGAGGTGTCCGTTTCGAGGAAGCGTCTTGCGGTATCGAGAGCGTACACAAATCCGCTGCACGCGGCATTGAGGTCGAAGGCGGCAGCATTTACCGCGCCGGTCTCATACTGTATCACGCTTGCCATACTGGGAGTAAGGAAGTCCGCAGTAACGCTGCACGAAATGACAAGTCCGATATCGGCAGGGTCTATGCCAGCGCGCTCTATAGCGCTGAGTGAAGCCTTTTTCCCCATATACCATGTAGGCTCCCAGCCTGCCATAGGTCTCTCTGTGATGCCGGTACGGGTGCGTATCCACTCGTCATTTGTCTCGATAAATCGGGTAAAGTCATTGTTTTTAAGTATCTGTTCGGGAATGTAGTTCCCCATAGCCAGAATGTTGATACCCATTAAAAAATTCTCCCTAAATGAAATATTATTAAAATAAAGGTTGTAAAAAACGAAATAATATGTTATTATATATGAGTAGGCATAATTGTCCACACATTATATATTGTAAATCATTTCCGGTTTTTTTGCAACGATATTTTCTTACTTTGATTTGTTAAAATGAAAATATCGTCTATTCTCACAAAAATACTCGCTGTATTTTAGAGAAATTCACCAACTATTTGTATACTTATACAGAAAGGAAGTTCATTACTATGACAATTTCACTATTTTCCGGACAAGGTTCCCAATATCCCGGCATGGGAAAAACTGTCCTCGAAGCTTTCCCGGAGCTCGGAAGGATATACGACACCGCCTCCGATGTACTCGGACGCGACCTTAAAGCAATATGCTTTGACAGCACCGACGAGGAGCTTTCCCGCACAGTGAACGCTCAGCCGGCAGTTATGGCAACATCCATCGTTTGCCTCGAAGCAGCGAGGAACAAGGGCTTTGAGTTTGCGGGAGTCGCCGGTCATTCTCTTGGTGAATACGCAGCTCTTTACGCCTCCGGAATGGTATCCCTCGAGGACGCATTCCGCCTGATAAAGGCAAGAAGTGAAGCTATGGAGGAGGCTACATCCTCGCAGAAGGGCGCTATGGCTGCCATAATGAAGATAGCTCCGGAAAAGGTCGAGGAGATATGTGCGGGCGCGAAGAACTATGTAACCGCGGTCAACTACAACTCCCCTGTCCAGACCGTTATCGCCGGAACTCCGGAGGGTATCGAGGAGGTAAGCACGATCTTTGCCGGAATGAAGGCAAGAGTGGTCCCCCTGAACGTTGCGGGAGCCTTCCATTCAAAGCTTATGCAGTCTGCGGCTGACAAATTCTATGAAGCTGCTAAGTCGGTAAGCTTCTCGGCACCGCAGGTAAAGTACTACTCCAACGTGACCGGCGGAGAGCTCACGGATTTCTCGGATATGCCGGCCCTTCTCGCAAAGCACATCATATCGCCCGTCCGCTTCACCTCGGAGCTTGCCGCAATGCAGGCTGACGGTGCGGACAGATTCGTGGAATTCGGCCCCGGAAAAACGCTCACCGGCCTTGTCAGGAAGACACTTTCCGGTGTTGCAATTTTTAATGTAGACAGCGCAGAAGCACTTGATGAGCTTGCATAATGAATCCATTCCTGTTAACACAGACTAACACGAACAAGATATCGAAGGAGATAATACAATGGAAAAATTTGCACTTTTCGGTCATCCTCTCGGGCACTCCATGTCCCCGCTCATCCACGAAAGGCTCTTTGCGCTCAGCGGAAAGACTGACTGCACCTATGAGCTCGCTGACGTTGAGCAGGAAAAGCTCCTGAACACCCCCGGTCTTCTCAGCTCCTACAGAGGAATGAACGTGACTATCCCATACAAACAGACCGTTATCAGCCTCATAGACGAGCTTGACGAAAGTGCGGAGCGCTACAATTCCGTGAACTGCATAGCCAACAACGGCGGCAGGCTCACAGGCTGGAATACCGACTGTGACGGCTTCCTGCGCTCAGCGGAGGAGCTTCCCGTCGGCGGGAATGTCGTTATACTGGGCTGCGGCGGTGTCGGAAGAATGATAGCGATAGAGGTCGCCCGTCACGGCGGAAGCGTCACCCTCGCGGTGATCCCTCAGGACATCCAGAATGCCCAGATACTTATGGCTGAGATACTTTCAAAGTGCTCGGGAGCCGCCGTGCGTATCACGGATATTTCGACGCTTGAGGGCAGATTCGACCTGCTTATAAACGCTACTCCCGTGGGTATGTACCCGAAGACAGATGCCTGCGCGGTGAGTGACAGTGTGATAGAGAACAGCGGCAGCGTTTTTGACGTCATCTACAATCCCACTGAGACCCTGCTGATGCGGAAAGCCCGCGCTATGGGAAAGACCGCTGTCGGCGGTGCTGCAATGCTTGTATACCAGGCTGTGAGAGCGCATGAGATATGGTACGGCGGAAGCTTCTCCGCAGCGGACGTTTCCGGAATAATCCGCGAGGTAGAGAGCGCTGTTGACGAAATGAACAGCCGGAGCTTATAATTCGTAATGCGTAATTCGTAATGCGTAATTATTTTGAATTCATAATTCATAATTTTTTAATTTGGAATTCGGAATTCGGAATTGTTGTGTCCCCTTGCGGGGACGGATCAAAATATGTGAGCGCAGCGAACTCCACAACTTTCAACTCTCAACTCTAAACTCTCAACTCTCAACTTTCTAAGCTCTGAGCACTGATCACTAAAAACTATCCACTTCTACCGGCAGAACGGCAGGGCGCCGTTCCCTACATATAGATACAAACCTATCCAAAGGGGGATATTTATGACTGTATTTTTATGCGGCTTCATGGGCTGCGGGAAAACCACCGTCGGCAAGCTTGCGGCAAAAAAGCTCGGCTGCGGCTTCACTGATACCGACGATCTGATCGTCCGGACCTTCGATATGACGATACCCGAGATATTCGACCAGAAGGGCGAGCCCTTCTTCCGCACTGCTGAGGCTGAGATAGTGAAGTCGCTGTGCGGCAAAACTACAGTAGCTGCCTGCGGAGGCGGTGCCATGCTCAACCCGGATACCGCAAGAGCTGCAATTGAATCCGGGAGCGCTGTGGTATTCCTTGATGTGCCGTTTGAAACCTGCTATGAGCGTATCAAGGACGATACGAACCGCCCTATCGTGGTCAGTTCCACAAGGGATGAGCTCGAAGCACTGTACAACGCCCGGCGCGAGGTCTACCTCAGACATTCAAACATCCACATAGCCTGCTCGGAAAGCCCCATGATAACGGCTGACCAGATAGTTCAGGCTGTGAGAAAATAAGGCAAACGGAGAGATTTATGCTTATTTATAACGCTGAGATACATACAATGTCCGCACGGGGCGTTATCCCGAACGGCTGGGCACTCATCGAGGACGGAAAGATCTCCGGGATCGGCGAGGGCGTCCCCGACCTTATCCCGGAGGACCATATCAACGCCGGCGGAGGTATCCTCCTGCCCGGCTTCATAGACGCCCACACCCACCTCGGAATAATTGAGGACGGTCTTGATTTTGAGGGCGACGACTGCAACGAGTCCACCGACCCGTTCACTCCGCAGATGAGAGCTATCGACGGCATCAACCCGTTCGACCGCTGCTTTGAGGAGGCGCGTATGCGCGGTATCACCGCCGTTGCTTCAAGTCCCGGGAGCGCGAATCCCTGCGGCGGCGAGATATGCGCCATAAAAACAAACGGCAGGCGCACCGATGATATGCTGATACGGAACTGCGGTATAAAATTCGCACTTGGTGAGAATCCTAAGAATGTCTACAACGGCAAGGACGAGGCTCCCATAACAAGGATGGCAGTTGCCGCGATAATCCGCGAGGGACTGTATAAAGCCCGCCGCTACGTTCACGATATGGACAGCTACTACTCCGACAGCGAAAACTATGACCCGCCGGAGTACGATATAAAGTGCGAGGCTCTCATGGAGCTGCTTGACCGCAAGCAGAAGGCATTCTTCCACTGTCACCGCGCCGATGATATCTGTACCGCAATGCGTCTTGCAAAAGAATTTTCCCTCGACGCTGTTATAATCCACGGCACTGAGGGACATAAGATAGCCGATATCATAGCGGCCGAGGAGATCCCGGTGATATGCGGATCGGTGATATGTGACCGGTGTAAGCCGGAGATGCGCGGGCTTGAGCTGAAAAACGCAGCCGTGATGCACGAAAACGGCGTAAAAATAGCGATCTGCACCGATCATACCGTTATCCCGATACAGTATCTTCCCCTGTCGGCGCAGGCTGCCGTGAAAGGTGGACTGAGCTTTGATGAGGCAGTCAGGGCAATAACCATAGCTCCCGCGGAAATACTTGGCATTGACGAGCAGACGGGCTCAATCGAACCTGAAAAGGACGCTGACCTCCAGCTTTACAGAAAGGGTGAAAATCCTCTCGACCTCATGAGCGAGCCTGTGCTCGTTATGGTGGACGGCGTGATCTGCCGGAGGGAGGTATAATATGAAGCGCACCTTCTCATTCATAGCGGCAGCAGCACTCATGCTCTCCGCCGCTCCGATGAACGCAGGCGCGGATGAGGCTGACGATCAGACAAGGACAGCCGTTATTGACGGTATCGAATGGCAGTACACGGACTTCAGCGCAGACGGCACGGAGGTCGCTATCATTGGTGCCGAAGGCGCTGAGGGCGATATAGTGATACCTGAGGCCGTCGGCGGCTTCACGGTCGGGAAGATAGCTGACAAGGCATTTTTCTGCAACACCGGCATAACCTCGGTGACGTTCGGAAAGACTGTGCCTGACATCGGAGAATACGCATTTTCCGGCTGCCTTTCGCTTAAAAAGGTCGCAATGGAGGGCTCTGCCGGCAGCATCGGCAAGGGTGCCTTCATGAGCTGCACCGAGCTGACCGAGGTCAGCTTCGGCGAGGGGATTGAAGCTATACCGGAGGACTGTTTTTTCTCCTGCAATTCGCTGAAAGACATCGATATCCCCTATAGCGTACACAGCATAGGAGAAAGAGCGTTTTTTGGCTGTACCTCGCTGAAAGCGCTGTACATCCCTGAAAGTGTGACGCAGATAGGCGCGGACGCAGCCGGAAGGAAGTACGATATCAGGGAAACAGCTCAGGAAAATATTTCCGGCTTCGTACTCTGGGGCAGAACAGGCAGCTCTGCACAGACCTACGCAGAGGGCTGCGACATAGAGTTCCGGATATACTCCGGCGAGATAGCCGGAGATGCCGACCTGAACGGACTTCTCACCGCCGCAGATGCAACGCTCGTCCTGAGGGAATACGCTGACTACGAGACCGGTGAAGCTGCATTTATTTCGATACAGAAGAAAAATGCCGACATGAACGCTGACGGTCTGATAGATGCCCGCGACGCCTCGACGATACTCGTGACTTACGCAGACAGCCAACGCTAAGAGTTCAGAAATTTATGGAATTGAAGCTTTAACGCAGCAAACCGCTTTTTCACCAAAAATCAACAAAAGTTTCGCGTGCTTTTTCTATATCGACCCGCTTTCAGGGTACTTGACACGAAGCTCAAAAAATGGTATTATATAAGTTAATAATTTCGATCTGTAAGGAGGAACTACTATGCTAACCGATATGAACAGCAAATTCCAGAAGGAAGGTCTCACCTTCGATGATGTACTGCTCATTCCCGCCGAATCCAATGTCACACCAAATATGATCCAGCTCGGCACACAGCTCACAAAGACCGTTCATCTGAATACCCCTATCATGACCGCCGCTATGGACACGGTCACCGACTCCCGCATGGCGATCGCGATAGCACGCGAGGGCGGTATCGGAATAATCCACAAGAATATGTCTATCGAAAAGCAGGCAGACGAGGTGGACAAGGTAAAACGCTCTGAAAACGGCGTTATCATGAATCCGTTCTCCCTTACCGAGGATCATATCGTTGCCGACGCTGACGAGCTCATGGGCAAGTTCAAGATCTCCGGCGTTCCGATAGTTGACGGAAGCGGAAAGCTCGTCGGCATCATCACAAACCGCGATATGCGCTTCCTCACCGATTTCAAGGCAAAGATATCCGAGGTCATGACCAAGGACAATCTCATCACCGCTCCTGTAGGCACGACCCTCGACGAGGCACAGGAGATACTCCGCGCACACAAGATCGAAAAGCTCCCGATAGTTGACGAAGAAGGCTATCTGAAGGGACTTATCACTATAAAGGATATCGAGAAGTCGGTGCAGTACCCGAATTCAGCCCGTGACAGCAAGGGTAGGCTTCTCTGCGGTGCAGCTATCGGCGTTACCGCAAACGTTCTTGACAGAGCAAAGGCTCTTATCGACGCTCAGGTCGATGTGCTTGTTCTCGACTCGGCACACGGTCACAGCGCAAATATCATCAAGTGCCTGAAAATGGTCAAGGAAGCATTTCCGGATACTCCTGTCATTGCAGGTAATATCGCCACAGCAGAGGCAGCCGAGGCTCTTATCGCAGCCGGTGCAGACTGCCTGAAGGTAGGCATAGGACCCGGCTCTATCTGCACGACAAGAGTTGTTGCAGGCATCGGAGTTCCGCAGATCACAGCAGTTTATGACGTTGCGTGCGTTGCTCAGAAATACGGAATACCGGTGATCGCAGACGGCGGCATCAAGTACAGCGGCGATATCGTAAAGGCTCTTGCAGCAGGTGCAAATGTAGTAATGCTCGGCTCGCTGCTTGCAGGCTGCGCGGAAGCTCCCGGCGAGACCGAGATATATCAGGGACGTCAGTTCAAGGTATACCGCGGAATGGGAAGCCTTGGCGCAATGGCCAACGGCTCGACCGACAGATATTTCCAGGAGGGTGCAAAGAAGCTCGTTCCTGAGGGAGTTGAGGGCAGAGTACCGTTCAAGGGCTCACTTGCCGATACAATTTTCCAGCTTGTCGGAGGAATACGCTCAGGTATGGGTTACTGCGGCTGTGTGGACATTCCCACACTTCACGAGAAGGCGCAGTTCATCCGCATAACAGGCGCCGGCCTGAAGGAGAGCCATCCACACGATATCTACATCACAAAGGAAGCTCCCAACTACTCCGCACAGATATGAACAAAAGGACAGCCTCACAGGGCTGTCCTTTTTGCTGTCAGATAGGAAGATGAAAAATTTCCGGAAAAATTTTCAGAACTATGTGACACTTCGCTCACATGATTTGAATGTTATTTATGAAAGCACTTTTCCATGGAACACTTTCAATACATCAGGAGGAAATGAAATGACCGGTACTGAATACTGCCGGCTGTACAAAAAATCACCGGACACAGCCTATGACGAACTTTTTGGCTGCTACTGCGATTATGTGTACGCCGTTGTTTACAACAAGCTGAGGGGCGTTGCCTCCCGGGAGGACATAGAAGAGTGCGTGAGTGACATCTTCGCGGACGTTTTCTTCGGTTACGATACCGAGAGCGACTTCGCAGGCGATATGAAGGGCTACATAAGCACGATCGCCAAACGCCGCGCAATAAACGCCTTCCACTCTATCACTGCAAGATCAGGGAAATTCACCGAGAGCAGCGATGATGAACTTGTCCTCATCGGAGACGGAACGGACATCGAAAGGGACAGCGACGCTGTCGAGACAAGGGATATACTCCTGAGGAAGATCAGCGAGCTCGGCGAACCGGATTCAACGATAATCCTCCAGAAATACTACTACGACCGCTCCTCCGGAGAGATCGCAAAAATGCTCTCAATGAAGGCGTCAGCAGTAAGAATGAGGGCTTCGAGAGCTCTTGAAAAACTGAAAACCACACTGGCTGCCGCCGGTATAACATTGTAAGGAGATGCGGACTATGAAAGAGAACAGAGAGTTTGATATGCTTGAAAATGCTGATGAAAAGACCGTAGAGCTTCTTGCGGAGGTCCCGGTGCTGACTAAAAGTGAAAAAGAGAGGATGTTAGCTATGAGTAAGAATAAGCTCAACAAAATGAACAGAGAGAACAATATCACAATGAATAACGACGAGGAGCAGGTAAGCGGAGTTGAACGCTACAGCAGACCGAAATGGCGCAGATTCGCAGCCGCAGCCGCTTGTATGCTGCTTGTCGGAGGTATCGCAGGTACTGTATTCGCTATCAGCAAGAGCGGAAAGTCCGGAAATACTTCCTCCCATAACGTTCTTGCAAGCGTTCCCGCTGAGGAATATGTGACCACCGCCCCTGAATCGACAAGTGCAGCAAATGAGCTTGAGATCCCCACAGAGCTTTACAATAATGCTGTAATGCTCATCGCAGCAGGCAGCGAGGTCGATGAATTATTCTGCGACCCGGCATCAGTTGAGGTGGACGAGAACGACAGCATCACCAGAAGATCTGCCGGAGCTTCCGTAAAGTATTGCAGAGTTACAGACAGCCGCTTCACAAGCCTTGACGACGTGAAGAAGCTCGTTGAGAGCTGCTATGCAGACCCAATTCTGAAAAACCTCTACGCACAGCTTTATGACAGCAGCAACGACACTCCCTACTTCATCGAGGAGGACGGCAAGCTCTATTACGCTCAGCACCCCGCAGCTGCCTCCACTCTCGGAAAGCTTAACAAGGAGGCTATTGATCCGGTCATCCTTACCGCAAACATTACGGATCCTGACAAGCAATTCACAGTAAAGGTAGGTCCTGAGACGGATATCACGATCTTTGCAGTCAAGGAAAACGGCAGCTGGAAGATAGCTCAGATCGTTAAAGGCGTTCCTTCCGGTACTTCCGAGACCGCAGTTGACCCTGCCGAGATAGCAGCTATGCTCAATGAGCTTGAAGCATACAGGTGTCAGCCGATAGAGCTCGACTCCGCGCAGGCTAAGCAGTACCACGACATGACCTACTACAAGGTGAAAGACCCCACAGGTCTGGATTTTGATACGCTCAGAAGCTATGTTGAAGCCCGCGCAACTGACGTTGCCCTCGAATCCTACAGCACGATATTTGCAGGCTACAGACCTGTATTCACAGAGATAGAAGGCGAGATATATTCTATCGCCGGAAACGCTGGTCTTCCTTCATTCAATCTTAAAAATGCAAGGCTTGTTTCCTCCGACCTTGCAGAAGGCACAGCTGTTATAGCTGCTGACAACGACCTTCCCTACCACGAATCCAAGGAGACTGTTACCATAATCGCCAGAAACGTTGACGGAACATGGAAGGTAAGCGACTGGACGAGTGACGGACAGTCCCCGGAGGAGAATACTACCGCCGCTGAGATAAACTATGAAGAAATAGCCCGCGACCTTATGAACAAGCTCAACGAGATCGACATAGTTGACGCATCAGGCGTTCAGACTGACGAAAGTGACAAATTCGATGAAAACTACCGCGATGCGACTGTTACCTACATCAGGGTCAAGGATGCACGCTTCCAGTCCATTGACGATGTGAAGGCATTCGTCGAAAACAGGGTATGCGGTGAGCTTCTTGAAAGATACTCAAGGCTTTACAGCGGCGAACTCCCGACATTCAAGGAAGCTGAAGGCGAGCAGGAATTCCACCTCTATGTCCTCCAGGGCGGCAGAGGCGCCGGCATTGACTTCACAGGCAAGGTAGACATCGGAGAGACTCACGAGAATATCTTCGAGTTCACAGCAGAGTATGACCTGTTTGGTGAAACTGACACAATGCACTTTGTAGCAGAGCTTGACAACGGAACATGGAAGATAAGCTCTACCTCTGCCGAGCACGCAGCTCCCAACGATTGATAAGCAAAACAACTAACATAAAGACAAGACAAAAGAAAGATATATACAAAGGGGACGCTCCGGCGCCCCCTTTCTGATGAGCCTGCAAAAAGGACTTGAAAAGAAAACGATTATGTCGTATAATATATAGAGTACAATATCGGGAGGTAACTATGCCAAGATTCTTTACACAGACCATAAATGAAAACGACATCCGCCTCAACGGACCGGACGCGCGGCATATTGGTTTTTCCCTGCGGATGAGAGCCGGCGAGCCGGTAACCGTATGCTGTGACGGCGTGGATTATAACTGCGTGATACGCAGCATTACCGGTGAGGAGGTCTTTCTTGACCTTGTGGAAAAGCACAGGTGCGCTGCCGAGCCCGATATCGGGGTCACGCTGTTTCAGGCAGTCCCCAAGCTTGACAAGCTGGAATACATAATCCAGAAAAGCGTGGAGCTGGGTGCATCCAGGATAGTACCGGTACTCACGCGGCGTTGTATCTCCCGCCCTGACGAAAAGGATTTTGCGAAAAAGCCCCCCCGCCTGTGCAAGATAGCTGCGGAGGCTGCAAAGCAGTCCGGACGCGGAATAGTCCCGGAGGTCACGCCAATGGTAAGCTTCAGGCAGTCGCTCGGCATGATGAAGGAGCTTGACCGGAGCATACTTCTTTATGAGGAAGAAGGCGGAACGTCCTTCGGAAAGGTGGACTTCAGCGGAGCAAGGACCGCCGGGCTGCTGATCGGGAGCGAGGGAGGCTTTGACAAAGAGGAGGCTCAGGCGGCAGTTGAAACCGGTGCGGTACAGGTCTGGCTTGGAAAAAGGATACTTCGTTGTGAAACTGCACCAATAACTGCCCTATCAATTTTGATGTTTTTAACAAATAATATGTAGACAGTTGAAATTTGAAAAATAGTGTGGTATAATGATTATAGTTTATCGCCCACCGGTCGCAAGCGGCACGGTAAAACAATATTACTTGCGAAGAAAAGAGGAATTTAAAATGAGTAAATTTTTAGTTGCGGTTCTCGCTGCAGGCGCAGCAGCAGCTGCTGCATATGTTGCAACTCAGCGTCTCAAGTCAAACAACGATGATGATTACGATGACGACGCCTACGATGACTCTTACGAGTTCGGCGGCGATGATAACATCGACTTCGAGATCACAGACGATACAGTTAAGGAAGCTGCAGAGGATACTGCTGAGGCTGCTGAAGAAGCAGTTGAAGGAGCTGCTGAGAAAGTTACAGAGGCTGCTGAGGCAGCAACTGACGAAGACTGACAACTATGAGGAGGCTCTCGCCTCCTCTTTTGTTTTTGTGTAACTAATGAGAGGCGGCTTTCTGCAAGAAATTTGTGCAAACTCACAAAAATACAAAACTAATATTGACAAATGCTGTCTGACGATGTATAATATAAAAGCTGTCCGTCGTGGACGTGCCTGAAAGGTTGCTCCGAGGCGTAGCTCAGTTTGGTAGAGTGCTTGGTTTGGGACCAAGATGCCGCAGGTTCGAGTCCTGTCGCCTCGACCAATCCAAAAAAATTTTCCAAAAGGGCTTGACAAGTCCGTGGAAATGTGATATAATATTTAAGTCAGTTAAGCTGGTGTAGCTCAGTTGGTAGAGCAGCTGATTTGTAATCAGCAGGTCGGGGGTTCGAGTCCGTCCACCAGCTCTTTAAAATCAAATATGGGGGAATTCCCGAGTGGCCAAAGGGGGCAGACTGTAAATCTGTTGTTCTTTAACTTCGATGGTTCGAATCCATCTTCCCCCACCAGAAACGCCCTTACTGCAAATGCAGTAAGGGTTTGTTT